>Ga0180882_1226_pt1 | contig 9204 bp, 14 predicted proteins | sample Deesub1362A_J573_FD_124312 | JGI IMG/M metagenome (GOLD analysis project Ga0180882, IMG submission 124312) | Anaerolineales bacterium JdFR-64 | reverse complement strand
GTGTAAAAACCTCAAGAACAAATTATGCTTACGTTAGACGGTTTCCCAAAGAATAAAGATAAATTCGTTAGATTGATTGAATTCCTCAAGGAAATCTTGGATATTTGCAATGACTTAAACATTACGCCTGTCTTGGATGGAAGCTTAGCGGTCTTTGCATATACAGGAAATCAAGAAATGAAAGTTAATGACGTAGATCTGTTTTGTCCTGAAGTAGATTTCCACAGGATAATTGAGGCATTGGAAGAAAAAGGAATAAATTATAAATTAAGGGAATGGCATGTGCTTCAGGTTTTACGAGACGATTTGAAAGTCGAATTAGATTCTGCTGAGTACTGGCTGAAAGATTTACAAATAGATTACGAAACTCTGCAAGTTGATGATTACAGAGTAAAAATGCTTGGTTTAAAAAGTCTGAAAGAGTTTTATAAACGAGGTATGGATGATAGAGCTACTAAGGCCGATGAGAGAATGAAATATGAGGCATTAAGGGAGAAATATGAATTACTTAATTCTGTGCCTCAAACGAATTACTAATACATGAACGGTGCTGGGATTGCGGGTTGGTGGCGTCGGGCTGCGCTCGGTGGTCGTGGGTAGGTCTCGCCGCTCGATACAAGTTAGACAGCGATAGACTGATGGTGAGGGTATCGTCTCTGGATTAAATACTCCGATNGGGTATCGTCTCTGGATTAAATACTCCGATGGGGTAGAAGGGATAGTGGACCTGAGGGATTTAGTCGGCAAAGGGGTTTTCGCCCTGTGGAAAGACTATCGAGAGTTTCAAAATGTCTATATCGGCCCCGGGGGAGAAATTGCCTGGGGGGAGGAAATAGACCTCTGTCCCGATGCGCTTTACCTTCGGATAACCGGGAAGAGGCCTGAGGAACTCTTTCCCAAATTGCGGGAGCTAGTTGTGCAATATGCCTGAGATATGTCGCTTCTTCGGGATAGTAATCAGGATGTATTTTGGCGATCATCCTCCACCACATTTTCACGTGGATAGGGGCGGGGGCTAGCCCTCGCCCGTACAGGGCAGTGATGGATATTCGCACCTTAGTGGTTATCGGAGGACGTTTTCCACCCCGTGCGCTAGGTTTGGTAGTGGAGTGGGCCTCCCAACATCAAGAGGAGTTGTTAAAGTTATGGGAGCGGGCTGCAAACTACCAGCCTCTATTTAAATTGCCCACTCTCGCCTAACATCTCGCTCCGGGGCCCCCACAAGGCTTTTTTCTCCCGAAGTCACGTATATCTCAGGCAAAGAAAGGTCTTTATCTGAGATTCACTTGGATTCGGTAGAAAAGCCTTGTGGGGTATCCCTCAGCCGACTGCTCCCTTGGTCGCAGCGGCTGAGCTCGATGGCGTTAGGCCACCATTTGATTTTTCCGCCGGTGCGGGGTTGGTTAAATGCGAGTTGCCCTTATTCCGTTGAAAACAGTGGTAAGAGACCCTAAAGCCAATCTACATCGGTTCAAAGTGCGGCTTGAAGCGCTTGCAGGTTACAAGCCCGATCTAGTGTGTTTGCCCGAATGTGCCTTTACCGGCTATCTCTACACCGAGGAGGACTTCAATCGTTTTGCTGAACCCATTCCCGGGGAAACGACCGAAAGGGTCAAACAATTGATTCTGCCATATGGTATCCATATTTGCTTCGGTATGCTGGAGCTATCTGATCGCGGGGTCTATAACTCGGCCGTTCTGATGGATGGGAAAGGCAACATTCTCCACATACATCGGAAGAACAACGAGAAACCGCCTTTTCAGAAAGGCAGGGAGATAAGAAGTGTGGACACCGAGTTGGGGTGTTTAGGCATTATCATTTGTGGGGATTTATTTTCCGCACAGGTTATCGCTGGATTGGATGAGGGCTTAAAATTGCTGATTGTGCTGATGGCCCGCGCTTTTGACGGTCGGTCACCCGACAGAGAGCGGTGGGAAAGTGAGGAAAGAGGTGCGTACTTAGAGGCTGTAAAAAGGGTGGGAATTCCGACGGTAATCGTTAACGCGCTGGAAGTGAACGAAGCCGAGCCTTCTTTTGGGGGGGCTATGGTGGTGAGTGGGACGGGGGAATTGTTAGCGGAATCGCCACACGGGACTGATGAGATTTTAGTGTATGACTTTACGGAGGCTGGTAAGTACCTGCGGGTGGTTACCGAACCAGATAGAGAGACGGTGCATAATGCCTTTTTTGACCGTAGCTTCAAGCCTTGAAATGGAAGTCGGTGCGTGAGAGGCTATTGCGTCAATGGTGGCTTTTCTTCACACACAGCTTGACAATAATAGGTGAAGAAGAAAGGAGGAAAGAATGTATCACAGAGTTATCATCTTAGGAAGATTGGGTCGAGACCCAGAGATGCGCTACACGCCAGAAGGGGTCCCAGTCACAACCTTCTCGGTCGCTGCAGACAGGGTCTGGGTTGACCAAAGCGGGGAGCAGCAAAAGGAGACCACCTGGTTTCGCATAACGACTTGGCGCAGGTTGGCCGAAACCTGCAACCAATACCTCGTTAAGGGACAACANGTTCTCATCGAGGGGAGGCTTACCCCNGACCCAGGAACTGGAAGTCCAAGGGTTTGGATTGGCAACGACGGGGTTGCCCGTGCATCATACGAGGTAACGGCGACGACGGTGAGGTTCCTTGCAAAACCAAGAGCACCTTACGAAGAAGTGCCTCCAGAGGAAGAGGAGTTGCCTTTCTAATTGGAAAGATTAGAGAAGATATTCGAGGAAATACGAACCTATCTAGAGGCGAAGAACGCAGCGAGGGAAGAGGCCCTCTCCCGCTCGAGGGAAATCGTCCGCCTTTGCGCTAACTCCATTCGGGCCGTGCACCGAGGCGATTTCGAAGAAGCCACCGAGCTTCTGGATTCGGCAAAGGAGGAAGCCCGGAGGATGGCGGAGGATTCTGCCAAATACCCGGACATCTACTACTCCGGCTATACCCAAGACGCCTTAAAGGAACTAGCCGAAGCTCAAATTACCTACTCCCTCATCACTAAAAAACCCTTACCCGACCCAAAAGAAATTGGGGTGGAATACAATCCCTATCTGAGAGGCATTGGGGAAGCAGTAGGAGAACTTCGCCGCCACGTCCTCGACCTCATCCGCCTTGGAAGGGTAGAAGAGGGTGAAAAGATGTTACTTATCATGGAGGAAATCTACGGCTTCCTCATCGCAATGGACTTCCCAGAGGCGATTACAGGCGGCCTAAGGCGCACAACCGATATGGTAAGGAGAATCCTGGAGAGGACGAGAGGTGATTTGACAACTGCTATCAGGGAGGAGAGGCTACGAAGGGCTTTACAGGAGTTCGAGGAAAAGTTAATCAATCAATGACCAATCTATCAATGACCAATGACCAATGAACTAATGACCAATTGGGATTTGGTCATTGGTCATTGAGTCATTGGTAATTGGGATTTGGTCATTGAGTCATTGATAATTGAGATGTCGAAGAAGAGTTCCCACCACTCTCGCCAATGGGGCTTGTCCTCCCTTTGAGAAGCTACGTCGGGAATCGAGGGGGGCTCCTTAGGAATAAGAATGGGCCTGACCAATACCTCTCCTTCCTTCACCTTCTTCGCTACTTCTCGAACCCACCATTCTACGAATTCATCGGATTGGACGTACTCCTTATATGCTTCAAGGTAATGATGCATGGCCTCGAGGATTTCTACATCCCGCTTGAGCGCAGCTTCCTCACGACCTAAGCGATAGTTATCCGCCGCCCTTCTACTTATGTCTACCAAGAGGGAAACAGCAATTGTGACGGCGATAACCGCCGCAAATTGAGCAAGCGATATAGGGGCCTTTCGCTTCCTCATCTTGCTTCCTTTTCCCGTCGAGAGAGGACCTTCTCAACGCTGTGCAAAAGCTCCCTAGGACCAAATGGTTTAACGAGATAATCGTCCACCCCAGCGTAATACAATCCTAATATCCTCTCGAAGTCTTGAGACCTAGCAGTGACAACGATAACGGGGATATCGCATATCTCCTCGTCTTCCTTTATTCGATAGTAAACATCCCATCCGTTTATCCCAGGCATCATTATATCTAAGAGGATGAGGTCTGGCTTCTCTCGGCGGACGGCCTCCAGGCCCTCTAATCCACCCATCGCTCCTATAACCTCGTATCCCTCTTTCTCTAGGACGAGCTTTATCAATTCGACCATCTCAATCTCGTCCTCTATGCATAGAAGTCTTTTCCTTTCAGCCATTTTGGCGCTCCTTCGTTTTTTTATCCGAAGTCACTTGAATCCCTGAGAGAATCGATTTTGCCCGAGATTCACTCCTTTAACTAATCCGTTGTATGGCTTCGGGTAGAAAAGGCAATCCTGCAGCTTCTCTTATCCTCCTCTCTATCTCAAGGCATATCTCTGGATTTTCCCTCAAATATTCCTTCGCATTCTCCCTTCCCTGCCCTATCCTCTCTCCTTCATAGCTATACCAACTTCCCCTCTTCTCTACTATCCCCATACCTACTCCTACATCCAATATATCCCCCTCTCTTGATATTCCCTCGTTGTATATTATATCAAACTCTGCTACCTTGAAAGGAGGAGCAACTTTGTTCTTCTTCACCCTTACCCTTACCCTGCTCCCTATCACCTCCCCTCCCCTCTTTATAGCTTGAACTACCCTCATGTCAAGCCTTACGCTTGAGTAGAACTTCAATGCCATCCCTCCAGAAGTTGTCTCCGGACTACCAAACATAGCTCCTATCCTCATCCTCAGCTGGTTTGTGAAAATCATAGCTGTGTTAGATTGCTTTATTGCTCCTGATAACTTCCTCAAAGCCTGGCTCATTAGCCTTGCCTGAAGCCCTACGTGAACATCCCCCATCTCCCCTCTATCTCTGCCCTCGGAACCAATGCTGCAACTGAGTCTATTACTACTACATCTACTGCACCACTCCTTATCAATGCCTCAGCTATCTCCAATGCCTCCTCTCCTGTGTCTGGCTGTGAGATGAGAAGGGAATCAACGTCAACTCCGCACTTCCTTGCATAAGAAGGGTCAAGAGCGTGCTCCATGTCAATGAAAGCAGCAACTCCTCCCATCTTCTGAGCTTCTGCTACTATGTGCTGAGCAAGTGTGGTCTTACCAGAAGCCTCTGAGCCGAAAATCTCTGTTACCCTCCCTCTTGGTATACCTCCTACTCCTAGTGCTATGTCCAGGGATAGGGAGCCAGTTGGTATGACTTCTACCTCAAGGTGGGTTGCCTCTCCTAGCTTCATTATAGCTCCCTCTCCGAACCTCCTCTTTATCGAAGAGATAGCGGTCTCAAGTGCCCTCTCCCTTCCTTCTCCTCTCATATCCTCCCCTCTTCTCATCGCTATGACGGCTTAAGTCGTCACTACCAGTCGAACTCCTCGAATTCGAAGCCTTCTTCCATCTCTTCCTCATATGATTCGATTATCTCCTCGTATTCTTCCTCGGTGCAAGGGGTATATGGTTCGAAGTCTGCCAATTCTCCGCATATAGGGCAGGGTATGTCCATAGCAGACTCATCTTCCATCTCCTCATCGGTGACGGCGTACTCAAAGGTGATGCCGCATTCTAGGCACTTTGCGGTAGTTTTGAAGTACTCCATCTCCTCTCCTCCCCTTACATTGTATTTTGCTTACAGCTGAAGAACACAAATTTCGATGGGTATTCAATAAACTCTTTTCTAAATCTTGAAAGGTCAAGCCTCTCTTTTTCTAAATCTATGTGGATATTCCAGACCTGCATATCGGTAGCCCCAAATAGCAATTCTATCTCTCTACCCTTTTCATCCTGCCCAAGCTCCTCAACGACCCAGGAGATAAGGTGGAATGGATTATCTTTTATATTCCCTTGAACAAAACACCACTCGTCTATCCTCCGCACTCTACCACCAAGTCCTGCCTCAAATACGTTCTTTAGCTTTTCGATTTTCAGACCAACCTCCTCTGCCGATTTTCTTGAAATATAGCTCCTTATGGCACTGGAGTCAAATAGCGTATTTAACTGCCTGCCATTTACCTCCACAAGTTCAGAGATTCTACCCTTCCTTTTTGTCTCCATTCTACAGTCGTCACTACCTGTGTTTACTAATGCCTATTATACGCAGAACCTGGATTTTTCGCAAATCAGCTACTGCGAAAGCACCAAGGCCACCCCTCCAAGGATTCCCACATCGTCTCCTAAAGCTGCGGGTTTAATCGGAACCCAATAACGGTCCGACATAGTCCTCTCCATCATGGTTACACGTATAGGATAGAAGAGAACACTGCCTGCCTTCGCCACGCTACCCCCGATGACGATATAGTTAGGGTTGAAGAGGTGAAGGAGGTTGACTATCCCTACACCGATGTAGTAACCTGCTCTTGTGAATATACGAACGGCGAGGGGGTCATCAGCCTTAGCAGCCTCGCTTACTTCCTTCGCAGTTACCTTCTCCAGGTCGCCATCTACCAAGTCTATAATCATCGTCTTCTCCCCCGCTAGGATGGATTCTACAGCTCTTTTGGCGATTGCGGTGCCGCTTGCTAAGGCTTCAAGGCAACCTACGTTTCCGCATTTACATCTAGGCCCATCTGCCTCTAAGGTCATGTGGCCTACTTCTGCGGCCAGGCCATACGCTCCTAAGAAGAGTTTGTGGTCAATGATTATCCCTCCCCCGATTCCTGTGCTTATCGTCAGGTAGATGAGATTCGGTGCCCCTTTCCCGGCTCCGAAGCGATACTCCGCTAGAGCTGCGAGATTTGCGTCGTTTCCCACGTATACTGGCAAGTCGAATTCCTCACCGATTATCTCCTTCAAATTGACGTTTTTCCACCCAGGGAGGTTAGGTGCTTCTATGATTACCCCTTCCCAAGGGTCAAGGGGCCCCGGAGCTACTATTCCTATAGCTTCCACTGTGCTCTTGTCATGAGGGAGCACGCTTTGGATGGATTCCTTTATACGCTCGATTACAGCGTCTTTCCCCTCCTCTGCCAACGTCAAAGTGCTTGTTCGGGAGATTATCTTCCCATCCTTTTCGCAAAGTGCTGCCCGTATCTGCGTTCCGCCGAGGTCAACGCTTACGATGAATTTGCCCTCCCTCCTCTCTTCTTTCATCTCTTTTCCCTCTTCCCCTTTTCCACAAGTGCTTTCGCAAAAAGCGCAGCACCTATTCCTCCTGCTATCATGGGGTCGTATTTTGGGTTAATAGGGAGTGCTTTTATACCAAGCTCCCTTTCAAGCCTTCTTACAACTCCTATGTTCTTTGCTATCCCTCCTGTGATGACGAAGTCTTCTTCCACGCCTATCCTTGCGAGGAGTTCGTATATCCTTTTGGCCATCGCAGAGCAATAGGCTGCCAGAACCTTCTCCTTAGGCCACCCTTTGCGCAAGAGCCCTATTGCCTCCGATTTAGCGAAAACTACGCATGTGCTTGAGACGGGCTCCGGCTCTTCATCAACCTGGAAGGAAAGCTCCCCAACTTCCTCGATGGGGACGGCGAGGAGGTCGGCGAACACCTCCATCCCACGCCCGGTTCCTGCTGCGCATTTGTCGTTCATAAGGAAGGCTGTTACCTTCCCCCTGTGGTCGCAACGGATGGCCTTGCAATCCTGTCCTCCCATGTCCATAACAGTCCTCACAGTGGGCCCCCACATGTAGTTCGCTCCCCTTGCGTGGCAGGCTATCTCCGTTATAGTTCTCGTTGCGAAAGGGACGTTCACCCTCCCGTATCCTGTCCCAATTATGTATTGGATATCTTCCAGCTTCATCCCTGTCCCCTCTAGCGCCCAATCCATCGCCCTTTGAGCGCTATCTGGGCTGGAAGAGCCCGTCCTCATGATGCTATAGGCGAAGAGTTCCCCATCCACCATTATCACGGCCTTCGAGCTTACGGAGCCGACGTCAACCCCTGCGGTGATGATTTTCCCCTCCCTCCAGTTAACGTCGGGGACGGTTCGCCTATATTCCGGCCACCTCCAGTACTCTCTCATCTCTCACCTCTCCTCCCTCGCTACAAGTGCTGCTCCTAGAGCGCATACGAACTCAGGCTCATCTGGCACCAAGAGGTCAACTCCAAGGCTCCTTCTGAGGGAATCAACGAATCCTATGTTCTTCGCTACGCCTCCTATGAGGGCGACTTCTCTCTCCACACCGACCCTTCGCACCATAGAGGCAATCCTGCTCGCTATTGCGTCGTGTATAGCACGGGCTATGTCTTCCTTTGGAGTTTTGGCGTGTATGAGTGAGACCACCTCGCTCTCGGCGAAGACCGTGCATTGTGCATTCATCGGAACGGCCTTTTTCGAGAGAAGAGATATCTCCCCCATCTCCTCGAGTTTTATCTCCAAAGCCCTTGACATCGCTTCGACGAATGCACCAGCTCCTGCGGCGCACTTCTCGTTGATTGCGAAGTCCTTTATCTTCCCCGTTTCATCGCATTTAACGGCCCTTCCCTCTTCAGCTCCAACGTCAATTATCGTCCTCGCCGATGGAAACAGGAAAGTTGCCCCTTTTGCAGCCGCCCCGACCTCGGTGATGTCTGTTTCGGCGAAGGGGACTTCCTTCCTCCCAACGCCCGTAGCTGTTACGTGCTCTATCTCTTCGCTCGAGAGCCCGGCTAATCTTAGCGCCTCATCGAAAGCTCCTTCGGCGGAGGTTCTTTGGTCAAAGCCCACAAGTACCTTTGCTCGTGAGAGTATCTGGCCATCTTTTAGGATGACGACCTTTACGGTCTTAGCACCCACGTCAATTCCTGCGGTAATCACTTCCCTCTCCTCTTTAAGAAGTGTCGGCAAGCAATCACATCTACGGTTATATCATAGCTTAGGGATTTTGTCAACCGAATTTTAACTTCTTCAATCCTAGGCTTTCCATGAAGGCGTCTATTCGAGCCAATGTCCTTGTCTCGTCGAATTCCCTCTCATCCCCCATGTTCCCCTCGAATGGCATCACTGGGAAACCTGCCTCGAGAAGGGCCAACCTGTTCTCCGCTATGCCTAAGCTCAACCCCTCACAACCACGGTTGTAGTGTAAAAGAACCCCGTCAACCTTCCATTCCCTCGCTATCCTTATCATCATTTCGCTCTTCAATTGGGGGTAGTAAAAATGTTGCCATTCCGGCTTTCTCAAGTTCCAATCGGCTAAGATACGGAGGGCTTCCTCCCTTGTCTTGATTTGGATTCCTTTCTCCTGTGGTGTCTTAGCTGGTCCCCAAGAGCCGTCCTCTTGGTCCTCCCA
>Ga0180882_1112_pt1 | contig 9334 bp, 8 predicted proteins | sample Deesub1362A_J573_FD_124312 | JGI IMG/M metagenome (GOLD analysis project Ga0180882, IMG submission 124312) | Anaerolineales bacterium JdFR-64 | reverse complement strand
TTATTTCGCCATCATCGTTGTTTTCTCCATTTGGTTCCTTAACCGTCCGTTAACGAAGGAGAGGTTTCGCTAAATCACGATTCCCTTTACGTGATACGTGAAGCGTGACACGTGAGGTGCGATTGATTTTAGGAGGGATTATGGCTTTTGACCCTAAGATTCAAAAGTTGCGTGAGAAGAGGGAGGAGGCTAAGCTCGGGGGTGGGAAGGAACGCATCGAACGCCAGCATGCAAAGGGGAAGCTCACAGCCAGAGAGAGGATAGAGTTGCTATTGGATAGGGGGAGCTTCCGTGAGCTCGGCATGTTCGTCACACATCGAGCCACGGAGTTCGGCATGGCGAAGAGGAAGTACCTTGGAGATAGCGTCGTAACTGGCTATGGCACAATTGATGGGAGGTTGGTTTACATATTCTCTCAGGACTTCACAGTCATAGGGGGGACGCTCGGCGAGGTTCATGGGGAGAAGATTTGCAAGGTTATGGACCTTGCTATGAGGGACGGAGCACCCATAATCGGCCTCAACGATTCCGGTGGGGCGAGGATACAGGAGGGAGTTGTTTCGTTAGGAGCCTACGGAGAGGTGTTCCTCAGGAACACACTTGCCTCAGGCCTCATCCCTCAAATCTCGGTAATAATGGGGCCGTGCGCAGGGGGTGCGGTCTATTCTCCAGCCATAACCGATTTCGTCATAATGGTCAAGGGGACGAGCTATATGTTCATCACAGGTCCTGATGTGATAAAGGCGGTAACGAGGGAGGAGGTCACATTCGAGGAACTTGGAGGAGCTGTTGCACATAGCGTAAAGAGCGGGGTGGCACATTTCGCTGCCGAAGACGAGGAGGATGCTTTCTTCATTTTAAGGAAGCTCCTTAGCTACATTCCACAGAATAACATGGAGGATCCACCCTTCTTTGAGACGGGAGACGACCCTATGCGTATGGAAGAGGAGCTCAACACGATAATTCCAGACAGCCCAACGAAGCCTTACGATATGAAGGAGGTCATAAGGAGGATTGTTGACGAGGGGGATTTCTTCGAGGTTCACGAGCACTACGCAAGAAACATCATAGTCGGCTTCGCTCGCCTTGGGGGATATTCTGTAGGAATTGTTGCAAATCAGCCGATGGTTTTGGCTGGAGTATTAGACATAGACGCATCTTGGAAGGGTGCTCGTTTCGTCCGCTTTTGCGATTGTTTTAACATCCCCATAATCACGTTCGAGGATGTGCCTGGCTTCCTTCCGGGCGTATCCCAGGAGCATGGGGGGATAATTCGCCATGGGGCGAAGCTCATCTACGCATATGCTGAGGCTACGGTCCCACGGATAACTGTTATCACGAGAAAGGCCTACGGTGGTGCTTACGTTGTGATGAGTTCGAAGCATCTTAGAGGAGACATCGTTTTCGCTTGGCCATCGGCTGAGATAGCAGTGATGGGACCTGAGGGGGCGGTTGACATTATATTCAGGAAGGAGCTATCAGCAGCAGATGACCCTCTTGCGATGAGGGAGAGGTTAATTGCAGAATACAGGGAGAAGTTCGCTAACCCCTACGTTGCTGCTTCCTGTGGCTACATTGACGACATCATCGAGCCAAGAGAGACGAGGCCTCGCCTTATCGAGGCTTTGAGGATGTTGGAGAACAAGCGCGATTCTAATCCGCCTAAGAAGCACGGGAACATCCCCCTATAAAAAAGCTGGGAGCTTTGAAGGTCGAGGGCATCTCTCCTTTGTACGGGAGTTGCTAGCCAGCCGGAGCGGGTGGTGACTACGATGTGGCAAGGGAGGTTGTTGTAGTGCAGCGCGGGTGAGATTTGCTTCATAACAGCTTTCGCCTCGAACTTGACATTGACCAAGAAATATGATACAATGACCAAGTATTATGGTCATAACCTGGAGCGCCTGTGCGGTTTGGAGGTGGGAGATGTTACAAGCCCTCTTTTCATCGAAGGTGCGGGTGAAGCTGCTCACCCACTTCTTCAGCCATCCTGAAGAGCGGTTCTACGCCCGAAGCTTGGCCAGGCAGATCGAAGAGCACTACAACGCCGTGTGGCAGGAACTGAACAACCTGGAGCGCATTGGCTTACTCACCAGTGAGCGGGATGCCAACGTCAAGTACTACCGCCTCAGCCCAGATTTTCCCATCTACGAGGAACTGAAGCGCATAATCCTTAAGACCTCCGGCCTGGGGCAAGCCTTGCGGGAAGCCCTGGACCACCTGGGTACGGTGGAGTGGGCTTTCATCTACGGCTCTGTGGCCGCTGACGATGAGGACTTCCTTTCGGACGTGGACTTGATGTTGGTGGGAGAGGTGGACCTTTTGGCATTGTCGGAGGTGATCGCCTGTTTGGAGGAAGGCGCGGGGCGAGAGATTAATTATGTGGCCCTCACTCAGGAGGAATTGGCGCGGAGGCTGGCAGATGGCGACCCTTTCATCGAGAATGTGCTGGCTGGCCCCAAGGTTATGCTAATTGGAGACGAGGATGCCTTACGACAAGTTGCTGGGCCAGCGCCGGATTAAGCCTTATCTGGCCAAGAAACGAGAAGTGGAACGACTGCTCCAGGTGGCAGCCTGAGACCTGACCACTGCAGAAAAACTCTTACCCGAGGAACTCGATTGGGCATTCAACATCGTCTACAACGCCGTGCTTCAAGCTGGATGGGCGCTGATGCTGCACAAAGGCTTTCGTCCTCGTGGGAGAGGAGCAACACCGCACCGTTGTGCGTTTCTGTGAACTCACTTACCAGCCTACCGTCAAGACCGCCGAGCGAATCGGGGTCTCGCTCCTGGGTCGGCTGCTGAGGCCAGCCGAGCAAGAGGCATGAGTGCTGGAGTACGTGCGGGAGCATGGGGAGGTATTCTCCCCCGGGCTTCCTCTGCGATTTGCAAACAGGATCAATCTGTGATATAATTAGTTAAACTTATTGCATAATGTTACTCAAAGAGTAACACAACTCAAGACAGGCAACCAGGTGGTTCAAAAGGAATTCCAACGGATTATTCTTATTGAATTAAGGTAACTGAATTCCAACGGATTATTCTTATGGAATTAAGGTAACTATGGTGACCCGAACGTTGTCCAATCTGGAGTCCAGGCTGGTTATGGAGCTCGAGTGGAGAGAGCAGAAGTTGGTCACTCTGCAGGATGTGATGGACATCCTAGGCTGCTCCTATGCTCACGCCCGCAAGCTGGCTCACCAGTTGCAAAAGAAGCGGTGGCTTGAGAGGCTTTTGCCGGGGAAGTACCAGTTCATCCCCGCCAGTCGAGGGAGCGAGGCGGTTCCCGACATGAACCCCCTCCTGGCAGGGAGCGTGCTTGTTGACCCCTATTACTACTCCTATGCCACGGCCAACCATTTCTACGGCTTCACCCCTCAAGTGCCAGCGACAATCTACATCGCCACCACTCATCCGAAGCGCCCCACCGAGATACGAGGGGTAGAATACCGGTTCGTTGTTCTTTCGCCCTCCAAGTTCTTCGGCGCACGTCTGACCCAGGTGTACACCACCGAGGTGATGATGGCTGAGCCTGAGAAGGCAGTGGTGGATTCCCTGGACAAGATGAGCTATGCCGGGGGGATCATCGAGGTGGCTCGTGTAGTTCACTCCGCCCGGAGTAGGGTTGACCTGAAGAAGCTGACCGATTATGCCCTGCGGATGGGATCTCGTGCCCTTGTGCAGCGGCTGGGGTACCTGCTGGAGACCCTGACCGGTCCCCTGCCGGAGGAGCTTGCGGCGAAACTCCTGGCAGCCATCGGCAGGTCCAAGACCTATCTGGGGCCGATCAGCCGGTGGGGAAAAGGCTTTGACTACGACCCCAAATGGCAGGTGGTGGTGAACGTCCCTATGCAGCAGCTTTGGGGTGAGATCAGGATTGTCTGAGATGCTGCAACAAAAGTTCGTCGATTTATTCGCAAGAGGCTCTGACGTGATCCTTCCTGTGGCCGAGCGGGATGTGGTCCTGACCTACGTTCTGCGCATCCTGGCCGATGGAGGGTTGCTGGAGCGGTTAATCTTCAAAGGGGGAACCTGTGTGCGCAAGGTTTTCCTGGGGCGGGCCGGCCGGTTCTCCGAGGATCTGGATTTTACCGCCATGGAGGTCTCCGACCCCGAAGACCTGATTCTCTCCATCGCCGACCTCTTCGATGGGAAGACCTACTACGGTATTGCTTTTTCGGTTAAGACACAAGACTTCTACGTGCGCGAGGATCGCCAGGCTTGTGGGGCGAGGATAAGCTACTCCCATGCGTGGAACCCATCGGCGCAGTTTGCCCTCGATATCAGCCTGCGAGAGGAGCCCATCCTGGGAACACAGGCCCTGCCTCTGATCGTTGATACCTATTTCAGGCACTTGGAGATCAAACCGCCGTCGGTCACCACCCTGTACTTCGAGGAAATCGTCGCCGAGAAGATCAGGGCTTCATATCAACGGACCACAGCCCGAGATGTCTACGATCTATTCCAGTTTCAACAAAGGCCCTTCGATCGCGACCTAGTACGGACTCTGGCCGTTCTCAAGTGCTGGCTGGTGGGAGACCCCTTCGACCCCGATCGGTTCTTCGCCAACATCCGGTCGGGTCGTTACGAATGGGGTGACCTGACACGCTTGATTCGCAGGGATCGCCGGCCCGAGACCGAGATGGTCATCGCAGGCTGTATGGGGGGCTATCGCTTTCTCCGTGATCTGTCGCCCGATGAAGCGGAGCTGGCGAAGGATCCGCACCAGCGGCGGAGAGAGCTCTTTGAAGGAATCCGGAAAAGCCTGAGCCCGTCGTCGTTAAGAGGAAAGCTAAACGAACTCGGCCCCTGCTGTGCTGTCAGGTATTATGTAGGTGTTAAGCTAAGGCTGGGCGAGCGCAACTATTTCTCCTGAGGTGGTGTAAAAGATGAAGGGCGCTTCAAAAAATGTGTTCAATTGGCCCGGAAGATGCTCGATGGGCATCAAGGCAAATCTGTGGGCTGATGGCATATATTTGGGAAGCCGGGAGTGGTGTTGATGGGTGTGAATGAACGGAAAGCGAAGTCCATCGCCTTGGTCCCCATCGGTCAGGTGGATGAGTCCATCCTGGCCGTCATCGGCGAGGGCCTGAGGGAGGCGTTTGGTCGGGATTATGTGATTGCCACTTCCCTCCCCCACCCAGACTATGCTTATAATCGGCGACGGGGGCAGTATCGGTCGGACGACATCCTGGCCCGGCTGCGCCGCCTTAAGCTCCCAGCCGAGAAGTGGCTGGGGGTGGTGGACGTGGACCTTTACACACCGGGGCTCAACTTCGTCTTCGGCCAGGCGACAATGGGCGGGCCGGCAGCCTCATCTCCCTTACCCGCCTGCGTCAGAGCTTCTACGGCCTGCCAGAAGACGAGGCCCTATACCACGAGCGGGCGGTCAAGGAGGCGGTACACGAGATGGGCCACACCTACGGGCTGGGCCATTGCCGTAACAAGCGTTGTGTGATGACCTTTTCTAATTCATTGAGCGATGTGGACAGAAAGAGCCGAGACTTTTGTCCCTCATGCCAGCCCGTTACCTAAAGACACTGTTCGTGTGGGCGCTTTAGCGCCTTTAAGCCCGTGCTACGAATCCCCGTTGTCTACCGAGACTCTATACAACCAAGGCGATGATAGCCGAGTCGGAGAATGCGGTAGTGGATTCGCTGGACAAGATGAGATATGCTGTGGGTCGTCAAGGTAGCCCGTATGGTTCACTCCGAACTTGACGTTGACCAAGAAATGTGATATTCTGGATGTTGGTAGGAGAAGTTACAAGGACATTCCGATTTTTAGAAGGAGGAAGATGTGTTTAAAAAGGTCCTTATCGCTAACAGAGGGGAGATAGCAGTTCGAATCATAAGAGCATGCAAGGAGCTTGGTATCTCGACCGTTGCTATTTACTCCGAAGCCGACCGTACAGCTTTGCACGTTCGCTACGCCGATGAGGCTTATCCCATAGGCCCCTCACCTCCACAAGAGAGCTACCTCCGCTACGATAAGATAATTGACGTTGCAAAGAAATCCGGTGCAGACGCTATCCATCCAGGCTACGGCTTCTTAGCAGAGAACCCCCTCCTCGCCCGGGCCTGTGAGGATGCGGGAGTCGTCTTCGTCGGCCCAAGCGAGGAAGCCATCGCTCTTATGGGAGACAAGATGGCAGCTCGCCGAACGGCGAGGGAAGCCGGGGTGCCAGTTGCCTCGGGTACAGACCACGGCCTGAGCGATGACGAAATCATCGCAGCTGCAGAGAGGATAGGCTACCCTTTGCTCATAAAGCCAGCCCACGGCGGGGGTGGGAGAGGGATGCGTATCGTTGAGTCCCCAATTGAGATGCGGAGGGCTCTTTCAGCCGCAAGACACGAAGCGAAGGCTGTCTTCGGAGATGAGACCGTCTACATCGAAAAGATAGTAGAAGGAGCACGCCATATCGAGTTCCAAATCCTCGCAGATTCTTACGGAAACGTGATACATCTCTATGACAGGGAATGTTCGATACAGCGCAGACACCAAAAGCTCATCGAGGAAGCTCCTTCAAGGGCGCTCGATGATGGGCTTCGTCGTAGGATGGGCGAGGCGGCAGTCAAAGTCGCTCGAAAGGCAGGATACTTAAACGCAGGCACAGTCGAGTTCTTATTGGACAAGGAGAAGAAATTCTACTTCATGGAGATGAATTGCCGCTTGCAGGTCGAGCACCCAGTGACCGAGATGGTGACGGGAATTGACATAGTAAAAGAGCAACTAAGGATAGCCTCAGGCCGGAAGCTTCGATACAGGCAGGAAGACGTTAAACTCAACGGATGGGCAATGGAGTGCCGAATTGTGGCAGAGGACCCTTATAACAACTTCTTCCCCTCCACGGGTCGCATCACAAGTGTGTATGAGCCCTCCGGCCCGGGCGTGAGGGTTGAAAGCGGAATCTATGAGGGGTTCGAGGTATCCCTTTATTATGACTCCCTCATCGCAAAGTTAGTCGTATGGGGTGAGACGAGGGGGGAGGCGATATTACGTATGCGAAGGGCCCTGAACGAGTACAGAATCGTCGGGATTAAAACCAACATCCCATTCCATCAACAAATCATAAACGACACCCGCTTCATAGGAGGTCAGTTCGATACTAAATTCGTTGAGCATCGCTTCTCTATGGTGGAGGAGGAAAGGGAAAGCCACCTTGAGGCAGCAGCAATCGCTGCTCTGCTTTTCGCCCTCTCTTCGCAAAGAAGACCAGTCACTCTCATATCGCCAAAGAGAGCTATCTCAAACTGGAAGAGAGCAGGACGATTGGAGGCTATGAGATGAATTACATAGTAACCGTAGGTGACAAGAGCTTCTCCATCGAGATAGAAGGGAACAAGGTAATCGTTGATGGGCGAAGCCGCTCGGTGGATATCAAGAGCATAAACGGCCTCTCTCTTTATTCGCTCTTAGTAGATGGCTCCTCCTATGAGGTGTTCGTTGAGGAGAGTGAAGGTGAATATAGGGTGCTCATTGAGGGGGAATTATACACCGTAAGAGTGGAGGATGAGAGGAAAAGGCGCCTGGCCGAAGTGATGCGCTTCCGCCCTCCTCCAGAGGGTGAGGTCGTCGTAAAAGCCCCTATGCCGGGGTTAGTCGTTGACGTACCAGTGAAAGAAGGCGAAGCCGTAAGAGCAAAGCAATGCCTTCTTGTCCTTGAGGCAATGAAGATGGAAAACGAACTCAGAGCTCAAAAGGATGGGATAGTAAAAAGCGTGCACGTCGTGAAAGGCGACTCCGTGGAGGAAGGACAAGCGCTTATAACGTTATCGCTTCAAGGTACAACGGATTGCTCTCAGCGGATAGGGAGCGGATAAGCGGATAGCGGATAGCGGGTATCCGTTTATCAGCTTTGCCGAAGGCCATCCGCTGAAGAACGGATTAAGCGGATTAATTAAAAGGTGAATTATGGAGATAAAGCCAGTCAAAATCACGGAAACCGTCCTTCGTGATGCACACCAATCCCTCCTCGCTACGAGGATGAGGACGGATGATATGCTCCCAATCGCCCCCAAGCTGGATGAGGTTGGCTATCACTCAGTCGAGATGTGGGGCGGGGCAACATTCGACTCGGCGATGCGCTTCCTTGGAGAGGACCCCTGGGATAGGATAAGGAGGCTTAAGGAGCTTATGCCGAATACCCCTTTCCAAATGCTCCTCAGAGGGCAGAACATCGTGGGATACCATCATTACCCAGATGATATAGTGGAGAGATTTGTGATAAATGCGCACAAAAACGGCATCGAAATCTTCAGGATATTCGACGCCCTTAACGATGTAAGAAACATGGAATTTGCGATGAACGTGGCAAAGAGGGTCGGAGCCCACGTCCAGGCTTCGATATGCTATACGATAAGCCCAGTCCACACGATAGAAGGCTACGTCAAGATGGCGAAGGAGCTTATAGATATGGGAGCAGACTCCATCTGCCTAAAGGACATGGCGGGTCTTTTAGACCCTTTTACTGCTTACGAGTTGATAAAGCGCCTCAAGGAGGAAAGCGAAGTCCCTATCCAACTTCACACACACTCGACGAGCGGATTCGCTACTGCCTCTGTTCTTAAAGCAATAGAGGCTGGAGTTGACATCGTTGATACAGCCATCTCATCTATGGCCTTAGGAACCTCTCAACCCCCAACCGAGACGGTAGTAAGCATACTCAAAGGAACTCCTCGTGATACCGGGCTCGACCTCGAACTCCTTTCGGAGATAGCCTACTATTTCTCACGATGTCCGTAAGAANTATGCGAAATTCGANAGCGGAATAGGTGTAGACGTCAACGTCATNAANTATCAGATACCGGGNGGGATGCTTTCAAATCTCATNTCCCANCTTAGAGAGCAGAANGCCCTCGAGCNCTATCGAGATGTGCTCGAGGAGGTCCAGAGGGTTCGCAGGGAGTTAGGGTATCCCCCTCTTGTAACCCCATCAAGCCAACTCGTTGGGACACAGGCGACGTTGAATGTGATTTTGGGGGAGCGATACAAAATCATCCCACAGGAAGTGAAGGACTACATTAAGGGCTTCTATGGCCGCCCTCCAGCTCCTATAGACCAAAAGGTGAAGGAGATGGCAATAGGAGATGGGGAGCCAATCACCTGCCGCCCAGCTTCCCTCATCCCACCCGGATACGAGGAAGCGAAGAAGGAGATAGGGGATTTGGCAAGAAGCGAGGAGGAGGTTCTATCCTACGCCCTCTTCCCTCAAGTGGCCAAGGAATTCCTCGAAAGGAGAGGAAAGGGAAGGAGGTTGGAGATAGTAGCTGCGATTGCAGCGGCAATTTTTAGGGAGGCAGAGGAGCCGAGTGCGAGACCAAAGCGGAGGAGCTCG
>Ga0180882_1192_pt1 | contig 9477 bp, 9 predicted proteins | sample Deesub1362A_J573_FD_124312 | JGI IMG/M metagenome (GOLD analysis project Ga0180882, IMG submission 124312) | Anaerolineales bacterium JdFR-64 | reverse complement strand
CGGTGAGTTCGAGGACTGCGCCACGCGGGAGGTCGTGTCGTGTACGTTTAATGTGCTCGCCCCGGCCACCGCTCGAGACATAATCGGCCGGGCCAAGNTGACGATTGAGAACGGAGACGATTATTCGGGGGGCGAGTTCATGGTTCCCATGCGGGACGGCGTGCGCCTGTGGANGAGGGTTATCCTGCCCGACAACATTCCAGAAGAGGGCAGACCCGCAGTGCTCATGCGCACCCCGTACCACTTTNTGGGCGACGATGAGATGTTCGAGCGGTTTGGCAAACTGTTCTCCGAGAGGGGCTANGCGTTCGTGTACCAGTACTGCCGAGGCCGATTCGAATCTGAGGGAACGTTCACACCCTACCTGCACGAGGTCTCCGACGGCCAGGATACCGTAGCCTGGATCGTCGCTCAACCGTGGTCGGATGGCACGGTTGGCACCATCGGTTGCTCTTACGACGGCTTTACAGCACTCGCGGCGGCCGTGAACAGCACCAACGTGAAGGTGGTGGTCGTTGACGGCCTCCCCGTGGACGAGACNTTCAACACCGACGGCGGCCTGTTCAGATTCTCCCTCGTTGAGTGGCTCTTCCTGCTGGAAAACGGCGACTGGCCCGAGGACGACGCCCTGACCCAGGCCACGAACTCCCTCGACATCCCCGGCTTGGACAAATTGTTCCTGGGGAGAGAGGATCCGTTCTGGCGAGATTTCGTGGACCATTTCTCTCCCACAGACCCCTGGTGGGACGATTACAGCATTCGGGATGACTTCGCTGACATCTGCGCTCCCACTCTGATCATCCACAACATGACCGAGATGTGGTATGATCCGCTGGAAATCTTCCTCGGCCTCAAAGGCCAGGGATGCGAGGAATTCCGCGACGAGGTGCGCTACGTGCTTGCGCCCGTGGAGCACTGCGAGATACTGGGAGACCTAGCCTACGGTGTGACCGGGCCCATCCAGAATCTCATGCTGAATTACTTCGACGTCTATCTCAGGGGTGCCGAGATTGATCTATCTGGGGTGCCTCCGGTTCAGTACGCTGGGTACGGAGACGAGGAATATCGCAGGGCGGAGAAATGGCCACCAGATAGCACGGACGTGATACTTTACCTGCACAACGACTCAGGGGATCTGGAAAACGGAACATTGACCGGGGAACCGCCGGGTGCTGAGGACCCAGACGAGTTTATCATTGATCCCAGGGTCGAGGAACCCTGTCAGGGCACCNGGACGCAGGTCTTCTACACGAGCGAACCTCTAGAGGAGGACGTCTACGTGGTGGGGATACCGGAACTCGTCCTGCATGTTGCCGTCTCAGCGCCGGACGCGGATATTCTCGCGTTCCTCATGGAATACGATGGGACATCGCCCCCAGAGGACTCGTTCGCGTATGAAGCCCGGGGCGTGCGAGGCCGGTATAGGAACGGCCTCGATGATCCCTCTCCCCTGACCCCGAACGAGCCTTTTGAGGTCGCTATTCCGTTCTATCCTATGGCAAACAGGTTCGAGGCCGGCAACAGGATCGGGCTCGTGATAGCGGCATCCATGTGCGGATTGTCTGAAAATCCCCACACCGGCGAGCCAATCTAGAGCCAGACACATTGGGAAACGGCCACGTACAGACTATTCCACGACACCGACCACCCTTCCCGCCTGATCCTGCCGGTTCTCCGAAGCACTCCAGCGAGGTGTGTATACGGAAACTGTGTTTATCTGCCGCTTGTACTGAAGGGGACTTGAAGGTAAAGAGAAGGTGATAAGATGAACTCAGATTGTGCAAAAAGGAGCAACCTGGCCCCCGTTTCTCATCCTGAATCCGACTGGCGGCGCCGGCTGGCGGGCGCTGTGCTGGGCGCTTGCCTGGGGGCCGCCCTTGGTTTCGGCATGGCCGGCGGCTGGAACTGGCTGCTGCTGGTCGGCGTGCCCGTCCGCCACAGCCTCTCTCCACTCATTGACGCGGGGGTGGCCGGGCTGGTCTGTGCTGCCCTGGGGCTGGGCGTGGCCTGGCCCAGAAGAGCCATCGTTGGCGTCCCCATCGGCTGCCTGAGCACGATGCTGGTTGCTTTAGGAGCTGGCTCGATTGTGACGGTGTGGTCGTGGCTGCAGAGTCGGTATCATCCCTCGGACGTCGAATCCGCCATCTTTGAATTTGGGGGGCTTCTTGCGATGGCGATTATTGCCGGGGTGATAGGAGGGGGATTGGCCGTTCTTGGACGGCTGCTTCTGGTCGTGGACCGATGGGCGTCGTGGCGGCCCTGGTCGGTGCAACTGCTCGTCGGAACGGCGCTGGTGGTCTTCGTCCTCGGCCTTGGGCTGACGTTGACCCTGCCCTATGACTTAATGATAGAAGGAGCTAACGGTGGCCGTGAAGCCCTGCGAGCGGTGAATCAATATGCAAGGGCGGAGGGGCTGGAGGACTACACCTTGGAACTCGTCCACGCCGAAAGCCTCAAAGCTCGGGTCCGCATCTACCCCGCTGTCGGCCCGGCTCTGGAATGCGATGTAGGGTATGGCAATGTGCATCGCTGTGAGCCGATTGCGACTCCCACTCCCGATTGAGATGTGGCGCGTGTAGTGCTACTGAGACTGAGTCAGCCGAGCAGCCGCATAGAGTTGACCACCACGACCAGTCGTGCATGAGCGCCCCCTCGTCCCGTATCATGCGCAGGCCCGCCATCTTGTCGGTGCGGAAGACGAAGTTGATTTAGGCCCTTCTGATCGGCTGGCGGATGATGGTGCGCCACTTCTCCGGCGCTGCCTTTCGGATGTCTGTTAGAACGAGAGGTCATACCTGGTATTTAATTTCTACTTCCTCATGTGTGAGAAAGTAGCAGTTGAGGTCGACGTATGACCTCTCGTTCCAGGTATATCTCGTGATGAAGCCCGCGCCTCTCGTAGCCGCCCTCACGGATGAACTCGTGCAGCCGGGCGATGGTCTCAGGCTCATCCTCGTAAGGGCCGATGTGCATGACCTGCGCCGATAGCCCCTCTTCATAGACCTCGAACTCCACCTCCAGCGCCTCGTCCATTTTCTTCTTGGCCTTCACCTCAAGCTTTGCTTCCTCGACCATCTGGCGAGTGACGAAATCTGGCTGGCGTATCATCAGCTTCCAGTTCCACTCCTCACGCGGGGTGTCTGTCGCAGTCGGGTCGTCGAACCACCACAGCCCCTCCAGTTTGCAGACCACGTAGTCGTTCCCCGCCGCCTTGGCCTTGAACTTGACCGCATAAGCCACGCTGTACAGCGCCTCCAGCTTTCGCTGGAAGACCTCTCTTCCCGGCGCTCCACGACCGATAACGGTGAGGAAGTTCGCCTCAGGCACCTCCACGATGTTCGGCTCAGTCGAACTGGTATAGAGTGGCCGGTACAGCCTAGTCAGATCCAGCTTTGCCATTTCCTTTGCTTCCCTTCTTTGCTTACTCCAACTCGCTCAAGAATTCGCCGGTGACAGCCGAGAACTCTTCGGGTTGGTCGTAAAAAGAGAAGTGCGCAGCGTTTTCTATAACGTGAAGTCTGGCATTGGGGAAAGCATCAACGTAGGAGCGACTCACCCTTTCCGATTGGAGGTCGGCTGCCCCGTGAATGACGAGGACGGGCGCTTTTACTTCCTGTAGGGCATCACGATAATCGTGTCGCTTTCCCATACTCAAATACATCGCATGCACCATCCATCCGCCCGGTTCTCCTCGTTCTGGCATCGGGATTTCGGCCGCAGCCTGGTAGTATTTAGCGAATTCTCGATTCAATGCAACTAAATCGGCTTCGGAGCGGGAGAAGATGTTCTTGAAATCCAAATAGTCTTCCAGATAAGCGGCATAGTCTTCCCGCATGCTTTCTGGCAGACGTTTTCTCACCTCCTCGAAGAGCCCTCCATCTTTCTGAGGCATTACGAGCACATCGGCGGGAGCTACCAGAATCAGAGCCTCGACTCTTTCGGGGAATTCGGCGGCGTACAGCGAGGCCAGGAAGGCCCCGAAGGAATGCCCGACGATGACTAGTTTCTCTTCACCAAGGATCTGACGTATTCTCTCGATATCCGCCACTTGAGCGCCAATACCGAGCGTCTTGTCCAGCGTCTTCATATTCTCGTAGTAGTTGGCTGAAGGAAACTCATCAATGGGTCTGGATGAGCGGCCACATCCCCGCTGGTGGTAGTAATGGAACTCGTAATCACCCGTGAGTGGGTCGAATCCCGGCCAGGGCTCAGAAGGCGGGAGGCCCGGTCCCCCGTGGATTACGAGCACATTTCTTCCCTTCCCTTCGGAGAAGTGATAGAGTTGGATGTCCTCCTCTACACTCCAGAAGTTTGGGTCATCCGGCTGTTCTGGCGGCTTCAGGGGAGCCCTGAGGTTTTTCCCCGCACGAACCATTCCCGGCTCGTATAGGGGCTTCCCCATGGAGTACCAGAAGAAGGCACCCGCAATGATAAAGAGCACAACCAGTACGGCCAGGATTGAACCGATAATAGTGATTAGCTTTTTCATGATTTTACTCTCTCCTTAATTAAATTACCTCTTCGAGAGCTACGTGATGCGTGATGCGTGATTACGCTCTCACTATGTCTCGGAGCTGGGCGTAGGCCGCTTCCTCCAGCTCCACTATCTCGCCGATTTTCCGGCCAGCATCGGCCAGGGCGGGGATCAACGCACCGGCCTCCTGTGCCGCATTCACCCTCTCGCCGATGGTGACCCACATCTCGGCCTCGAAGGCGCTGACATCGGTGTAGGCTAAAATCCGTTTCAACCCCTCGCCGATTTCGGCCCACATCTCGTCCGCCTTCCGTAGATTGGCAATAGTGCCTTCCAGTTTGTCTCCTAACCCCAGCACCTCCGCCGCCTCGACCAGGAAGGCCGGATGCTGCTGCGTGCCCCTGTGTTCGCACTGGAAGATGAACATCGCGATGATGCCCCCTAGATCTTCCGGAGATGCCATCCGGGGCCATTCTGTTATCTCTTTGGCCGCCTTGCGCAGCGCTTTCCACCCGAACATGCTTATAGGCGGTTCGAGGTAGAAGTCGGTGGTGAAGAGGATAGCCTCTTTGATGGCCTTTTCCAGTGGAAGCTCGGCCGGCGGGGTGAAGGTGTTGAGCGCATAAGGGCCACGGCTCAGGCTCCTCACGTTCCAGGCCTTATCCAGGTCGTCCAAGGGAAGCGCCTCCTCGCCCTTTGTGCGGTTATCGTAGACGTAGAGGTGACTCTCGTCGTAGCCGGCCGCTGCGACGAAGTGCCAGGCGTTGTGCTCTGGGAAGGGGATGTAGGTGAGGTGGAACATATCAAGCGGGCCGATGACGACCGGCGTGCCCGCATCGAGCAGCTTTCGCAGCCCCTTCCAGGCGGCCCGGAAGCTGGAGCTTTTCTTCTTATCGTAGTGTTCGATTCCCAGTCTCTCGGCCACACGCCGGTAGAAGTCGAAGGGACGGGAGCCGAAGAGCACCATCGGCCGGTTGCAGAACTTAAGGTAGGCTGTGCCCCAGTTGCTTCCGACCCCGGCCACCATCGCCTCGCTCAGGTCGTGGCCGTGATGGGCTAGCACATCCCGCAGGCTGGTGATGTAGCACACCAGACCGGGTTTATGGGGGAAACAAGTGATACCTCTCTTCATAGCAGCACCTCCTTTTTTATTCCCTAAACTCTCGTTCCACAGTCGCAGCATTTGTACTCGTAAAAGCACACATGCCCGCCGCAATTGTGGCAACGCCATTTCGCCTCTTGTTCCTTAAGCCAAAGCTTCACCCCAACCTCTTTCATTCTCAAGAGATTGGCGATGATCTCACGCCTATATCCGTATCTTTCGTCACCGGGATGGGATTCTGAGAGCTTGATCAGCACTTTGCACGGGAAATCGCCGCATTCGTAGCAAAAGCTCAATCCTCTATCCACCTGACAACAGCGGCGTATCTCGCAGCGCCACTTGCTACCTCGCTTTTGCTTCTCCTCCGATTGGCACCCTTTACAGCTTCCAGTCCTGCGGTAGCTCGGACATGCACCGCAGTAGACGCCGCAGGCACCGGCGAGGGCCATCTCTGTGCTCATTCGCTTCCCCCCTTCCTCACCAAACCAATCGCGCTGAGAGCGGACGACCTTTAGGAGATCCTCCACCCAGGCTATCTCGGCGTCAATGTGGGCAAAGGCATGGGTGAAGAGGGCGATGGCGTGGAAGGGGAGAGCCTCGGCGCCCTGGGCCTCGAACTTCGTCCTCACCTTCTTGCGCCTCTCTCTCAGGCTCTCAAGATACGTCTCAAGATGGGCGAGCACCTCTTTGCGGGGCAGGAGCTTCAGGTTGGCGATGCCCACATCGAGGGCGGCGAAGCTTCTTGGGGGGTTCGAGAGAAGCCGGCCGACCTCGGTTCGCAGCGCTTCCAGTCCTGCATCTGTGATGGAGTATACCTTGCGAGGAGGTGCGGCCCCTCGGAATTCCAGCTTGCTCTCCAAGTAGCCCGCTTTCTCTAGCTTGCCTAGGATGTAGTAGATGGAAGAGAAGCCTATCTCCGTCCACTCCCTCATCCCTCGTTCCTCGATCACTGCTTCTATTTCGTAGCCGTAGCGAGATTGTTCGGCTACAAGCCCAAGTATGGCGACCTCAGCGCTGGTCATAACCAACTCCCAAGTTATTCTTTATCTAGAATATTCTAATTCTATAATAATTATACCACAAAAATCGAATTTTGTCAAGTCCAAGTCCGAAATTTCTTGACAAATTTTGAGAAGTATGTTATAATTATAATAAAGATGCATCCCTACCATAGGGATGGGATATGGAGAAACACAGAGCTTTAAGAGAAGTCATCAACAGACTTGCAAGGATTAGAGGGACACGTGCGGAGTATTAAGGAAATGGTGGCCGAAGGGAGGGATTGCCCCGACCTCTTGATCCAGATAGCCGCCGTGTGGGCGGCATTGGATCAGGTGGGCAGGATCATCCTCGAAGACCACATGGAGTCCTGCATCATCCGGGCGGTCAAGGGCGGTTCCGGCCACGAAGCAATTGTTGACCTGAAGGACGCTCTCGCCAAGTTTATCCGGTAGCGAATGAGCCCAAAATGGGGCAATTTATTTTTACCCTCTATATCTCCTCCCTTGGGAAGGGATAATGAGTTCGAGCGATGATCAAAATCGAACAGGGAGGTGAAACAGATGCCGAACGAAAAGGATAAGGATGCTCCAAAGGGCCATCGCAAGAGGGGTAGATGCATAGATTGCAAGCTCTACGGAAAGTGCAGGCATATCTTAAAGCATCTTCCGGGGCATAACCCTCACGCGGAGACGAATTGCCCCATGTTCATGCCCAAGGGCGGTGGCTCGACCGCCAGTTATGATAGCTAGCGAAGCTCCGCCTCAAACCGATTCTCAAAACTTGACTCATTTGTCTAAGATTTAGACTTATGAAGATGTCTAGTTCTCGGTGCCAAACTAGCCGGCTGGGCTCCCACGGTCCCCAAGCCCGGCGATCCGGCGGCATAGGAGCATTCTTTTGCGAAATTGGCCTCTGCTGAGTGGAGAAGATAAATCGGATAGGCTACAGGTCAATGTGTTCCTTCACCCCGATCAGCACCCTCATCTTGCTTGGCTTGGGTGGCATTTTTGTCGTCGGGTTGCTGCCCGAGCGAAAGAAGACGTAGAGGTGCATTCTCGAGGCCATCGGCTAGCCGGCAGTTGGGCGAGCAGGCGACCGCCAAGGAGAGCAAATCTTGCCTGCTCGCCCGTCTCAGGAGGGAGAAAATGACAACAGTGTGCAAATACTGTCCGATTGGCAAGACACGGTTCGGGCAGCAGAACGTGTGCAAGATTTGCTATGGGGTTGGTGCAGTGGTGGGCAAGGTCAGCCATCATCACATCAAACTGCCGCTTAAGCCTCACCACCATAACTTGCCTGTGAGCAAGCAGCATGAGGAGAATCCAGATGTGCAAGTATTGTCCTCCGGTACAAAAGCGGGTTAGTAACATCATAACCAGCATCCTGCAGCACGTGCGAGATCACTTCGGGGAGTGGAGGTCCAATCCCGAGGCCAGCAATGTTCACCCCGCCGGCAGCGCCGATGCAACGCAGGAGAGAGCACAGTCCCCCACACGCAAAGTCGGGGAGGAGCCACAGTGTTGAGTAAGGGGTGTATCCTTTTTCCTGCCCCGCCCGTCTGTATAGGCAGAACAGCACGCAAAGTCAGGGAGGAGCTACAATGTTGAGAAAGGCTCTGTTCGTTTTGCTGTTGCTTACATACTGGGCGTTTCTCCGGTCAAGTGTAGAGGCGGATGCCCCCCAGGTTCGCTTCCTCGTGTTCTACTCCGAAACCTGCGGCCATTGCCTGGCCATCGTGAACGATTTCCTGCCCCAACTCCAGGAGAGGTACGGAGAGCAGATCGAGGTCAGGCTCTTCGAGATTTCCACCCCCCAGAACTACGAATTGATGCTAGAGTTGGAGGGCCGCTATCGAGTCGCCCCCGGCAACATCCCCGTAATCTTCATTGGCGAGGACGTCCTGGTGGGCGAGGATGAAATCAAGGACAATCTCGACCATCTCATCCGGGAGTACCTGGGGAAGGGCGGTGTTGATTTCCCCTCCACCGATTTGCCGGTTGAACCGACTTCCAAGACCGTCTACCTCGCCTATTTCTACCAGACGGGTTGCCGGGAGTGCGACCGCGCTTCTTACGACCTGGCCTACCTGAAGGAGGAGTATCCTAACCTGGTGGTCGAAGCCTTCGACATCGAAAGCCAGGAGAACAAGGCCCTCAACGAGGCGCTCTGCCAGCGATACGGCGTCCCCGTGGAGGAGCGGCTGACCACGCCTATGCTCTTTGTTGGTGATGACTACCTGCTGGGGGAAGCGGTCAACGTTGATAACCTCAGGCGACTGGTGGAGAAGTATCGCGCTGGGGGGACGCGCCCGCCCTGGGAGGCCCTGGACGAAGAAGAGGCGCAGAAGAGCATCATCGAACGCTTTCGGTCTTTCAGCCCTTTGGCTGTCCTTAGTGCAGGGCTCATTGACGGATTAAATCCTTGCGCCTTCGCCACAATCATCTTCTTCATCTCCTACCTCGCCTTCGTTGGCCGCAAGAGGCGCGAGATACTGCTGGTCGGCATCGCCTTCACCGCCTCCGTCTTTCTCACCTACTTCCTGGTGGGGATAGGGGTACTCACTTTTCTGCAACGCTTGAGCTTCATCGCCGCGCTGTCTAGGTTCATCTATCTATTGACCGCCCTTTTCTGTCTGGTGCTGGCAGCCTTGAGCCTGTACGACTTCTATAAGATCAGGCGGGGAAAGGCCACCGAGATGGCCCTTCGACTGCCGGTGTTCTTCAAAAGGAGCGTCCACAAGGCCATTCGGGAGCGGGTCGGTCTTTCAATGGCTGCCACTTTCGTGACCGGTTTCCTCGTTTCCATCCTGGAGTTCGCCTGTACCGGCCAGGTATATCTGCCCACCATCGTCTTCGTCGTGGGCGTGCGGGAACTCAAGGCCAATGCCGTTCTCTACCTG
>Ga0180882_1132_pt1 | contig 9513 bp, 10 predicted proteins | sample Deesub1362A_J573_FD_124312 | JGI IMG/M metagenome (GOLD analysis project Ga0180882, IMG submission 124312) | Anaerolineales bacterium JdFR-64 | reverse complement strand
GAAGGCGAATGCCATAAGACCCGCTAATACTTTCCCCTCGTATGTTGCAAATAGTAATTTTGCTAATCCCAGAGGGGCGAAGAGGCTATATGCGGTCTCGTAGTATTCCTTGCTTCGTATCGAGAACTTATCCCTCTTGCCGGTTATCTCGAGGAGTCGATAGAAGGCTGGGATTTCATCCCTTCCTCCCTCTTTCACAATCACCCCTTTCTTCGATGAAAGCCTGATGTTGTATCGTGTTTTCGGTTTCATCCTCATCATAATCTCTTCCAAATCCGGGGATATATCTATCACTATCGAGCTCCTCGGCTGGATTGTTTGGGGGCTTGGGAAGAAGCCATAGCTTCTCAGAAGAGCATCCAGACTGGGGTCTTCCAAAGCCTCCGGCTCTATTTTGAGGAAGAGGGCGTTCCTCGATTTGGCAAGGCAATGAATAGTTGATAGGAGGGCCTCTGTCGCTTTTTGGTTTGAGAAATCAACGGCCGGTCCTTTTGGGATATAGGCTATTGAGCCGAAACGGAGGAGGGGACGGAAAAGGACCTGTGCGCCTGCTATTATATCTCCGCCCTCCTCTACTGTTATAAGCGAGGCTTCCCAGCCGAACTCCTCCTTCAGCCTGCCCCACCTGCTCGATTGAAGGAGATGTCCTGATGTGAATGAGGCCAAGAAAGAGTCCCAAGCCTTATGAGCAGCAAGCCCTTCAAGAAGGCGAACTAACAAAGTCAATCCCTTTCTTTAAGCTTGACAAAAACGTCCGAATAGAATTTAAGCAAATCCAATTGCTAAGAAGAGGGGTAAAAATGACGCTTAGGACACCTGATGATATGAAAGATTTAATTGATAAGGCAATAACCCTCTCAGCTGAAGAAGCGATGGTCCTCGAGGGATTAAGCCTCGAAGACCCAGCTCTGCCCATNAAGCTGGCTGCGCAACTCCTCCTCGTGCCTGGCACGGTTCGCGAATGCCTCATCCGATTAAAGGAAAAGGGGTTAGTCATTAACGCATCACCTCCGAAGAGGAAAGAAATCATAGCCTCAGAGGTGGACGAATACTTCCTCCTCAGCGACGAGGGTCGAAAGGTGAAAACGGTCTTACCTTTAATCAAAAAGATAAGAGGTGCTTCATGATACCCTTTATTTTATTCTGCCTCTCGGTTGGCTTGGCCGCTAGTGTCGTCGTAACTCTGGACTTCGTTACTAAATCCAAAGAGCCTTACGAAGCACTTTGGACACGGGAGGTGTGGCTCCTTTATTTATTTGACACTCCCACGGCTAAAGCACGTGGGATTCTTGGGGCAAGGCCCAAGTTCTGGGCTCAGTCAACGGAGCCCCAGCTCCAGAGAAATACTCCAGAGCCAACTTGGCGATATTTCTAGCACCGTTGAGGTCGGCATTATAACGGAGGTCGCAATTATGGCAGAGGAAAAGACCCTGATAGGGGCGGGAGCCTCGGGAACCACACCTGTGGCAGGTTTTGGAAGTATATGCTTCCTTAATTCTCACCACAGGAATTCCTTCCCAAAGGGCTTTGTATTCGATAAAGAAGGAAAGCCTGTAGTATGGCATCTTGGAGACGATGCGATTGAAAGTCTTACCTTTCCTTTTGGCTCTCTTCCTTATCCCCTTAAGCTCCCCAAGGACTATAAGAGCTTTGTGGGCTTTCGCTTCTTCTACAATAGCCCGGCTGATTTTGTGAAGGATAGTATCAACTTTCCTTCTCTCGGTTTCTCCTATCCTTCTAACGACCTTTGTGAGCTTTCTCTCTTGAAGCCTTTCTTTTCAACCAAAGCCACTTGACTTAATGAAAAAACAAATCTATTCATTATGTCACTTGACTTCGGTTGAAAAAGCAGCCAATCATAATGCCTCCGTATGCCCCTCACCTCCTTGCCGTAGAACTTCGGAGAGCATATCATGCCGTTTTCATACCTCACAGAGGTGGCAAGATACCTCTGACCCAAGTCCACGGCAAGAACGGCGTCGTTTGTTTCTCTTATTTCAACCTCCTTCTGAACGGTTATGTGGAGGAACCATCCTTTCTTAAGTTTAAGGAGCTTTGCTTGCCTTATAGAGCAATCTTCAGGAAAATCGCAGTGGGGGATAATTGCAACCCATATGCCGCCTCTAACTCCACCAATGGGTATCCTTTCGGGTTATCATGACCTGGTATCTCGGAGGGACTTTATCCAGGAGACATTACCTTGCTCTTGAAGGAGGCGTCATGATAACCCGAAACCTTGCCCAGTAGGTGACAAGTTTGGTGTCTCTTTTCTCAATTTTGAGGGTATCCCTCCGTATGATGAGAGGATAATGCCTATGCTTTGGCTTTTTTATTCTCCTCCTCTGCCTTTCGGCCTGCTGTCTTGTGGCGGAGTAGATGGGGGCATTCCCCTTATGAAGAACTTCTTGGAAGCCCTGATATTCGGCTTCAAGGAGCCTCTCCTTCCTTCTTGTAGGGGAGATTATCTTAGCCTTAATCGTCTTAACGGCAACTCTTTTCATCTATGTACCTCTGGATGGTTTCCGATATCAAACCAGCTGTGGAGACAAAATAGCTCCTTGTCCAAAGGGAAGGCAATCGTTTCAGGAAGGGAAACTCCCTCCGCAACACCCTCGAAGTATAACCTTTCAAATGGAACACAATCTGATTCGGTGTCAAGTGTGGTGGAGCTTTCGACAAATAGGTGCAGATGGTCAGGTTTTATCTCAAGAGCAAGGATTTGAAAGTAAAGCTCCTTTGCCTTTTCCCCAAGAAGCCCCCTCAATCCCTGGGCAAGCCTATCCACCAATATCTTTCGCCTCCTCTTCGGTATCCAAACAAAATGATAGTTCACCAGAAAAATCGAAGTTCCTTTGTGTTTTTCTTTCTCTTCCATCAACAATATGGTATCATGTTCTGAGGGAGAAATCAAGTGAGGCGATTCATCCCACCCCTAAAGGAGTGGGCTTTCTCGCCCTAAATCTTGTAACCTCTTTGCTCACTCCTGGCATCGAGCGTTCGATCGAGGAGAGGAGTTCCCAGCTTCTGGAAGATTTTCGTGGGATGTCTATTGAAACTATAGTGGAGAGGGCTAAGGATTATATCACACCTAAGAGCCTTCCTCCCCACGTTGATAAGGCAAAGCTTTTCGCTTGGCTCGATGAGATAAAGGCTGATACCCAGCGAAACCCCCAAAACGAAGACGATAATAAGCGAGCTATCTTCGGAAAGATCCAGGAGATAGGCGGGTATCGAGGTATAAGGTATATCATGAAGCGAAGCAGTTAAAGCTACTTCGAGTGGAGCCTCAACCACCCTATATACCCCCCTAAGAGAAAAAGCAGAACCCCCAAAATGGCAACTATTGTGTTAATCCCAGCCCATCCAGCGCCGGTTACAGGCAATTCTAGAGGAGGAGATGGTGTGGGTGTAATGGTCGGCGTTGGAAAAGGAGTTGGAGGCACAGGCGTATGCGTTGGTGTAGGAGGGAGGGGCGTAGGCGTTGGAGGCACAGGAGTTGGCGTAGGAGTCGGGGGGATAGGTGTTGGTGTATAGGTTGGTGTAGGAGGGAGGGGCGTAGGAGTAAAGGTAGGCGTGAACCCAAGAGATGCTATACATTCTGAACTATACCCCAGCCTCGTCTTGGTAGAAGCACCCCATCCCAAGCCTATAAATATGAGAAAAGCAATCGCCAGATTCACCGCTTTATATGGATTTTTACGATTAATTGGATTAACCATGTCTTTCCTCCCCCAAAATACATCAACGAGTGATACGTGAAGAGTAATAACTTCACTCTTCACTTTTCCTCCCAGGCGGCGGAGGCCGTCAGTTTCTACCGACGGAGGAAGCCGCCTAATATTCTAGATTTGATAACTTCCCAATTTTTGTTAAAATAAAATGCGATGAAACTAATCGCCTCCCTCAAACTGCAACCAGCGGAAGAGCAAGCTCAGGCGCTTCTTGAGACGATTGAGCGTGTCAACCTCGCTTGCAATTATATTTCCGAGGCGGCCTGGCAACACCAGCGCTTCGGAAAGTGGGCTCTCCACAAACTTTGTTACTACGATGTTAAAGAGCGTTTCGGCCTATCCGCCCAAGTAGTGGTACGCGCTATTGCGAAAGTCGCCGACGCTTACAAACTCGACCGCAAGACGAAGCGCGTCTTCAGGCGACGAGGTGCTATTGCCTATGATGACCGCATTCTGAGATACAAGGCCGATAGCACTGTCAGTATTTGGACTGTGCGAGGTCGGCAACGTATTCCCTACACCTGTGGCGAACACCAACGAGAACTGCTTAAGACACGCCAGGGCGAGTCTGATTTGATATATTATAAAGGTCAATTCTTTCTCAATGCTACTTGCAATGTCGAGGAGCCGCCTCCTTATAATCCCCAAGGCTTCCTGGGCGTTGACCTCGGCATTATTAACACTGCTGCCTCGAGTGACGGTGAGGTGTTCGTCGGCGGGAAGGTCAACGGCCTCAGAAAGCGTTATCGGAAACTTCGAGCCCGATTGCAGTCTAAGGGCACAAAGTCGGCAAAACGACTTCTTAAGAAGCTCTCGAAGAAGGAGCATCGCTTTGTGACCGATGTCAATCATTGTATAGCCAAGAGGATAGTAGCAAAGGCTAAGGCAGCTTCGTTTGGTATTGCCCTTGAGAACCTTAAGGGCATTCGAAGAAGGACAACCGTTAGACGCCACCAGCGTGCTACTTTCTCCTCTTGGGCATTCCACCAGCTTCGGCAATTCATCGTTTACAAGGCGAGGTTGAGCGGAGTGCCAGTGGTGTTTATTGACCCCAAGAGCACCTCCATAACTTGTCCAGTATGCGGTTTTGTGGATAAGCGCAACCGTCCTTCCCAAGCTCTCTTCTCCTGTTTAAGTTGCGGGTTCGCTGGGCCCGCTGATGTCGTCGCTGCCAGCGTGATAGCTGGCAGGGCTGCCGTCAACCAGCCGAACGCGGCGGGCGAATGCCTAGCTGCAAGCTGATGGCTTTAGCTGTCAGTAGTTGACTTTTTAAACACCAAAGGCAAATAAACGTAATTGAGAGGTGAGAAAGTTGTGTTCAGGCTCACAGCGGGTTCTCCAAGGAGGACAAACGTGTCAACAAGGTGAAGGAAAACGGGGTCGCCTGCCCTTTCGTAGAGATAAACCTTGGCAGCCAAAGTCGCCTCTCCTAATCCTAGAATGCCATCCCCAAAGACAGCCCTATAGAAGCCCTTGTGCAATAGGTCGTGGCCCGTCGCCACGCCTAGACCCGTAGGCGAAAAAGCACCGATAGCCCCTCCCCCAGATTGAGTGACGAAGGCTTCGTCTAAGGCTGGACGCTCCGGATGGTGGAAGTAACCGGTGAAACAAGTAATGGAAAGCACAAAAGGCAACCTAGCTCCGTTTTCAAGCGGAGGGATGTCTGCGATGTTGAAAAGGTTATCAATTGCCCATTGCCAGTAGGAGCTATGGCCGATGTAACTGACGAGTAACATCCCCCTCTCGATGGCAGCGATGATAGCCCCCTTTGCCTCCTCCGGGTCTGAATACTTGTGCGGCTCATCGCTCTCGGATGGAGCGTAGTATACCCTCTCGCCTACAAATGGGGGTGGAAGATAATTGTAGAATATCTCATCCGAGCTCGCCCCGAAATCGTTGCCGAACTCGTCCGGCTTATCCGCCACAAATAGCACGTGCTGGTTCCAAGGGCCGGCAGGAGGGTCGTCCTCATAAGAGATTATCTTATCTACAACCACCTTCGCTTGGGATGCGCTCATTACGGGCAGGCGACCGATAAGCATCTCCGGGAGGACGTCATTGCCTTTTATTGTAACATATCGGTTATCGCTTGCGGTCTCTCCCATCCAAGGGTCAACCATCGCAAGATAAGGCGGTATGTAATTCACAGACCCGAAACCATAGTTATCCTTGAAGTCATAAGTTCCATCGCCAAACAAGAGTACATAGGTTGGAGCAGGGGTCTTCCAGTTAGAGTAAGCGTAGGCGAGGAAATCCTTGATAGCCTCGGGCTCAAAGATGCCATAAGAGAATTCATCGTAGACGTCCTCTATATCCACAACCTCAACCCGCAATCCCTTCTCCCTTCGACTCTCTGCTAAGGATTCGGCAGCTTTGCGGAAATCGGCGTGGGTTATGATAACATAATCCGCCCCTTTATCCTGAGAACGCAAATTCGATGGANAGTCGAGTCGGATGCTCAACGGGGCTAGAAATCGNGATGGGGAAAGCGCCAGATATTCCCTGTGAAAAGGGCCACTATCTTGGAACGCAAAATATCCCATCAGCCAATGGGTAGATAGCGGAGGGGGAGATGAAAGTCCTTCGCTCCTCCCTTTAACAACCAGCGGTAGATAGACGATGTAACCCTCCCATCTTTGCACGCCTGTGATGCGAACCACTTCCTCCGGGTCTGTGATGTCGAATACCTTTATCTCCGTCGAAGCGAATCCTCCTATGTGATACTCCCAGTTTCCACCCTCGCTCGAAAATCGGAGTAAATCCTCCTCAGCAATGTGTCGAGCTTTGTAATCCAGCTCAAACCAATCGAACCAGACGCCATCTGGAATCTCCCCCTTATCGCCGCTTTCCAAGCGAAGTGTGTTTATCCCCTCGATGAGGTAAGAGGAGGTGAAAGCCACGCTCCACTCCAAATTAACGTCCCCGTTCCAGATGGCATCTCCTACCCAGTTATCGTTGATGTAGAGCTTCAGGTGGTGGGTGTTATCGGTGTAGCCTTGCAAGCTCGCCCTTAACGTCGCAGTAAAGGGGACGTTNGAGGGATGTCTCAGGGTGGTTGTGTAAGTTTGGGACGGGTAGGGNTGGAAATCGAGGGATTTGAGGTCGGTCCAGAACCAATGGTCTCCCTTTCCGCCTGGGTAGAGTGTGTCGTAGAGCTTATCTTCCTCGGAGTGGATGGTGTTTTTATAGGAACCGGGTATTGGCGCNGAACCGGTCGGGGTACCGTCACGTTCTTGCATCCTCTTCCCTTCCTCCTCCCCATACGAAAGCCAGTAGACGTTGACGTCTGTGTATCTCGTCTTCATCCTCCTACCGTAGAAGAGGATATAGTCGTCTGGGTCGAAAGAGCCGTCTTCCTCACCCTCCACCCATATAGCAATCTCTTGCCCTTGGTTATATAGCTTGAGCTTCCTCGGGTCGAGGGTCTCCACATCGAGGCCGGCTGCTCTAAGCTCATCGTAGGCGAGCTTATAGATTCCATCCGAATCAACTTCTATTTTATAGCTTTCGCTTCTCGAAGCAAGCGGGTTAAAGGCAAAAGAAGACCTCTTAGTGAGGGTAGGCAAGACTCGCCATCCCTTCGCAGATTCGTAATTGATAAGCGCTCTTTTCAAGACCTTCTCAAACGGGCTTTCAACAAAAGGAAAGGATTTCGCCCCCGCAAAACGAACTTCCGCCCTTATTCTATTGTAGAACTCCAGTTGCTTTGAAATTGGATTGTAGCGAAATGGGTGGAACTCCAGTCTGACGAACCTTTGCTCTCTTATGAAACCGGAGGATGTGACCTCGACTACGCTCGTCGGGTAAAAGTCATCTGTGCTGTATATTGCACCTTCTTTCTCGAAGATGTTCCGACGTTCTATGAAGGATTCGCTTAAGGCAACGTTATGTGCGATAGGAGATGGGGATGGGCATATCTCTTCTTCCAATTGGATGAGGGTGCTATCAGCTTCAAGCAGGTGGATGGTGAAGGAGGCTTCGGGAGGAATTCCTATTAAAACCCCTCTTATCGGAAGTAGTGGCTTACCTGGCTCTGCCGAACTCCCGTAGCCCTTGACTTTGATTTGGTAACACTTCTTATTCCCTTCTCTCCTTTCCTTAATACGGTAGGTTGGGGTGAGGAGCTCGATGACAACTCCTTCCTCGTCCGACTCTATCAGTCGAATGTCGCTCCCTTCGTCTTTATCAATTGATTTCATCCCGAGGGCCATGAGCGATAAGGCAATGAGCAAATATTTCGGTCTGAAATTCATCGCTTTGCCCGATAAAAACAAAGCATCGTGCTTCCGTAACGGCGTCTATCAACCAAACTCATCTTCTTTAAATCGAGTTCCTCGTACTCTTTTGGAAATATCTGAGCGATTGCCAATCCTTTGCCAGTAGGTCTCTGGAGTCAAGTGCTCGCAGCGTCTCCGCCCACAGGCCTTTGTATTGTGGAGGGGCTATGTAGATTATATCGAACTCCTCCTCAGCTCCTCTTGAGATGAAATCGAAGACGTCTCTTTGCAGGACCTTCGCCCTCTCTCTTAGGCCTGTTATAGCCAGGTTCTCCTCGATTATGCGGACAGCTCTTTTTTTCCTCTCTACGAAGACGGCGGAGCTTGCCCCACGGCTTAGCGCCTCTATACCCACGGAGCCAGTTCCGGCGAAGAGGTCGAGGAAGCGTGAGCCAAGCACCTCCCCTCCTAATATGTCGAATAGGGCTGATTTGACTCGGTCTGTGATTGGCCTGATTCCTCTTATCGAACGAAGCCTCTTCCCTTTTGCTGTGCCTCCTATAACGCGCAATTCTCCTGGCATCTCATCACATACTCTCTGGCGCCGAGATTCCCATGAGTTGGAGGGTCTTGGCCAGGACGAGCCTGGCTGCGGAGACGAGTTTGAGGCGGGCCTTCGTTATATCAGCATCGGCCGGGTCTGATGAGACGACACGACAATCTCGGTAGAAGATGTGAAAAACCTCTGCTAAATCTTGGGCGTAATAAGCGAGGTGATGAGGGGAGAGTTCAACCGCCGCCTGCTCCACCACCTCGGGCAGACGCATCATAAGGCGGATTAGAGCTAGCTCCCTCGGGTGGCGGAGCAAGGAGACGTCTCCATCCGAGAAATCAATCCCTCCAGCGTAACGGAGGATGCTGCATATCCTGGCGTGGGCGTATTGGACGTAGTAGACNGGGTTNTCGGAGGATTGTTCCTTGGCCAAATCGAGGTCGAATTCCATCTGNCTTTGCGGGGCTCGGGCGAGGAGGAAGAAGCGAACCGCATCCGAGCCCACTTCTTCCATCACCTCTCGAAGCGTGATTATATCCCCCGTTCGCTTNGAGAGTCGGATAACTTCCCCTCCCCTCTTTAGAGTGACAAGTTGATAGATGAGCAGTGTGAGGCGTTCTGGTTCTATTCCAAATGCTCTCATCATAGCCTTCATACGAGGGACGTGCCCCTGATGGTCTGCACCCCAAACGTCTATCACCCAATCGAAGCCGCGGAGGAAGAACTTCTCGTAATGGTAAGCGATGTCAGAGGCGAAGTAACCCGGCTCGCCAGTGGAGCGGATGACGACCTCGTCCTTACCGCAGCCAAAATCCGTAGCCTTAAACCAAATTGCTCCTTCCCTCTCCTCGATATAGCCTCTTCGACGAAGTATCTCCATCACCCTCTCGAAGAGGCCGCTCTTATATAGGCTCCTCTCGGAGAACCAGCGGTCGTAACGTATTCCTAATGATTCGAGGTCTTCCTTGATGCTCTTAAGAACCTTCTTTAGCCCAAGCTCTCCAATGGCCTC
>Ga0180882_1262_pt1 | contig 9569 bp, 8 predicted proteins | sample Deesub1362A_J573_FD_124312 | JGI IMG/M metagenome (GOLD analysis project Ga0180882, IMG submission 124312) | Anaerolineales bacterium JdFR-64 | reverse complement strand
GCAAAGAAAACCGATGATTCGGGGTTCGAAATCTGTCATCATCAAAATCCTCCAAATCAAATCCCAATTATCAATGTCTCAATGACCAAATCCCAAAGAATCATTGGTCATTGGCTCATTGGTCATTGGTTCATTGGTCATTGATAGATTGGTCATTGGCTCATTGGTCATTGGTCATTGAAGTAGACCTCTCATCTCGGCCAGCAATTGCTGGTCGTTGAAGCCGCGCAGGGAGAGGGCCTTGCCCCTGCAGGCGGCCACACAAAGGCCACAGCCCTTGCAGAAGACCTCACTAACCTGAGCCTTAATCTGGAAGGGACGCCTCTCGACCAGCTCGATGGCCTGGAAGGGGCAAACCTCGACGCAGAGGCCACAGCCCACGCACCACAGCTCCCTGACCTCGGGCACGAAGGGCTCGATTGCCACTTCGCCCCAATCCATCATGGCCAAGGCCGCCGCAGCAGCCGCTCCAGCCTGAGCAACGGTGTCGGGGATGTCCTTCGGCCCCTGACAGGCCCCGGCGACGAATATGCCATCGGAGGCCGTATCCACAGGCGCCAGCTTGGGGTGCTTCTCCAGGAAGAAGCCGTCGGCGCTGCGGCTTATCCCAAAGAGGCTAGCTACATCAGCCGCATCAGGGCGGGGCTCTACCCCAACGGCCAAAACAACCATGTCCACGGCGATGCTCTTCGGCTGACCGGGGAAGGTCTCCTCGCACCTGACCACGAGCCTCCTATCCTCTCGGACCACCTCGGTCACCTCGCCGTGGATGAAAGTTACCCCCTCCTCCTCCACCCTCTTGTAGAACTCCTCGTAACCCTTGCCGAAGGCCCTGAGGTCCTTGTAAACCTCGTAGACCCTGGCTTCAGTGCTCTCTCTCACCAGGTGGGCCAGCTTCATAGAGTACATGCAGCAGACCCTGGAGCAATAGGCGTTGTACTGTTCATCCCGGCTTCCCACGCAGTGGATGATGGCCACGCTCTCAGGAGCTCGCCCGTCCTTGAGGAGTATCTGACCGCCCGTCGGGCCGCTGACATGGACAAGTCTCTCAAACTCCAGCCCCGTCAGCACATTGTCCAGACCGTAGCCGTATTTGGCCGCCCTTTTTGGGTCGAAGGTGCTGAAGCCCGTGGCGAGGATGATGGTTCCCACTTCCAACTCCAGGGTCTCCTCTCCCATCTCGTGGACTATGCACTCGGGGCCGCAGACTCTCTCGCACTCCAGGCACTCGGAGCAAATGCCACATAAAAGGCAACGCTCGGCTTCGGCTATGGCTTCCTCCTCGCTGATGGTGAGGTTGATCTCACGGAAATCTGCCTTGCGCTCCTCCACCGGAGAGGATGGTATATCAACGCGAGGACGCTCGACTGCGAGGCCATCGGCTAGGCGGAGAGAGATCTCCTCATCGGAGAGCTCCACCTTGGGAAGGAGCACAGGCTCTTTAACCCCTTCCTCCCCTCTAAGATAACGGTCAATGGAGCGGGCAGCCTTATGGCCGGCGGCGATGGCGTCGATGGCGAAGGCCGTCCCTGTCACTGCGTCCCCTCCGGCGAACACACCGGGCCTTTCGGTGGCAAGGGTATTGGGGTCGACCACTATGGTTCCCCTCTTTATCCGTATCCTCTCATCCCCTTCGATAAGGCTGAGGTCCGGAGCTTGGCCTATGGCGAAGATGACCGTATCTGCGGGGAGGATGTGCTCCGATCCTGGCTCCGTCTCCAGGGTTAATCTGCCCTCCTCGTCGAACTCCATGAAGGTCACCTTAAGGCATTCCACCCCCTTCACCCTGCCGTCCTCCGAGATGATCTTGGTGAAGGAGCGGGAGGGATGGATGATAATTCCTTCCTCCTCCGCCTCCTCCACCTCCCAGGGGTGGGCCGGCATCTCCTCTCTCGACTCAAGGCAGGCCATGTGCACCTCTTTTGCCCCCAGGCGAAGGGCAGTTCTGGCGCAGTCGCAGGCCACGTTCCCTCCACCAAGCACCAGCACCACCCTCCCGGAGAGGTCAACCTTCTCCCCAAGGTTCACCCTGCGCAGGAAATCGGTGTTGACCAACACATCCGGCAAGTCGGCCCCAGGGATAGGGAGCTTCTTACCCACATGCGTCCCCACAGCTAGGAAGACGGCATCGTAGCCTTGTTCGAAGAGGGAGTCTATGTCATCCACCCTGGTGTTTAGCTTCAGCTCCACCCCTTGGGCAAGTATCTGCTCTATTTCCCATTGTATTATTTCCCTCGGCAGGCGGTACTCCGGCACACCTACCCTTAGCATCCCTCCTGGGACGGGGAGGGCCTCGAAGACGGTGACCCGGTATCCCAGCCTGACCAGGTCCTGGGCCGCCGTCAGCCCAGCTGGACCAGAGCCAACGATGGCTATGCGAGCCGAATGCTCAGGTGGGTCGGCTTGGACAGGGGTCTTGGCTTCTAACTCCTCCCTGTGCTCGTAGGCCCAATCTGCCACAAACCTCTTAAGCTCCCTTATAGCCACCGGTTGGTCGAGCTTACCTCGGCTGCACTCCTCCTCGCAGCGGTGATCGCATATCCGACCGCAGATGGCTGGGAAGGGGTTTTCTTCCTTGATGACGCGGTAAGCATCCTCGAAGCGTTTCTCCTTGATGAGGGCAATGTATCCCTGGGACCTCTGGTGGGCTGGGCAGGTGTAGCGACAGGGAGAGGTCCCCCTCTTGTCAATTGTGAAGGAAGCAGGAACGGCCTGTGGGAAGGGCCTGTAGACGGCCTTTCTGGTGCCGAGGCCCAGGTCGAACTCGCTGGGAACCGATACTGGGCATACNTTCTCGCATTCGGCGCAGCCGGTGCAATCCTTCTCAACGATGTAGCGAGGCTTCCTACGCACCTTTACCTTGAAGTTGCCNACGTATCCCTGGACATCAACAACCTCGCTGTAGCTCAAAAGCTCTATTCTCTCATGCTGTCCAACGGACACCATCTTCGGTGTAAGTATTCAGGCAGAGCAGTCAAGCGTAGGGAAGGTCTTGAATAGCTGTGCCATGTGCCCTCCTATTGAGGGCTCCCTCTCTACGAGATATACCTTCCTTCCAGAGTCGGCTATCCTCAAGGCAGCCTCTATCCCGGCAATGCCCCCACCAACGACGAGGGCGGTCGGGTTAATGGGGACCCTTCTTATCTCCAGCGGTTCGTGGTAGAGGACCCTCCTCACCGCAGCGGCGACGATGCTCTTCGCCTTCTCCGTCGCCTCGGCCACATCCTCTGTGACCCACGAGCATTGCTCGCGGATATTGGCCATCTGGAGGAAGAAGGGGTTGAGGCCCGCCTCCTCGCAGGCCCTCCTGAAGGTGTGCTCGTGCATGAGAGGTGAGCAGGCGGCAACCACCGCCCTGGCGATGCCCAGCTCCTTGATGTCCTGCTTGATGAGTTCCTGGCCCGGGTCCGAGCACATGTAGCTGTAGTGCCTGGCCACTGTCACGCCGTCGAGGGAGGAGGCGAAATCCGTCACCTCCTCCACATCCACGGGGCCTGCGATGTTTGTTCCACAATGGCAGATATAGACGCCTATCCTCTTCATAAACCCAACCTCCCTAATCTCCTAGTTTTGTCCTGACAAAGCCAAGAAAATCACGTAGAGCCCGGGGATAATAATTTCCGTTCTCTCCACAATATCTGAGAACTCTGAGAGGGCTATCTCACTTAGCTCTTGTAAGAGAACGAATAGCATCCTCTGTGTTCCTTAACTCATCATCTATGTTGTTGAGTTCGATGTAATCCTCCCAAGCAGGATGGTCTGGAATTTCCCCCTGTTCTATCATTCTTTTAATCTCTTCGGAGGATCTCGCTTCATAACGTGATAGAATCTCAAATCTTTCGGCCATCAGCAAACGTTTCCTCTCGCGTAAATATGCCGTAATGCTGTCTTTTAAAATCTTCTCTTCGGGCAAACCGATAAGGCAGGAAATATCTTTCACTAATGTTGACATCCTTAAATCACTCCTAATTAGCGCAACACCTCCAGAACCGGCGTGAAGGTCTCCTCAGGCCAAAGCCATTCCTCCCGCAGCCAATTAGGCCATCATGAATTGCAACGCCCCCTCAAGCTCGGCGTAAATCTGTCGGTCAACGAAGCCTCGCTGGGTGGCTGCACCGGATGGACAGGCCGAGGCACAGGTGCCACAGCCCTTGCAGAGGGCCTCGTTGACCCTCGCTACCCCCCTGCCGTTCAGACTGACGAATTCTATGGCGCTATAGGGGCAGAGGCCGATGCAGATGCGGCAGCCACTGCAGATTTCCTCGTTGATGAAGGAGGTGATGGGCTCTAGCTCCACCTTGCCCACATCAATCATATCCAGGGCCGCCACTGCGGCTGCACCCCCTTGGGCCACGCTATCTGGGATGTCCTTCGGCCCCTGGCAGGTTCCGGCGATGAAGATGCCGTCGGAGGCGGTATCCACCGGAGCCAGCTTTGGGTGCCTCTCAGCGAAGAAACCTTCCTTGCTAAGGCCGATTCCGAAGATGCGGGCCACCTCACCCGCATCACGGCGTGGCTCCACACCAACCCCTAAGATGACCATGTCCACCAGCAATTCGACCCTCTCGCCGGAGAAGACATCCTCGGCCTTAACCAGAAGCCGACCATCCAGCTGGGTTACCTCAACATCCTCGCCGCGGCGGATGAAGATGACCCCCTCCTCCTCCACCTGGTTGAAGAACTCCTCGTAGCCTTTGCCAAAGGAGCGCATGTCCCTGTAGACCTCGTAAACCTCGGCCCCGGTCGTCTCCTTGACTAGGTGGGCCAGCTTCATGGAGTACATGCAGCACACCCGCGAGCAATATTCGTTATATCTCTCGTCGCGGCTGCCGATGCAGTGGAGGATGGCTATGCTCTTGGGCGGAGTGCCATCCTTCAGCAGGACTTTTCCTCCCGTCGGCCCGCCGGGGTTGAGGAGCCTCTCGAATTCCAGGCCTGTCAGCACGTTGTCCAGTCCGTAGCCGAATTGGGTGGCGCGGGAGGGGTCGAAGGTATCGAAGCCTGTGGCCAGGATGATCGTCCCCACCTCAAGCTCCAGGAGCTGGTCCTTCTGCTCGAAGTCAATGGCCCCTCGGGGGCAGAGCTTCTCGCAAGCGCGGCACTTGCCCTTCTCGAAATAGATGCAGTGGTCCCTATCCAGGACAGGGGTATTTGGCACCGCCTGGGGGAACGGTCTATAGATAGCCTTTCTGGTGCCAAGGCCCAGGTCGAACTCGCTGGGGATATTCTTGGCCGGGCACTTCTCCTCGCATAGCCCGCAGCCAGTGCACAACTCCTCGTTAACGTAGCGGGCCTTCTTGCGAACCTTTACCTTGAAGTTGCCNACGTATCCCTGGACATCAACAACCTCGCTGTAGCTCAAAAGCTCTATTCTCTCATGCTGTCCAACGGACACCATCTTCGGTGTAAGTATTCAGGCAGAGCAGTCAAGCGTAGGGAAGGTCTTGAATAGCTGTGCCATGTGCCCTCCTATTGAGGGCTCCCTCTCTACGAGATATACCTTCCTTCCAGAGTCGGCTATCCTCAAGGCAGCCTCGATTCCAGCTATCCCTCCACCAACAACAAGGGCCACCGGGTGGACGGGGACCTCCCTTATCTCCAGGGACTCATGATAAAGGACTCGTCTCACCGCAGCGGCCACTATCCCCTTCGCTTTCTGTGTGGCTCGATCCACTTCCTCTGTGACCCAGGAGCAATGCTCTCGGATGTTAGCCATCTGGAAGAAGAATTGGTTAAGGCCAGCCTCCTCACAGGCCCTTCTGAAGGTATGCTCGTGCATAAGGGGAGAGCAAGAAGCAACGACCACCCTGGTCAGACCCAGCTCCTTGATGTCCTTCCTGATGAGATCTTGTCCTGGGTCGGAGCACATGTAACCATAGTGTCTCGCTACAATCACATCATCGAGCGTGGAGGCGAAATCCGTCACCTCCTCCACATCCACGGGGCCTGCGATGTTGGTGCCGCAGTGACAGATGTAAACGCCTATTCTTTCCATAACAACCTCCCGCTGCCGTACTTGTCGCCTTTGAGGCTGAAGGCCGAATGCGGGGCGCAAAGAAGCTGTCCTTGAATTTGACTTGGTAGAGCAAACGTGCTATACTTTAGGCTGCCACGAGATGTAACCAGTGCTCTTTCTTATTCCTGCTCGTGGCAGGGCCCGGACGGGGCCTCCGCCCCTACAGTTCCGAAGTCTATTTTCGGACACCATCTAAGAGTTAGTTTGATGCAACAATGTAAATTTTATCACAAAATGGGAAATCTGTCAAGCAATCAGGGGTTGAGTAGTTGTTCCACGATTGGTGTGAATACGAATTTTTTTTCGATAACATCTGATATAACGCATGGCGTATTCGTCTCTTCCTAATAGGAGGTTAATAGCCAGGATTAGGAAGCCGTTCTTAATGGGGTCTAGAATCGGGCAGGTCACCCCACAAGCTATCGCCATCGCAAGGAAGGCTGAGTTGATAAAGTCCCTCTCGGGTAAACCGAAAGAGATGTTGCTGGCCCCGATGGTCTGATTCACCCCAAGCTCTCTTTTTACCAATTCGATAGCCTCGAGCGTCTTCAATCCCGCTTTGTAATCGGCTCCTACTGAGGTCGCAAGGCAATCAATAATAACGTCTTCCTTAGGGATGCCATAACCTTCGGCGCAGGATAATATCCTCTCCGCTATCTCCAGCCTCCTGATTGGGTCTTCGGGGATGCCTCCTTCGTCCATCGTAAGGCCTATTACAACTGCGCCATGCCCCTTAACTAAAGGCAGAACCCTTTCCAAAGACGCCTTCTCTCCNCTTGTGGAGTTGACGAGCGCCTTCCCTTTGTAGACCTCCAAAGCCGCCTTAAGAGCCTCGAAATTCGAGGTATCAATGGATATAGGGACATCCACAGCNTCCATGACGGCCTCTACGGCCAAGGGCAAGAGCTTCGGTTCATCAACCCCCGCTGCCCCGACGTTTACNTCAATTATCTCCGCCCCTGCCTCGACCTGAGCGATGGCNTCCTCACGCACAAGCCCCATATCTCCTGTAAGCAACGCCTTTGCCAATCGCTTCTTACCTGTGGGGTTTATCCTCTCACCGATTATCACCGTCGGTCCGTCGGAGCTGATTTTCACCTCTCTCCTCTCAGATGAAACGATTGTAACGAGATTCTCCCTCATCTTAACCACCCGCTTGAAACTTTTTTCAACCGAAGTCACGTGAATCTTGGGCAAAGAAAGGTCTTTGCCTGGGATTCACTTGACTTCGGTGGAAAAAAGCGGCGCCTTCAGCGCCCAAATTGACCAATTATGGATTAATCAGTGGGTAAGCACCGAGAACCTAACTTCAGCCCCCTCATGAACTCTTCTTCGAAATCCGGGCGAGCGGAAAGCTCGATATATTCGACCTTCCTTGCTATCTCCTCAGCCTGGCGACGCATATCCTTTGAGAGCAAAGCAAGAATAGCTCCAGCCCCAGCCGCATTACCTATCCCAATAACCCTATCTACCGAAGGGATGAGACCTATCTCAATTGCGTCAAATTCTTCTATAGAGTTTCCAAATGCGCCTGCGATGAAAACCTCCTCGATTTCCTCAGCTTTTATCCCCATCTCCTTTAAAAGAATGCTGACCCCTGCTTCTATCGCAGCTTTGGCTAAGATAAGCTCTGCGAAGTCCCTCTCAGAAAGGGTGATCTCCTTCCCTGTGCCAGAATTCTCGGCTTTAACGAGTAGGATTTCTTCCGTAAAGGAAAGCCCTTTTTTGACGAATCNCCCACGGTGGTTCAAAATCCCCTCCCTCCTGAGGGATGCTGCCGCAGAGATAAGCCCAGAGCCAGCTATCCCCAATGGGAGGGATTCGCCGATTGTGCTTACCTTTATTTCACCATCGCTTACCTCTACACGGTCAATTGCTCCTGGCGCTGCCCTCATCCCGCAGGAGATACGAGCACCTTCGAATGCTGGGCCAGCAGCCGCCGCGCATGCGAGGATTCGCCCGTCTTTGCTCAAGATGATCTCGGCGTTCGTGCCGATGTCAACCAGAAGCTTCGCTCCCTCGCTTCTGTGAATATCAGAAGCTAATATATCCGCTACAGCGTCCGAACCGACGAATCCAGACACGATTGGGAGGAAATGAGCATTTGCTCCCTTGTTAAGATGAAGGCCCAACTCCTTCGCTGGGATGTCAAGAGCACCCATTATGGCAGGGACGAAGGGGGAAACGCCTATCCAAAATGGGTCAATTCCAAGGAGAAGATGATGCATACAGGTGTTTCCCACGAACACGGCTTCGTAAANATTCCATTGANTGATACCTGCGGTTTTNCAAGCCTCNTCTATCAATTCNTTNANGGTTTCCACAGCAGCCNCNNGGAGTTCNTCCAAGCCTCCTGCGTGGGCGTAATCAATTCTCGACATCACGTCCTCGCCGTAGGCAACCTGGCGGTTNATGGCNGAGACGGCAGCAAGCTGCCTCCCCGAACCCAAATCCATAAGGTAACAAGCGACGGTCGTCGTTCCGACGTCGAAAGCGATGCCATAGTTGGATTTTCTCGTATCTCCCGCCTCTATCGCTGCTATCCTGCCTCCTATAAGCACGGCTGTGATGGACCAATCGGCTCCTCTGAGCGAAAGAGGTAGGTTCTTTAGAATCTCTAAGCTTGCTTTTAATCCTTCCTCGCCTAGGGCATCCTTCAGCCTCCTGAAGTCNGGCCGAGCGTCATCTATCGAAGGATACGGGAGGCGCAAGTAGAACTTGCGGACGTTTGGTTCTATTCCACGTTCGAACAACTCGAAGGGAAGCGATGTTTTGAATTGCTCCTCCCATCCGATGGATGGTAACTCGATAACAGAAGGGCCATACAAACGGGCCTGGCAGGCGAGTCGAAAGCCGAGCCTTATTTCGTCAGCNCTGAGAAGCTCCTTTTCCCGCCCGGTCAAGGGGCTAAGCTCTCCTTCGATAATCCTAACCTTGCACTTCCCGCAGGTTCCACGACCTCCACAGATGGAGGTGATAAGCGCCCGAGCCGACCTCGAAGCCTCAAGTACCGTCATTCCTCTCGGGAGTTCGACGACTCTACGATACGGATGAAAAGAAACGCTTATTTTCATGGAACTTCCCTTCCACGCATCACGTGAGGTTTAATACGTGAAACGTGATGCGTGAAAAGCGATAAGTCGCTGGAAGCCGTTTGCTTCAGCTATCGAGACATTAGCAGCGCCATAAGAGCCTTCTGGACGTGAAGTCTGTTCTCTGCGACGTCGTATATAATGGAACGAGGGCCGCTTGCGACATCGTCCGTTACCTCGCACCCCCTATCCACGGGCATGGGATGGATGAAAAGGGCATCTTTTGTGAGGCGCATCTTATCGGCATCGCATATCCACTCCGTATGCCTCATTGCCTTATCAACCTCTCTTTGCCTGTGGAACTCGCCCCTCTCGTATGCCTGCGGACTCATCCAATTTCTAGAGTAGACGACATCAACCCCTTCGTAACCGGATATTGGGTCGTGGATGACCTCGAAATCGGCGCCACTAGCATCGCAATTCGCTTTTACTTGCTCGATTACCTCTGGGTCTAGGTCGTA
>Ga0180882_1409_pt1 | contig 9672 bp, 8 predicted proteins | sample Deesub1362A_J573_FD_124312 | JGI IMG/M metagenome (GOLD analysis project Ga0180882, IMG submission 124312) | Anaerolineales bacterium JdFR-64 | reverse complement strand
CGTTGGACGGTGGGCACTCTGGCCCTCTTTGGAACGGCAATCACAATCCTCCTCGCAATAAGCCAATTCGTCAAGTGATTATCCTTCAGACATAAAGTCTCTTAGCGGATGGTGCTCATGCTTTTCAACCCTCTATCCGTCGGCGTTTAGCGGCCAATTTTCGTAGCTTGACCACTACAGGCGGTGGATTTCGCTCCTGTTCCTCTCGCATCCGCCGGCCATATTCTAACCACTCCTCCATATAAGAGTTGATACTCTCACGATTGTGCAAATAGTATGTAATGGTCGCATAGACTTGCTCCAAAGTGAGGGAAGGATAACGTGCTGCAATCGCTTCCGGAGATTGGCTTCGGCGGATGTACTCGTATAAGATGGTCTCGATGCCAATTCGTGTCCCTTTAACACGGATATCATCCGGTGCCAGAAAGTCAAAATAGCTCTCCAATTCCATAATCTTTACTCCCTCCTACTTAATTGAGCGCTAAGATTGTAATTATAGCGTACTTTATCATATTGCGCTAATCAAAAAGAGCAGAGGAGCGTGCGACATCTTTCACACACGCCTCGGCGCAAGATGCTGCAATGCTTATCAGACATTAGAGAATGCCTACTCCTCCCTTGGCCAAAATCAGAGGGGTGTAGGGAAATTTGCTTTTGGAAGAAGAAAAAGGAGGTTACGATGGAACAGAGGTCAATATGTCCAGCCTCGATTGAGGCGCTTAAGGTAGCCGAGAGGGAAGCGATACTCACAGCTTGGGACCGATACGAAGCGCAACTTCCGCAGTGCGGCTTCGGAGAGCTGGGCTTATGCTGCATGAACTGCTTGCAAGGGCCATGCAGGATAGACCCATTCGCAGAGGGGCCCCAGCTCGGGGTTTGCGGCGCAACTGCCGACACAATGGTTGCGAGGAACCTCGCACGTGCCATAGCAGGTGGATGCGCCGCCCACTCAGGACACGCCAAACACCTCGCACATACCTTGCATAAATCCGCCGAGGGGAAAGCCCCAGATTACCCAATCAAAGACGAGGCGAAGCTCAAAGCGGTCGCAGCAAGGCTTGGAATCGAAACCGAAGGTAAGAGCGCAGAAGAACTCGCACTCGAAGTAACCGAGCTTGCTTTGGCCGAATTCTCTGAGAAGGAAACGCCTCTCGCCTGGGCCGCCACAACCGTGACGAAGGGGAGGGTTGAAGTCCTATCAAAACTCGGAGTCGTCCCTACAGGGATAGACGCCGCCATCTCAGAGGTTATGCACCGAACGAGCTACGGCGTTGACGCAGAACCCGTGAACCTGCTCTTGGGAGGGGTAAAATGCGCACTCGCAGATTACGCAGGATGCCACATGGCAACCGACCTCGCAGACATCCTCTTCGGCACACCTAAGCCCGTCGTCTCCAGGGCCAACCTCGGGGTCTTAAAGGAGAAAGCCGTAAACATCGCTCTCCACGGCCACAACCCAGTGCTTTCCGACATCATCGTCCAGGTTGCTCCTCAGCTAGAAGAGGAAGCGAAGGAAGCGGGAGCAGAGGAGGGAATAAACCTGGTAGGGATATGCTGCACAGGAAACGAAGTCCTCATGCGACACGGAATCCCGTCTGCAACCCACTCGGTCTCTCAGGAACTCGCAATCCTCACAGGTGCGCTCGATGCCATGGTCGTGGACTACCAATGCGTCATGCCAGCTCTTCAAACCGTCGCTGAGTGCTATCATACTAACCTCATCACAACTATGCCAATCGCAAAAATACCCGGAGCAACCCACGTCGAGTTCAGCGAGGAGAAAGCAAAGGAAAAAGCCCTAGAGATAATCCGCTTNGGTATCGAGGCCTTTAAGAACCGAGACCCGAAGAAGGTGAACATCCCCGCCTACGAGAGCAAGATGATAGCTGGCTTCTCAACCGAGGCAATCGTCGAAGCCCTGAGCAAAGTCAATAAAGAGGACCCCCTTAAGCCCCTCATTGACAACATCGTCGCAGGGAACATCCTGGGGGTTTGCCTCTTTGCGGGATGCAACAATGTCAAAGTCCCCCAAGACCAGAACCACATTACGATGGCAAGGGAGTTGGCAAAGAGGAACGTCCTGCTTTTGGCCACGGGATGCGCGGCAGGAGCATTCGCTCGCCACGGACTTTTAACACCCGAAGCCACCGAGGAGTACGCAGGGGAAGGCCTTAAGGCGGTGCTGAAAGCCGTAGGGGAGGCTGCTGGGCTTGGAGGCCCTCTTCCCCTCATCCTGCACATGGGAAGCTGTGTTGATAACTCGAGGGCCGTGGATGTGGCGGTGGCAGTGGCCAACAAATTAGGAGTTGATGTGGACAAGCTCCCAGTAGTCGCAAGCGCCCCCGAGGCTACGACCGAGAAGGCGATTGCTATAGGGACATGGGCCGTTGCGGCTGGACTCCCAGTTCACGTCGGAGTCGTCCCTCCAGTTCTAGGAAGCCCAATCGTGGCCGAGGTGCTCACAAAGAAAGCGAAGGAACTCTTCGGCGGCCTATTCATCGTGGAGACGGACCCTCTGAAGGCGGTCGAGAAGCTAGTGGAGGCCATCAAAGAAAGACGTAAGGGATTAGGAATAGAGTAATAGGAGGTAATGTCTGTGACCAATAATTGACCATGATTGGCATGTATCCCTCACCTGGGGAAGCTATAAAGGCCTTAGCTTTGGCTCAAATTGAGCAGGATATCGCCAAATATCAAAAGCGAATCGCTGCATTTGAAGAGAAATATGGAATGAGCTTTGAGGATTTCACAGCTCATATACGAGGTCGGGCTACAATGGAAGAGGAAATTGACTGGGAGGAATGGGATGACGCAAGGATGATGCTAGAGATTAGAAAGAAGAACCGAGAGGCGATTGCATGTATTAGCCAAAATTATTGATTACATTAGGAGGTCTTCTGATGAAGGAGATTTTCATACGACTGGATAAATGCCTTGCCTGTAAGACGTGCGAGATAGCCTGCGCTGTCGAACATTCCGTCTCTAAGAGCCTCTTCGCGGCTATCTTCGAGAAGCCAATCCCCAGAAAGCGTCTCTACGTCGAGCATGCTGAGGGGAGGAGGGTCCCAATCCTCTGCCGCAACTGCGAACCAGCGCCATGCCTCGATGCCTGCCTGAGCGGTGCCGTATACCGAGAGAATAACGTTGTCATGCTAAGGGAGGAAAGGTGCACAGGATGCTGGATGTGCATCATGCTCTGCCCCTATGGTGTAGTGGGGAGGAGAAGAGAGGAGAGGATAGCGGTAAAATGCGACCTTTGCCCGGAGCAAGAGACGCCCGTTTGTGTGGAGTCCTGTCCTACGAAAGCGCTAGTTTACACCGAGGCCGAGGATTTCGCAAGGATGATTCGCAAGGAGGCAGCCGCTACCCTCGCTAGAAGCGTAGAAGGGAGTTGATATGCGCTATTTAATCATAGGAAACGGAGCTAGTGGGATAACAGCCGCAGAAACAATACGCCGCTTAGACGAAAAAGGCGAGATAACCATCGTATCGGACGAGAGGGTCCCCTTCTACTCCCGCTGCCTCACACCCGAACTCGTCTCGGGCGAGATGTCGGAGGAGGAGCTGTTACTTCGCCCAGAGGACTTCTACGAAGCTAGAAGTATCGAAGCTCTCCTGGGGAAGAGAGCAGTGAAAATCAAGCCCGAGGAGAAAAGCGTCGAGTTGGACGATGGAAGCATAATCGCCTATGATAAGCTCCTCCTCGCCACCGGCTGCTCTCCCCTCTTCCCAGAGATAGAAGGAATTGATAAAGAAGGGGTGTTCGGCCTACGCACGATAGAGGACGCTAAGCGCATCATCGCCTATACCCAAGGAGCAAAGGAGGCCGTAGTAATAGGAGGCGGTCTGGTAGGCCTGAGGGCCGCCTTCGCCCTCAAGAAGAGAGGGCTTTCCGTGAAAGTAATCGAGATGCTCCCTCGAGTCCTCCCAGAGCAGCTCGACGAGGTCGCAAGCGAAATTCTCTCCCGAGCAATCGAGAAAGAGGGGATAAATCTGGTCCTTAAAGGGGAGGTGGAGGAGATACTCGGTGAAAAGCGGNTAGAAGGGGTAGCCCTAGCCGACGGAAGGCGTTTCGATTGCGATTTGGTCATAGTAGCGGTTGGGGTAAGGCCGAACGTCGAGCTCGCCAAAGGGGCCGGAATCGAAGTGGATAAAGGGATAATAGTTGACCCCTACATGCGGACGAGCATCCCCGAAATCTACGCAGCGGGAGACGTGGCCGAGACGCTCGACCCTGTGACGGGTGAGAGGACTCTAAGCGCCCTTTGGCCATCAGCTGTTGAGCAAGGGAGGCTCGCAGGGCTTAATATGGCGGGAATAAAAAGGGAATATCAAGGGGCCCTCTCAATCCTGAATTCAATCGAGCTTGCAGGTGTGCCCATTATATCCATTGGAATCGTCAGGCAAGAGGAAGGCTACGAGGTTNTGGCCACGAGAAGGGGCGACGTCTATCGGAAGCTCCTGATAAGAGAAAATCGCCTGGTAGGGGCCATCTTCGTAAACGAGATAGAGCGAGCTGGGTTATACACGGCGTTGATAAGGCAAGGGTCTGATATAAGCGAGTTGAAGGAGGGGCTGAGGACGAAGTGGTTTAACTACGGTTATCTCCTGAGAAAAGAGCCAATCGCCACGGAGGCTTATGCTCTCTAGCGGGAAGATGAAGGGTTTATCAATTATCATAGCCATCCTGGGCTGGCTTGGATTGGGTTATCTCNTAACTAATTTCCATCCCACTACCCTCACGCTTTCCTTCTTCTTCCTTCTCCTCTTCTTGACATTAACCGCCACCTTCTTCCCAGTAGCCTCCTACCTCAACCGTCGCTTCGCCTCCAAGGAAGACGACCTCCGCCCTCTACGTCAGAGCTGCTGGGCCGCCCTCTTCATTGTCCTTTGCGCCTGGCTCCAGATGATACGTACCTTAAACTGGCTCCTCGCCCTCCTACTTTTTTGCGTCTTCTGCCTCCTCGAAGCCTTCATCATAACTCAAGGTTAGAGAAAAGAATGAGAGAGGAATTGAGAAAACTTCCGAGTGTAGACAAGTTGTTAAGAGAGAGCGCAATCCGACTCTTAATCGAGGAGCACGGCCATGAGCTTGTGGTGGAAGCCATCCGCAGAGCATTGAACGGTGCTAGGGAGAGGATACTTGCCGGAGAGGCGTCTCCATCGAACGTCGAATTAGTCGAGGAAACGAAATCAGCCCTCGCCGCTCGATTGCGTCTTGCGCTTTCCCCCCTCATAAACGCAACTGGAGTCATAATCCACACGAATTTGGGTCGAGCGCCTCTAAGCGCCGAAGCTCGGGCTGCGATGGAAGCCGTGGNCACTTCCTTCTGCAACCTGGAATACGACCTCAAAGCNGGGAGGAGAGGCTCCAGATACGCCTACGTCGAATATCTCCTCCGCAANCTTACCGGAGCCGAGGCCGCCCTCGTAGTCAATAACAACGCAGGAGCAGTCCTCCTTATCCTCTCCGCATTGGCGATGGGCAAGGAGGTTATAATCTCCCGTGGGCAATTAGTGGAGATAGGAGGAGGCTTCCGCATCCCAGATGTTATGCGTCAGAGCGGAGCATACCTCGTGGAAGTCGGAACAACGAACCGCACTTACATTCGGGACTACGAGGAGGCCATAAGCGAGGAAACCGCCCTCCTCATGAGAGTTCATCGCTCGAACTTCAGAATGACGGGCTTCACCTATGAGCCGGAGTTGGAGGAGCTGGTGGAGTTGGGAGAGAGATACGGCCTGCCTGTAGTTGATGACATCGGGAGCGGCGCCTTATTGGACACGTCCATCTACGGCCTTGCCCATGAGCCGATGTTTCAGGAGAGCGTGGCTTGTGGGGCGAGCTTGGTTTCGGCCAGCGGCGACAAGCTCCTCGGAGGGCCTCAAGCCGGAATCATCGTAGGAAAAGAGGATTTGATAGCCAAGCTTAAGCGACACCCATTGACCAGGGCGCTTAGAGTGGACAAGATAACACTCGCAGGCTTGCAAGCCACGCTTACCCACTATCTGAAGGGGGAAGTGGAGGAGAAGATACCGGTATGGAAGATGATAACGACGCCCCTTGATGAAATCGAGAAGAGGGCGGGGTCCTGGGCGAAGAGGCTTGCGGATGCTGGTGCGAGCGTAGAAGTAGTGGATGGCGAATCCACGGTAGGAGGAGGGAGCCTACCGGGCGAGACGCTTCCCACTAAGCTCGTCGCAATACGAGTGAGTTCCCCAGACAAACTCTCGCTCCTCCTCAGAGAGGGTGAACAGCCCGTTATCGGTCGCATCGAAGATGACCTCTTCCTCCTCGACCCTCGCACTGTGCTCTCCGGGGAGGACGAAAAACTCCTTCAAGCAGTGGAGAGGGCGCTAAAAAATCTTCCCCAGCACCTTTGACCAATCCACTCTGGCGGTAAGCTGCATCAATGCACCAAGTACTATTATGGCCCCTACGGTTATTATAAGACCGGTGTACTCTGGGAAAAGGAAGGCCAACGAGAAGAGGAACAGAAACATCACCAAGGGGAAACCTCCTCCCTCAAGGGAGAATCTCCAGTTGGAGATGAGGCGCAGATAATTGATGATTAAGAAAAAAGTGACGAGGAAGGATAAAATCAATGCCAGGGAGAGGGGCATGTAACTTGCGAGGTAAGCGAGTAGGAGGTGGAAGGAGAAATAGGCGGCGCAAATGAAGACGAAGTGAAATGGATGAAGGCTTAATTCCCTGATGAGGACGAGGATGACCAATGAGGCGAGGAAAAGGAGGAGGGAAAGGGGAGCCATAAATATAAGACGTGTCACTACCCATCCAGGATTAAGAGGCTCCGGCAAAATCACCCCCACATCGAATCTGGTTATGAGGTTGGTGAAGTCCCACTTCAATTGCCAGCCCTCTGGCGTCTCCACTTTATCNGTAGGGGACATAGCCCCGGTGGGAAAATCGAAATCCTTGAAGTTNGTATTGACGGCGAGTTTGAAATCGGGTATCCGTTGCCTTTCTCGCTTGCCCAAGCGATAGACCCAACGTCCCGTGCCCCTTCCCGTGTATTTTACTGCGATGACCTTCTCTTCCTTAGGCTTGAGCTTCCCCTGCCAGGTGATGCCATCGGAGAAGTCCTGGTCCTCCTCAAAGGGGATGCCGTCAACGAGCATGGCGAAGTCCGTGAAAACGCCTCCTTCTTCTGGAAGATAGAAGGTGAAGAAGAACTCCTCCTCTTCGGGCATAGGGTTGGAGATGGTATATTCGCTTTTGAAGTCGGCGGTATAGGTGCTGAACCAGAGCAATCCCTTGCGTCTGTAATCGAGAAAGATGTCCAAGTTGATTTCGCTGGATGGAATCCCGATGAAGTTTCGCCTCCCCGGAGAGGGCTGATAATAGAACTCAGGAGGGACCTGCGTGAGGCTTCCTCCCCATATCTGGGCGACTGCGTGGGATACGGTGACGTGCATACCGGTGGTGCGCTTCCAAACCCTGCCTCCGAGGAGCATCCAGGCGATTGTGACGGCGACGAAGATAATAGCCAGCCATATGAAATCCCATCTCTTCATATTTGACCTCCTATTTCTCGACTCGCCACCACGTCAATCCCTAAATCCAAAGCGTTGGGAAGGATAACCTCCCCCATCTTCACCGGTGCCTCGACTTCGATACGACGAAGCTCCTCTAACAATGGGAAGATAGAATCCTTTGGGATTGGAGCGGAAGTATGGACGGGCAAAAGGGGAAGGAATCCGCCCCTGACCGTCACGACGGTCGTCACCATCCGCCTGGGGTCGGTTAACTCGACCTCTGCATATTCGATGCCTCGCTTGCACCGATGGCCCTCCGCTCTTATCACCTTCTTCTCGCTCGGCTCGAATACAACTTCCATCTTACAACCCATCGGACAGGTAATGCAAATCACTTCCTTCCTCACCCCTCTCTTGGCAGCCGCTTCTAAAACGTAGGTTCTTGATTTCGCTCTCTCCTCCCTTTTCTCAATTCCAACACTTATGGAATCCACATCCTCTAACCCCTTGAGCATCTCTGGAGTCAAATCGAGTGTGAGCATCTCCCCCGGGCGCACATAACTCCTTCTATCCCGCAATAATACTTCGCCTTCCTTCTCCACAACAATCCATACCCTCTCTTCCACAGGCTCCTTCACCCTCATCTGCAACTTCACAGGTCTCTCGGGGGAAATCGCTTGTGGGACGACGTGGCGTATGTTCTTCCCAGATTTGATAGTTATTCTTCTGGAGGGTTCGACCCAACGGCCCATTGCGTAGTCTGCCGCGCTCCTCCCCGCAATCTCCCCAGCCCTGGTCACGTGGTCAACAAGGTCATACACGTGGACGACGTTTCCCGCTGCGAATATGCCTGGCACACTGGTATGCATCGCTTCGTCAACATATGGGCCTCCCGTCCTTGGGTCGATTTCCACCCCAGCCTTTCTCGAAAGCTCGTTTTCCGGGATGAGTCCAACCGAGAGCAAAAGCGTATCACATGGTATCACCTCCTCCGTTCCTGGAATCGGTGCTCTCTTCTCGTTGACCTCCACAGCCACAACCGCTTCCACACGCTTATCTCCTTTGATCTCGACGACGGTGTGGCTTAACTCTAATGGGATGTCGAAATCAAGCAAACACTGAACGTAGTTGCGCCTCAGCCCCGTTAGATATGGCAATATCTCGATTACCCTCTCTACCTTCGCACCCTCAAAGGTTAAACTCCTCGCCATAATCATGCCGATGTCTCCAGAGCCTAAGATGACGAAGCGTTCCCCCGGCATATAGCCCTCGATGTTCAAGAAGCGCTGTGCTGTCCCTGCGGTGTAGACGCCCGCCGGGCGAGTGCCTGGGATGGCTATCTGCCCCCTCGTCCTCTCCCTGCAACCCATCGCCAATACGATAGAGCCTGCCTCTATCTCCATCAAGCCAAAGCCGGGGCTTGTTGCCGTAATGAGCCTCCCCGGCGTTATATCGAGCGCCATTGTATCCAGGAGAGCCTCCACGCCAGAATCCAAGGCCCTCTCGACGTAGCGTTGGGCGTATTCGGGGCCTGTAAGGTCCTCGCCGAATATCTCCACGCCAAAGCCGTTGTGGATGCATTGGAGGAGGATTCCCCCAAGCTCCTCCCCACGCTCCAAAATGAGCACATCCGCTCCTCGCTCCCTCGCTGCGATTGCTGCAGCAAGGCCAGCAGGCCCACTCCCAATCACAACTACGTCATAGCACAATTTTTTCATATCTAAAGCTCCTTATATAAGCTCAAAAGCTCCTCAGCCGACTTCTCCCATGTGAACCCCCTCGCCCTCCTCATTCCACTTCTTATCATCCTTTCTCGTAAAGGATGGTCGCTTAAGGCACGCCACATCGCCTCTGCAAGACCTTCCACATCCATCGGGTCCACCATAAGCCCCGCTTCGCCCACTACCTCTGGCAGCGAAGAGGAGTTCGATGTTACAACAGGCGTGCCACAGGCCATCGCCTCCAGAACAGGGAGGCCGAAGCCTTCGTAGAGGGAAGGGAAGACGAACAGCTCCGCAAGATTGTAAATGGCGGGTAAATCTGCATCGGAAACGAAGCCCGTGAAGACCACCCTCTCGCCTAACCCCAACTCCTCGACCTTACGAAATATATCTTCATAGAGCCACCCCTTCCCACCTGCTATGACGAGGGAGAGAGGAGAGAAAGGAAAAGGGA
>Ga0180882_1398_pt1 | contig 10005 bp, 6 predicted proteins | sample Deesub1362A_J573_FD_124312 | JGI IMG/M metagenome (GOLD analysis project Ga0180882, IMG submission 124312) | Anaerolineales bacterium JdFR-64 | reverse complement strand
CCTGGGTAACTATCACCTTTACTTCTCGCTGGCTCCCTGAGAAGGGGCGCATCCCCCCAGGAGCTACTTGACAAGTGATAGTAAGTCTTCCTCAATTCACGTTTCACGCTTCACTTGAATAGAGCCTTCAGGAGAGAGGCTAGGCGGCACAACCCCTGTAAAGAACTGCCAGAATCCTCTTTCGACCTCTTTTTTGGTTCATAACTAAAGCCTCGGCCACCTCGTAAAAGGTCAGGCCCAGCTCCTTACGCCTTTCTTTGCCCCTTTGTTGTCTATTTCACTGGACTCTGGCGAAAAGCGAAAATGGATAACTTGAGCACGGGACGCCTCCTGAGTAGAATAGGCAAAAAGCCATTCTACCGGTTCCAACAGGAGGTCATCCCATGCTCACCCATATTGTACACCAATCGCCCGAACTTGTCACCTTCTTCGAAAGCCTGGGGCTTCCACTCACAGAGCCCCAGAAACGGCACCTTATCAACCTGGCCGATGGTATTCTGGTCACCGAGGGAAAGAAGACGCTGGCTAACATCCAATGCCAGTTTGTAGAAGCGCCAGATCCTTCCAACATGGCCGATTTCCTGCGCATAAGCCCCCCGTTGGCGTGTTATAACCCAGCCTGCCTATGGCAAATGAGCGAAGAATAGAGGGAAAGAATTCGCAATGCCTCATTGAGATTGTCCTCTTTCTCTTCTCGCTAAAATTCCCAGAGCTAGCGCAGATGCGACCAAAAGGACAATGCCGACAATGAAGTATCGAGTTGGAAAGCCTCTGGTTCTTACGGTGAATGTTCCATCCGAAACATCTTCACCGGTATTGACTCCATCTGTGGCTCTTACTTTTATAAGATAATCCTTCCCTTCATTCAATGTTAGAGTATTCAGTTCATACTCGTTGGCTTCTACATCAATATCTATCGGAAGCCACGTCTCCCCTCCATTCTCGCTTATTGCTATAGAATAAATCAAGGCGTCTCCATCCTTGTCGTTTGCCTCCCACTTTATTGTGTAACTTTTCCCTTTCTCCCAAACCTCGCCGCCATTTGGATAAACCACTCTAATTTCCGGTTTATGCGCTGAAACCTCCCTGCTTGCCAGAACATTTCCGTCTTTATCTTGCAATTCTATCCTCTTTGTTCCTTCTTTCCATTCTATTCTATAGACGAAAGAAACTTTATCCGTTTCTACCTTGCCTTCGGGTCTAAACATGTAGAAACTAACATCAAACCCGATTTTACTCAAAACTTTTTGTTGAGAATCAATTAAAACTATATAATAGTCACCTTCTTCCCCAGGTTCGATATCTACAACTCCATCTTCTATTATCGTAAATGGTCCTAGCTTTGCTGAACCATCTTTGTAGATTCTACCCCTTACAAGCAATATTTTTGGATCTCCCTCATCTCTTGACATCTCTATTAATTGAAGGTATCCGCCATTAAGCAAGTTTCCATCACTAAATCTCCATGTTCTATCTAATCTGGTCCATCTTTTAGTAATAATATCTGCCATGTCCATGTAATAGGTTGGTGGTCGCACCCCAAAAGTACCGCTTTCGTATGCAATCCATTTATTCACCCAAAATCCTTCTGAGGCTCCACAAGAAGCGCAATCAATATCGATACAATCTGGGCACTTGATTGGGCTACACGAATAGCAATCATCAACTCTTTGTATACCGTGGCCAGCAAGCTCATGTGCAGCATTTACAGGTGTTCCATATAACTCAATAAAGCATCCATGAGAACCTGTGTCACAAGCACCACACCTCCCCCATGGCGTGACCGCCAGCACATAATCATAACCATTTCTCTTAGCCAAATCTAACATAGCTTCCATAAAGTCGCTGTAATTTACTTGATATTTTAGATTACAATCCACCGAGTAGCTTATTTTAGAATCGGCAACAGGATAAATCCCTAGGAAATATTCAATAGAATTTTTCGCAAATTCTTTAACTTCCTGACAAAGGTCGTTCAGTGTTCTTGGTGTCGAACCTACAGTACATGTTATTACATTATAATTTGAGCAACAATCGGGATCAGGTGCACAGTTAATGTTTGAGCAGTTAATAAGATGATTTTGAGTCGGATCTACTGCTTGTATAACAAAATAAATTTTAACCCTTTTTGTTGTAACAACTTCATAATTTGAAGAAACCATTGTATTATTTCCTTCATTTGTTTCATTAACCTCATCTTCTGGATCTATCTCAACAGTGAAATCTACTGAATCAGCTATTGGTTTTGGCATTGCTCTCACATCAGGTCCATATATACCCCCAACCTCTCTTCCTCCTATTATCCTTGCGGCAAAATCACCACTACTATAATTCACCTCCCTCTGCCAGTCTGGAATTATTGGGAGCATAATTTCCTGGTTTATTGCACGGGCTCGAATTTTTATTGGCCCCCAGATTTCCGGATATCTCCAACTTGACGATAAAGCAATAAGAAAGTGGCCTGTACTCTTGACAACCCCCCATTGTGTATTTGGCAATATTAATCTAAATTTTGTCTCAATCGGATGAGAAAAGTTTGAGTTGACCCTAACTCTAAAAGCAGTTCCTTTATTTTTAACCAAAGGGGCGCCATAAACAACCTGCACAGGCTCAATAGATACTATAGACAAATCCCCAGGTTCATCAGGGAATATCCACTGGTAGCTCGTTTCAGCTTTGTTCCCAACCCCATCACAAGCACTTATCCTTAGATCAAGAGCAATGGATTTCACATTTTCAAGATGGGGAATGAAAAATTCACATGGTGATGCATTGCATTCTTTAGAAAATGAGGAAATTATCTCGCTAGGAGGCCTTCTCTCAGGCGGTAGCGGTCCTGATTCATCAGAAGTAAAAAACGTTGTGGTGTAAGTTCCGGTGATCTTGATTTTCTGTATTCCGCTAGGGTCTGTGGCATCTACAGAAAATCTCCATTGTCCGTGCCTCCGCCCTCCTAATATCCGCCCTCTGGGTCTTATCGCTATTTCTGGAGCCTCGTTCTCTATCGGTATGAACCTGAAATCGTTTCCTTCAGCATTTGAATTAACTATTGTTACAATCCGCTCTCTAGGGGCTTCCCAATCCCCCCTCCATTCGCATACGTCTTCGTAAGGTTGATAAACAGGAGTAACGATGTATGTGCCAGGGCAAAAGCCGCCTTCGATGTATGCCACTCTCATCTGTGTAAATTCTGGCGGAGATATGGGGATATACCATACCCCGACTGGTTTGCAGCGGGTTATAGTTTTTGTAGGACCATTCGGATAAGGCTGGATTTTAATTGTTTCAGCCGGACACACCTTAATTTTTAGTGTGTTGAGATCATAGGGGAATCCATATATCTCACCGGAAATCGAAAAAATGGGTAAACAGCGGCCTTCTACCCCCCTCTCTACTGTGTCCTTCAGGCCTTCCAATTGCCTCGCTGCTCCGTCCGTTATGTCCTTTATGTCCTCCAACCTATCAGTCCAACCTATCTCTGGAGGAGATATAAGGTTGATGCGATAGGCCATCTGAAAGCCCTCGCCTCCCTCCCCCCTGGCCCAGATGACGCGCCCATCCCAATCCTCCGGATAGTGTAGCATGTCAAGCAGGCCCAAATACCTCGCCGATAAAGGGTCCTCATAGTCATAGCACTCTACATATACCCTTAAAGGCCCTTCGGGGGGCACTTCGACGACAAACTCATACCCGGCGATGTCCCAGCTCCCCTCACCTACCGGATTAAGGCAGTCTGCGCTGGGGACCCTTATTGCAGCTTCCTCAGCCAGACGGAAATAGCAGTAAACGCAGTCGTAATCCCTCCCCGTCTTAAGCTCCAGGGCCTCGAATTCCACCCGAGTGGGAGAGGGATGAGGCGACAAAGATGGTGCAGGGTTCGCCCCCTCTGGTAAGGAAGCTCTAAGGGGAAAGACCTCGCCCAGAGGGGTCCCTCCTCCGGACCCCGCCTCCACCGCTTCGACATCGAAGGTTGAAGCTCCTACCATAGAAAGAAGGCACCAAAGGGAAGCAATGGCCAAAACCAGGTCTCTTCCTTTTCTCCTTTTCATCTTCAGACCTCCTTATTCCACATATGGTATTGTCAAATGCTAATTCGGGGGAGAGGGAGAAATCGAGGGCCCCCGAACAACTGCCAGAGGGATTTCTCCCCTTTGCCCCTGCTAAGTGGGGCCTCTCGTCCCGTTTTCATTTTATTTTTGACAACGCCTTTCCTCATCTGAACATTTGGGGCTCATCAGATGGGGCAGGCTTTCAGCGTTATAGTAAGGGTTCGACTCTTAGACACGTTATCCTTGGTGTCCCAGGCCTTGATGTAGTATTCTATCGTGGCGCTGGAGTAAACAGGGGGGTCAAGGCTGAGCTTCAAATCGTCCCAATCCACCGTTACCTGATATATATCCGCCGCCCCTGCTGCTAAGCTCATAGCCAGGGTGCACCATTTACCCTGGCGAGGGCCCTCCACGACTCGATAAGTCAATTCCACCTTCGAGACCCCTGAGGGGTCGGTGACCTTAGCGCTGATGGTCACCTTGTTCGGCTCGCAAGGGGGTTCTTTGATAGGGTCATCCGACTCTGTAATGTTGGTGATGGTTGGCGGCTCCGTATCGGGTGGCACGGTAGGAGTAGGCGTATGAGTGGGCGTAGAGGTAGGGGTGAACGTGGGGGTGAAGGTGGGGGTGGGCTTTGGCTTCACCGTCACGGTGACGTATCTGTCAACATCACCTGCGGGCGAGACAACATGCAAGTGATAGGTGGTCGTGGTGGTTGGGCAAATCTCCCTTGTGCCATGGCCCGGAACGCCCTCCCCGTCCAGATAAACGGCCGTAGCATATTCCACGTCCCAATGCAATACGGTGCACTCCCCGGTGGTGATGGAGTCACGCTCCACCCAGAAGCTCACCTTCGCCGGAGGCCAGGGGGTGGGCGTTGGGGGCACTGGTGTGGGCGTTGGCGGCACGGGGGTAGGCGTTGGGAGCACTGGTGTGGGCGTTGGAAGCACTGGCGTGGGCGTTGGCGGCATGGGTGTGGGCGTTGGGAGCACGGGGGTAGGTGTAAGCGGTGTTAGTGTGGGCGTAGGAAGCACCGGCGTGGGTGTTGGGACTACTACAACCGCTTCGCTCACCACCATCACCCTCACGGTGGCAGGGTTGCTTACTTCCCCCTTTGTGTCATATGCCCTGACTTGAAGGATGTACTCACCCGGCTCCTCTGGGAACCATTGCTGCGTGATTTTGGTGAAGGATGCCCCTGGCTCCAAGGGTGGCTCACGCCTGTAGGGTACTCCGTTCACCGAGAGCAGCACCTCGGCCACGCCATCACGAGCGTAGGCATGGGATGTCACGGGCACAGGCGTGCCCACAGCCACCTCTGCCCCGTCGCGCGGGACGTCAATCCAGGCGCGGGGTCTGCCTTCCGGTCTGACAGCGCAGGAGAGCACTCCTATTAGCAAAGCAAAAGGCATGAGCGAGAGGATCAGCCTCCACAACAAGCGAGACCTGTTCATTTTTTCATCTCCCATCCTTTACTCTATATCCCATGTGCAGTAGCCGATGTAAAGATTGTATCCATCATCATCGTTGACCCTGAACTCGGCGTACCTGCCCTCATTGGTGCGAACACAGACATACGTTCCAATGGGTATCTGCTCGTCACTTATCTTCGCTGTGGAGAGAGGAGCCCGCATGCAATCATAACAGCTCGGAGGGGTAACGCCGAAGACCGCCAGTAGAGCCTCGTTTTGGGGAACGAGGTATCTCTCCCCAGGAGCTACGATCTGCCACCATAAATCCACGTCGGCGGAAGGAGGGCTTACAACGCCTTCGTCAAGGTCGAAGGTGCAAGTGCCACAAATCGTGGCAGGCCCAGTGGAATGCGTGGTGCAGCTAGGCGTAGGGGCGACTTCGCAAGCAAGCGTAAAATTCGCTTGATTCGACACCATCTCGTTAGGCGTGAGAATGCGGACGCGCTGCCAACCGGAATACGAGGCACCCAATTTCCACGACGTGGTGACCGTTTGCGAACCGGCTGCGGCAAAGGTGATGGTTTGGGTAGGAGCAGTTGCGCCGTCACTTCGTTCCCACCTATAGGCGACTGTGCCAGGGCCGTTGACCGTGATGACGGCGGAGAAGTTAAAGGTCTTAGGACAAGCCCCGGCGAAGGAAGGCGGATCAACACTCGCTGTAACCTTCGTAACAGCAAATGGAGTAGGCGTCTCTACAGGCGTGGGCGTCGGTGTCACCGGTGTGGGCGTCTCATTGACCGTTGGGGGCCATCTATTCTCTACTTTTGATTTGTCCAAAATACCATAATTTATGATTTTATCTGTAATGGTTAGTTTTGCTATACCTCTAGGGGGGCAAGATTGAATTCTCGATGTTATATTTACCCACTCTTCACCACTTTTCAAAACAATTGATACACCCTTATACTCTATGTAAGCTGTTCCATCTGAATCTATTTTTAATATCTTAAAATGGCCCCGTTCATAGGGTAATTCATATACACCCAAAAGACGAGTGGCCGCACCTCCACCCACATCTCCACTTAAACTTGCTCCGCTTCCATAAACCACTTTCAGTGTCTCATTTATATCAAAATTGATCTCACCTATTAAAATGCCTGTTTTTTCATCAAAACGATAGGTGGGAAAATCAATCCAGAGTTTCATACAATATCCTACGATAGATTTTCCGTGCTCATGAATATGATGGTCAATAAAAACATATTTATCAGAGGGTATCTTCCATTCTTGAGGCGTGGGTGTCGCTTCGACAATTGCTTCGATGACATTGACGATGACGGCCGCTGGAGGGCTGGCCTTCCCCCTCACATTGTATGCCCTCACCTCAAGGGTGTGGCTTCCGGGGGAAGTGGGAGTCCAGCTAAATGAAGCTGGGAAGGAAGGCAAAGCCTTTCCCGTGGGTGCGGAGGCCGTCTTCGTCAAGGTCCCGTCTACCCAGAGTTCCACACGAAGGACGCCTTTCTCATCAGTGGCTGTGGCCTGGACGGTGATGGTCCTAGCTAGCTCCAATTGTGCTCCGTGGGCTGGGGCTATTATGGTAACTGTCGGCTTTGGAGGTTCACAGGCAATGGTAAAAAACACTAAAACAAGGATGGCAAGGATTGTAAAGGGTTTAGTTCTCATTTTTCTTATCTTCCCGTCTTACTAATATCCTTATGACCAGACGAGTCTATTTTCCGGCTAAAGCCTCTACTCCAATTTCAGTAGATCACAATACCCGAGGAGCAGAGCGTTCTCTAACGCTCCTTTTTGGAACAGTCACTTTGCTATTTACCCTGATTCACCCATTCGCATTCCATCCCCTGCGGCGCATCATGATGGCCACCGCAGGCAGGAAGGCGGGCAAGGCGATGGTCAAAGGGCAGATTGGGCAGAACTTTCTCGCTTCCGCTGGTTTCGGCAAGGCTGTAGGGGTGGGCTTAGGAGTCGCCACAGCCACCTCGATAGGGGTAGGGGAGGGCATCTCAATAGTCGGGGTGGCCGTGGGCGGAACGGGTGTTGGGGTGTCGGTCGGCATAGGCGTTGGGGTTTCGGTTGGAACAAGTGTTGGGGTTTCAGTCGGCACAGGTGTTGGGGTGTCGGTCGGCACAGGCGTTGGGGTATCGGTCGGTACAGGGGTGGGAATCTCAACTGGCAGGCGAGCGTTCAGGGTAGCCCGCCCTCCCGTCGCCGTATAGAAGGGTGTCAAGTAATGCTCCCCCTCGCTCTTTGAGGAGAAGAACTTCGCTATAAGCGAGAAAAAGGCCATCTCCGCCGGCGTGAACTCCCTGTCGGAAACGGCGATGAAGGCGATGTTGAAATCCTTCTGCGACTCCTCGTAGGGCGGGATTCGCTCCCCTCCCTCGGCGGCCATGATTTGCTCGATCGTGATGGTGTCCACCCTCTCGGCTGTGATTCTATTAAGGTCGGAATAGTCAGGGTTGATCAAGATGTGAACGGGAGGGACCTCCTCGGGCGGGATCAGGCCCATAGCATAGAGGGCGAGCTTGGAGTAGGGGAATGTCTTCTCCTGTATCTCATCCCCATCGAGCAGCCTGAAGGTGCCGTCTTCATTGCTCTTCAATTGACCGAAGGTCTCATCAGTGAAGAGGAAAGCCCCCACTTGGCCGCCGATGTCCGTGTTATCGGCCCAGTGTCCATACCTGGCCCCCTCATAGTAGTCTTCGATAAGCCCCAAATCGTGACCGAGCAGGAACCCCCAGGCATGCCCTATCTCATGGTCGAGGATAGCTCCACAGCCGAAGCTGTGGTAGATAACCCCTCTCAGGCGTCCTGCCGAGCCGAACTTGGCCGTCTCGTCGAAGATGGGAACCCCGATGTGTTGAACGTCGTTCTTTGCTGCCACGTAGTAGGGAGTCCTCTCACCGTAGTCATCCGGGTCGAAGAGGGTACCGCTGGGCATGACAACGATGAAGTCGAAGACGTCCGGGAAAACGGAGTAAAGCTTCTGATATGCGGCGAAGTTCGTCTTCCCACACCATATCTCTGTCAGTGGGAAGCCTGGAAATATCTCGCCCTTCTTGTCAACGATGAAGAATGCATATTCGGTGGCGTACAAGCCATCTCCAAGCTTGACCGAGGGGAAGCGCTGCGATTTATCCACGATTCCGAAGCTTGCGAGCCCATGGCGCTCCTTTTCCCCCGACGACTTCGTAATTTCGACGTATAAGCCATGGATGGAGTGGGTCCCCCCAAACCACATGCGGGTCGCCATCCCCTGTGAGGTAACGTTGTCACGTGTGTAGATGCCATCGTTGGCCACGCGGTCCCCATGTGTGCCGTCGTCGTACATTGGCCCAAAATCAACTTTCCAGCTCCGGAGGCGGACCTCAACGATGTCGTTCCCCGTAGTCGCCACCTCCACCGTCATGCTACTTATACCGTCGTTGTAGATGACCGGGGGGATGTAGCGGAAATAGAGAAAGGACCCCTTAGCGTATTGGGAGTGCAAATGCTTTGGGCCCAGCAGAAAGCCGATCAACATCGCCACCAGGATGGCCATCAGCATCCTGAAGAGCTTCTTCCCTCCTATCTTCATCTTTCACCTCCATAGGTCATTAAGATATAGGGGTCGTAGTAGCGACTTATGAAATTTGAAAATTTAATCCGGTAATGGCGACTTGATCTTCTTTTTGAAACTACACCGTAAACGGTGTAGCTTTCTGCCCCGAATGGGCCACTTCGGGGTTTAGAAAGGAAGGGAATTGGCCAAAAGCTACACCCTTCAGGGTGTAGTTTCAAAAGGTCATCCACACTCGATTGCCGGAAATAATTTCTCAAAATTCATCAGTCGCTCTGGCCTCATTTGAACGATTAAAGTCGTTTCTACGAGCAAAATCGCCAGTCCAGTTACGAGATTACTCATCAGTCCCCGATTCGGATGGCTCTCTAAGCCTCTTCAGCAGGAAATCAAAGAGCACCTCGGGCTCCTCGAAGTAAAATAGCTCGCCCGTTTGAGCATCTTCTACCCTCCCCCTCAAGAAGAATCTACCACCCTCGGCATCGTGTTCCCACCAGATGCGGACAATAAATGAGGACTGCTTCTCATAATAGGACATCTCTTTCTCTAAGGGACCATAATTAAGAGTGTGGAAAACTCCCTTATAAATTATAACATATTTGTATCTTAAAATTATCTTATGGGTCGGAAAAACTATGAGGAAATTTCACTTATGAGCCCCTAAAAAGGGGGGAATTAGGGGGAAAATGCGCTTTTCGAGAGGGAAACTATGAGGAAATTTTGAGAATTCCAAGAAATTGAAAAAAATATTAATCCTCATTCGGCATCCTGATGGCTTTGGACTCGCTCCTCAAGCTCAGCATCCTCTTCATCGTGCCCCGAGTGGCGATTCGATAACCTTTTCGCCTGAGAGCGGCGATGTCGCTTCGGATTGTGCGGGCGGTGACTCCCAGAGCGGCGGCCAGGTCGTATTCGGTGGGAGCACCCCCTTGGGCTTCCGCTTCCTCCAATAGGCGGAGGATGC
>Ga0180882_1355_pt1 | contig 10236 bp, 10 predicted proteins | sample Deesub1362A_J573_FD_124312 | JGI IMG/M metagenome (GOLD analysis project Ga0180882, IMG submission 124312) | Anaerolineales bacterium JdFR-64 | reverse complement strand
GGCGGCATAACTTTCTACGGTCGCTCCGACGCCACTTTGAAGCCCTCCGGGGTGCGCATCGGCACGGGTGAAATCTACAACGTCGTGGAAGCGATGGAGGAGGTTGCGGACAGCCTGGCCGTGGGGCAGAGCTGGCAGGGAGACCAGCGCATCATCCTCTTCGTGAAGCTTGCCGAGGGCTTCTCCCTCTCGGAGGAGCTAAAGAAAAAAATCAGGAAGGCGCTTCGTGAAAACGCCTCGCCCCGCCACGTCCCGGCCCTGATCCTTGAGACCCCAGATATCCCTTATACTTTCAACTACAAAAAGGTCGAAATAGCGGTCAGCAACATCATCAACGGCAGGCCGGTGGTGAACAGGGATGCCTTGGTCAACCCGGAGTCGTTGGATTACTATGAGAAGATCCTCCCTAAGCTACAAGCTTAGTTCGATTTTTACTAGGGTTGCTATGGACCTCGAACTCACCGAAGAGCAAAGGATGATACGAAAGATGGTGAGGGAATTCGCGGAGAGGGAGATATTGCCAATCGCCTCTCGGATCGACGAATCTTGCGAGTTCCCTTGGGAAGTCGTCCGCAAGATGGGCTCATTAGGGCTATTTGGCCTCCCCTTTCCTGAGGAATATGGTGGAGGCGGTGCCGACAACGTAAGCTACGCGATAGCCGTTGAAGAAATATCGAGAGCAAGCGGCTCTCTTGGGATAACATATGCCGCCCACGTCTCTCTTGCGTGTGCTCCTATTTACCTCTTCGGTGATGAGGAACAGAGGAGAAAATACCTTACGCCTATGGCGAAGGGCGAGAAGTTGGGGGCTTTCGCCTTAACGGAGCCGGAGGCTGGAAGCGATGCTGCTTCGATAAAGACAAGAGCCTTTCTCGATGGGGAGGAGTGGGTTATAAACGGCCATAAGGTTTTCATCACGAACGGCTCGATTGCAGATGTATTGGTCATAGCAGCTGTAACCGACCCGGAGAAGGGAAAGAGAGGGATCTCAAGCTTCATAGTTGAGAAGGGAACGCCCGGCTTCCNCANNGGACGGGAAGAGGAAAAGATGGGGCTTAGGGGTTCGATAACTTCCGAGCTCTTCTTCGATGATTGCCGCATCCCGAAGGGGAACATCCTCGGGAAAGAAGGGGATGGATTTAAGCAATTCCTCATCACTTTAGATGGAGGAAGAATAAGCATCGGTGCAATGGCATTAGGTATTGCGCAGGCTGCTTTAGAGGCTGCTGTTTCTTACTCTAAGAAGAGGGTTCAATTCGGCCAGCCTATTTGCAACTTCCAAGCAATCAAATGGATGATAGCGGACATGGCGACGGAGATAGAGGCTGCAAGGCTCCTCGTTTACCGAGCCGCCTGGCTTGAGGACAAAGGTTTGCGCTTCACGAAAGAGGCAGCGATGGCGAAGCTCTACGCTTCCGAAGCAGCCGAAAGAGCTTGTTATAAGGCACTCCAGATACACGGCGGCTACGGATATATCAGGGATTACCCCGTGGAGCGTTACTATCGGGACAACCGCCTTACAACAATCGGCGAAGGCACAAGCGAGATACAAAGATTGGTGATAGCCCGCCAGATATTAAAGAGTCGCTCGTCACTTCCCCCCCCAGGAGGTTAGGATGGCTATAAAAGGAATCGGAATTAACGCTGACGCATCCAGGATTGACGGCAACCTGGAGGTCCTCGAAAAGGATTTGTCTCGTTTCCAAAGAGCTGGCTTCGATTACGTGGAGATACCCGTCCATGGGGTTGACGCCATCCTTAGGGGAAGGCTCAATCTGAGGCAAATGAGGAGGATCAAGGAGGTTTTGGGCAAGTTCGATCTCAATTACACCGTCCATTGCTCTAATTGGCTGAACCTGATGGATGCTGAGGAATATAAGCTGCATAGGGAAATCTTCAAGGCAAGCATAGATTTTGCAAGCGAGATAGGAGCTGAGATATTGATTTACCACAGTGGGAGGATAGAGCTTGGTGACGAATANCTCGGGCAAGCTGCCTTCACGAGGGAGCTTTTAACCCTCCCAGACAGGGAATTCGTAGAGGAGAGAGAGAAGGTGGAGAGGGAGACCTTGGCTGAGATGGCTGATTTAGCGGAAGGGAGAGGGGTGACGATATGCGTTGAAAATGCCGACCCAAGGGTTGATGAAGAGGCTCTTTGGGAGCTTGCAAGGAGGGTAAGGGTAAGGGGAGTTGACCTCTTCTATCGCATAGCCCCAGGAGGGGACATCGCTATATATAACTACGGGGGGGTGATCGAACGCCTCGTAGAGCAGGTGAAAGGTGTTGATAAAGAGAATGTAGGTATAACGTTCGACGTAGGCCACGCTTACATCGCCTCTAGCTATTACGGCTTCGATTTCATCTCTTCAATAGAGTTGGCAAAGCCACTNATCAAGCACCTCCACGTCCACGATGACTTCGGAAAGCCAGCTGGCTTGGATAGGAGGCAGATAATCCTCATCCCTGAGGGGAAGGGCGACCTCCACATGCCAATAGGGTGGGGGGAGATACCCTACCATAAGGTTTTCTCCCTCCTTAAGGGCTATGAAGGCATCGTATTGCTTGAGCTTAAACCTCGCTACATCGCTTACATCGAGGAAGCCATAGGAGATGTTCGGAAGCTTTTAAAGGAGAGCGAATTAATGAGTTGATAAGAGGTGGAGAAGGATGGATTTGATATTGGCAATCGTAAGGGATGAGGATGCGGGTAGGGTAACGGAGGCNTTGGCTGAGAGGGGGTACAAATCAACTAGNATAAGCACATCCAGCGGATTCCTAATGATGAGCAACACAACCCTCCTCATAGGTGTGGAAAGCGAGAAGGTAGACGAAGTACTGGATATAATCAAGACCAAATGCCGTCCTTACACCGAATTCGCACCCCCTCCTCCTACTGAGAGGACGTTAGGCCCTCCTACCCCTCCTTCTGAGAAGGAAGAGGTGAAGGTGGGAGGGGCGGTTGTGTTCATATTGGGGGTTAAAAGATTCGAAAAATTATAAAAGACGAAAGGAGCAAACGATGAGCAAGTGGCAGATTCCACCAAAGGGCGGACATATGGACCTTCCTACGGGGATTTACCTCCAGACGATGACCTGGAGGGAGATAGAGGAGAGGCTGGAGAAGAACGACTTGATAATCGTTCCCGTGGGGTCAACGGAGGCACACGGTCCTCACGCTTGCATCGGAGAGGACACCTTCCTTGTTACGAGGATGGCGGAGCAGGTTGCGCTCGCAACAGGATGCACAGTAGCGGAGCCAATATGGTATGGTTCCCACCCTTACCACCACGTAGGAATGCCTGGAACGATAGTCGTACCTGAGGAGGTTTTCATCGGCCAGCTCAAGGCTGTGATGGCGGGGCTTTGGAACATGGGATTTCGCAAGCAAATCTACCTCAACGGCCACGGCCAAGAATACGTCATCCCAACCGCAATCCACCAATTCGCTAAAACCTATCAAGTTCCAGCTGTAATCGTCAACCTCAACTGGTACCACGCCATACAGGAACATTTCAAGACGAAAGAAGAGGGAGGGCCATACGAGACCCACTTCATCCACGCTGACGAGGTGGAGACATCTTGGAGCCTTGCGCTATTCCCCGAGTTGATTCATATGGAGGACGTAGTTGACACAGAGCCTACCAGCTTCCTGGGGGATAAGATGGCTAAGCACGTTGACAAAGCAGGCTGCTTGCTTCATAAGCCAATAGCCTGGTACGGGCAGGTTGGGCTCTCGCCTATCGAGGTGGAGGCGTATAAGCCGGGGGTCGTTGGAAGGGCTTCTTTAGCCGACCCTGGGAAGGCTAAAGCTGGGCTTGAGGCCCTCTTAGATTATATGGTTGAGCTTGTGAAGGACATATTAGAGCGATTCCCTCCAGGGGTTCTCCCTCCTGTGGAAAAGATAACACAGAGGCCAAAGGAGGAGATAGAAGCGGTCTGTAAAAAGCCATTTGAGCCAGGTTGGAGGAGCATCTATACTCTCGCTTATCCGCCGTAGATTAAAACTTCTCTCTGAACCAATCTATCGTCATCTTCAACCCTTCTTCGAGGTCGATTTTGGGCTCCCAACCAAGAACCCTCCTCGCTTTCGATATATCGGGGCGGCGATGCTGGGGGTCTCCGGGAATGCGCCTTTCCTCGAAGACTATACCAGATTTGTTCCCTGTGAGGCGGTTGATGAGGTGAGCGAGCTCAAGGATGCTTATCTCCTCAGGATTGCCTAAGTTTACTGGCTCAACTTCATCGGAGAGGAGAAGGAGATAAATTCCTTCTATCATATCATCTATATAGCAGAAGCTACGGGTCTGGGAGCCGTCGCCGTATACCGTTAGTGGTTTCCCTCTTAACGCCTGGCCTATGAAGTTGGGAACGACCCTACCATCATCGAGGCGCATCCTCGGGCCGTAGGTGTTGAATATCCTTGCGATTCTCGTCTCCATCCCGTGATACCTATGATAGGCCATCGTCATCGCCTCTGCGAACCTCTTAGCTTCGTCGTATACACCTCGAAGGCCGATAGGGTTTACGTTCCCCCAGTAATCCTCGGATTGGGGATGCTCGGCGGGGTCTCCATAGACCTCAGAAGTAGAAGCCAGGAGGAAGAGGGCCCCCTTTGCACGAGCTACACCCAGCGCCTTATGAGTACCCAAAGCTCCCACCTTTAACGTTTGGATTGGATACTGCAAGTAATCAACCGGGCTTGCGGGTGATGCGAAATGCAATACAGCGTCCAGTTTCCCTTCGACGTAGATGTAATTTGTCACATCTTGCTTGATGAAGAGGAATCGCTCGTTGCCGAAGAGGTGAGCGATGTTATCAGGCGTGCCTGTTATGAAGTTGTCCATCGCTATCACCTCGTTTCCTTCTTCGAGAAATCTATCGCAAAGGTGCGAGCCTATGAAGCCAGCCCCCCCTGTGATTAGAACCCTCATCTCGAAACCCTCGATTCTTTTATCTGCTTGTGAAGGGTTGGTTTCTCTTGCGCCGACGAGATTTTACCTTTAACTAATCCGTTCAATCCGTTCCCAAAATCCGCTGACAGTAATCCGTTGTACAGGCGGAGCGTCGCCCCCGCCCTTATAGTATACCAGGAATATCGAGAAACGTCAATTCTACCCCCTCAGGGGCCCCAAAAAAGGCCTTCTAGGGGGAATTGTAAGAGGTGAAAGTGGATACTAGTCAAAAGTAGAAAAATGTGGTATTATAAAACATTGAAGCTTGGCGAGGGGGGATGAAATGCGTTACCTCGTTATCTCGGACATCCATGCTAATCTAGCCGCCCTCGAGGCCGTTTTAGAGGACGCAGGTTCCTTCGACAAGGTTTGGTGCCTGGGGGACATGGTTGGCTATGGCCCTGACCCAAACGAATGCATCGAAAGGTTGCTCGACTTGCCACACATCTGCGTTGCTGGAAACCACGACTGGGCGGCTATCGGGGAGGTTCCGCTGGAGGATTTTAACCCAGACGCTCAAAAAGCATGTATCTGGACGAAGGAGAGATTATCGCCTTCGAGCAGGGAATACTTGAAAAACCTCCCCATAAGCCTCATCGAAGGAGATTTTACTTTAGTCCATGGCAGCCCCCGACATCCCGTCTGGGAGTACATCCTACACACAGCTATAGCTGAACCGAATTTCGCACACTTCGANACTCGCTTCTGCCTCGTCGGACATACCCACGTCCCCCTTATCTTCCTCCGCTCNGGCTCCTCGTGCGAGGCCTTCCTCCCGCCCCAAAATCATACCCTCTACTTAGGGGAGGAGAGATTGATAATTAACCCCGGTAGCGTTGGTCAGCCACGAGATGGAGACCCTAGTGCAAGCTATGCAATCCTCGACACCGAGCGCCTCATCATCCAGTACCACCGAATCAATTACCCTATCGAGGTCACGCAAGAGAGGATGGCGAAAGAGGGCCTTCCATTGCGACTCATCGTCCGCCTTGGATACGGTTGGTAACATTTCGTGTGAAATAGGGAACTCTATGACCTGTTTAGTCGTCTTAATTACAAAATCAATTTCTAAAGGAGGGTTAGTATGGGTAATAAACTTCCTTATTTATGCATTGCAGTTACGCTTGTGGGAATCGTCGGTTGTGCGTGGCTCGCACGAGCACCTGAGGAGGTGGTGCTAGAAAAAGAGGCGCCAATCGAGGTCGCTAAAATTGCGGAGGTGCCTCCAAGGCCTCCTGCGGCCCGTTGGGAGGATAAGTTCCGGCTCTTGGAGAAGAGGATGATCATACGTAATGCTAACCTCTCCCTAATCATAAAGAACGCGGGGGAAAGCCTGAGAGAGATAAGCTCCATAGCCAAGGAGTTGGGAGGATATGTTGTAAACTCGAATTCCTGGTATGAGGAGGGACAGTTGAGGGCTCGCTTAACCGTCAGAGTCCCAGAGGAGAAGCTCGACGTAGCGCTTGAGAGAATTAAAGCACTAGCGGTCAGGGTGGAGACCGAGAGCATCTCGGGCGAGGATGTGACAGAGGAGTACACCGACCTCGATTCAAGGCTGAGAAACCTCGAGGCAGCCGAAAAACAGCTCTTGGAGATTATGGAAGAGGCCAAGAGGACCGAGGACATCTTGGAGGTATTTAGGGAACTCACTCGAATCCGGGAAGGAATAGAGCAAATAAAGGGGAGGATGCAGTATCTGGATAGGATGTCTGCTATGGCGACGCTCTCAATCGAACTCATTCCGCACGCTCTTGCCAAGCCAATAGTCGTAGCAGGTTGGGAGCCAGGAGGCACATTAGCAAGCGCCATAAGGGCTCTGATCGTGACACTCCAGTTCTTCGTAGATGCCGCAATCTGGTTGGTTTTCTATCTCGTTCCCACCCTTTCTATCATCGCACTTCCGCTATTTACCATCTGGCGCATACGGCGTAGGAGGCGGAAGTGACTGCTACCCCCTGTATCCCCACTGCTCCCCGTTACCCCCTTTCCCTACCTCCTATTTCCCTCGCAGGCGGGGGATAGGGGGTAGGAGAGGGACAGTCACTTCCACTCCAATTGGGCTATCAACTCCTCCAAGCTACGCATCTCTCTCCTCCTCCCTTCCCTCCTCCTCTTCCTCAGGATACGCTTGGCTATTATCTCAGCCAAAACCTCCTCTGGCAGCTCCTTTCGATGCTCCTTTTGGTATCGAAGCGCTCTCTTGCCCCAATCGCATATGTCGAGATAGCCGCAGTATTTATGAGCCCAGTGGTCGAGAGGGAGGTGGTCCTCCGGAAGGCGTCCCTCCGAAATCGCCTCCCACATGGCCTTGACCCGAGAGAGCAAATGCTCTATTTTCTCCTCATCGTAGGGGACGTTGAAGAGATGATGCTCGAGTGTGTCCCTGTTCTCGTAGAAGATTATCCCTCCCATAATAGGGAGAACCTTATAATAGCGTTTAATTCCCCAAATGTATATCTGGCACTGAAGGGCGTGATCCTCCCTAGGAGAACCTTCGTCTACGATTCGCTCGAACTCGCTCGAACCAGTCGTTTTTATCTCAACGGCGTAGAATCCAGTTGCCTCTTTATCTAAGTCAGGAGGGAGATAGACGATGCAATCGCAATAACCCTTGATTTTATACTCCTCGTCGCAGAAGAAAACTTCCCTTGCGAAGATAACCCTCCGAAAGTAGCTTGGAATTCTCCTGTGCCTCTCGCTCCCTACTTCGAGTATGCGGCTCACCCTTGGCTCGAGCTCTCGCTTTGGCATCCCCATTATTTCACGGGCTACATGCTGCATGCATCCTTTAGCAAGTGATGAAGGGTGGATGTAATTATCCGAGATGTGGCCGCTTTTAGAACCCCAGCCCCCGGGTATAACCCTTTCCATCTTTTGGTTATCCTTTAGAGTTTCCTCAGAAACCTTCGCTAAGACGGCCGCTGGACCGCTGATCTTACTCATAACCCTCTCCAACAGCTATTTACAAAGCTTCTTAAAAAAGAACCTCGTTTCCCCTGCTGTGTTAATGCCTTCGAGTGGGTCAACTCGAAATATCAGGGGATAGAGATTAGTACAACGCCCGATTAAAAGCGTATGATACTTCCTTAACCTCTTCACGAAAGAAGATATGGTTTCGTAATCCGTGATAGCGCTTTTCGCAACGTGTCTGACGTCTCCCTCGAAAGGAAGGTTGAGGAGGAAGAGGTTATCGGCTTGGCGAAGCACAGCCTCATCTAACCCTGTAATCATATTAGTGATGAAGAAGCTGGTTATTCCCAAATGCCTTGCTCTTGTGACGATGTAATCAATCGAGGCCCTTGAGACGTAGAGATGAGCCTCCTCGAAGAAGAGGAAGGGGAAGCGCTCGGAGCCCTTCTCTATCTCCTCCTCGCAGATTTCTTTTATCATCTCGATTATGGCTTGGACGAATCCGCTCCTGGCCAGGTTAGAGAGATCCGCTATATCCATAACCAAAGCGCCGCCGCCCTTGATTTGCTCATAGTAATCGCGGAAGGATGCAGCCTCCCTGGCATTTGCTGCGAAGACCCTCGTGTTCCGCAAAGCAGCAAGCCTCGAGCGGATGGCNCCATCTACCACTCCTNCAGTTCCGTAGCCCGAAGAAAACTCCCCCTCCTCCGCCATTTGGATAAGCTCCCTTATTCCGATGAAAGGAGGCTTTCTCCCCCTCCTCTCCCATTCATCCATCTCGGAGAAGAGATGGGAGAGCCTGTTCTCGAAGTGCATAGCCGATACCTGAGGGAGCCCGAATTTCTGAAGCATGGTAAGAAGGGGCCCCACACCGAATTGCCTAACCCCTATTTTGAAGTTTCCTCCAGCCTCAAGATGGATTATCCCTCTTTCCGAAACATCCCCCGTCATGAAATTGACCTCGTGAGATGGTAGATGGATATATTCCTTGTTGATGTCGAACACAATAGCAATAGCACCTCTCTTGATGAGTTCGAGTAGGAGGACCTTTGCCAAGTGGCTCTTCCCTGACCCCTTTACGCCCGTGATGATGTTGACTTTCTCAAGGTCTCTTCCTTCGACGAAGAAATCCTCACCTCTTAGGGTTTTCCCCAAGCGCAATGGGTTACCCAAATCTCTAAGGCAGTTTGTTGCTACCTCCTCATCGCTTATCCTCTCAACCACCACATCCCTGGTGGGTATCCACCCGTCCCACTGTTCCCAGTCGAAGTCCTTCAGCTTCCGTATCTTAGCTAAGGCTATCTTAAGGTCGGCGTATGCGGAAAGCTCGTGCTTGTAGAACTCGAAGAGACCGGGGGGTGGTGGATTGGAGCTCTCGATGGCGAGTTGGAGCATCTCCTGGACGAGGGAAGGGTAAGTGATGGTGCGGAATTCTATTACCTGCACTACAAGTCCTCTCCCGCCAACCTTCTCCTTGATAGAGAGGTTCTCGCCTATCCTGATGTCCTCTTCTTTTGGATTGAATATTAATTCTACGATGTCACCCTTGATTTCCCTAACCTGGATGCTCACTTTTCCCTTCTTCAAAATTCTGGGGCGTGGCTCCCCCGTTTAATAGAACATTTGTTTTCTTAAATTATACAACGGAATTCATTTATTGTCAAGTCTCGCATATGCCACTCCTACGCCTCGGGCTTGTAAGGATGGAGGAGTTAGGTGATTACAAGAGAGGGCTCCTTTGGGTAAAAAAACTTGACAAATTTTGAAAAGCGTGTTATAATAAATATGCATCCCCACCATAGGGATACGATATGGAAAAACACAGGGCTTTAAGAGAGGTCATCAACAGACTTGCTAGGATCGAAGGGCACGTGCGGAGCATCAAGGAAATGGTCGCCGAAGGTAGGGATTGCCCAGACCTCCTAATTCAGATAGCCGCCGTGCGTGCGGCATTGGATCAGGTGGGCAGGATCATTCTCGAAGACCACATGGAGTCCTGTATCATCCGGGCGGTCAAGGGCGGTTCCGGCCACGAAGCAATTGCTGACCTGAAGGACGCTCTCGCCAAGTTTATCAGGTAGCGACCGAGCCCAAAATGGGGCAATTTATTTTTGCTTCATTTATCCCCTCCTAGTGGAGGGGATTTGAACGATGATCCAAATCGAACGGGGAGGTGAAACGGATGCCGAACGAAAATAAAGATGCTTCAAAGGGCCCTCGCAAGAGGGGTAGTCTCAGAATAGTCTACGTGGGCCTTGTTGCCATCCTCATCGGCCTCGGCTGGTTCTTCGCCCGATGGATGCCGGCTCAAGCGGAACCATTCACTATCTCCGCCCTCGTTGTCGGTGGTCTCCCCATCCTATGGGGTGCAGCA
>Ga0180882_1225_pt1 | contig 10497 bp, 8 predicted proteins | sample Deesub1362A_J573_FD_124312 | JGI IMG/M metagenome (GOLD analysis project Ga0180882, IMG submission 124312) | Anaerolineales bacterium JdFR-64 | reverse complement strand
CGAAATCAATGGAGAGCATCTAAAGCGTATGGGGCTCGAGCCTGGCCCTATCTTCGGTGAGATTTTAAGAGCACTCCTCGATGCGAGGTTAGACGGGAATGTTAGTACGCTAGAGGAAGAGGAGGCGTTGGTAAAGGGAATTTTATACCGAAGTCAAGTGAATCCCAGGCAAAGACCCTTCTCTGCCCGAGATTCACTTGACTTTGGTTAAAAAAAACCGAAGTCAAGTGAATCACGATGGAGGGGTAAATGAGGAGACAAGCGAATTTGAAAATAGAGGATATGCCACACAGGTGGTACAATATCCTCCCAGACCTGCCAGAGCCTCTCCCACCGCCAAAGGACCCTGAGGAGGGGGAGTCAAGGCTTGCTATATTGCCAAAGATGCTCATAGGAGAATGCCTAAATCAAGAATCTTCAAAGGAGCCATGGATTGACATCCCAGACGAACTCTGGGAGCTCTACACACAGGCGGGGAGGCCCCGTCCTCTATTCAGGGCCTTGAATCTTGAGAAGAGGTTGGAGACGCCAGCTAGGCTCTATTACAAAGCGGAGTTCTACAGCCCAACTGGAAGCCATAAGGTGAACACAGCCTTGGCCCAATGTTATTACGCCAAGAAGGAGGGATACGAGCGGGTTACCACGGAGACCGGGGCAGGGCAATGGGGGACAGCACTCGCCCATGCTGCAAGCCTCCTCGGCCTGAAGTGTACAATCTACTGGGTAAGGGCCATATACAACTGGAAAGTAGATAGAAGGAACTTCATGCAGCTTTTAGGAGCCGATGTAAACGCATCCCCAAGCCCGAAGACAGAAGTCGGAAGAGCGCTTTACGAGGAGGACCCAAACCACCCAGGTTCCCTTGGCATAGCCATATCAGAAGGGATAGAGGACGCATTGAAGGACCCTCGTGCCATATACTGCCTTGGCTCTGTTTTGAACCACGTCCTCCTGCATCAGACCATAATCGGCTTGGAGACGAAAAAGCAGTTCGAGATATTCGACGATTATCCCGACGTAATGATATCGTGCCTGGGAGGTGGCTCCAATTTCGGCGGATTCATCCTACCCTTCGTCAGGGATGTATTGAAGGAAGGGAGGAAAATACGCTTCATAGCAGCGCAAAGCCTTGCTGCTCCCAATCTCCAAGGAGAATATAGATACGACTTCGCCGATTACGCCGAGACGACCCCCCTTCTAAAGATGTATACGCTTGGCCACAGGATAGAGATGGAGCCTATAAAGGCGGACGGATTACGCTACCACGGTTGTTCGCCTATAATAAGCCTGCTGAGACACAAAGGATACATAGAGACCGTCGCCTACCCTCCGGACGAAAGGTATGTTTTCGAGAGGGCAAGGATTTTCATCGAGGCGGAAGGGTATCTTCCAGCGCCTGAATCTGCATACAGCATCGCCTGTGCNATTGATGAAGCAATAAGGTGCAAGGAATCTGGGGAGAGGAAAACTATAGCATTTAACATATCTGGTCATGGCTTCATGGATATGCAAGGGTATAGGGAGGTTTTGAACCTTCAATAGATGCAGTCACTTTCTCCCAGTCGGCGAGGAACCTCTCGATGCCAACGCTCGTCAATGGATGTTGGATGGCTTGGATGAGCACTCTATATGGCACAGTCGCTATGTCCGCACCGGCTAGGGCCGCAGCAATGATGTGGGGAGGGTTCCTTATGCTCGCTGCTATGATTCTGGTCTCTATCCCGTATGTTGTAAATACCTCCACTATATCTGCTACAACTTCCATACCATCGTGACCTGCGTCGTCGAGGCGACCTACAAACGGGCTAACGAAATTCGCCCCGGCTAAAGCCGCGAGCAGCGCCTGATTAACGGAAAAAACGAGGGTCGCATTCGTTCGTATCCCCCAACTAAGGGCGATTTCGCGGGCGGTATCTTGGTCGGTCCCGCATTTTCCAAGCCAGGCGCAGCCTTCGCAAATCCTCTCAACCTCGGGGGTCAAATTTGAGAGAGCGTGTAAGGCTTTCAGCCCCTCCTCTATCACCGGTATCTTAACTACTACGTAAGGTGACCATTTCGCTATCATCTTCGCTTCTTCCACCATTCCGTCAGCCTCNATGCTGATGACCTCAGCGCTTATCGGACCTTGGATAATGGAGCATATCTCTTGGGTCACCTCCTTGTAATCGCACCTCCCCGCCCTCATCATTAACGTTGGGTTAGTTGTTACACCGCTTATGACCCCCAGCTTCGCTGCCTCTCTTATCTCTCTTATATCGGCCGTATCTAGGAAAATTTCCATTTCTAAACCTCCTTTAATTAAGTAAACGCCTCGGTCAATGATTATAACCCCTTTTACTCTTTATCGCAACTTAATTCGTGAGACTTCAAGCCCGGCCCGCTCCGCTGGAGATGGCAACACTACTTGTACGGGTAGAGGAAGCGCCCCTGCCCCTTGTACGGGCAGAGGCTAGCCCCTGCCCCTACTGTAGCGGGAGACAACCTAATTGACTATTATTTAAAAATCGGGTAGAATAGATGTGCGAATTGCAAGAGGGGAGGAGTTTGCTATCATGAAGAATCGAAAACCTGAAAGCTATGAGGCAGCTGATATACAAGTTCTGAAGGGACTTGAGGCCGTAAGGAGAAGGCCTGGTATGTTCATCGGCTCGACCGACAAGAGGGGATTGCATCACCTTGTCTACGAGGTGGTCGCGAACTCCATTGACGAAGCCATGGCTGGCTTCTGTGACAGGATTATGGTCACCATCCACAAGGATAAATCCGTCACGGTTGAGGACAACGGCCGTGGGATACCAGTGGGGATACACGAGGAGACAGGAAAGAGCGCTCTCGAGGTCGTTCATACGATGCTACACGCAGGAGCGAAGTTCGGTGGAAGGGGATACAAGGTTGCATCCGGCCTCCATGGCGTTGGAGTATCGGCAGTGAATGCCCTCTCCGAATGGCTAGAAGTGGAGGTGAGGAGGAAAGGGAAGCTCTACCGTCAAAGATACGAGCGAGGAGTGCCCGTGACAGGAGTTGAGGTTATAGGGAAGGCCTCTGGGACAGGGACTAAGACGAGCTTCCTTCCAGATTCTTCAGTTATGCGAACGTTAGACTACGATTTCGATACACTTGCACAGCGCTTCCGTGAGATGGCCTTCCTCACAAAGGGGCTTCTCATCACCTTATTAGACGAGAGGTTCGAGAAGGAGATGTCGTTTTATTTTGAAGGTGGTATAAGGTCATTCGTGAGGTATTTGAATAGAAACAGAGAACTTCTCCATCCCGAGCCAATCTTCATTTCCTCGCAGGTAGGGGATACCCTTATCGAAGTTGCGATGCAATATCACGAAGGTGTGAGCGAATCTGTNTATTCATTTGCCAACAACATCAACACCGTTGACGGAGGGACCCATCTCACCGGCTTCCGCGCTGGGCTGACCCGCACCCTTAACGACTATGCCCGCCGCAAGAGATTCCTCAAGCCGGGCGAGGACAATTTCAGCGGGGAGGATGTGCGCGAGGGGCTGACGGCCATAATCTCGGTCAAGCTGCTGGAGCCCCAGTTCGAGAGCCAGACCAAGGCCAAGCTGGGCAACGCCGAGGTCAAGGGACAGGTCGAATCGGTGGTGGTTGAAGGCTTCTCCGCCTTTCTGGAGGAGAACCCCCGCTTGGCCAGGGCTATCATCCAGAAGTGCCTGACCGCCACCCGAGCAAGGGCGGCGGCGCGTAAGGCCAGGGACCTGGTCATTCGCAGGAGCGTCCTGGAGAGCACAACCCTGCCGGGGAAGCTGGCCGACTGCTCGGAGCGAGACCCCGCGCGATGCGAACTCTTCATCGTAGAGGGCGATAGCGCCGGCGGTTGCTTTTGTGGAGATACAAAGGTAGCCCTGGCTGACGGCCGTCGCCTGAGCTTCAAGGAGATCATAAAGGAACAAAAGCGAGGGATCGAGCATTTCTGTTACACCATCAGGCGGGATGGCAAGATTGGCCTGGAGAAGATCACCAATCCGCGGCTTACCAGGAAAAATGCGGAGGTCGTGAAGGTCATTTTAGACAATGGGGAGGAGGTCATATGCACTCCCGACCATCTATTTATGCTACGCGATGGAAGCTATAAGCAAGCAAAAGACCTTACTCCGTCCGATTCACTAATGCCCCTGCGCACCAAGCTCTCGAACATGAGCGAGTCAGGTGCGACAATACAAGGCTACGAGATGGTTTGGGACTCGAGATCCGAGTCCTGGCTTTTTACAGAAGCGGCGGCGAACTTGAATTGCAAGGTCGTGGCCGTTCATTGGCTTGCAGAGCGGAGGGATGTCTACGATATCACTGTGGACTGCTCTCACAACTTCGCTCTCGCCGCCGGTGTATTCGTACACAACAGCGCTAAACAGGGAAGGGACCGACGCTTCCAGGCCATCCTTCCCCTCAGAGGTAAGATAATGAACACCGAGGGAGCGAGGCTTATAAGGATATTATCATCGAAGGAGCTTAAAGCGCTTATCTCCGCATTAGGTACAGGTATAGGGGAGAATTTCAACCCTTCGAACCTCCGCTACAGTCGTATAATCATAGCCACGGACGCAGATGTGGATGGAGCTCACATAACTACGCTTCTTCTCACATTTTTCTTCAGATATATGCGACCCCTCATCGAATATGGCCACCTCTTCATAGCCCAACCCCCTCTTTATCGCATCACGTATAAAGGGGTAAAAGGGGCAAAAAGGGTCTACTATGCTTATACTGAGAGCGAGAAGGAAAAAATCATAAAAAAGCTCAAAAGCGCTAATGTCTCCGTCCAACGTTATAAGGGTCTCGGAGAGATGAACCCAGAGCAGCTTTGGGAAACTACTATGGACCCGTCTAGGAGAGTAATCTTGCAAGTTACGATTGAGGATGCTGCTTCCTGTGACAGAACATTCGACATGCTTATGGGTTCAAGCGTTCCACCTCGTAGACGCTTCATCCAGACCCACGCTAAGGATGTGAGGAACTTGGATGTATAAGAGCAGTATAGAAGGGCAAGGGGCTTAGATAAAGATGGTGTCATCACGCTCAAGCGGCATCCTTTTACATCCTACTTCTTTGCCCGGACGCTTCGGCATCGGTGAGCTGGGGGCAGAGGCCTACCGCTTCGTGGATTTCTTGGTCTCAACTGGCCAGAGCCTTTGGCAAGTTCTCCCATTGGGGCCAATCGGCCCGGGTAACTCCCCCTATGCCTCCCCCTCCGCCTTCGCTGGCAATCCTCTGCTAATCAGCTTAGAGAAGCTGACAGAAGATGGCTTGCTCCGCCCATCTTACTCTGAAGGGACTCCATCATTTCCCATCAAAAGGGTGGATTACAAGGCTGTCATAGGCTTCAAGATGCCGCTTTTGAAGCGGGCATTCGAGAATTTTAATGGGTTGGAGAAGGATTTTTTGGCATTCTGTGACCACCATGCAGCCTGGTTAGACGACTACACCCTCTTCATGGCCCTCAAAGAGGCCCATCACGGCGCCCCCTGGAGCGAGTGGGAAACTCCTCTAGCCAAGCGTGAGCAGAAAGCGCTGGAGGCATGGAGGGCTAAGCTGGGTGACACTATCCTCTTCCACAAATTCCAGCAGTTCCTCTTCTTCAGGCAATGGATGGCCTTGAAGGCCTACGCCAACGAGCGGGGGATTCGAATCGTCGGCGACATTCCCATCTTCGTCGCCTACGAAAGCGCCGACGTATGGGCGAATCCGGAGCTTTTCCAATTGGATGAGCATGGTCGGCCAAAGGTGGTGGCAGGCGTCCCTCCCGACTACTTCAGCCCCACAGGGCAATTATGGGGTAACCCCCTCTATCGCTGGGATGCCATTGCTCGGAGGGGCTACGCCTGGTGGATAGAGCGCCTGCGCGTGGCGCTGGAGCTGGTGGACATCATCAGGCTCGACCACTTCCGGGGGTTCGAAGCCTTTTGGGAGGTGCCCGCCTGGGAGGAGACTGCTATCAACGGCAGGTGGGTCAAGGGCCCGGGCGCCGATTTCTTCAGCGCCGTCGAGGGGGCGCTTGGGGAGCTGCCCATCATCGCCGAGGACTTAGGCTTCATCACGCCCGAGGTCGAGGCCCTGCGGGACACCTTCGGCTTCCCGGGGATGAGGGTTCTCCAATTCGCCTTCGACTCGGACGCCAGCAACCCCCATCTTCCCCATAATTACCCACGCAACTGCGTGGTCTACACCGGCACCCACGACAACGACACCACCATCGGCTGGTTTCGCTCCGCACCTGAGCGGGTACGAGCCGCTGTCCTCAAATACACGGGGACGGACGGAAGCGAGATAAACTGGGACCTCATCAGGCTAGCTTTTTCCTCGGTCGCCGATTTAGCCATCGTACCCCTGCAGGACGTTTTGGGGCTGGGGAGCGAGGGGAGGATGAACACCCCTGGTAAGGCTGGCGGCAACTGGGAATGGCGCTATGCCCCGGGGGCCCTCACAGATGAGATAGGGGCCAAGCTGGCCGAGATGACTCGAATCTATGGCCGCTATTCCCTCGGTGAGCTTTCATGATTCCAAGAATGAGGGGTGGAACAATGGCTAAGAGGGTGCCTGAGAGAGTAAAGCAACTGAGAGCAAATCTGGGATACATTAAACCCGGCAGGCTGGTCGAATTCGGCTGCGGGAGCGGGCTGGTGCTCCAGATGCTCTCCGAGGCATTCCCCGATAGCCTTATCATCGGGATTGACATCTCGGAAGATGCGTTGCGGGAGGCCAGGGGCATGGGCTTAAAGGGTGTCGCCCTTGTTCGGGCCGACGTGACTTGCAAACTCCTGCGATGGGGTTGTGTGGATACGGCTCTGTTTATCGCCTCCCTTCACGAGGTCTATTCCTCCTTAGGCGAACTGGGAGTGACTCAATCGTTGAGGATAGCCTTCGATGTCCTGAGAGAGGGCGGTGTGCTCGTCATATGGGACNTTCTTAAGCCACCACCCAAGGAAGTAGAAATATGCTTCAAGAATGAGGAGACTGGGGAGANGTTTAAGCGCTTCGCCCAAGAATTTGAGCCCCGGAAGGTAGGGTTTATGAAAAGGGAACGAGGTATCATCCTGGACATAGCGGATGCGCTCGAGTTCATCACCAAATATCGGTCACCTACTTTAGAGGATTGGAAGGCTGAGATGAAGGAGGTGCATTTCGCCCTCTCGATGGAGGACTACAGGCGGGTGTTGAGGGATGGCGGATTCAAAATCATAGCTGCTGAGGGTTCGTCTCTGAGCGAGGAATGGTGGGGTGAGGTTAAAGGAGATATAGAGTGCGATTTTGAAGGGGAGCAAATAGCCGTGCTAATCGTGGCGAGAAAACAAGGTAGCTTAGAAACCATTTACTCAGAGGAAGGTTAAGGGGTTGAAGAAGCTCATCAAGTGGTGAAGCACGAGGGAGGTAAACCATGGATAAGAGAGCGCCGACCTTAGGAGAGGGGGAAAAAAGCCAAATGCAATCCATCCTATATGTGCTGAAGCCCGATTGGAGGAGGATGCTCCTGTTTGCCATCTTCGCCCTTATAGCGGTGGGAGGCCATATCCAGGCCTGGGCCTTCTCCGACGTGCCGCCAAAGCCGCCCCTTTATGACCTGCTGAGGCCCTTCCCCATCTGGGCGGTATGGGTAACCCTACTATGGCCTCTCGTTCTCCTTTCGCTGCCGCTCAGGGAGGTGGGGCTTGACGTGATGACCGGCTCATTCTGGCTCTTTGCAGGGGCCAATGCGCTCTATTTCTACCTCCTCTCCTGCCTGCTGGTGGCTGGCTTCGACCGTTACGGGGCCAGGTTCCCCAGGTGGCTTTGGGCCGCCATCCTCATCACACCGACCGCTCTGTTGCCAGGGCTGGTCACCGCCATCCTCTTCGGCCCGCCACTCATGCCGGGCACATCCGCTGGAGCGATAAGGGAGATTTCGTCCCTGCTCCTCACCTCGCTAGTAGGCTCGCTGTATCTCTATCTCTTGGCCTGCTTGGGCTTCTTCGTCTACGAGTTGGGAGGAAGAAAGAGGTAACACCCGGCAACGGAGGTGAAGGTATGCTGGAGGTACTGCGTAACATGCTGCGCCGTAAGATGCGCACCTTCCTAACGATATTCGGAATCGTCATAGGTGTCTTCGCCCTCACGGTGATGGGCTCAATGAGCGAGTATTTCAACGTCATGCTGGAACGGGCCATGAAATTCTCCGGAAGTTCCGTCAGCGTGAGGCCGAAGGAGGCAGGCTTTATGCCAGTCTTCGGCCAGGGGACAGTGCGAAGGTTAGAAAGGGTCAGCGGCGTGAAAGCGGTAATCCCAAAGGTTTTGGATGCGCTTGAGGAATTCAGGGGGAGCATCCACATGGGGATGCAAGATATGGTCATCGGCGTCCCGCCGAAGCTTTCCAGGCTTTCCATGGAGCCAGTTTCTCTGCAAAAGGGGCGCTGGCTTGAGAGAGGGGACACCTATGAGGTGGTCATCGGCCATAAGATAGCTCAGAAGAAAGGCCTTGACTTGGGAGATAAGCTCACCTGGAAGAAGAAGGAATTCACCGTTGTGGGCATCATGGAGAGGACGGAGACCTTCCCTGACCAGTTGGCGATAATGCCCATCGAGACCGTCCGCCGCCTNATGAAACAACCGGATNTCATCCATGGCATCANAGTTGTCCCCGAGGACCCCTCGCAAGGCGACGCCCTGGCCGAGCGCATAAATAGGGCGGTGCCNGATGTAGAGGCCACCNCTCCAGGCAAGGCCATTGAAGATGTAAGGAAGACGCTATTGATATTTAACGTTATCATGCTCAGCGGGGCCGTGATGGCCGTCGTTGTGGGTGGCTTGGCGGTGATAAACACAATGGTCATGAGCGTCCACGAGCGAACGAGGGAGATAGGCGTGAAGAAGGCGGTTGGCGCCGAGGACTTTGACATCTTAGCCGAGTACGTCACCGAGGCGGCCCTCATCGGCTTTGTAGGGGGACTTATCGGGTTAATTTTAGGATGGGGGATGGCAAACTTCTTGAACGAAACGGTCGCGAAGGAAATAGGCGGTGAGATATTCACCGTGACCCCCCGCCTTGCGATGGGTGCTCTGGTCTTCTCCGTCGTCCTGGGGATGATTGCGGGCCTATATCCCGCCTGGAGGGCGGCCAGGCTCGACCCCGTGATGGCGCTCAGGACGGAGTAGGTCAATGGATTTAAGGGAACACTCGCTTCTTACCTTTTTCCAAATCGAATCGCTCACTATAACGGATTAATCAGATTAGCGAGTAAGCAAAATAACGGGTATCAGTAAAATGAAAATTGTGAAAACGATAAACCTGACCAAAATTTACAGGATGGGGCCGAGCGAGATACGAGCCCTGGATGGAGTTAATTTAACCATCGAGAGGGGGGAGTTCCTCTCGGTGATGGGGCGATCAGGAAGCGGCAAGTCGACGCTGCTTAACCTCATAGGTTGCCTTGATAGGCCGACGAGCGGCTCCGTGATCCTGGATGGGGTGGAGGTGAGCAGGCTTCCCGGGAGGAGGCTCCCCCGCATCCGCAGGGAGAAGGTGGGCTTCGTCTTCCAGCAATTCAATCTCATTCCGACGCTTACAGCCCTTGAAAACGTAGAGCTACCTTTGCGATATGCGGGGGTCGGGAGGGGTGAGAGGAGGCGCCGAGCGAAGGAGGCCCTGGAGGAAGTGGGCCTTAGCGACCGTTTGGGCCATCGCCCCTCTGAGCTTTCAGGAGGCGAGCAGCAGAGGGTGGCAATAGCAAGGGCCATTGTCAACCGGCCGGACATCCTCCTTGCCGACGAGCCGACGGGGGAGCTTGATACCCACACCGCGGCCGAGATCATAGACCTCATGCACGAGCTGAATAGGGAAGAGGGTGTGACCGTCGTCATCGTCACCCATGACCCCTTGGTGGCTTCTCGGACCGACCGCATCATCTACCTCTCAGATGGTCGCATTATCCGGGAGGAGAGGCCGCCGGCCACAATGGGGAGGTGAGGTCATGGCCGAGGTTGAAGGACTTAAAAGCTCCGATAAACTCGAACTCCTCGACCTCTTCACAACCGCCTTCGTCGAGTACCCCCTCCATCCGGCTTTCGGGCCGAAGGAGGTCGGGCGGATGATGAGGGCCCTCCTCGACTTCTTCGGGGGGATGAGGAGCGCCTGGCTATACGGGATTCGGGAGGGCGGGAAAATCGTCTGTGCTTCGCTATCGGTTGATTCGAGGGAGAGGGAAAGGTTTCTGCCCCTTTTGCGCTTCATCCTAGCCACGATCCGGGCCGTGGGATGGCGCATGGCCAAGAAGCTATCGGAGGTGGTGCATGAGCAGGCCCCAAAATACGAAGAGCGCTACCTTGAACTCGTGCTCCTGGCCACCCTGCCGGCTCTTCAGAAGCGTGGCCTGGGGCGAGGGATGCTACGTTTCTTGTGCGAGAGGGCGAGGGAAGAAGGCTACAAGGGCGTGATTCTCATGACCAATCGGGATTACCCCGCCTTCCGTTTCTATCTGAAAGAGGGCTTCCTCGTGGACA
>Ga0180882_1224_pt1 | contig 10504 bp, 12 predicted proteins | sample Deesub1362A_J573_FD_124312 | JGI IMG/M metagenome (GOLD analysis project Ga0180882, IMG submission 124312) | Anaerolineales bacterium JdFR-64 | reverse complement strand
TTAGTCCTCGACTTATACTCCCTTGCTGCCCCGTTGGGGGCTTTGGCCAGCCTCCAACCCCTTGCAGCCGTTCAAGTCTTAAATTCTGGCGGCCTAGTAAATCTGGGCACCGTAGTTGTGCCCTTTGGCAAGGGCAGTGAGGGAAGGAAGGCGATTTTGCTTAAGATAGCGTATGAAGGAGGGGGGGAGCTGGAAGTAGATGTGCCATACGGCTCGCTCGAGGTGGTCCCTCTCCCTTTTGGTCAGGAAGCTATCCTCGATATAAGACCCATGCGAATGTTCGACATAGGTTGGGGGAGGGGGAGAGCTGCCCGAATCCGGGTTAAAGGAGGGACAGTTGGGCTTATAATTGACGCAAGGGGTCGTCCGCTCATACTTCCCTCTGCAAGGGAGGAGAGGAAGGAAAAAATCAGAAGGTGGCTTCTGAACGTTGGAGCTTAGATTCGTTTTGGAGTGCGACGACCCGAGTCGTCGTATGTATGTAAAATCACTTTAACTGCAAAAATGTATTATCCTTCCGAAACATTAATGATATCGCTTACCAAAATTAGACGTGAGAGGCTCCTTCCGGTGAGGGGGGAGGTATTGGTTGATGTAGGAGAGAGGGTGGAGCCTTTCGAGGTAGTTGCTAAAGCCTACCAGCCTGGGGATTTCCGCATTTTAGACGTTGCCAGGGAGCTTTCCATTGGAGAGTGGGAGGCGGAGGAATATATCCTCAAGGAGGTTGATGCTCCAGTGAGGAAGGGGGAGGTAATCGCATCAAAGGGGAAGCTCTTCCGACGAGCTTGCCGCTCTCCGGTAGATGGATTCATAGCTGCTATAAGTGGAGGGCGAGTCATAATCGAATCCGCCTCTGCTCCGATAGAGCTACGTGCATACATCAAGGGGAGGGTTGTCAGTCTGATGCCCGATTACGGAGTAGTAGTCGAGACGATAGGAACGCTCATCCAAGGGATATGGGGAGTCGGCGGGGAATCCTATGGCGTAGTGAAGCTATTGTCGAAGGATAGGAGGGAGCCTCTACGGCATGAAACCATTGACATAAGCTGCAAAGGAACGATAACCGTGGGTTCTTCGGTGGACGAGGAAGCCCTTCTCAAAGCAGAGGAGGTTGGGGTGAGGGGCATCGTCGTCGGGAGCATCGAGGCCGGTTTAGTTGATTTGGCCGGAAGCCTCTCTTTTCCCATCATCGTCACCGAGGGGATGGGAAGGACGCCTATGGCATCTATCGCCTTTGATTTGCTATCGGCTAACGATGGGAAAGAGGCATCCATCAGCGGGAAAATGCGCCCCGAGGTCGTAATCCCCATTTCTCCACCGGAAAGCCTCCTTCCTCCCCCTAAGTATGGCGCCCCCCTGGAGATAGGAGATTTGGTGAAGGTGGTTCGAGGACCTTACTTCGGCTCGATAGGAGAAGTGAAAGCGCTGCCCAAAAGAGCCTGGAGAGTGGATTCGGGAGCGAGGCTTAAAGGAGTGGAGGTCGAACTCGAAGGGGAAGCAGTGGTTTTCGTTCCTTGGCAAAATTTAGAATTAATAAAAATGGAGGAGAGATGAGAAAGATAATCGAGGGTGTGCGAAGTCGTCCCTTCATCATAATCTTGGTCGTCATTGTCGGCCTCTTAGCGCTTGTAATTATGGGGATAGGCGCTTGGGCCATCCTGATAAGGCAAAGGCAAATAGAGGCTCGGCTAAGGGCGGCAGCTACAGCAACCGCAATCGCCCGCCTTCTTGCGGAGGAGACTCCTACGTCCACCCCCACGCCGACCGTTGAGCCCACATTTACTCCAACCGCTGCTCCAACTCCCACTCCAACGCCGTTTGTTACACCTCCTCTCCCCACGCCTACCCCTCCACCTCCTACCCCTACCCCTTGGGAGGAGGTTCCACAAACGGGCTTCGGAGGAATAGGTTTTGCTCTTCTCGCATCTGCGCTGGCGATTTCGCTCATCATATTGCGGAAGCTGAGACTTGGTTAAATAGGGGATTTGCCAAAAACACAAACCCTTGATATAATTAGGGTACCCTCCTCAACGAGGAGGTCGCCACGTCTCAATACAGATTGAAAATTATGAGAGAAGTCGGCGCTCCCTTTTATCAATCTGTTGTACGGGCGAGGGCTAGCCCCTGCCCCTACAGTTGCGCCGACGGGCATTATTCAACGAGGAGGTCAATATGTTCCAATACGGATTGAAGGCTGGAGCAATAGGTGGGGCGGTGGCCCTTGTGTTGGCCCTTCTAAACCTGATACCCGTCCCCGTCCTCAGTTGCTGCATTTTATTCTTATATGTGCTCCTTTGGTTGGGGGTAGGAGCTTTGGCTGCTCGATTTGGAGCTGCAGTTGTAGCCCAAACCACAGGAGAGGCAGCGGGGGCAGGTGCGATAGCCGGGGCAACCACAGGGGTTATCGGTGGGATATTCAATGTAATCGTCACGGCCGTTCAAATGGCTTTGGGACTCGGAACCCAAATCCTCCGCCAAATACCACCCGAGCAGTTGAGGATGCTAGAAGAATCCGGCATCCCTCCAGAGGTTTTAACCTGGATGGGGGGAATCGGCGGAACCTTCGTCTGCTGCTGCTTGGGAGGGGCTATATTGGCTGCGGGATTGGGTGCTTTAGGAGGATTACTTTACGCCTCTATTGCCAAGTGAGGTGAAGGATGATTGCTTGTCCGGAATGCGGCTTCGAGAATCCAGAGGGGAGCAAGCTTTGCGAAAACTGCGGGATTGAGCTTACTCCCTCCTATCCGCCAAAAAGTGAGGAAATTGAGGAGAAGGAACTCGCTCGTCCTACACAACTCCCACAACAAGTTGCGGTAGCTGCAAAGCCAAATAGCGGCCTAGCTATTGCCAGCCTGGTGCTTGGCATCTTGAGCTGGGTTTTCTTACCAATAATTGGCCACGTTTTGGCTGTTATCTTCGGGCACATGGCTAAAAACGAGATAAAGAATAGCGGAGGCCAGCTTGGAGGGGAGGGTATGGCCACAGCCGGCTTGGTGCTCGGCTATAGTGGGCTTGGGATAGCTTGCCTGGCGACGATTTTAACCATATTGTTGCCTCTGTTTGGCATCTCCCTGTGTGGGATTTGCAGCTTCCCGTTGATAATGATGACGCCCTCCCCGTGACTATGATAACTTCGCTGCCAAGCATTAGGGGAGCGTTCCAACCCCATCATCGGCTCTGCAGGCATAGATTTGAGGTTGGATACCTGTTTCCTCCTCATAAAATGAGGCCATCTTTGAGATAAATTCCTTCACCGCTCCTTCTTCCACGAGGCTTATTGTGCATCCTCCGAAGCCAGCTCCAACGAGGCGAGAACCATAGACGCCTTCGATTTCTAAAGCAGCCTCCACCATCAGGTCGAGCTCCCTACAGCTTACCTCGTAATCATCCCTGAGGCTGGCGTGGGATTCCTTCATAAGCTCGCCGAAGCGAGCCAAATCCCCGCCTCGTAAGGACGTTACACCCTCCAGAACACGCTCGTTCTCGTAAACAACATGACGACAGCGACGGAGTATCGGCTGTGGTAATTCGTCTTTGAACGCCTCGAATTGAGTGACAGAAACGTCACGGAGGGCTTTTATACCGGGAATGCAGCGTCTCAGGACTCTTACCCCCTCCTCGCACTCCATCCTCCTGATGTTGTATTCCGATTCCACCAAATCCCTCCGAACCATCGTGTCTGCAACGACTATCGCAACCCCTTCTGGGATTGGGATGAATTCGTAGTTGAGGCTTCGGCAGTCAATGAGGAGGGCATGCCCCCTTCTGCCTAAGGTGGAGGCGAATTGGTCCATTATACCGCAGCGCATCCCGACGAAATCGTTCTCCGCCCTCTGGCAGAGAAGTGCGAGTTCAACTTCGCTCATCTCGAAGCCGCTTAGAAGCTTCCAAGCGTATGCGGTGGCAACCTCCACCGCAGCCGAGGAGGAAAGCCCTGAGCCTATGGGAACATCCCCAGTAATGCAGGCGTTCATCCCTACCATTTTGAACCCTTGCTTCTTAAGGAAATAGGCTACCCCTCTCTGGTAGTTGCTCCAGGGATGCTCCTTGCTTCGTTCTATCGCATCGAGGGAAAACTCGCTCGCTTCCTCGAAATCTAAAGCGTGGAGGAAAACTAGACGGTCCTTCCTAGGAGACACTGCTATCAGTATGTTCCTGTTGATTGCCACCGGCAAGACAAAGCCTTCGTTATAATCCGTGTGCTCGCCGATTAGGTTAATTCTCCCGGGCGCCTTCACAATCGCAGCCGGCTCCTCGCCGAATATCTCCTTAAAGCGGGTTTTAAGCCGTGCTACTCGGTCAATCATAGCTAAAAGCAATTTCATTACATCACAATGATGCTATTGGGCGGCGTCCCCGCCGCCCTAACGGGGGCCCGGAGGACGCCCCTTCAGACGTAAAAAATCATGCCTACCACGTCACAAGACGTGATAGGCATTAAAAGGGGTGGCGCACCGGCGGTTAAGAACCCACCTTCGGCTGAAGCGCTCGCTTCAGCACTCTAAGGAATCTTCTCAACTATCTTCACGAATTCCTCCCTGGGGAAAGCCTTAAGCGTCGTGGTTCTTACGAAGCCTTGAGAGCCCAGCCCGAGGAGGAACCCCATGGCGACCTCNTCGCTTGGGGCTTCTGCGATGGCCACGTAGTCGTACTCCCCGAACACCGAGTAGATTTCTATCANCTTTCCCCCGAGCGCCTCAAGTGCCTTCACGCCTTCCTCGATTCGCTTAGGCGCATCTTTGATGGCTTTGATCCCCTCGTCCGTCAGTTTCATAAGGCTGATATAGACTGGCATCGCTTACCTCCTTTCTTCGACGCCACCACAATCAGTGATAGCGACTTTTTAGCCAATGCGCCACCCCCATCGGCGCAAGAGCAAAGGGGTCAGCGTACAATCACTTGAATGGAGAAGACTTGTAGGGGTTCTACACCTTTCTCCCAGGGGCGATGGTAGACCAATTTGAGGGTTGTTTGGCCAGATTTCAGGGCCTTAAAGCGGAGGATTTGCACACCTGGGGCGCCAACTGCCTTTGACTCAGGCTTAAACTCCGTCTCCCCAACTTGCCGCAGGATGCGCTCGCCTATCTCTGCGACCTCCCACGTGTAGCCAGTGGTTGGGNTGGCCTCTAAGGTGATGACCAAAGCTTGGCCTTTTTTAAGCTCGACTCTTCGGCCGTTGTCTGCAGCAGTAAGTTTCACCTCTCGAGGAGCACATCCAATCAAGACCACAAGTAGAGCTAGAAATAACCCGCCGATGTTTTTTCCCATTGAAGAGTCTCCTTCAACGTTTATATTATTATAACATATATTTCGTTAATTCGCAAGTTTCTGAAGAAAGTCAGAAGAACCTCGACATCAGGAATTCAAAACAATTGACAAATCCGAGAAGCTATGATAAGCTATTGGAGGTGGCTCCCACGCCGGTGGATGCAGAGGCATTAGAGAATGCCCTGCTCCTCGGATGCTCCCATGCCGCTGAAAGGAGTTGATGATGGTGACCGAGCGCCCAATTTGTATCCTTGCAATCGTGGACCTCTCGAAGCGGAAGGTTGAGATAACCGAAACCCCCATTAAATTGGTCAGAAATTTCCTGGGAGGGAGGGGCTTGAACATCTATTACCTCTACAAATACCTCAAGCCAGGCACCGACCCCCTCTCGCCAGATAACCCTCTCATAATAGGCACGGGATTGCTCACCGGGACCGGGGCCCCTAACACTGGAAGGCATAGCGTAACAACGAAGTCCCCCGAATCCGGCATCCTAGGCGACTCGAACATCGGCGGCTTCTTCGGGCCGGAGATGAGGTACGCAGGGATAGACCGCTTGATTATAACCGGCAAAGCCGATGGGCCTGTTTACCTTTATATCGAAGATGGAAGGGTCGAGATAAGGGATGCAACTCCATATTGGGGCCTTAACACCAACGAAACGCAAAGAAGGCTGCGCTATGACCTCGGCTACGACGTCGAGATAGAATGCATTGGAACGGCCGGCGAGAACCTCGTGCGATTCGCCTGCACGAGATACGGGGTTAAGAATTCGGCTGGCAGATGCGGAACAGGGGCGGTCTGGGGTTCGAAAAAACTCAAGGCAATCGTTGCTAGGGGCAACCTCGGCCTCCCAATCGCAGAGCCCGAAGCCTTCTTCTCTAAGTCCGTAGAGCTTCGTAAATACCTCCAATCCTCTAAGGTGGTAAAGGTCCTCGGACGTGTTGGGACGCCGCTTCTTTACGACGTTAGCAATCACTTAGGTTGCATAAGGACTCACAACAGCCAAAGGACGGCCTTCTTCGAAACACTAAACGCCGAGGAGATACATAAATACGTGGAGAAGATGCTCTCTTGCTTCGCTTGCGTGGTCCATTGCCGCCACAGAAACAGACTAGGGGGAGAAGGGCCTGAGTACACCTCCGAGGCTATGCTCGGAGCAAATTTGGGAATCTCCGAGCCATGCCAGGTCATCGAACTTCAGAACCTCATCAACGACCTCGGACTTGATGTCTCTTCAACTTCGACTTATATAGCCTGGGCAATCGAGGCGTATGAGAGAGGTCTTCTTACCAAAGAAACGACTGAGCATGAGCTGAGGTTTGGGGACTTCGAGATGACAAAGCAGCTAGTCTACGAAATCGCATCCCGTCGTGGCTTCGGCGAAGTGTTGGCGGAGGGAGGACGCTATCTCATCGAGCGCTTCGGAGAGGAGGCTTCTGATTTCCTCATAGCGGTGAAAAACCTCCCCCAATCCGACCCTCACGACGTCCGCTACCTTAAGGGGTTCGCCTTGGGAATAGCAACAGCATCCCGTGGAGCCGACCACCTGAGAAGCCGACCAACCCTCGAGATATTCGACCTACCCTCCGACCTCACCGAGAAGATATATGGCCAACCGGTTGACCCTAACCCTACATCTTATCGGACAAAGGGCGTGGTTGTCGTATTTAGCGAGGACATCTACGCCGTGGTTGATTCGCTCGGAATTTGCAAATTCGTCTGCCACGGATTTAACAGCCCACGCCTCCTAGGCTACGAACATTTCCGTGAACTAATAAGACTGGCGACGGGTTTGGATTTCACAGTCGAGGAGCTGAGAGAAGTTGGCAAACGCATCATTAACCTCGAGCGGCTCTTTAACATTCGTGAGGGGATAGGGAGGGAAGATGATACCCTCCCAACACGCTACTTCGAGGAGCCTATGACGGATGGCTTAGCAAGAGGAAATCTCATCGAAAGGGAGGGATTTAAGAGAATGCTAGATGAGTACTATAAGCTACGTGGTTGGGATGAGGAGGGGAAACTGACGGATGAGCGAGTGAAGGAATTGGAGGCGTTTCTATGATGAGAAGAATCTATACCAACCCAGACCTTTGCACGGGATGCAAGCTGTGCAGCTTGGCATGTTCAATCACCAGCCTCGGCGTTGCGAATCCAAGGAAAGCGGGGATCGTCATCCACCAAAACCTCTTCGAGAGATACGAGTTCCAGCTCATCTGCCGGCAATGCGAGGCCCCCCCTTGCGTTGATGCGTGCATGACCGGGACGCTGGTAAAAGACCCAAAAACCGGCGTAGTAAATATGGAACATGAGCGCTGCGTTGGCTGCTGGACCTGTGTGATGGTCTGCCCTTATGATGCCATCTTCCGTGACGAGGAGAGAGAGGTGGCGATTAAGTGCGACCTGTGCCCGGACAGGGAAATCCCGGCATGCGTAGAGGCTTGTCCAACGGAGGCCCTGGTCTTCACTGCTTAACCCCTCTCTTTACACGGCATTTCTCTGCTTTGATGATAGCTGCGATTGTATTAACCGCTTCGTCGAGCTCATTATCACGGTTGATTACTACATAATCGAACTCTCCAGCCCTCTTCATCTCTTCTCTTACTGTGGCTATGCGCTCTTTAAACCCCTCGAGTGTCTCGGTCTTGCGTTTCTCGAGGCGTCGAAAGAGCTCCTCTTCTGAAGAAGCTGTGAGGAAGATGAAGACTGCGTCTGGGAAGATGCGACGAATGGTGGATGCCCCCTGCACGTCAATACGCATGATGACGTCTTTGCCACTAGCGAGTGCATCATCCACCTGCTTTTTGGGTATTCCCTTCTTCTGGCCATAGACGATGGCGTGCTCTAGAAACTCCCCCCTCTCGAGCATACTATCGAATTCCTCCTCGGAGAGGAAGAGGTAATCCACTCCATTAACCTCTCCTGGACGCTTGGGCCTCGTTGTTGCTGTAACGACGAAGTGAAATGGATAGCCCAATTCCTTCATTCGAGAGATAACCGTGTCCTTCCCAGCGCCGGAAGGCCCTGAGATGACGACCAAAAGCGGCTTGTTTTCGATTTGATAAAATTCGGATGCGTGATTTTCGCTTGACATTTGATTTGTTTCTGAGGTATAATAAAAATTGAGAATCGAACAAAGGGGGGATGGTCGTGCCTATATACGAGTATCGTTGTAACGATTGCAGGCGAAGGGTGACCTTGCTTTGGCGAAGCTTCTCAGAGGTCTATGAGAGCAGCCCACGTTGTACATTCTGTGGCGGCGAGAACCTCTCACGCTTAATCTCCCGTGTTTCCGTTGTCAGGTCTGAGGAGAGTCGTTTGGAATCGCTTGCTGATGACTCCCTCCTCTCCGGCCTTGACGAAAGCGACCCCAGGTCAATCGCAAGATGGATGAGGAGGATGAGCCGAGAGATAGGCGAGGATTTGGGGCCCGAGTTCGAAGAAGTGATAGATAGGTTAGAGGCTGGCCAAAGCCCCGAGGAGATAGAAGCTGCTATGCCAGAATTAGGAGGCGAGGAGATAGAAAGCTACGGCGAGATGTAGCTTCTTTTATCCTTCTCTCCACCTCCTCTCTGATTGTCTTCTGAACCTCTTCGATGGGCTTGGATGCGTCAATGACAAGCCACCTTTCGGGTTCCTCCGCCGCCATCTTGAGGTAACCTTCCCTCACCCTTCTATGAAAAGCTACTTCCTTTTGGTCCATACGGGTCCATTCCACCTTGCCTGCTTGATGCGCTCTCCTTCTTCGATTTAATCCCTCCTCGACTTCGATGTCAAGGTAAACGGTTAAGTCTGGCATTAGACCATCGGTTGCGAAAGCTGTGATTGTCTTAATCATTTCCAAATCGAGGCCGTGTCCATAGCCCTGGTAGGCGAGTGTGGAATCGGCGTATCGGTCGCAGAGGACGATTTCCCCCCTCTCCAGGGCGGGGCGGATTACTTGGCCTACTATCTGGGAACGTGATGCCGAGACGAGGAGGACCTCCGTCATAGGAAGCATCTCGACGTTCTTCGGGTTGTGAAAAACGCTTCTTATCTGGTCGCCTATGCTCGTCCCTCCTGGCTCACGAGTCAGGAGGACTGGATAACCCCTCCTTTTCAGGTATTCGTACAAAAGTCGAATCTGCGTTGTCTTTCCGCTCCCTTCCGGACCCTCGAAAGTGATGAACAAACTCTACCTCCTTACCCTCTAAAAATCCTCACCCTCCTTCGTGGCTCCTTGCCGTAGCTTTTAGATGAGAGATTAGCTTCACTAGCCATCTGGTGCTGCAAGCGTCTTATATAGGCGTTTTGTGGCGAAAGCTCCACGGAGCGAATTCCTGAGAGGACCCTGCTGATTGCATCTTTCGCCTCTCGCATCGCCATAGCAAAAGAGTCCTCGGCCTCGATTCCGAAAATGCTCGTAAGGCAATCCTCCATTTTTGATATGGTGTTAGAGCGGATGACGTATATTGGGATGCCATATCTCTCCGCATCGGCTATGGGCTTCGGGCGCTTTCTGTAGTAGCTCCTTAGTGTTATGACCGCATCTGCCTCTTCGAGTTCGTCCACGATGGCAAGTGGAAGATGGAGGCGCTCTGCGGCTTGCCTTAGGCGATTTCTGGCGATGCCGTAGGGGTAAATTCGCAGTGTGGGCAAAGGCTCTTTAATCTCTTCGATGCCGGGGTGTGGGAGGACTGCCTCCTCGATCTTAACCTTCCCACGCTCATCTCGATAGCGTATCTCCGCCGGAAGCTTCCTCCCTCTAAGGATGGCGTCCACTGCTGCAGCAACGTCGTGGTGCACCGCTAGCTGATGCCAGTCCTTAATCTCGACGACGACGTCGAAAGTTGGGGGGGCCTTTCGCTCTAGAACGGTCTTCTGGGTTCCACGGCGCTTTGCTTCCTCATCGCTTAATGTCACGGCTTGGATTCCTCCTACCAGGTCTGCAAGCGTTGGGTTCATCATAAGGTTATCGAGTGTGTTGCCGTGGGCGGTTCCGACGAGCTGAACGCCACGCTCTGCTATCGTCCTTGCTGCTTCGGCTTCGAGTTCCCTCCCTATCTCGTCAATGATGATGACTTCGGGCATGTGGTTCTCGACGGCTTCTATCATCACCTCGTGCTGCAATGCTGGGGTTGGGACTTGCATCCTCCTAGCCCTACCGATTGCAGGGTGTGGTATGTCCCCGTCTCCTCCTATCTCGTTTGAGGTATCAACGATGATTACCCTCTTCTTCTCTGCTAAAACCCTC
>Ga0180882_1348_pt1 | contig 10741 bp, 9 predicted proteins | sample Deesub1362A_J573_FD_124312 | JGI IMG/M metagenome (GOLD analysis project Ga0180882, IMG submission 124312) | Anaerolineales bacterium JdFR-64 | reverse complement strand
AACTCTAGCTCTAGCTGATTACTCTAGCTCCTCCTAGCTGCTTACTCTGCCAGTTCCTTGATGTCCACTCCAGCAGCGTCGAGGGTTGCTCGGAAGGGATCGTAGAAGGAATCATCCTTCACCGCCACGCTCTCCCACCCGTAGGCAAGCCCCATTGCCTCCACTCCTTCGTCGGTCTCCATTATTTCAAGAAACGCTTTGACGATCCTCTCTCTCATTTCCTTTGGGAAGCCGGCAATAAACTGGAGGCCATCGTTGGGGATTTCGTCCGATTCGGCGATGACAAGGACCTTCTCCATGACATCTGGGAATTCGTCCTTGATTGTAACTCGGGCATCTAACCACGTTGCGCCGAAATCGCATTCGCCTTTGTAAACTGCCAATACGACGCTTGGATGAGAACCCACCTCCGTCTGCTGGGCAAGGTCTTTGTCTGGCTCAATCCCTGCAGCCTTGAGCATAATCCTCGGGATGATGTAACCTGAAGTGGAAGCTGCATCCACCCAGCAAGCGGTTTTACCTTTGAGGTCGGCTATGGTTTTGATGCCGGTTTCTGCCCCGACGATTATCTGACCTTTGTAGTAAGGGCTTCCGTATCGGACGGCGACTAAGGCGACGTCAACGCCGCACTTTTCGTTGGCTAAAAGATAACTGAACGTAGCGAGTGTTCCCATGTGAGCCTTTTCGGCGCACATAGCCTCGATGACTGCCGAGTAGCTCATGGCCACCATGCCCTCGATCTCGTATCCNGTCTTCTCCTTTAAGAGACTTGTAATCGNCTCTGCGCCGGTAACGATATCNTCGAATTCGCCNGAAGGGACAAAGGCCATGACGATTGGGTTCTCCTTTGTGCCGAGTGGGGCTGGCGTGGGCGTGACCACCACAACCCTTGGAGGGCAGGCAACGAGAAGCAAAGACGCCACCACTAAGGCTGAAGCCAAGACCAAACCTCTGCAGTTGATTTTCCTAAACATTATTCATTCCTCCTTTTTTTCTTTCTTTCCTCCTCTCCCTTCCTTTCCTGGTGCATCACCTCCTTCCAACTTTTTTCCTCTCGCCTTCTATAATACACCAATTTCGCTTTTTTCGCAAGTTTTTTCCCGCTATCGGTTTGACATCATTTGTTTTTTGGTTTAAAATAAAAGAAGGTAGAAGGAGGGNATATGTTTAAGAGTTCTGAGATAAGGAAAGCGTTCCTGGATTTCTTTGAAAGAAAGGGCCACGCTATAGTCCCGGGCTCCTCCCTCGTCCCAATTGATGACCCTACTCTTCTTTTCACGAACTCGGGGATGTGCCAGTTTAAAAACATTTTCTTAGGACTTGAGGAGAGGGACTACAAGCGGGCTGCCAACACACAGAAGTGTCTAAGGGTAAGCGGGAAGCACAATGACCTCGAGGATGTAGGGAAGGATGGATACCACCATACCTTCTTCGAGATGCTAGGAAACTGGTCATTCGGCGACTATTACAAGAAAGAAGCAATAGAGTGGGCGTGGGAGCTTTTGACAGAGGTATATAAGCTCCCTAAGGAGAGGTTCTACGCAACGGTCTTCGCGGATGAGAAGGGGGAACTGGAAGACGACGAGGAGGCGGCGCTCCTGTGGGAGACGGTTACGGATATACCCAGGGGTCACATCCTGAGGTTTGGAAGGAGCGAGAACTTCTGGGAGATGGGGGAGACGGGCCCATGCGGCCCCTGCAGCGAGATACACTTCGACAGAGGGGAAGGATTCTGCGACAGAAAGGATGACCCAGACCACAGGTGTGGTGTGAACGAAGGATGCGCAAGGTTCGTGGAGCTTTGGAACCTCGTCTTCATGCAATATAACAGGGAAAGAAGCGGGGCTCTAAGAGAACTACCCGCAAAGCACATTGATACAGGGATGGGATTTGAGCGCCTGGTTGCGATAATGCAAGGAGTTGACTCGAACTACAAGACCGACCTCTTTTCCCCTATTATGAACAGGATAAGAGAGCTCCTTGGAGATACAGAGGAGGAGATGAAGGAGAAGATCTTCTCCTACAGGGTAATAGCCGACCATAGTAGAGCAATCTCCTTCCTCATAGCTGATGGTGTGATTCCAGGAAACGAGGGCCGCAACTATGTCCTCAGGCTCATATTAAGAAGAGCAGCCCGACACGGGAAGATAGCAGGATTCGATGGGCCCTTCCTATCGAAGATAGCAGAAGTTGTCATCGAAAAAATGGGCTCATATTTCACCGAACTCGTAGAAAACAGAGGCTTCATCCTCCGAACTATAAAAGAAGAGGAGGAGAGGTTCCAGAGGACGATTGATTTCGGCTTGAGCTTGCTGGAGGAGATTATGGAAGGGCTCTCAGCGAGGGGAGAGGGGGTGATACCTGGGAGGGATGCATTTCGCCTTTATGACACCTACGGCTTCCCCTTAGACCTAACGAAGGACATAGCGAAGGAGAGGGGTTTCACGGTTGATGAAAAAGGATTTGAGGTTTCGCTTGAGGAGCAGAGGGAGAGGGCGAGGGCAGCCCAACGATTCGCCCCGATCGAGGAGCTTCCACGTTATCGCCTCCTTCTCGATGAGTTAAGGAGAAGCGGCTTTCTCTTTGAGAAAGGGGTCGAACACGTATATGACACAACGACCGATGTAGACACATACGTGGCTGCTATACTAAAAGATGGGAAAGAGGTCGAATCGGCCGAAGAAGGGGAGGAGGTCGAATTAATCCTCCCAGTCACTCCTTTCTTCTTCGAAAGCGGTGGGCAGGTAAGCGACACGGGGATGGTTTCCAATCCAGAATGGAGGCTTGTGGTTGAAGATGTGAGAGAGCCGGTTCCCGGCCTCATCGTCCATTTGGGGAAGATAGTAGAAGGGAGGTTAAGAAGAGGGGACGATGCACATGCCTCTGTGGACCACGAAAGGAGGGAGGACATCGCAAGAAATCATACGGCAACTCATCTCCTCCACGCCAGCTTGCGCCATGTGCTTGGAGAGCACGCAAGACAATCGGGCTCCCTCGTCGCCCCCGATAGGCTTCGCTTCGACTTCCTACACGCTTCCGCTCTCTCCAAAGAGGAAATTGAGGAAATCGAAATCTCCGTTAACGAAGCCATCATCTCTGACATCCCATTGGAAATATCTCGTGAGAGTTATAGGGAGGCTATATCGAAGGGTGCAATCGCTCTATTCGGTGAGAAATACGGAGACATCGTGAGGGTCGTGAGAATAGGTTCGATAAGCTCCGAGCTTTGCGGTGGGACCCACGTGGAGAGGACTGGCCAGATAGGCCTTTTCCACATCGTCTCTGAGTCGAGCATAGGAGCGGGGCTCAGGAGAATAGAGGCCGTCACAGGTATGGGTGCGATTAGGCTCTTCCTCGATTGCTTTGGGAAGCTAGGGGGGATAGCAGAATCGCTCGGATGCTCCATAGAAGAAGTTGATGTGAAAATAAAATCGCTCTCTGAGAAGATTATTTCTCAGGAGAAGGAGATATATCGCCTCCGTCGAGAGATAGCGAGGAGGGAATTCGAGGAGGCATCGAAGGAAGTGAAGGAGGTGAAGGGGGTAAAGGTTTTGGCTTCGAAGGTAGAGGCATACGATATGGAAACGCTCAGGGAGATGAGCGATTGGTTCAGGGAGAGGTTTGGTTCTGGTGTAGTCGTATTCGGAGCCGAGATAGAGGGGAAACCGAGGTTCGTTGCGGCTGTGACAGTGGATTTGGTCGAGAGGGGCCTAGATGCAGGAGAATTGATAGGGAAGGTGGCTCATGTTGTAGGGGGGGGAGGAGGTGGAAGGCCAACTTTAGCTCAAGCAGGCGGGAGGGATGCGACGAGGATTTCGGAGGCTTTGAGCATCGTTCCCGAGCTTGTGTCCGAGGCGCTGGCGGATGAGTATGGAGCAAGTCATCTACCTCGATGATAAAGATGATGTAGCATCTATTAGGGAAAGATTAAGGCGAGCACGGTCAAAGAGGATTCTCCTTGTAGTTCCAAGGAGATGTAAAGCCTTGTCCAGAACACTTGACCTGAAGCTATTAAGGAGGTATGCGGAAGAGCTCTCGATCGAGGTCGCAATAGTCTCTTCAAATCCCAGAACTCGTGAGATTGCGAAGGAGGAAGGCTTCCCCGTCTTCTTAATGGTTTCAATAGGAAAAAGGGTTAGGTGGAAGGGACGTAAGGGGAGAGCTCATCTGGGATGGATTGAGCCGATAGCGGCTTTTATCGTCTTTATAGGAGTGCTCGCCTTTTTGCTTGGGGGCGCTGTTTCGATTCTTCCGAGCACGAAGGTTACCTTGGTGCCAGAAACAATTGATATAAGCTGTTCTCTCTCCGTTCAAGCGAGTCCGGAGTTCGATAGGATAGATTTCAACTCATTCCGCATCCCCGCTTCGGTGATAAAGGAGGAGGTAGAAGGGAAGGCTTCGATTCTAACCACCGGGACGAAAGATTCCCCAGAGGAGAAGGCGAAGGGGAATGTGATTTTCATTAATAAGACCAATAGCCCTATCGTAATCCCAAAAGGTACGGTTGTTGCGACTTCCACGGGTACAATCGTTCGCTTCATCACAACCGAAGAAGCGAATCTGCCTGGCGAGGTAGGGGGGATAGCAAGGGTTGGGGTTGAGGCTGTCCTCCCAGGGCCTAGCGGGAACGTTGGTGTGAATATTATAAACAGAGTCGAAGGCCCTTTAGGACTTCAAGTAAGGGTCACAAACGACGAACCCACAGCAGGTGGAACCGCCAAGCGAGTTAGAGTGGTCACGGCAGTTGACAAAGAGCGCCTCAAAGATTCCCTTCTTCAGCAATTAGTTTCTTCTGCTCATTCGATGATGGAGGAGGGGCTTGAGGAAGGGGAGTTCGTTCCCAAAGATTCTTTGAGGGTGGATTACATCTTAACCGAAATCTACGATAAGTTCGTGGGAGAGGAGGCCGATTCTCTTAGCTTAGAGATGAAGGCGATGGTAAGCGGGGTTGTCATTGACGAGGGTGATGCTAGGAAACTGGTCTATAAGGTTCTCGAATCAAAGGTCGTTGAGGGGTACGAGCTAGTAGATAGAAGCTTTTTATTTGAAAGAGGGGAGGTGACGAAAGTAGATGAGGAGGAGAGGAATGTAACATTCGCTGTGAGAGGGTCGGGCTTTGTGATTGCTAAAATAGATTCGGGTTCGGTTAAGGAGGCAATTCGAGGGAGGGGATTGGATTTCGCAAAAGAATACTTAGTGGAGAATCTTCCTTTAGAAGCTGAACCTTTCATCGAGGTAGAGCCAGATTGGTTTGGAAGGGTTTCTTACTTCCCATTTCGCATCGAAGTCGTTATAGAGGGGATATAGCGGATTCTACTCATCACTCATCACTTATAGGGGGGGAAGATGCGAATTTTGGCACTCGATGTAGGGGAGGCTAGGATAGGCGTGGCCCTGAGCGACCCGATGAGGATTTTCGTCAGCAGGCTGTGGGTAATAGGGAGGGGAACGAAGGAACAAGATTTTCTACGCTTATCCAAGCTCGTGAGGGAATTCGAGGTTGGGAGGGTCGTAGTAGGCTATCCACGTAACCTCGACGGGACGGCTGGCCCTCAGGCTCGTCGGGTGGAGAGCTACGCAGCAGGATTAGCCGATGTTCTTAGGGATTTAGGGGTCCCTGTCCTCCTCTGGGATGAGTGGCTCTCCACCGTAAGCGCCGAAAGGCTCCTCTCCGAGGCTGGGCATAAGGGGAGGAAGAAGAGGGAGAGGATAGACGCAGCTTCCGCAGCAGTGATATTGCAGGATTACCTTGATGCTCTATCACTGGAGTACCCAAAGACCCTGGAGGAAATGAATATTGTTTAAAAGGATTTTAAGGCTCCTGGTTTTTCTCTTAGGCCTCTTCGCCTTTACGCTCGTCTTTATAGTTGGGTGGCTCTTCATAAGTAAGATGGGAGGCGGGGAGGCGAAAGAGGTGATGCCATCGCTTGAGGATGCCCTCATAAGGCTTTATCTCCTCCTACGTAGAGATGAAATCTCCAGGCCATGTAGCGAGGATTCAACCCCATTGACGTTTATAGTCGAGAGGGGGGAGACGGCTGCGACTATAGCTTCCCGCCTCGAGCAGCTTGGGTTAATAAAGGATTCCGAGCTATTTCGGCTTTACCTTAGAGCCCACGGCCTGGATGCGAGGCTTGAGGCAGGTGAGTACAAGCTCAGGGCCGATATGACTATGGAGGAGATAGCGGAAGCCTTGCAACTTGGCCGCCCTGGGGAGGTGATAATCACGATACCCGAGGGATGGAGGATGGAGCAGGTAGCCGAGATGCTTTCAGAGGAGACGGGCATTTCGGGTGAGCAATTCCTCGCGATAGCCAGGGAATTCGATTACGATTTTCTGCCAGAGGGGGCGACTCTAGAAGGATTCCTCTTCCCCGATACATACCGCCTCCGTGTTGACGCAAGCGCGCTCGAACTCGTAGAGTTGATGCTATCCACATTCGAGGAGCGTTTCACGCCCGAGATGCGAGAGGAAGCAAGGAGAAGGGGGATGACGGTTTACGAGGTCGTGACCCTCGCTTCCATTGTCGAGAGGGAGGCTGTAATCCCAGAGGAGAGGCCTATTATAGCAAGCGTCTATCTCAACAGGCTNAAGGCGGGGATGAGGCTCGAAGCAGACCCCACCGTCCAGTATGCGCTCGGTTACCAGGAGGAAACGGGACAGTGGTGGAAAAGGCCTATGAAATTGGAGGAGTACGCAAGTATTGATTCCCCTTATAACACGTACATTTACTATGGGCTTCCTCCAGGGCCTATCTGTAGCCCTGGCTTAGATTCCCTGAGAGCGGTCGTATATCCCGCCGAAACGGAATACCTCTTCTTTTGCTCAAAGGGGGATGGTTCCCACGCCTTCGCAAGGACCTTCGAGGAGCACATTAGAAACCAGGAGAAGTACAGGCGTCAGCTGGAGTAATCAGCTAGAGCTAGAGTTAGGAGCTAGAGGGAAGAGCTAGAGCTAGAGTTATCAGCTAGAGGTAGAGTTTGGAGCTAGAGGGCTAGAACTCTAGCTGTTTTAGAGGGAGTCTTGAGAAAATTCCTTTTTGTGGTGACTTGCTTAGCGAACATCGCTTGTAGCGCAGCAGGCTTGCCTTTTGGAACGAAGCCCATCGTTAAGATAGGGCTGGTTGCGCCCTTCGAGGGTCAGGCTCGCCATCTCGGTTACGGTGTGCTTCACTCTGTGAAGCTCGCTATAGCTGAGAGGAACGAAGCTGGAGGGGTAGCAGGATACATGGTTGAGCTCGTCGCCCTTAACGACGACGGAGACCCATCAAAAGCCGCCCTTCAGGCGAGGAAGATGGCCCTCGATTCGGATGTAATGGGAGTGATAGGTGGCTTCTCAAGGGAGACGGCGCTAGCCTCCTTGGACTGGTACCACATTGCTGGCCTCGCCTTCATCACACCCTCGGCGGCGGATGCAATAACGGAGAGAGGATACCCGGAGGTCTTTCGCCTCTTCGCAAGCAACGAATATTTGGGGAGGGAGGCGGCTCATTACGCCGTAGAAGAACTGGGGGCGAGGCGATTGGCTGTATTAAGGGGATACGACGATTTGGCTGATTCTTTCGCCAAATCCGCTGAAGAGTTAGGTGCCAGAGTTGTGGTTGACATAAGTATAAGTAACCAGGGTTGGATTTCATCTCTATACGGATGCGACCTCGTTTTCTTCAGCGGAGGGGGGGTAGAGGGAGCCGAAATCATAGCCGAAGCGAGGAGGGTGGGCGTGGAGGCGGTCTTCATGGGTGGGAGCGAGCTTGGAAGCTCCCTTTTTTTGAGGATAGGGGGGGATGCCNTTGAGGGGACGTTTTACGTTACGTCAGCTCCGAAGCCATCCGACCTCCCATCTGCCGAGGGGTTCGTAGCCTCTTATAAGAGATTAGCAGGAGATGAACCCGGCCCTTTGGCCGTGATTTCCTACGATTCCGCTTGCGTTCTCCTCAAAGCCCTTGAACTTGTCATCGAGGAGGAGGGAAAACCGAGGAGGGAAGCGGTTATCGAGAAGCTAAAAGGAATACGCTATAGGGGCTTAACAGGCTCCATCTCTTTTGATTCACATGGGGGGCTTTTATCTCCTCGGGTTTACATTTATTGCGTAGAAATGACCTGATATATAAGTGGTGGAGGGGTAACTGGTTCGTCGCTCCAATTGTAGGCTGCAAGGAGCCTCTCCTTCGCCTCAGCGAGCTTCTCTTCGTCGTTAGCGTGGATTTCGAAGAGGGGCTCTTTTTTCTTGACATAATCTCCAATTTTCTTGTACAAGACGACTCCAACCGCTGGGTCTATTTCTTCGTCTTTTTTCGTTCTCCCTGCTCCTAATCGCATGCTGGCGATTCCCACCTCTTGGGCATCTATTTGCGAGATGTATCCTGAGCGTGGAGATTCGATTTCCTCTACTATCCTCGCACTTGGGAGGATGGATGTATCGGATATCACCCTTACGTCTCCTCCTTGTGCTCTCACCCATTCCTCGAACTTTTCGAGAGCTTTGCCAGATTCTATAAGATAGGAGAGCTTTTTTCGGGCTTCTTTTTCATCTTTGGCATATCCTCCGAGAATGAGCATCTGTGATGCTATGACCAGGCAATGTTCGATGAAGTCAGGGGGGCCGAATCCTCTCAACGTTTCCATAGCCTCGATTACCTCTAATGCATTGCCGATGGCTCTTCCCAGTGGTTGGTTCATATCTGATATCACAGCTACGACTTTCCTTCCAAGGCTTTCTCCTATCTCCACCATTGCCTTTGCGAGTGCGAGCGCTTTCTCCATAGTTTTCATAAAAGCGCCTTTTCCGACCTTGACGTCGAGGACGATTGCATTTGCTCCTGATGCTATCTTCTTGCTCATTACAGATGAAGCGATGAGGGGTATGCATTCGACGGTTGCGGTAACGTCTCTGATAGCATAAATCGCTTTGTCCGCAGGGGCGAGGTCCGCCGTTTGGCCTGTGACGGCGATTTTGTGTTTTGAGAGGAGCTCGAGGAATTGTTCTGTTGAGAGGGAGGCGTTAAAGCCGGGGATTGATTCGAGTTTATCAACCGTTCCTCCTGTGAAAGCGAGGCCTCTTCCTGTCATCTTTCCTACGGTTAGTCCAGTTGCTGCGACGAGGGGGGCTACGACGAGCGTCGTTTTATCTCCTACGCCTCCTGTGGAGTGTTTGTCAACGACGATGGGTGCTATTTTTTCTAGGTTGAGCATCTTTCCTGAGCGGGCCATTGAGATAGTGAGGGAAGAGGTTTCGTTTTTTGTCATCCCATTTAGGTAGATGGCCATTAGGAAGGCTGCTGCTTGGTAGTCTGGGATAATTTCTTTTGTTATACCTTGGACGAAGAAGTTTATTTCTTCTGGTGAGAGTTCTTTTCCATCTCTTTTCTTAGCGATAATTTCGATAGGGTTCATTGCTCCTCCATAACTTCGTGTAGTCATCTTTTTCTCTCCGAATGTGTGATTATTTTTTTCAAATAGGTGAAAAAGATAAACAATTTTTAAGCTTTTGAAGCTATATAAACTACACGAAATCGGCTTAAAAATAAGATGCCCTTTCCATCTTGGGAAGGGCAGGTGGAGATGCCGGGAATCGAACCCGGGTCCGAAGGATTCGACCGGAGACTTCTACAAGCTTAGTCGGTTTTCACTCTCGCTTGAGGCAACCTCAAACCGACAAAGTTACCCCAAGCCAGCCGACTCCTCTTTGGCACCCTATATCGGCGTCAAGGGCACCGCACCTCGACTCCTATTTCGCCTAATCCCAACCCATCGAGGGAGGTTGGGTTAGACGTAGCCGTCAGAGCGGCTATGAGGTTTAAGCAACAGCGGCGTTTGTTTTTTCGCTCCTGCTTTACGAGGGTGGAGCACCTCGGCTTGCAATCCCCGACCTTCCTCCCCCGTCAAAGCCTTTCATCCCCGCAATTTTATTATACCATATTTTTCCTATTTGTGCAACTTATAGACAATCACCACAATCTCACAAGCTTGATTTCAAGGCTAAAAGGTGATATAATTTTAATGGAGGCTTAGAATTGGAGGTTATCATGCCAAATTTGAATGTCGAAGGGGAAACAGTTACCGACAAATTGCTCTCCCTTATCGCCCTCCATTTTATCGCTCAGTTGCAAGAGTGTGAGAAGGAAATCAGGCAATATGAATTGAAATATGGTATCGNTCCTTAACGTCAGCGGTTACGGTAAATAACATATTCCCGAGAGTATTTCTTGAACACAAGAATTATACTCCCGAGGCGTCCCTTTGTCTATTCAGTTTTTAAACTGCGTAACTACTGAGCCGAGTTCCAAAGTTCTACAGGCAACCATAAGGTAAATACCTCCCTAGCCCAGTGCTATTACGCCAAGGGGGCCAGCCTGGTTGGCCTCAAGTGCACCATCTACTGAGCGAGGGCCGTCTACAACTCCAATGACCCCAAGGCCGTCTACTGCCTGGCCTCGGTCCCCAATTATGTCCTCCTCCACCAGACGATAATCGGGTTGGAGACTAAGAAACAATTCGAAATCTTCGACGACTATCCCGACATCATGATCTTCTGCCTTGGAGGGGGTCAAATTTCGGGAGCTCTTCGTCCTGCCCTTTATGAGGGACATGCTCAAGAAGGAAAAGAGAATATGCTTCATCGCCGCCTAGAGCGAGGTGGCGCCCACCCTGCAGGGCCAATATCGGTATGATTTCGCCGACCACGCCGAGATGACACCTCTCATCAAGATGTATACCCTGGGACATAGGATGGAGATGGAGC
>Ga0180882_1084_pt1 | contig 10948 bp, 8 predicted proteins | sample Deesub1362A_J573_FD_124312 | JGI IMG/M metagenome (GOLD analysis project Ga0180882, IMG submission 124312) | Anaerolineales bacterium JdFR-64 | reverse complement strand
GCCTCCAGGGAGTTAAAAATCCATCCTCTAGCAGAATGGTACTGGAAAGGCCAGCCATAGATGGTGATAGCCCAGTATGCGAAAGGGGAATGGACTCCCGCCGGTGACCCTGAGTACCACGGGGCACGCTAATCCTGTGGGAAGCAGGGAGGCCCACCTCCCAAGGCTAAATACCTTTGGCGACCGATAGTGAACAAGTACCGTGAGGGAAAGGTGAAAAGAACCCCGGTTAGGGGAGTGAAATAGAACCTGAAACCGTATGCCTACAAGCAGTCGGAGGGCTATGCCGACCGAGGATTGGTTGGAATGCCTGACGGCGTGCCTTTTGGAGAATGAGCCGGCGAGTTAATCTCTGTGGCAAGGTTAAGGGAGTTACACCCGGAGCCGTAGCGAAAGCGAGTCCGAAGAGGGCGTAATCAGCTAGATGATAGCTGAGAAGTCGCAGGGATTAGACACGAAACCAGGTGAGCTACCCATGGCCAGGGTGAAGCGAGACTAACCTCTCGTGGAGGCCCGAACCCTTCAGAGTTGCAATTCTGAGGGATGAGCTGTGGGTAGAGGTGATATGCCAAACGAACCTGGAGATAGCTTGTTCTCCCCGAAATAGCTTTAAGGCTAGCCTCAAGCGTTCAGTGGCGGAGGTAGAGCACTGAATCGGCTAGGGGGCATTGCGCTTACCAAACCGAATCAAACTCCGAATGCCGTCACTTAAAGCTTGGGAGTCGGACGGTGGGAGATGAGTTTCATCGTCGCGAGGGGAAGAGCCCAGACCGTCGGCTAAGGTTCTCAAGTCCTGGCTAAGTGGGGAAGGATGTGGGATTACTCAGACAGCCAGGAGGTTGGCCTAGAAGCAGCCATCCTTTAAAGAGTGCGTAATAGCTCACTGGTCAAGTGATCCTGCGCCGAAAATTTAACGGAGCTTAAGCCAGGCACCGAAGCCACGGAATTCAGACTAGGATCTGGATTGGTAGGGGAGCGTTCCGTACTGCGTAGAAGCCGTACCGGAAGGAGCGGTGGAGCGTACGGAAGTGAGAATGCCGGCATGAGTAGCGCAAAAAGCGTGAGAAACGCTTTCGCCGTAAGCCTAAGGTTTCCGACGGAAGGTTAATCCGCGTCGGGTTAGTCGGGCCTAAGCCGAGGGCGCAAGCCGTAGGCGATGGACAACAGGTTAATATTCCTGTACCACCTGGGTGGAGCGATGGGGGGACGCAGCATGGTAGGCCAGCCCCTTATCGGATTGGGGTGCTAAGCTCGTAGGGAGAAGAGGGTGGTAGGAAAATCCGCCACCTGATCCTGAGGAGTGGGCGGTGCCTTGAGCCAGAAGTGGTTGAGCCAAGCTGCCGAGAAAAGCCTCTAAGCTGTGAAACCCAGGTGCCCGTACCGCAAACCGACACTGGTAGGTGGGGTGAGTATCCCAAGGCGATCGGGAGAACCCTCGTTAAGGAACTAGGCAAAATTGCCCCGTAACTTCGGGAGAAGGGGTGCCCCGTTAGGGTGAAGCGACTAGCTCGTGGAGCCCGAGGGGGCCGCAGAGAAATGGCCCTGCCGACTGGTTAACAAAACCACAGGTCTCTGCTAACTCGAAAGAGGAAGTATAGGGGCTGACGCCTGCCCAGTGCCGGAAGGTTAAGGGGAAGGGTTAATCCTTGTAGCTGGGAACTGGAAGCTGGAAAGCTGGAAATCGAGATGGCAACATCCGAGGACCTGCCTCCGGCAACCAGCTATCCGGCATCAAGGATGAAGCTCGGAACCGAAGCCCCGGTGAACGGCGGCCGTAAGGAAGTTGCGGCTCTATGCCGGTAACGGCATAGAAAAAACTCGGCTATATGCTGGGAAATCCGTGTATCCTCAGCTACTCGCCCCGGCTATAAGGGGCAGTGAAAATGCTCGTGGTGCGGATAATCAGCAGGAAAGGCCTCGATTGAGGAATCCTCAGAGACCATACGCCGAGCCCCTAGGAAGCTTCCTAGGGTGAAGATATGGCCCACGCCCTGTGGCGACATAGGGGGAACGTGAACTATAACGGTCCTAAGGTAGCAAGCGCTGCCTTCCCTCGTGGTAACACGAGGGGGCAATACCCGGCTGTATGCAGGAAAGCCCTTAGAGCCCACCCTACTCGGGGCACAAGGCCCCAGTAACAATGGGTGGGATTGGGTAACCCGCAGGAAACCCAAAAGGGAATCCTCAGAGACTATACGCCGGGCATCCGGTTGGCCTTGAGGAGGAAAAGATGAAGCTTTCGCCCGATTGGGTGGTGGGTTTTGTGGACGGAGAAGGATGCTTCTATGTGGGCATTAACCCCCACCCGGAAATGCAGGTCGGTTATCAGGTCCTCCCAGAGTTCCGAATTGTGCAACACGAAAGGGACATCCAGGTGCTTTATGCCCTAAAACGCTTCTTCAGGTGTGGTGTTGTGCGGCGCAATCGGGAAGACAGATATGAGCTGCGAATCCGCAAACTCTCCTGTTTACAAAGGGTGGTGGAGTTCTTTGAACGGCACCCGTTGAAGACCAAGAAAAACGTGGATCTCAAGAGGTTTGCACGCATCGTCAGATGGATGGTCGAGGGCAAGCATCTGGAGAGGGAGGGGTTGATAAGGATTATAGAAACGGCAATGATGATGAATCGGGCCGATAAGCCGAAGGCCAAGGAAATCCTCAAGAAACTTAAGGGAGTGGCCGGATGAAGAGATAGTCCACCCCCGGTGGAAACATCGGGAGAAAGGTGAGCGAAATCCCTTGTCGGGTAAGTGTGAACTTGCCCCTTCACTCCGTGAGGAGTGTTGTAACACCGGCTCATATCGGGGAAGCCCTCCTACCTGAAAAGGTGTGGGGTGATCCCGAGGGAAGTCAGCCTGATTTTTCGGGCTTGACCCCGTAACGACTGACCCGAAAGGGGAGGCGCACTGCCCCTGGTGCGCAAGACGCCGGCCCTCACCCTAGCAAAAGTGCTTATGGAGGCCTCTTTCCGTCACAGGGGGTTGATGATGAATAGATTACATCCTTGGTATGTGACGGGGCTTGTGGAGGGAGAAGGGACCTTCTCCGTGAGCTTTAACTTTCGTAAACGCCTTAAAATAGGCATTGAAACAAGGCCCTCTTTCTCTCTCTCCCAGAATGAGGCCAATCTTGAGCTCCTTAAGGAGGTGCGGAGGTTTTTCCGGTGCGGAGCTATCCGTTACTCTAGGTCTGACCGCACTTACAAATACGAGGTGCGATCGGTAAGGGACATAGTGACGAAGATACTTCCGCACTTCAGGGAATATCCTCTCCGTGGAGCCAAAGCGAGCGATTTTGAGAAGTTTGCCGATATCTGCAAAATGGTGCATGCCAATTTGCACAGGAATGCTCGTTACTTGAGGGAAATCATAGAGTTGGCTTACTTGATGAATCCCTCAGGTAAACGGAAGCACCGGAAAGAGGAACTCCTAAGAGCACTTGGTGAGGTGAAGGTATAGTCTGCCCCCTATGGAAACATGGGGAAAAGGTGAAGTTCCGACCCGCACGAAAGGCGTAACGAGTGGGGCACTGTCTCAACGAGGGACCCGGCGAAATTGAAGTAGGTGTGAAGATGCGCCTTACCCGCAGCAGGACAAAAAGACCCCGTGGAGCTTTACTGCAGCTTGGCATTGAGTTAGGGCTTAGCTTGTGTAGGATAGGTGGGAGGCTGAGAAGCCGGNGCGCCAGCTTCGGTGGAGCCGTCCTTGAAATACCACCCTTGTTAAGTCTTGGCCCTAACCNCCTCGCCGTTATCCGGGAGGGGGGACAGTGCCAGGTGGGCAGTTTGACTGGGGCGGTCGCCTCCCAAAAGGTAACGGAGGCGCCCAAAGGTCCCCTCAGGCTGAATGGAAACCAGCCGTAGAGTGCAAAGGCATAAGGGGGCTTGACTGTGAGGCCTACAAGCCGAGCAGAGACGAAAGTCGGGCTTAGTGATCCCACGGTACCGTGTGGAAGGGCCGTGGCTTAACGGATAAAAGCTACCCCGGGGATAACAGGCTAGTCGGGCCCAAGAGTCCACATCGACGGCCCGGCTCGGCACCTCGATGTCGGCTCATCGCATCCTGGGGCTGGATAAGGCCCCAAGGGTTGGGCTGTTCGCCCATTAAAGCGGTACGTGAGCTGGGTTCAGACCGTCGTGAGACAGGTCGGACTCTATCCGCTGTGGGCGCAGGTGACTTGAGAGGAGCTGCCCCTCGTACGAGAGGATCGGGGTGGACAGACCTCTGGTGTGCCAGTTGTACCGCCAGGTGCATCGCTGGGTAGCCATGTCTGGAAGGGATAAGTTCTGAAAGCATCTCAAGAACGAAGCCCCCCTCAAGATAAGGTCACCCACCGGGTTAACCGGGTAAGCGCGCTGGGAGACTACCAGCTTGATAGGCGGCAGGTGTAAGCACAGCAATGTGTTCAGCCGAGCCGTACTAATCGCGCGAGGGCTTAATCCACCTCCGAACGGTGGAACGAAGCCTCCATCCTGTTCAGTTTTTAGGGTGCTAAGCGCTAAATCAGGCGAAGTATTTCGTTATATAACGAAATACTTCGCTCGTTTATAAAGGAGCTTAGCTATGTCCACAGGAAAACGTCTAACAGAAGTATTCGAGTCGGCCAGGGAAATCCCTTTCGACGACTCTTCTAAATTCATCCTCTTTAGCGATTGTCACAGAGGCGATAATAGCTGGGCTGATGACTTCGCCCATAATCAAAATCTCTTCTTTCATGCATTGAATTACTACTACGAAGAAGGATTCACCTACATCGAAATCGGAGATGGAGATGAGCTTTGGGAGAACAAAAGATTCGCAGATATAAGACAGGCACACAGCCATGTGTTTTGGCTGATGAGCAAATTCCATAAGGAAAACCGGTTCTATCTCATCTGGGGAAACCACGACATGGAATGGAAGAACCGAAAGAGCGTTGAAAAGCATCTCTATCGGTATTATAACGACCGCACAAGGAGATATGAACCACTATTCGATGGAATCGAAGTAAATGAGGGATTAGTTCTACGGCATTCGGGCACAGACAATAGAATCTTCCTCATCCATGGACACCAAGGAGACCTTATATGTGACAGTCTTTGGTGGTTTGGCAGGTTTCTTGTGAGAAACTTATGGAAGCATCTTCAGTTAATCGGAGTTAAAGACCCAACGAGCCCAGCGAAGAATCTCAAAAAAAGGAGGAGGGTTGAAAAGGAGATTGTGGAATGGACGAAGGCTAACAATCAAATCGTCATCTGTGGTCATACCCATCGTCCCGTTTTTCCTGATGAGGGAGAACCGCCTTATTTCAACACCGGAAGCTGCGTGCATCCTCGTTGCATAACCGGGATAGAGGTCCAAAACGGGGAAATAATGCTGATAAAGTGGTGGGTCAAACCAAGGGCAGATGGGGCGTTGTACGTTACGAGAGAAGTGCTGGAGGGACCTAAGAAATTGCAATCCTTCTTTTGAGCGAATCGAGGTATTTGACAAATTGTGGATTTTATGATATACTTTTAGCAAAAGCGATGAAGGAGACGAGTAGGCGGGTGGTAACGCTCAGAGAGCCCGGGGGAGGTGGAAGCCGGGTGCGGGAAGCTCGCTGAAAATCACTCCCAAGCTGCCAACCGAAAATTGGTCAACTAGTGGCCCTTTCACTTGCCGAAGAGCCCTTTCTAAAAGCGCAGAATTCCGATTAGGGAATTGAAAAGACCAATGAGTAGACTTGGCCGGCTTCGTCAGCCGTTATCAATGACGAGGGTATGAAGGGGTTCTTCCTATTGCGATGCGAGGTTTAGGGATGCCCGGAAGACGTACCCTGCAGAGCGGGCGGAAACGCCAATTAGGGTGGTACCGCGGGAGCAACAAGGATTTTGGGCTCTCGTCCCTAGGGACGAGAGCCTTTCGTTTAAGGGGTGGAAGGGGCTATGTCACAAGTGGTAGTGCGCCGAGCAACCCTAGGCGATGTGGAGGGAATCCTACCCCTCTGGAAAGAAATGATGGATTATCACGCCAGGTTGGATGCGCGGATTCGGCTCGCCCCCGGCTGCGATGAGCATTGGGTGAGCTTTCTGATGGATTTGCTAAACGATGAGAAGGCCTGCGTCCTAGTGGCCTGCATCACCGAGCGAATCGTCGGTTACATCATCGGCATGATACGAGAGAAACCACCTGTGCTTCTGCCGGCCATTTATGGTTTCGTCTCCGACATCTGCGTTGACCCTGGTTGGCGTCGGCAGGGGGTGGGAAGGAAGCTCTTCGAGGCGCTGAAGGTTTCGGGTTATCATGACGCCACCTTCAAGAGTAAGGCGATGCTTCCTAGAGCAAGGTAACTCTAAGACACCAGGTCATGATAACCCGAAAGGTTTAGGGAGCGAGGCGCCGAGCACGTCGAATTGCGGGTGGCCTCTCTTAATCCCGTCTCCCAAGCCTTCTGGAGAGCGATGGGATGTGAGGATTACATGGATCAATTATGGTGCGAACTTCTGCTTCTCGGAGGCGAATCGTGACCGAGCTGCTCTACCTGACCGATTGTTATCTGAGAGAGTTCGAGGCAACGGTGGAGGCGGTTAAANGCGAGCGGGTGGCCCTGGACCGCACCGCCTTCTACCCAGGCGGCGGAGGGCAGCCAGCCGATAGAGGGATGCTCCTGTGGGATGGTGGGGAAGCGAAGGTGGTCAAGGTCAAAAAGCAAGGCGACCTCGTCTGGCACAAGCTGGGATATGCAGGCCGATGGCGGCACTCACGTGGCCAACACCCGTGAGGTTGGATGCATAAGGGTGGTAGGCCACGAGAGCAAGGGGAGGATAAACAAGCGGCTACGCATCGCTTTGGAGGCTTAAATGCCCGATTACACTTTGATCTTCGACGGTGGTAGCTATGGCAACCCGGGCCCAGGCTACGGGAGCTATGCCCTGATCAGGCATAAAGACGGCCGAAGGCGTATCGTCCGCCTGGAATTCGATGACGTCACAAGCAACGAGGCGGAATACAAGACCCTCATCGCTGGGATGGAAGACCTGGCAAATGAGGTGGGTCGCGAGGCGAGGAAACTCACCGTAGAAGTATGCGGCGATAGCAAGCTGGTTATCAATCAAGTGAAAGGCACTTGGAAAGCCAAGGATGAACGTATGCGTGCCTATCGAAATCGGGTATGTGAGCTGATAAATCGCTTCGCCGCCTGCAATGTGAAGTTGCTATCTCGGCAGGAAAGTGTAAAGGTGCTTGGGCATTGAAGGAAGGAAAGAATGGCTTGGTGGGAAACTTTCTTCGATGAGAAATATCCGAAGCTCATCCCATTGGACCCCGAACGAAGCCAGCGGCAGGCGGAAGGCGTGGTGAAGATGCTGGGGCTTGAACCTCCGGCCAAGATACTAGACTTGTGCTGCGGTTACGGTCGCCACGCCGTCCCGCTGGCTCAGATGGGCTACCGAGTGACCGGGTTAGATCTTTCGCCCGTGCTCTTAACCGACGCCCGCCACGCTGCTGAGAAGGCAGGCGTGGACATCGTCTTTCACAGGGGCGATATGCGTGAAATCCCCTGGCAGGAGGAATTCGACGGCTGCGTCATGCTTGGCGGGTCCTTTGGAGTCTTTGAGGAAGAGGCGGATAACGAGCGTGTGCTCCAAGGCGTGGCTAAGGCCCTTAAGCACGGGGGGCGATTCGTGCTCGATGTAGCCAATCGCGATAGCATTATGCGGGACTTCAGGGCACGCACTTGGTGGAAACGTGGCGATTTGGTCGTGTGGGTCGAGAACGTATTCGACCCGGTGGCTGGGGCGATACATGGCATCTGGAGCTGGCGAGAGGGAGACGAAGAAGGGGAGCGACATAGCTGGATACGCATCTATACCGCTACCGAGATTAGCGCAATGTTGCGGCGTGCTGGCTTGGAGCCGATAATATTTTACGGCGGCTATGACCTCAGCGAATTCACGATAGATACACGCATCATCGTGGTGGCGGAGAAGAAGGAATGAGCTTCAAAGGTGAAATCCTGATGCAAATTGATGAAAAGAAAGCGAGGCTTGATGTGGCGAGACCATTGCCACCCAGCATCCTCGCCAAGCTCAAAGAATACTTCGACGTGGAGTGGACTTATCACTCCAACGCCATCGAAGGCAATACCTTGACCCTGGCAGAAACTCGACTGGTCTTGCTTGATGGGCTGACCGTAGGGGGGAAATCCCTGCGAGAGCACCTGGAGGCTATCAACCATAAACACGCCATTGATTTCGTAGAGGCTTTGGCTAAGAAGAAGGAACCCATCACCGAGCATAACATCCGCCAAATCCACGCTCTTATCCTGCGCACGATTGACGACGAGAACGCCGGGCGTTACAGGAGCGTTCGGGTGCGCATAGCAGGGACCACCTATATCCCGCCTGAGGCAGTTTTTGTGCCTTCCTTGATGCAGGAGATGGTGACGTGGCTAGATTCGCCGGAAGCGGAGGAACTGCACCCTGTGGAGAGAGCGGCCATGGCCCACTTCCGCCTTGCGCACATCCACCCCTTTGTTGACGGAAACGGCCGCACCGCTAGACTCCTCATGAATCTCGTCCTTATGCGTGAGGGCTACCCGCCTGCCGTGATACGTTTAGAAAGACGCCCTCAGTACTACAAAGCCCTCAAACTGGCCGATGGAGGGGAGATGACCCCCTTTGTCACACTCGTGGCAGAAGAGGTGGAAAGGAGCCTGGAAGTTTGGCTGGAGATGGCAGGAGTCAAATGATGGCCGGCAAGCGACTGGTTAATGGAGACTAAACGTAAATCTTCCCTCTTGCAGCTCTTCGAATGACTCGACCCTTACCTAAAACATCCGGCAAAGAGAAAACGTGTGAAGGAAGCGATTGAGAACATTAAATGGAGAAATGAAACTTATGGCAACTTAAATAGATAAGCATTTTAAGGAGGAGAAGGGACATGTTTAAGGAGGTCAGTAGTAAGGTCAACTTTCCGGAAATGGAGGAAAGCGTGCTTAAGTTCTGGAAGGAAAAAGAGGTGTTCAAGAAGAGCCTCGAGAAGCGAAAGGGTGCCCCTCGTTACGTGTTCTATGAGGGGCCACCCACCTGCAACGCGAAAGCCCATATCGGGAACGCCTTCACCCGTGTTCTGAAGGACCTCTTCCCACGCTACAAGACGATGAAAGGNTACTTCTGCCTCAGGAAGGGAGGGTGGGATTGCCACGGGCTTCCCGTCGAACTAGAAATTGAGAAGGAGCTTGGAATCGTAGGGAAGGGGAAGAGGGCCATAGAGGAATACGGCGTCGCCGAGTTCAACGCCCTCTGCAGAGAGAGCGTATTCCGCTACGTCAAAGAGTGGGAGGAACTCACCGACCGTATAGGCTTCTGGATTGATGTGGAAGATGCCTACGTGACCCTTTCAAACGAGTACATCGAGTCNGTATGGTGGATACTGAAACAACTCTGGGACAGGGAACTAATCTACCAGGGATACAAGGTCGTACCATATTGCCCGAGATGCGGAACGCCCCTATCCGACCATGAAGTCGCCCTTGGATATAAAGAGACCGACGACCCCTCTGTGTACGTCAGGTTCCCCCTGAGGGACGAGGAAGGGACTTATTTCCTGGTCTGGACAACCACACCCTGGACGCTCCCCGGAAACGTNGCNTTGGCCGTCCATCCGCAGGTGACTTACGTCTTGGTCGAGCAGGAGCGGAAAGGCCAGAAGGAGAAACTCATCCTGGCCGAATCCCTCTTAGATGAGGCATTGGAGGGCGAATACCAGGTGTTAAAGCAATTCCCTGGCAATGAGCTAGTCGGAAAGCACTATAAGCCACTCTACACCTTCCTCCCAGTCGAGGGGGATTACTGCTACGTTGTGGCGGCCGATTTCGTGACAACAGAAGAGGGGACGGGAATAGTCCATATGGCACCCGCATTTGGGGAGGACGACCTTGAGGTGGGGAAGGAGCATGGCCTTCCCATTCTTCANACGGTAGACCTCAAGGGAGCTTTCATCTACGAGGTTACTCCATGGCATGGCCTCTTCGTCAAGGACGCCGACCCTCTCATCATCGAGGACCTGAAATCACGAGGGCTGATGTACAAGGTTGGGACGTATAGGCACGTTTATCCCTTCTGCTGGCGCTGCAAAACCCCCCTCCTCTACTATGCTAAGGCTACATGGTTCATCGAGACCACTCGTTACAAGGACCGCCTAGTTGAACTCAACCGCAAGATAAACTGGTACCCCGCTCACATCCGGGATGGCCGCTTCGGGAATTGGCTTGAAAACAACGTTGATTGGGCATTGGGGAGGGACCGNTATTGGGGCACCCCCCTTCCCATATGGATTTGCGATGGATGCGGGCTGCAAGAATGCATCGGGAGCGTAGCTGAGCTTAGGGAGAGGGGGGCGAAGGGATTAGTGGAGCCACTCGACCTCCACCGCCCCTATATTGACGAAGTCACATACAAGTGCGCCGAATGCGGTGGCACGATGCGCCGTGTCCCCGAGGTGATTGACTGCTGGTTCGACTCGGGGGCCATGCCTGTCGCCCAGTGGCATTACCCCTTCGAGAATAGGGAAATATTCGAGGAGCAATTCCCAGCCGACTTCATCTGCGAGGCGGTTGACCAGACAAGGGGTTGGTTCTACACCCTGCACGCAGTCTCCACACTCCTCTTCGACCAACTTTGCTATAAGAACGTCATTTGCCTCGGGCTCATCCTCGATGAAGTGGGAAGGAAGATGTCGAAGTCCCTTGGGAACGTGGTTGACCCTTGGGATGTCATAAACGTCCACGGTGCCGACGCCCTTAGATGGTACTTCTTCACAGCAGGCCCTCCCGGCTCCGACCGCCGCTTCTCAGTCGAGCTCGTAGGAGAGGTAGTGAGGACATTCCTCTTGACGCTCTGGAACACCTACTCCTTCTTCACAACCTACGCAAATATAGACGGTTTCGACCCTACCAAGCATGAACTGCCCTCCTCAGAGCGCTCCCAT
>Ga0180882_1273_pt1 | contig 11000 bp, 8 predicted proteins | sample Deesub1362A_J573_FD_124312 | JGI IMG/M metagenome (GOLD analysis project Ga0180882, IMG submission 124312) | Anaerolineales bacterium JdFR-64 | reverse complement strand
TCAGGCGAAGTTGAAGGAGTTCGTCCGAGGGATTGCAGAGGAAATAAAGCAAGAGCCACGGAATGCTCGCTTCGAATTCGATGAGGAAAAGGGCGAGCTTGTGCCGATTGTCCCGAGCGAGGATGGTATGGAGTTGGACATCGAAGGGACGATTCGCCTTTTGAACGAAAAGGTAGCAACCGATGAAAGAAATGTTTCCCTCCCAATCATCACGTTAAGGCCCCAAATTAAGGAGGAAGATGCACCGAATCTTGGAGTTATCGAGCTCGTCGTCGAGGAGAAGACCTCCTTTAAAGGCTCATCCTCCTCTCGATTGCAGAACATTCGGATTGCATCTTCTCGCTTCCACGGCCTTATCATCCTACCGGGGGAGGTCTTCTCTTTTAACGAATATTTGGGGGAGGTGAGTGCGGAGGCAGGCTACAAGGAATCCCCCATCATATGGGGAGACCGCCTGAGGCAAGCGCTTGGTGGAGGTGTCTGCCAGGTAGCCACTACTGCCTTCAGAGCTGCCTTCTGGGGAGGCTACCCAATCGTTGAGCGCCATCCGCACGCCTTCCGGATTTTCAGATATGAACCACCCGTTGGATTGGATGCAACCGTCTACCCGCCTTACGTTGACCTCAAGTTTGAGAACGACACCCCTTACCATATCCTCATCGAGACCGAGATGGATATGGAAGATGGGACTATAAGCTTCCGCTTCTATTCCACAAAGACTGGCCGAACGGTTGAGATAGAAGGGCCTTTTATAGATAACATCGTCCCACACGGCCCTCCTATATACGAGGAAGACCCAACCTTACCAAAAGGGACTATTAAGCAGGTCGAGTGGGCTAGAGATGGCATGGATGTGACGATTTACAGAGTTGTAAAACAAGGGGATGAAGTGGTCAGAAAGGACCTTTTCTTCACCCGCTATAGACCTTGGAGGGCTGTGTATTTGGTAGGCACGAAAGAGGAATAGATACAAGGGGCACTTTGTTTGCTGCTAAGAAACTTGCTGCGCTAGTTTCGTCTTCACAAATACCAATGGGGCGAAGAAGCTCCCCCACAGGCCTATGAGGCCGTAGCGAAGGAAGCGGAAATGAAGGCCAGTTGGGAGTGCCTCGCTTAACCCAAAATAGAGGCCGAAGGTAATGACGAATCCTAAAAGGAAACGGAGCATCCTCTTCCAAATCACCCCGCCCGATGAGAACCTAACGAATTCCCCCTCTAGTGTGAGACCTACCCCCATCCCTAGAAGTGTGCCCATGGAGGCGGATGTATCCTTGGTCGGATGGATGAAGACTAAAGCAAGAGGGACGAGAGCAGCCAGTGCCAGCTTCGAAATAAGGGATAGCTCGCCTATCCTTGTCGTAGCAGATGGCAGGAGCCAGGTGTAGAGGAGGACGAAAAGCACGGCTATTATGAGGCCTCCTATGACATCGTGTGGGAAGTGCTCTCCCAAATATACCCTCGAGAGGGCGACGAGTAGGGGGGTGGCGATTCCTAAGACCCATAGCCATCCCCTGCGCACTTGCGAGGAGAGGAACCCCCAGACGACGCCCGTCCCTTGAGCGTGGCCGCTTGGGAAGCCATATCCCTCGCACTCTCCTATGGCTTTTACCCTATCCGGGGCAAACTGGCAGGGACGTGGGGCACGGAAGATGTCCTTAAGGGAGTTGTTAGCGTAAGCCGAGAAGAGGAAGAGGAAGACAAGCTTCGCTCCAAGACCCTTATTCAGGCACCAAAAGATAAGGGGTAAGAGGATTAAGTAGAACTTCTCATCCCCTAAGAACGTTATTGCCTTGAAGACTCCATCGAGGAACGGAGAGCTAAAGGCTTGAATCCAGACTATGAAATCAATCCCCCATGCAAGCAAAGCTTCCATAATTTTACCTCCTTGTCGTTTGAATTGATGATTTTAGATTAAGTCCAATTCCATCCATAAACCTTTTCAAGTCGCCAAGGCGGCTGGTAAGAATTCGATAAACCTCCCTATCATCCACCACCTCCCAATAAAGGTGAACTAAACGGTTTCTGAACCTCACCATTCTTATTAATTCTCTAACAAAGAGCTCTTCAAAAAAACCTTCCTCTCCAAGAACTCTGAAAGTATCAGCGTAATCCTCAGGGGTGCGCCAGCGGTTTTTGCTTATCAAATGGTTCCCGATGTCTATAGCAGCCTCGATGGCTACGATGAAATGGTATTTCGAGCTTGCGATTTTATGCGGGTCGGCGAGGAAATCTTCCTGGNGAAGTGAGGCCAGCTCACGCAGCCGATTCAAGGCACATTCGAGCTCCGAGCTTAAACGGCGTATTGNATCCTGGTTGAATTGGAGCCTCATAATCCAAGAACCTCCCTTAAATAAGCGGAACGGAAGGGAGCGAAGTCGAAGTATTTCGTCAAAGTTAGCACCTCNAAATCAACACGCTTATTGTCATCTCGAACAAGGAGCAACTCACCTCCTTTGATTACCTGGTATCGGAAAGAAAGAGGAGCTTCNTTGATTATGCGCACATCTACAGGGATGCGAAAACCCGCTTTTATNAGGGCTTCTTCNAGGAGGATTTCNAAATCCAGCTCCTTATCCAGGATATTAAANNTTGGAAATGGGTGATAGTACAGGGCTANATCAATATCGTGGAAGGGNCCGCCTTCGAGGAATGAGCCGTGGACGTAAGCCACGCACAGGCCTNGTTCCTCANNNAANGCCTCCTTAAGCACATTTAACACTTCCCCNTTTCTTGATTCATCCAGGTATCTGTACTTCTCTCTCATATTTTGCTTTCCTCACCTTCTCGAGCATCTCCCTTGCGCTTTGTANAGTTGTTTCGGTTTCGGTGCCGAGCATTTGTGCAAGCTCCCCGACCCTCTCTTCCTCGCTGAGCATCTGAGCGGAGGCAATCGTCCTCCCTCCGATTATACCTTTGCTAACCCTATAATGGGCATCGCCGTAGCTTGCAAGCTGTGGCAAGTGTGTTACACAGATAACCTGGTGCTCTGGCGTAAGCCTCCAGAGCTTATTTCCAACTACACCCCCGGCCCTACCGCCTATCCCTGCGTCTATCTCGTCGAAGATGAGGGTAGGGGTACGGTCAGCTAGCGAAAGCACCGTCTTCATAGCGAGCATAATGCGCGATGTCTCTCCTCCTGAGGCGACCTTCGCCAAAGGCTTCAAAGGCTCCCCNATGTTAGGAGCTATAAGGAACTCCACACGGTCAATCCCCCTCTCGTCGAAGGCATAGCGCTTATCCCCTACCCAGACGCCCTCCTCATCCTCCTTCTGGCTTATTTCAACGCCGAAGCGGGTTCCTGCCATGTTGAGCTCGGAAAGCTCCTTTTCGATGGTCGAGGCAAGCCTCTCGCCCACCTCTCTCCTCCTCGCAGAGAGTTCGGCTGCTAAGGCCCCGACTTCGTGTAACAGCTCCTCCTCACGGGCTTTGAGTTCTTCGACCCTCTCTTCGCTGTGGACAATACCATCCAGCTCTCGTTTCGCAGCTTCTCCGAAAGCTATTATCTCCTCGACCGTATCGCCATACTTCCTCTTCAGATTGTATATGAGGCCCAACCTCTCCTCTACCTCTCGCATCCTCCTAGGGTTATACTCGATGCTATCACGGTAGGACCTGAGGCTCCTCGCTAAATCCTCCAATTGGTATGAGATTTCCTCGGCTGCTCGACGCTTCTCCTCTAACGTTTGGTCTATCTTCCCCAAGGTTTTCAATGTTTGTGCGACCCCCCCTAAGAGGTCAATCGCCGAAGGTCTCCCTTCTTCCCCCACATGGAGTGAGCGATATGCTTCATCGGTAAGCTCTATTAGTTGTTCGGCGTTGGCCAATCTCCTCAGTTCCGCATTCAGCTCCTCCTCTTCTCCTATCCTCAACTTCGCCGCTTCTATCTCGGCCACTTGGTACCTGAGGAGGTCGGCTCTGCGGGCTAGCTCCCTCTCGTCACGTAGAAGCTCGGCTAGCTTATGGCGCACCTCTCTTAGGGTGCGCACCTTCGATGCAACCTCCTCTCGTAGTGGCCAGAGGCCGCCGTAGCGGTCGAGGAAATCAATGTGCTCCCTCACCCTCAGGAGGGAGAGGTGCTCCGTCTGGCCGTGTATATCTATAAGGTGTTGGCCGATTTTCTCGAATATCGTCAAGGTAACCGCCCTCCCGTTCACACGGCAGATGCTACGCCCGCTCCTCCTTATCTCGCGGGCGAGGAAGAGGACGTCTTCGCTATCCCCCTCGAGCTCGTTTTCCTTGAGAAGCGGAAGGATGACCCCCTGCATTTCATCGTTTAAGAGGAATATCCCCTCTATCCTCGCCTCTTCGGTTCCGGAGCGAATCTGGCTTGTGTCCGCCCTCCCTCCCAAAAGGAGGCTGACTGCGTCTATTATGATGCTCTTCCCAGCCCCTGTTTCCCCCGTTAACACATTAAAACCAGGGGAGAAGCGCAGGTTGAGCTTGTCAATTATGGCGAAGTTTGTGATGCTTATCTCACTCAACATTCGAGAATCCTCTCCATCTTCACAATCCCAACAACTCCGCAGACCAAAACGGTTGCGAGGATGGCGTATGCCTCGAAGAAAGTGGCCTGGCTTACGAACATTGCGAGCACACCAAGGGCTCCGGAGGCCAAATAGAGGGTTAAAACAGCCTCCCGCTGGGTGAAACCCAAGGCCAATAGCCGATGGGAGGTGTGGTCTTTACCTGGATTCGTGACGGGGTTCATTCCCCTTCTCAGCCTGGAGATGAATACCAAAGTAGTGTCGAATACCGGAACTCCAAGCACAAGAGGTGGTATCATCCACGTTATGGAATCGGGACGGCCTGGGAAGCGTAGCTTTATCCCAACAGCTGCAAGTACGAAGCCTAAGAAGAGCGCCCCGGAGTCGCCCATGAAGATTTTCGCTGGGTTGAAGTTGTAGATTAAAAAGCCCAAGCTCGCTCCCATCAAAGCAGCGGCAAGGATTCCGACCAAATACTGGCCGTTCATCGCTGCGAAGAGCACAAAGAAAGAGGAAGCTATGGTCGCAACACCACCTGCTAAACCGTCCATGTTATCGAGGAGGTTTAGGCTGCTCGTTATCCCCACGACCCAAAGGAAGGTGACTAAGAAGTTGAGGAATTGGCTGTGAAGGAATTGCACTCGTATCCCCGTGGCTATGAGAATAGAAGTAGCCAATGGCTGGACTATTCCGAGCTTAAGGAAGGGGCTTAATCCCCATCTGTCGTCGTAGAGGCCGAAGAAGGAGACTAGAGTAGCTCCAAGTAATATCCCAACGAGCTGGGTGAAGCGGAACCTCTCCCCGAAAAGGAGCAAAGCGATTATGAATGCCAGATATATAGCAGCTCCTCCAAGGCGGGGCATGGGTTTTTTGTGAATCTTGCGGGCGCTTGGTCTATCTATCACCCCAAGGCGAGGTGCNAGGTATCTAGCTATTGGCGTACTCCCTATGGCGAATATAAGAGCGCTTGCGAAGATGAGCATATAAGTGGTCATATTTTTAGTCTCCTTTCTCCTCTTTTAATTTCTCCTCTTTTAATTCGGCGATAAAAGCGTCCACGGCTTTTCTTTCGTTCTCTGGAGCAAGGTCTCTGGCTATGAGCGCCTGAGCGATGGCTTCGTCTATCCTCCCCAACTGGCGGTAGAGGATAGCGAGGTTCTTGCGGCTGATGTAGTCGTTTGGATCCAAAGCGATGACCGCAAGGTTCTCTTCCACCGCCTCCTCTAGCCTCCCGGTTTGGGCGTAAACATAGCCCAATGCGCTGTGGGCTTGGAGGGAATTTGGATCAAGCTCTAGAACCTTTAAATAGACCTCTTCCGCTTTATCCCAATCCCTCTCCGCCAGATAAGACTGACCTTGAGAGAGATAGGTCTGGACGAGTTCTGCCCTCGAAAGCTCCCCCTTAAGTTGAGCGATGAAAGCTTCGAGTCCTCCCTTTTCCTTCTCCGGAGCGAGTTCCAAAGCCTTCGTTGCCTCGGATATAGCATCATCGATCCTCCCCATGTCTCGGTAGAGGATGGCCAGGTTCTTGTGGCTTACATAATCCCTTGGATTTAACTCGATGACTGCGAGGTTCTCTCTTACAGCCTCCTCGAACCTCCCGGTCTGTGCGTAGAGGACGCTCAAAACGCTGTGTGCATGAATTGATTTGGGGTTGATTTTCACGGCCTCCTCGTAGGCCGATATCGCCTTCTCGGTTTCGTTCCTCGCCCGATGGAGGTCTCCTAAGATGAGATACGTCTGGTCGAACTTTTTGTCGAGTTCCAAGGAGCGTTCTAGCTTCGCCATTGCCCCTTCGTAGTCGCCTTTAAGGATGTGTGCTTGGGCCCATTCGTTGAAGAGATGGGCTGCATTTGGGCTAAGGTTCGTCGCCTGCCGATAGTATTCCAGGGCAATTTCTATCTTCTCTGCCCTCTCATCCGGGTCTGGCGTTAGTTCGGCCCAAGTCCTATAAAGGCGTGCCAAATTTGCGGAATGGTCGGTGTTGAGTGGGTTAATACTTCTAGCCTTCTCCAGGACTCCACGACTCAGCTCAAGAAGAGCATTCCTTTGCTTCGAGTCGCTTGTGGCCTTCGCCTTCTCCAGATAGGCTCTTCCAAGGAAGAGGTAGTAGAAGTCTTCCCTCGGAGCAAGCTCCAAGGCCCTCCGGTAAATGGCGATGCTTGCGTCCCACTGCCTTGCATTATCATAGGGTTGAGCTTGCTTGTAGACGATGTCTGCTTTTATTATTCTTAAATTAGTGAAGCTGATGAGCGAAACCACGATGAAAAGCAGGAGGAGGTGGAGAGGCACTGCCCAAGCTCGACAGAGGAGAGCGGGCATCTTAATGCCTCTCATCAAGCTAATCCCTAGAAGCGCCATAAGAGTGAAGGTGAAAAGATAATAGAGGGGAAGGACGTCGGCTACGCTTTCTGCCATCTTTAAGAATTCCATTTGCTCGACCAATTTGCCTAACTTAGAGGCGTGTGCGAGGAAAAAGAGGAGGGAAAATCCGAGAGAGATGGACAGGTAAAGAAAAAGTGCTCTCTGCCATCCCACCCATCTCCTTGATTTGTTGAGCTCGGCGATGAAGACCGCCCCTCCCACTAGCCAGGTGATGGCGAAGAGGTATAGCATAGCGTAAGATTTCGCTAGAGTCTTGCCCCTCACTAGAGTCGTAAGGGCTAGCCAGATGATGGAAGGAGCGTCGGTCCTCCTTTGTGCGTTCGTGATGTAATCGAAACCCATTGTGAGGAGGATAAGACTCATAAGCAAAGCAGGGGGTATGATTTGGCTTGGGATTCGACCCTTGGCCTGGCGCACACGTCTTTTCCTCCTCTTACGCCTACTACGCCTCTTAATAGGCGCCTCCTTGAGGATTTCGGGCTCTTTCAGGAGAAAATAGCCGACGACGACCATCAACGCTGTGTAAACCCAGAAGTAGGTCCTTGTGGCGGCGATTGCTATCCCGAAGTGAATCTCCACAAAATGGGCCATCACTCCCGAGACGAGGGAGATGAGCAAGATTTGAAGAGGGGATGCCCTCTCCTCCTTTGCAGAAGCCTTGTAGAAGATGAGTGTATACATAACTAGATACGCACAAAGGCCTAACGTGATTCCGAAGGGGAGGCCTACTCCGATGAACTCTACCCCCTTCCAAATCCAGAAGAAGATAGCTCCTGCGAGGCCACTTCCTATCCAAAGGCAGATGAAGGCATTGTGCTGAATGACATCCTCTATCAGCCCAAGCCACTTGAATCCATAATAGAAGACGCTTGCGAACAAGAACATATAGACGATGAAGCCGATGAAGCCGGTTATCACGAGGGCATCGAATGTTTCGTTATGTGAGCGGTCTGGGGAGGCCGTTCTGCTCTCCACGTGTGCCAAATCTGGTGGATAGAACCTGTTGAATGCAACCCACATAGATTCTGGCCCGTATCCAATTAGCGAGCGCAAGAGGTTCAGCTTATCAGGCTCACCGGAGGGATACTCGATTGGGGGATGGAAGCTCACGAGCTTCGCCGCCCCCTCCCATATTAGCACCCTTACCTTACCCGTTCCTCTATCCGTCTCGAAGACCCTGCCGAACCTCCCCACGTATGGTATATCCTTGACGAACTCAAGAGGCGTAGATGGGAGGTTTAAAACGACCAGGAAGAGGAACAAAGAGAGTGCTGTTCCTATTGCTGCCCATGCAATCCACTTCTTCCCTCTTACGACAGCCAGGATTAGGACGAAGAAGAAGACTCCAGCTATGAGTCCCAACATCGGCCCACGGCTTTGTGTGAAGATGATGCATATAATCTCAACGGCTGCGATGAAGATGTAGCAGGAGGCCAGGACGATTTCGGATAGGACCTTCTTCTCCTCGGCGAGGATGGAAGAGAAAGATTCGACGACCCTACCCAACGTAAGGGGAAATACCATTATGATATAAGCAGCTACGAAGATGGAGTTCCCCATGTTAGACGCTACCCTGACCGAGACGTCCCCTCCCCAAGGGAGCGGGTCCAGTCTATAGCGCTGGATGATGCCGTAGATGGATATGGGGAGGCTCGTTAGGATGGCAACGCTCACCAATCTCCTCAATTGCTCCCTCGTGCGCAGACCTTGGAGGACAAGGAAGAAAATTACAATGTAAGAGAAAGTGGTATAAGTGCCTTGAAGTCGCTGATAAGAACCGAAAAGGCTTATATGAGGTACTATCGAGGCAGCTGTGCTGATGATGTAAATGCCCATAAGGAACAAGGTTGGGAGGACTAGGGGGGTGCTTAACGCCGGAAGCTGGGATCTTGTTTTTCTAGTTTCCAGCAATTTGACGAGCCAGGCTCCGGCCATCACCAAAGCTATGGAGCGGACGAGCGTCAATTTATCGGGTTCAAACACACGGCTCGAATAAACATTGAAGAAGAGCGGAGCCACGATTATAGCAGCTAGCCATCCCGCTTCTATCACCTTATCGCAAAAGATGCTCAATCTCGTGGATGAGTTCATAACCTCTCCTCCTTAAAAAGACAATTTTTCCTCAACAAAGCTGATAAGCTGGCGTAAACTCTTTAGGTCATAGCAGGCTTGTTTCCACCAACGGAGAGCTTCTCTTTCATTCCGATTCATAGACAATTATCCCCTCTCGAAGGGCTTTCTCTAAAAAGGAGTTCCCTTCCTTGAGCATTTCTTCTAATTCGGCGGGGGTGTAAACTAATGGCTCAACGGCTATCCTAGATTCGCAAAAGGCTAAGACATCACCGATTCGCTCAATGAAACGACGGTCTGTATCCTTAATGACGATTAAATCAATATCGCTAGCGACGTTGTAATCTCCTCGGGCAAACGAACCGAAGAGGATTATCTTCTGTGGTTCGTATTCATTCAGAGATTCGATTATCCTCTCCAATTCGCAATGGAATTCCTCTTGAGATATCCTATGCATTCTCTTTAAACCACTCTATCGTCTTATGTAAGCCTTCTTCCAGCGAAACCCTTGCCCTAAAGCCTAATATCCTCTCCGCCTTCGAAACATCTGGCACCCGGCGGTATGGGTCCTCGAAATTCGGCCCGTAAACCGCATCGTAGGGGACGAGAACTATCTCAGAGGGAGAATTCGTTAGCTTTTTGATTTTCTCGGCCAATTCGAGGATTGTGATTTCCCTGTCATAGCCTATGTTAAAGACCTCCCCTTCTGCTTCCTTCGAGGTGGATGCGAGGAGCGTCCCTCTCACCGTGTCTTCGACGTAGGTGAAGCATCTGGTTTGCTTTCCATCGCCGTAGACCGTGATTGGTTCACCGCTGAGAGCTTGAGTTATGAACCTTGCGATTACGCTCCCGTAGCCAGCTGGGTCGAGGCGGGGGCCGTATGAATTGAAATATCGCAGGATTACAATTGGGAGTCCCATCTCGGCGTAAGCGAAGGCGATGTATTCGTCAATGGCCTTTGAGGAAGAATATGACCAGCGACCGACGCTCGTAGGGCCGAGTATTCTGTCATCTTCCTCGGCAAGTGGCACTTTGGTTGATTTCCCATATACCTCCGAACTCGATGCCAGGATGGTCTTTTTTCCGTATTTATAAGCCAAATTGAGAACCGTCTCTGTGCCACGGACGTTGGTAAGGATAGCTCGTAAGGGGTCCTCTACTACATACTTCACCCCCACCAGTGCAGCTAAGTGATAGACGATTTCCACCTGGCTTATGAGCCTCTCTGTGGTCTTCTCGTTAAGGATGCTATCGTTTATGAAATGAAACCTCTTACTTCTAAGATGATGCTCGATGTTCCTCGCTTTCCCTGTGGAGAGGTCATCTATCACATATACTTCATCCCCCTCCTCGATTAGTCTATCGAGGAGGTGAGAGCCTATGAAGCCTGCACCGCCTGTTATGAGCACCTTCATCGTTTGTATTATACACCAATCTCNAAAACTTTTCAAATCCTCTCTTCCNGGGGCCATCATTTGCGATAATAGGATTTTTGGGCTATACTAATAATCGCAAAGATGCGTTAAATGGGGTTAAAAATGGGCATAAGGATAGCCCTCGACATCGAGACGACGGGGCTTGACCCNGAGCGAGATTCTATAATCGAGATAGGAGCGGTAAAGTTCAAAGGCGATGAGGTCTTAGAAACGTGGACGAGCCTTGTGAACCCGCGTCGCCGCATCCCGCTCAAGGTACGGCAACTAACGGGAATCAGCCAAGACCAGCTCGATAAAGCCCCTCCTCTTCATTCGATTATTAATTCGCTCGCCAGATTCGTGAGAAATTACCCCGTAGTCGGCCACAGCATCCAGCTCGACCTGGAGTTTCTAAACCGTGGTGGCCTTCCCCTCCTCAACAATCCGACTATTGACACCTTCGAACTTGCCAGCATCCTCCTTCCTCACGCCGCTCGTTATAGCCTAGGGAAGCTCGCCGAGGATTTAGGGATAGAGTTTCCCCTTCGTCACAGAGCTTTAGAAGACGCCCTGGCTACGAAGGAAATCTTCCTTGCATTACTTGATCAGGCGAAGAAATTGCCGCTTTTCGTCATCCAGGAGATAA
>Ga0180882_1271_pt1 | contig 11418 bp, 11 predicted proteins | sample Deesub1362A_J573_FD_124312 | JGI IMG/M metagenome (GOLD analysis project Ga0180882, IMG submission 124312) | Anaerolineales bacterium JdFR-64 | reverse complement strand
TTCAAGGACCCGCTCGTTGCGATATTGCCGAGGATGTTCATCGGCATCACATCGTACTTCTCTTATCGTGCCCTAAGAAGAGCCGGCGTCTCTTGGGCTCTTATCATAGCCGGTTTCCTATTAGGTCTGGCAGCTGCCTTCGGATATGAAGTCGGGAAGATAAACGTCCCAGCTAGCCTAATCGTTGGAGGGCTTTCACTCGGCCTAATCGCAGCTTTCATCAATCTCGCCTTGCGTGGGGAAGCGGAGGTGATAGCACTCTCGGTAGCCGCCGCGGTAGGAACTCTTACCAACACCATCCTGGTCTTGGGCATGGGGGTGATAAGAGGTCACTTGCCGATAAGCGCCGCCATTCTTGTGGGGATAACTCACGGCATCCCTGAGATAATCGTAGCTGTCATCATCGTGCTGGCCGTTGTCACGACCTGGAGGAGGATAGAGAAGGGCTCATAGCTATAGAGGGGAGGGATTCAAACCCTCCCCATCTTAAATAAGGAGGGAAGAATGCTCCTAACCGTTGACATCGGAAACACCAACATCGTCTTGGGGGTATGGAGGGGGGAGGAACTCGCCTCCCACTGGAGGATAGCAACGGACCACCGTAAAACGTCGGATGAGTACGCCATGCTACTTGCTGACTTCTTCGCCCATAAAGGATATGGATTAGAGGAGGTGGAAGGCGTTTCGATATCGAGCGTCGTCCCTCCCCTGACGGGTACTTTCAATGAACTCTTTCGTCGCTACCTTGGCATTAAGCCATTAGTGGTTGATGTAGGCGTGAGGACCGGTGTTAGAGTATGCTACGATAATCCAAGAGAAGTAGGAGCCGACAGGGTTGTAAACGCCGCCGCAGCCTATAAGCTCTACGGGGGTCCGGCTTGTGTGGTTGACTTCGGCACAGCCACAACCTTCGACGCTATCTCAAGAGAAGGGGATTACCTCGGAGGAGCAATAGCCCCCGGAATCGTCATATCGGCCGAAGCTCTCTTCCATTATGCCGCAAAGCTCCCAAGGATAGACCTCGTCCGCCCTCCAAGGGTGATAGGCACAAACACCGTTCATAGCATGCAATCCGGGATAATATTCGGTTACGTCGGGCTTGTTGAGGGGATGGTAGCTCGCTTTAGAAGGGAGCTGGGGGAGGATATGAAGGTGATTGCCACAGGCGGCCTCGCCGACCTCATCGCCAGGGAGACGGAAGTCATCCACGTCGTCAACCCTTGGTTAACGCTCGAGGGTTTGAAGATAATCTACGAAATCAACTACCGCTAGCTCCCTAGCTCTAGCTGATAACTCTAGCTCCAAACTCTAGCTCCTTTAACGGGAGGCACCCTTCCTCGACTTGACAAAATTCCGATTTCGGTGTATAATAACTATGAGTCAGTAAATGACCAATGGTAAGGAAAGACGAGGATGACGACGGCTGAGAGACGCGCTCGTGAGAAGGCGAGGAGGAAAGAGGAAATCTTGCAAGCCGCAAGGGATGTCTTCTTTGGGAAAGGCTTCCACCGAGCTACCGTAGATGACGTTGCTGAGAGAGCGGAGCTCAGCAAGGGAACGATATATCTATATTTCGAGAGCAAGGAGGAAATCCTTGCTCATTTGCTTCTAGAAGGCCTTTCCATCTTGCTAAAGGGATTGGAATCCGCTTACGCCCCGCAAGGTGAGCTATCGGCCGAGGAACGCATCAGAAGGATGGCGTTCGCCTATCTCGATTTCTTTAAGGCACAACCCAACTACTTCCGACTGATTATGGCCCTCGACAGGGGGCGATTCCAGGAAAGGGTACCACCAGATTTGTATCAAAAGGTCCTCACTAAGAGCATGAGCTGCCTGGAATGGGTGAGGCTAGCGGTACAACAGGGAGTAGAGGAAGGTGCTTTCGCTTCGGAGGACCCCTGGAAGACGGCTGGGATGCTTTGGGCCTCACTCAACGGGGTTCTGATTTTGATGGCTCATCCCCTGCGCCGCCAGATGCTCTCGGTCAAGCTTGAGCCTATGTTCGAGGCGACTTTGGAACTTCTATTGCGGGGCTTGTCCCGTTGATAATATTCGGCTTCGGTCGAGGAATCAGAGCAAAGAGCAGGCAAGGAGAAATACTCGTGAGAAAATCGGACTTCGCTGTTGTTATATCTATTTTACTCGCCGGCGCGGAGGTGGGGGGAATCAACGTGCTAACGTGGGAAACCAACCCTCCACCGCAACGACAACTAACCTCAACAGCGATGCTTGATACGGCCGAGTTCCCGCCGATTCGGACTGGCTCATCGCCTCAGGTCATCTTCACCAACCCGGCTATTGGTGCCGCAAGCGTGCCCACCTACACCTTGGTCTCAGCCACCTTCAGCGAGGACATAGACCCAACTACCCTCACGAGTGAAGCATTTAGCATCAGCCGATGGAGCGAAGCGATAACCGGTTCCATCGAGTACATAACGGCGAGCAGGGTGGCTGTATTCTATCCAGGTATCCCTCTATCGCCTAGCACGAGCTATACCGTCACCATCACAACCGATGTGAAGACCATCGAAGGCGAGCCATTAGCCGAGGAGGTCCGCTGGGCCTTCACTACCACCGATGGGACATCCCCTCTGGACGAAGGGATGCGCATCTATTTCGGTGACCTCCACAGCCACTCGGGCCTTTCCGACGGCCGTGGCACCCCCTCCGATGCCTTCAAAACCGCCAGGGCCAATGGGCTTGACTTCTTCGCCCTCACCGACCACGCCGAGGCCCTTACCGATGAAGAATGGCTGGACATGCTGGCCCAAGCCGATGCTGCCACGATCGAGGGAGCATTCATCGGCCTGTGGGGCTTCGAGTGGACAAGCGCTAAAGGACATATCAACGTCTTCAACTCCGATACCCTCGTGAGGGCAAATGACCCCAACTACGACACCTTGGAGGAATTCTACGCCTGGATTGCCGCTCAGNCCGATGCCATCGCCCAGTTTAACCACCCCTACAGACGGGACAGATGGGGATACTATTTGAACTTCAACGATTTCNCGTATGACCCCTCCGCTGACGAAAGGATTTGCCTGCGTGAGATGCCTAGAACTGGTTATCCCATCTCGCAGTATCTATTTAGCCTGAACGCCGGTTGGCATTTGGGTGCGGTAATGAACTCAGATACGCATCTTGCCAACTGGGGGATGCGGAGATACATGGGCCTGGTTGCTCCTAATCTTACCAAGGAGAGCATCCTGGAAGCGCTAAGTGCAAGGCGCACATTCGCCGTTTCCAACCGCAACTTTGCCCTAGTGATGCAAGCCAACGGGTCTTGGATGGGTTCGGTTATCTCGAACACGCTATTTATAAATTTCACCATCACCGCATACGACCCCGACCCCACCGACCCCCTCCTCGCCTTAGTGCTTTACGATAACGGCATCCCCGTCGCTTTTGCCACACCGCCTCCCTATGCCACGCTTTACGTCTGGGAGCCGAGGATAAAGGGAACGGCGGGCCATTACTATTACGTCAAAGCCTTCCATGATGTTGAGGGTTGGTACATCTATACCTATACCAGTCCAGTATGGACAGATACAACGGAGATATCAATCTTTTATCCACTGAGATTGAAAGGCTATAAGGAGGTAATTCGATGAAAGAGGTCGTCATTATTGGGGGTTGTCGCACACCCATAGGAAGCCATGGTGGAGCATTCAGGGACATACCAGCTCAGAAGCTAGCTGCCATTGTCATCGAGGAGGTGATGAGGCGAACGGAGCTAGACCCTAACATCATCGATGAGGTCATATTCGGATGCATCGGGCAGTACTCGGATGCCCCTAACATCGCAAGGGTGGCGGCTCTAATGGCGGGCCTCCCGGAGAACCTGCCCGGCTTCACCGTGCAGAGGAATTGTGTCGCAGGCATGCAATCCATCACCTCCGCCTATCAGGCAATACAAGCTGGAGATGGGGAGGTCTTCATAGCTGGAGGAACGGAGAGCATGTCAACCGCCCCTTACGTCGTGCGAGGGGCCCGTTGGGGGCTTAAACTCCGCCCCACTCAGTTCATTGACACCCTCTGGGAGGGACTTACCGACCCCATCTGTGGGCAGATAATGGGGCGAACGGCTGAGAGCCTGGCGGCGATGTACGGTATAAGCAGAGAGGAGCAGGACAAATTCGCAGTCCAAAGCCATCGAAAGGCCTTCAGGGCCACGAGGATGGGCAAGTTCAGAGATGAGATAGTCCAAGTGACGGTTCCAAAGAGGGTGGCAGGGAGGGAGGTCCCCCCCGATATCATAACCGAAGACGAGTGCATAAACCCCGGCCTCACGGTGGAGAAAGCAGCCCTCTACCCTACAATCTTCAAGAAGGATGGTACGGTTACTCCGGCGAATGCTTGCCCCATCTCAGACGGGGCTGCTGCAGTTATTGTGATGACGGAGGAGAAGGCGAAGGCGCTAGGCTACGAGCCTATGGCCTATATCAGAAGCTACGCCTACGCTGCCGTCCCTCCCGAGATAATGGGAATAGGACCTGTAAGGGCGGTGCTTAAAGTGCTTGATAAGGCAGGGCTTTCTCTTAAAGACATTGACCTAATCGAGCTGAACGAACCATTCGCCGCCCAATCCCTCGTAGTGGGGAGGGAACTCGAGAAGTATGGTTGGGATTGGGAAAAGGTCAACGTCAATGGAGGAGCAATCGCTCTCGGACACCCGGTAGGATGCACTGGAACACGTATGGTTGTAACGTTGATGTACGAGATGATAAAGCAAGATGCGAAGCTAGGCCTTGCAACCGCCTGTGTGGGCGGGGGGCAGGGAGGGGCAATCGTTATCGAGAGGAAGTAGACGCAAATGCTTAATTTTAATATCGAGGAGGTTTTGAAATGACCGACGAACTCTATTGGGAGAATTTAAACGATCGTGATTTCGGCATTGATATAGAGGATTTCCTTGCCAAGAGCAAAGAGGTTTACCTCACCATCCGTGATGAGCTCGAGCCCGCGCACGAAGGGGAGATAGTGGCCATTGACCCCGATAGCGGAGAATACTTCTTGGGGAAGACGTTAATGGAAGCAAACGAGGCGGCCTTCGCCAAGCACCCGAACGAGCTGCTCTGCTTTGTGCGCATAGGCTCATCGGCTGTGATGCCGCTTAAAACGTGGTAGGAGGAAAGAGATGCGAATACTGCGAAGAATCCTATTAATCCTCGGTGTGCTCCTGCTCATCGTGGCACTGGCCGCCTTGGGCGGGGGATTATACCTCATCCGGCGAGGTTTCCCCACCATAGACGGCACAATCAAGATCGAGGGGCTTAAATCCAAGGTCGAAATCTACCGAGACCGATGGGGTGTCCCTCACATCTACGCCGAAAACGGGCGAAGACCTCTTCTTCGCCCAGGGATACGTCCACGCCCAGGACAGACTGTGGCAGATGGATTTCATGAGGAGGGTCGGCGCTGGAAGGCTATCGGAGATATTCGGCGAACGCACCATCAAGGCAGACCGCTTCCTGCGCACCATCGGCCTAAGACGTGCCGCCGAGAAGGAGGCGGCCATGCTCGACCCTAAAACCAAACGGGCGCTCGATTCCTTCGCCCGAGGGGTGAACGCCTTCATCGAAACCCACAATGGCTCCCTCCCNNTNGAGTTCACCATCCTGGGCTACAAACCCTCGCCCTGGACGCCNGCCGATAGCATCTCCATCGCCAAAATCCTCGGCTGGCGACTCTCAAGGAACTGGGAGGCAGAGCTCCTGCGGGCGAGCTTCGTTAAAAACCTCGGCAGGGAAGCGGCGATGGACCTCATGCCCCCCTACCCACCCGACCACCCGCTCATCATCGGCGAATCGGCAGAAGTGCGAATCGGCGATTCATTCGCTTCTTACCTCTTGCCTCTTGCTCCTTCCCTCCTTGCCTCCAACAACTGGGTGGTGGACGGCACGAAATCCGTCACTGGCAAGCCGCTTCTGGCCAACGATGCGCACCTCCCCATCCAGATGCCCTCCATATGGTACGAAAACCACCTGGTGGGGGCAGGGTTTGACGTCATCGGCGCCAGCCTCCCGGGCATCCCCGGCGTGATTATTGGACACAACCGATACATCGCCTGGGGCATGACAAACGTTGGCGCCGATGTGCAGGACATCTACATCGAGAAGGTCAACCCGGAAAACCCACACCAGTATCGGTACGAAGACCGCTGGGAGGATATGGAAGTTATAATCGAGGAGATAGGAGTGAAGGGGCGGGAGGAGCCCGAGATATGCGAGGTCCTCATCACCCGACACGGCCCCATCATCACCCCCGTGCTTGAGGGTGTGGAGCGGCCACTGGCGCTTCGCTGGATAGGGCACGAGCCCGGAAGGGTGATGAAGGGCGCATTGCTCCTTAACCTCGCCAGTAACTGGGAGGAGTTCCTTGAGGCCATGAGGCACTGGGACCTCCCATCCCTGAACTTCGTCTACGCCGACATTATGGGCAACATCGGCTACTTCATGGCGGGCAGAATTCCCATCCGTGCAAAAGGCAAGGGCTTAGCCCCCGTCCCCGGCTGGACGGACGAGTACGAGTGGGTGGACTACATCCCCTTCGAGGATTTGCCCTCCCTCTACAACCCAGAAACCCACTACATCGCCACGGCGAACAACAGGGTCATTGGGGACGATTATCCCTACCTTATCACGCTCGATTGGGCCATAGGCGATAGGGCAGCACGCATCGTCGAGCTTCTTACGGCCAAGGAGAAATTCTCCCTGAAGGACTTCCAAGCGATGCAGGCCGACGCCTTCTCGGCTCAGAAGAAGGAACTGGCCAAGCTCATCGTCGCCCTCAGCCCTCAGGAGGAGATGCAGAAGAGGGCAATAGAGTACGTCAAGGGGTGGGATGGGGAATGCGATGAGGAAAGCGTCGCCGCGACGATTGTCCAGGCCTTCTACGCCGCCCTGATACGCAACATCTTCGCCGACGAGCTGGGGGAAGACTTCTCCACCTACATCGAGCGGAGGTTCTTCCACGACCTCGCCCTAAAGAGGGTGATGGAGGCCCCTGATTCTCCCTGGTTCGACGATGTCACCACGCCGGAGAGGGAGACCTTCGACGAGGTCGTCGAGGCGAGCTTCTCGGAGGCGGTAAAAGCCCTGAGGAAGGAATTGGGCGATGACATTGAGGAGTGGAGGTGGGGGAGGCTTCACACCGCCACATTCGTGCATCCTTTGGGCAAGGTGAAGCCGTTGGACAAGCTCTTCAATCGGGGCCCCGTCGGCGTGAGGGGGGACGGGAGCACGCTTTGCAGGTCGGCGTATAACCCTGATAAGCCCTTTGCCGTCAAGCACATCGCCACATATCGGCAGATTGTGGACCTGGCCGACCTGGGGAAATCCGTCTCCATCCACTCCACGGGCCAATCCGGCCAGCCTTTCCACAGGCACTTCGCCGATATGCTCGACGCATGGCGGGACGTGGAGTATCACCCTATGCTCTTCGATAAGGAGAGCATCGAAGCGAACAAGGAGGGGTTGTTGATTTTGATTCCAAAGTGATATGCAGGAGAGGCCTCAGTTAATGAGGATGGAGCCAATCGCTGTGAGGAGGAAAATAATGAAGGCAATCCAAATCAGCTTACAAGTACCCGAATACACCGTTAAGGATTTAGACATGATAGCGAATTTGCTGCAAATCAGTAGGGAGCAGCTTCTAACTGACATCATCGAGCGAGAGGCGGCGAGAGAAAAGGAGCGCTTATTGATGGAGCTGGGTACGCTTTATGCCCAAGACCGAATTAGCAAGGCCGACCTTGTGGAGATGATTGGGGAGGCTCTGGCGGACGAGATGGAGCTAATCAAAGGCAAAACGAAAAATGCATGGGCAGGGGCAGTAAAACATGCCAAACGAGCTCCCACCACTGATAAATGAACAACGGCGTCCGGAGTTAATTGTGGATACTTGTGCATTGCTTAACCTCGAAGCAATGGGCATTCTGCCCTTGGCTGTGAAGAGGTTTGCAATAGTTACTTCCCAAACCGTCGTGTGGGAGTTAGAAAACACAGCCAGATACAAGGATTACGATGGCTATTTGGCACAAAGGGCGCTCGATTGGATCAATCGAATGGAAGTAATAAATCTTGGTACTCCTCCCGTTCGTGACCAAGGGGAAAGAGATTGCCTTCAATTGGCCAGGGAGCGGAAGTCCATCATCATAAGCGATAATTTGGCGGCCGTTAAAATGTTTGATCAAAGTGGCATTAATAACCACTTCAGCGTGTTCATCTTATTCGTGCTCGCTATGGAGAAGAAAATCCCTCTCGATCAAGCGAAACGGGCTTTGGAGGCGGTTAGGCTGAAGCGACGATGGAAGGATAATATCCTTTACCAGACAGGAGCGAAATTGCTGGGGAGCCTTGGTGCTCTTCGACAGGGAGAGCATCAAGGCGAAAAAGGAGGGGTTGTTGATTTTGATTCCTCGGCGCTAGGAGGGGAAAAATGAAGCGAGCGGAATTCGGATTTAGCATGCCCGTGCAGGCTCCCCTCTATCCACCGCCACCCTACGACTACGAGGTGGAGCTGGTGCAAATCCTCTTCCGTGCCAGGCCGGAGGCCCTCCTTGGGGTCGTTCCTGAACCCCTTGAGCCCGACCCTGAGAACATGGTTTCTTGTGTGGTGGCACGCTACCCAAGGGTCTCCCGCCTTGGCCCATATCACGAGAGCTTCTTCTTGGTGGGCGTCAATTACAAAGGGCGTTTCGGCACCTATTGCCCTTACATGTGGGTGAGCACGGATAGCGCCCTCGCAGCGGGAAGGGAGGTCTGGGGCTTCCCGAAGAAACTCGCAAAGATGGAGCTTACCGTTACGGGGGAGGTGGCACGAGGGGTGGTGGAAAGGGGAGGATACCGCATCATAGATGCCGCCGTTTACACTGCCGGCGAGGGGAAACTCGAGCACATCCTATTCGCTGACATCTTCTTCCTGAAGGTCATCCCGAGCGTTGACGGCGTCACACCACCCGAACTCAGGCTAGCCAGCGTGAGTATGGAGAACTTGATGCTCGAAGGTCTTCAAGGGGGGCCCTGTACCCTCAGTTTTGAGCCATCTCCATCCGATCCAACCTATCTGCTGGAGCCCACCGAAATCATAGGAGGGGTCTACTGCAGGGGGAGCTGGACGCTCCCTTACGGCGAGACGCTTGAGATTCTGAAATGAGGAGGTTTGAGATGCCGGTCTTCAAGGACACCGAGCAGATGTATGAGGTTCTGGGCACTCTCTTCGAGCGCCTGCTTGCCCACCCCGATGTGGGGCCTAAGCTCATCGCATCGGGGATAAGGGTCAGGTTCTATCTCACGGAGCCGGATGGGGAGATTTACGTCTCGCCAAAGGGGGTTGTCTGCGGGACAACCGAAGAGCCGGCCGATGTGGAGATGACGATGAGAGCGGACGTGGCCCATGCCTTCTGGCTGCGGAGGGTTAACCTTCCGGCTGCGCTTGCCAAGCGGGAGATCACGGCCAAAGGGCCAGTAGCAAATGTGCTCAAGCTCCTCCCTCTCCTCAAGCCGGCCTATGAGATGTATCCGAGCATATGCGCCGAGAAGGGGATAGAGGTAGAGTGAGAGGGGGGAAATTGCGGATGTTCGAGCTATCCGAGGAGCTGTTGCTCATCCAGAAGACGGCCCGTCGGTTCGCCGAGAGGGAGATACGCCCCATTGCTCTGGAGCTGGATCAGGCTCCCAAGGATGATTTTTGTTGGGAGATCGTGCGCAAAGGGGGCGAGATTGGGCTTCTGAGCTTCCTCATTCCCGAAGAATACGGGGGTGGCGGGCAGGCTATGATGGGATACACCATCCTGTTGGAGGAGTTGTCTGTGGCTTGCTCGGGCGTAGCCACTATCTTCGGCGCTCACGGTCTCGGCCTGGCCCCCATCCTCCTTTCGGGCGACGTCGAGGCCTGGGAGCGGTTCTTCCCCCCTGTCGTGGCCGCCGAGCGGTCGGATCGGCCATACCTGTGCGCCTATGCCATCACCGAACCCGAGGCTGGGAGCGATGTCGAGCACGAAGAGGGGGCTCGCACCGCACGCCTGACGACGTGGGCTCGAAGGGAGGGGGATGAGTACATCATCAACGGCCGCAAGTGCTTCATCTCGAACGGCAGCGTAGCGAGTTTGGTCACCGTCTTCGCCACCCTGGACAGGGAGGCGGGGATAGATGCCTGGACTTGCTTCGCGGTGCCAACCGATGCGCCGGGCTTTGTGGTGGGGCGGGTTGAGGATAAGATGGGCCAACGAGCTTGCCCCGCGGCGGAACTCATCTTCGAGGATGTGCGTGTTCCTAAAGAGAACGTCATCGGCGGTGAGGGGGGCGGCTGGCTTTTAAACCAGCAGGTTCTGGCTTCGTCGAGGGGACCTGTGGGTGCCATTGCGGTTGGCATCGCTCGTAACGCCTATGAGATCGCCCTTCGCTACGCATCCGAGCGATACCAGGGAGGTAAGCCTATCATCAAGCATCAAGCCGTCAAGATGATGCTAGCCGATATGGCCATCAAGATCGAAGCGGCGAGGCTGCTCGCTTGGAAGGCCTCTTACCTGGCCGACACGCAATTGCCCCCTCCACGAAAGGAGCCTGCAATGGCGAAGACCTTCGCCAGCGACATCGCCGTCGAGGTCTGCCTGGATGCGATTCAGATACTGGGGGGCTACGGCTACATGCGCGACTACGGGGTGGAGAAGTGCCTGCGCGATGCCAAGCTTTGCCAAATCTATGAGGGAACCAACCAAATTCAACGGTTGGTCATCCTGGAAGAGATCGAAAGAGAGCTCAATCTAACATAGGAGGTGAAGGATGTACATATTCAAAGCAGGAGTAGTGGGCGCCGGCGTGATGGGCGCCGAGATAGCCCAGGTAATCACATATGCTGGGCTACCAGTTGTGATGAAGGACATTGACCAAGCCGTCCTCGACAAGGCAATGGAGCGAATCCGCAAAATCTACCAGAGGCGAGTGGACAAAGGAAAGATGAGCCCAACCACAATGCAGGAGAAGCTCGACCTCGTTACACCTACCCTCTCATACGAGGGCTTCGAGGACGTGGACATAGTGATAGAGGCGGTTCCCGAGGATATGGAAATCAAAAAGAAGGTCTTCAGAGAATTGGACGAGGTATGCCATCCGGGGGCGATATTCGCTTCGAATACTTCCGCCCTCTCCATATCCGAGATGGGGGAGGCGACGAAAAGGCCTCATAAGATGATAGGGATGCACTTCTTCAATCCGGCCCATGTGATGAAGCTCGTCGAGATTATCCCTGGCTCGGAAACCGACCAGGACACGATTGACAGCGTCGTTATGTTCGCCGAGACCCTTCGCAAGATACCCGTGGTCGTGAAGGAGTGCCCCGGCTTCTTAGTTAACAGGCTCCTCATGCCCTACCTAAACGAAGCTATGCTTTGCCTCCAGGAGGGGGCGGCAACTGCCT
>Ga0180882_1413_pt1 | contig 11459 bp, 7 predicted proteins | sample Deesub1362A_J573_FD_124312 | JGI IMG/M metagenome (GOLD analysis project Ga0180882, IMG submission 124312) | Anaerolineales bacterium JdFR-64 | reverse complement strand
GCTGTGCCAGTTCCTAGTTAATAAACTGTCTAGGACGAATAGACCCGTAATTGTCTTTGGGCTTAAGCCTGTCCCTATCCTCCCGAATGTAGGGAGCCAACCGAGGTAAACCCCAAAGAAGAGCTGGAGCATCAATCCAAGCCAGAAAACGGGCAAGGCGTAGATAACTATAGAATAAAACCTGAAGCTATAGTCAGCGATGCTTCTCCTTTTATGTGCTGCATATGCACCTGTGGAGATACCTATGGCAGTAGTTACAATGATGGAGAAGATGCTGAGTTCAAGCGTTGCGGGGAACTTCTCCTTAAGGTAGAGAGAAACGGGCCTTCCCTTGGCGGGGGCTATCGAGACCCCGAAATCTAGGCGTGCTAAACTGAAGAGGTAATTGAAGTACTGGCTGTCGAAGGGGTTTATCCTTACTTTAAGCCCTTCTGCAGGGGCCCATCCTTCTAAGCCGTGCGTATACAGGACCACCTTTGTCCATTCGCCCTCTGGCTTATCTTCGCTTTCGAGGACGGAAAAGTAGAAATCCATCCTCCTTAACCATGGAATCTTATCGGAAGCGACCCACCCTTCGAAGCCTTCGCTTATCGAAAGTTTCAGCCATTCCCCTTGGGGGTTCTGGTCTTACCTGTGATTGGGAGTTCATCGCCTTTCTCGAGCAAGATAACTTCCTCCTCTACTTCGCTCGGGCCAGACCTTAGGAGGAGGGTATCAGATGTGACTATAGCTGAACTCCCTCGTAGGTTAATGAACAGAGGCTTGTCCAGCCCGAGGCTATGCTTGATTGCGGCTATGTACTCTGGAGGGGCGCCTGGCCTTATCATCGCTCGAACTGGGTCTCCCGGCATTATCCTCAGGATGATGAAGACCAAGGTGACCAGGATGAAAATCATCGGTATGCTCAAAAGAGCCCTGGTTATGATATATGCACGCAATGATGTCATCGTTCATCCTCCAACTATTTCTCCCGATTTTATCATACCTCATTTTCTCAAAAAACGCAACTCCTCTAAAAAAGAAGAGGGGTTTGGGTAAAATGCCAAACCCCTCCTNAGACCTCACCTCCAATCATNGTTCCTTATTTAGATAGCGTGAAATACGGGAAGAGCATGTAAGGAGCCAATGTAACGCCAGTTACCTCCTTCTTCGTGACTACGAGTAGCGTTCCCTGAGTGAAGGGGATTGTTGGAACGTCCTCTGCCCATAGCTTTTGGGATTCTTCGTAGAGCTTGAGCCTTTCCTCGAGGTCTGTTGATAGGCGAGCCCTGTGAAGGAGGTCGTCCATCTTCTCGCTTGAGTAGAAAATACCTATGTCGTCGGATGCGTCGGTCTCAGCCCAGGACCATTGGTAGTTGTCAGGGTCGAGATAATCGGGATACCAGCCGAGGAGGAAGACTGGCATTGTCCCTGCGCCTAGATAATCAACGTAAGTCGCCCACTCTGCGCTAGGGAGCTCGACCTTTATCATCCCAGTCTCCTCTAGGTTCTCCTTAAAGACGGTGGCGATGTCGGCCTCGGTTGGTCCGTAGTGAGTTGGGGTCCACCAGAGGTCCATCTCAAGCGGCTTCTCAGCGCTGAANCCCGCCTCCTTAAGGAGGGCCTTNGCCTTTTCTATGTCTCGTTTAGGGAAGGCGTCTATGTGTCCCATCATCCCTATTGGAACCATGCTGTAGAGGGGTTGATGCGTCCCGAGGAAGACCTTCTCTGCGATTGCATCCCTGTCAATAGCGTAAGCGATCGCTTGCCTCACCCTCTTGTCGTCGAAGGGAGGGGTTGTTACGTTGAAGCAGATGTAGCGGATGTAGGCACCTGGCCCCTCTATCACTTTAAACTCGGGTTTCTTCCTGAGGTCTTCGTAATCGGTAGGNGTAAGGGTCTTCCAAGCGACGTCTATTTCCCCCTTCTCAAGTGCGAGCCTCATAGTTGTTGAGTCTGCGAAGAACTTGACGATGATAGATGGCCACTTCGGCTTATCTCCGTAGTAATCTGGATTGGCTTCTAGCTCGAGTTCAACATCCCTCTCCCATCTCTTTATCTTGTAAGGGCCGTGCCCGCCGCATGTGGAGTCCGAGTCTATCTTGTCTTCCGAGTAGCACTTGGGGCTTACAGGCGTCCAAGGAGTTGTAGCAAGAACGTAAGGGAAGAAGCCAACGGGTTCCAAAAGGATTATCTTGAAGGTGAGGTCATCAATTATCTCAACCCTGTCGAGGAAGGAGGTCACAAGCCACTCCGGTGAACCCTTAAGGCGGGCGACCCTCTCTAGCGACCACTTTACNGCNTCNGAGTTCACAGGTGTTCCATCTGGGAACTTCATCCCCTTCCTGAGCTTGAAGGTGTACTCCTTCCCGTCGGCGCTTACCTCTGGCATTGCCTCAGCAAGCGCGGGCTTTAGCTCCGTCTTTCCTGGGACATAAGTGACAAGTGTATCTGATACGTTGTAGAAGACCTCCCATGTGAAGAAGTCGTATGTCTCAGCTGGGTCGAGGTCGGTTACTTTGTCTGTAGTACCTATGATTAAAGGTGGGACGGGTTTCGGAGGGGGGCAAGCTGTCAGACTAAAGAGCATTGCTGCCATAACAAATAAACCGAATATTTTTAGGCCTTTCATACTCTCCTCCTTAATTCAGGTTTTAAGAAATCGGAAAAGAAACGAAAAAGCTCTTCTATCACCCCCTTTCCTTAACCACTCAGAAAGCGCCAGGTTGCTCGGAGAGAACATCGGTGAAATGGCACGAGAACGAAGCTGAGGGGCGTAAGATGCCGCCCGCTCCTCTTTAATGTGAGCCGGTACGCAGTGTGAAATTTAAAAATGCCAAGCTAAGGGCCGTACCATTTTTCAGTTAGCTCTTCGATTAGCCCCTTCGCTTTGACAGCAGCTAGACCCTTGTTTATCTTTTCAAGGAGTTCAACGTTTCCCTTCTTTACAACGATGCCGTACCACTCCTCCGTGAATGGTTCCCCAACGTACTTGAGCTTGTCCGGATACTTAGCAACGAAGCCATAGGCCAGTGGGGAGTCAGCAACGACGGCATCTATTCGGCCCTCTATCAGGTCCATATAAGCGAGGTCAATTGTATCGTACTCCTTGAGCGTAGCTCCTTCTATCTCCTCGATGGCGAATGCCCCAGTTGTTCCTATCTGTGCTCCTGCGACCTTTCCCTTGAGGTCCTCGTGGCTATTGATGTCGGTTGTCTCTATCCTCACGACAACGAGCTGGCCTGCGTTGAAATAAGGGTCTGAGAAGTCGTACTTCTTCTTCCTCTCTTCGGTTATGGTTACCGAGGAGATGATGCAATCGTACTCCCCAGCTTCCAGCCCGGCGAATATACCATCCCAGGCGACGTTCTTGAACTCAACCTCCAGGCCCGCTTCCTTTGCGATCTCCCTCATAAGGTCAATATCGAAGCCGATTATCTCCTTCGTCTCCGGATCAATGAATTCAGCAGGAGGCCATGTGGCGTCGGTGGCGACGACTATCTTCTTTGGCTTAGGCGGGCAACCAAAGAGCAAAGCAGCTATGACNAATAGACCCATTAATTTTAGAGCTTTCATCGTTCTCCTCCTATTGTTTCCTTAGCGTCATCACCTTCAGAAGAAGGTGATAATTAAGTTAAAATAATTATAACAGAAAAAAGGAAATTTGTCAAGGTTTTTTCTTGACAAAAATCGAAATATATGTTATACTAAAAATCAGTGGCGAAGATTAGTAGGCCGAAAGATTTCGTTTATGCCGGGGAAAGGAATTCCCCGGCAGATTTTAGGGGAAAACTGTAGGGGCAGGGGCTAGCCTCTGCCCGTACTAGGGGTGGAGCGTCGCCCTCGCCCGTACAACGGATTGCTATCAATGGATTATTGGAACTAATTGAACGGATTAGTAAGATGAAAGAGTGTAAATCTTATGCAAAAATTCCATATGTATATCCCTTACCACCCTTGATCGAGATACAATTGAATTCGTTTAAATGGTTCCAAGAAGTGGGGTTGCGCAAGCTCTTTGATGAGATAACGCCTATAGTGAGCTTCAATAGGAAGTTAGAGCTTCACTTCCCCGGCCTCGACGAGGAATTTAACAGGCAATTTGGATTGGACTATCGCTTCGAGGAACCTAAATATACTGAGGAGGAATGTAGGGAGAAGGACCTTACCTACTCCGCTCCTCTATATGTGACCTGTATGCTCTACAATAAGGAAACGGATGAACCTATAGTGCAAGACGTCTTCTTCGGAGACTTCCCAATTATGACGCCAAATGGCACCTTCATAATAAACGGAACGGAAAGAGTGGTGGTAAGCCAGCTTATCCGTTCCCCGGGAGTCTACTTCGACGTAATCGAGGATAGAGCCACGGGAAGGATACTCTCGGAGGCTAAGCTCATCCCGGATAGGGGAGCCTGGCTGGAATTCGAGACGAGGAGGAGCGATTACATCACTGTAAAGGTAAACAGGAAAAGAACCCTCCCTGTGACCCTCCTACTACGAGCATTGGCAGCCGTTGATGACGGCACGGATGAGGAGCTCCTCAAGGAAGGCACCGATGAGGAGTTGATTTCGCTATTCGCCGATGTTGATGACGACCCTTATCATCGCTATATCGAGACAACTATCAAGCAAGAGCCTGCTTGGGATAGGAGGGATGGGAGGAGCGTGGCGGAGGCGGCCCTCCTCGAATTCTTCAAGAGGATGCGCCCTGGTGACCCTGCAACGCTCGATAACGCTAAGGGTTACTTCACATCCCAATTCTTCAATCAACGTTACTATGATTTGGAAGTCGTAGGGAGATACAAGATTAATCGAAGGCTCGGCCTCGACCTCCCGCTTGAACGTCGAACGCTTACTAAGAAGGACCTTGTAAAGGTTGTAGAATGTATGATAAGGGTCAATAATGGGATGGAGGAGCCGGATGACGTTGACCACCTTGGAAACCGCCGTGTAAGGACAGTTGGCGAGCTAATCCAAAGCAAGGTAAGGATAGGCTTCAGGCGAATGGAGAGAGTGGTTCGTGAAAGGATGTCAATACGGGACCACAGAACGCTCTCGCCAACGAACCTTATTAACATACGTCCAATCATGGCTTCTGTAAGGGAGTTCTTCGGGTCGAGTCAGCTATCTCAGTTCATGGACCAGACCAATCCATTAGCGGAGCTCACACATAAGCGAACCCTCTCAACATTAGGGCCTGGAGGGCTTAAGAGGGAGAGGGCAGGCTTCGAGGTGAGGGATGTCCACCACACTCACTACGGGAGGATTTGCCCAATCGAGACTCCAGAGGGCCCTAACATCGGCCTCATCGGCCGCCTCGCAACATATGCGAGAGTTAATGAATATAGCTTCATCGAAACCCCCTATCGTAAGGTAATGAGGTCGGTTCCTAATGATTACGAGCAAATCCTTGGCAAGACCCTCCGGGAGGATGTGGTGGACCCAGATACGGGGGAGGTCGTTGCGGAAGCTGGGACGTTCATTAACCCGGAGCTTGCCGAGCGAATATCCTCCTTGCCTCTTAGAGAGGAGGTCAAGATCGTCCCTATAGTTACGGACGAGATAGTGTACCTCACAGCAGATGAGGAAGACAGATATACTATCGCTCAGGCAAATGCCCTTCTAGATGAGAACGGTCAGTTCGTGGAGGAGAGGGTATCGGTGAGGAGGGGGAGGAAGTTCCTCTTCGAATCTCCCGAGAGGATAGATTACATGGACGTCTCTCCCAAGCAGATATTCGGGATATCTGCTTCCCTTATCCCCTTCCTGGAGCACAACGATGCCAACCGAGCGCTTATGGGAAGCAATATGCAGCGCCAGGCGGTGCCACTAATTATCCCAGAGGCTCCGATAGTAGGTACAGGTATGGAGTATAAGGCAGCTATTAACTCAGGACAGGTTCTTGTTGCCGATGAGGAAGGGGAGGTCGTGAGCGTAACGGGGAATCGAATAGTTATAGCTGGAAGAGATGGAGGTCGTTCCTATCCTCTGCGAAAATACAGCCGCTCCAACCAATCAACTTGCATTAACCAAAGACCCCTCGTCTCAAAAGGAGATAGAGTGATGAAGGGGGACGTCATTGCGGACTCGAGCTCTACCGAGCATGGGGAACTTGCGCTTGGTCAGAACGTCTTGGTGGCTTTCATGCCATGGGAAGGGGGCAATTACGAGGACGCCGTTATAATAAGCGAATCATTAGTGAAAGATGATAAGTTCACATCCATCCATATCGAGAAGCACGAAGTAGAGGCGAGAGACACGAGGCTTGGCCCTGAAGAGATCACTCGTGACATCCCGAATGTGGGGGAGGATGCATTGAGGGACCTCGATGAAGAAGGGGTGGTGCACATAGGAGCTGAGGTAAGGCAAAACGATATACTCGTAGGGAAAGTAACTCCAAAGGGTGAGAAGGAGCTCTCGCCAGAGGAGAAACTATTGAGAGCGATATTCGGGGAGAAGGCCAGGGATGTTAAGAATTCTTCGTTGAAGATGCCACACGGCGAGAAGGGGAAGGTCGTGGATGTGAAGGTCTTCACCCGTGAGGAACACCGAGACCTCCCGACGGGTGTGGAGAAATTGGTTCGTGTGTTCGTAGCTCAGATGCGGAAGATCACAGAGGGAGACAAGATGGCAGGTCGCCACGGAAACAAGGGGGTTATCTCAAAGGTCGTGCCAGTGGAGGACATGCCTTACCTGGCAGATGGAACTCCAGTGGAGCTTATCCTCAATCCGCTCGGGGTTCCAAGCCGCATGAACATCGGCCAGATACTCGAGGCACACCTAGGATGGGCAGCCGACCGCTTAGGATTCAGGGCCATCTCCCCTATCTTCGACGGAGCAGACGAGGATGAGATAGCCTCAGAGCTTGCGAGGGCATATCTTATCGAAAAGGCTTGGGCAGACGCAACTAAGCGCGCCTGGGAGTGGATTGAAGAGATAGGCTATAACCAGGAGGATTTGGAGGATGATGAAGAGGCTCGCCTTATCTATATAAAGGAATGGCTGGGTGGGAAGGGCTATGATGAGGAGAAACTAGAGATGGACCGAACCTACGCACGTCGCTCCGTCCTGAAGGAGTGGTTGAAGGAGAGAGGTTATAACCCGGACGAGATTCTCGTTTGGGAGGATGACAAGCGTCCTCTTTCTGAGAGGAAGGAGGCTGACTCCAAAGCGCGAACGGTTTGCCTTCGAATTTGGCTTGAGGAGAGGGGAGAGGACCCATCCTCACTATCCGATGAGGAAGTAGAGGTAGTGGCTGAAGGAGTGAGCAAGAGCTCCGGTTGGCCACTCCCAATCGCAGGCAAGACCATCCTCTACGACGGCAAGACTGGCGAGCCATTCGACCAGCCTGTGACGGTGGGAGTAATCTACATGATGAAGCTCGCACACCTGGTTGAGGATAAGGTCCACGCTCGCTCCATAGGCCCTTATTCACTCGTAACTCAACAACCTCTAGGAGGGAAAGCTCAGTTCGGTGGTCAGCGCTTCGGCGAGATGGAGGTATGGGCTCTCGAGGCATACGGAGCCGCTCATACCCTTCAAGAGATGCTCACTATCAAGAGCGATGACGTTGTAGGTAGAATAAAGACATACGAATCAATCGTTAAGGGGGAGGAGATAGAAGAGCCTGGTGTGCCTGCATCATTCAAGGTTCTTGTTAAGGAGTTGCAGAGCTTGGGAATCGCAGTGGAAGCGGTGAAGGATAACGGCGAGGTCATCCGGTTCGGAAAGGATGAAGAGAAGGAGAAGTTGCCCAAGCTCGGCCTCGGTTTTGGCCTATCAATCAGTTAATGCAATTTCAGTAAATCACGATTTTGAGGAGTGAGCATCCTCTAATGCCCTTAGGGGCTCCCCAGCAAATCGTGATGTATTGAATTTAGGCTGGGAATTCCCCCTGAAGGTTGCTTACCGACCTTCAGAAATGCGTAAATTTGACATTCTTATATTTGTGTGATATAATTTAAAGTCGCATCTATAATCTTTTACGAAGTTAAGTAACTCCCGGGTACAGCTGATTTACAATTGATTAATCCGTTGTACAATGGGAAATTCGTTGTATCTGAGAGCAGCTTGACTTTGGGTAAAATTTTCTCCCGAAGCCACGTGAATCTTGGATAGAATCGATTTTGCCTGAGATATACGTGACTTCGGTAAAAAATTCTAGAAACGAGGCCATCGCGACCCTTCACGATGGCCTCGTTCGATGACATTAAGGAGGGGAATTTGCCTACTATAAACCAGCTTGTTAGGAAGAAAAGAAAGAAGAAGAGGAAGAAGAGCAAGGCGCCGGCTCTTCTTTACACCTTCAATGCCTTAAAACAAAGGAGGAAGAGGAGCCCAAAAGGCTCCCCTCAGAAGAGGGGGGTTTGCACCCAAGTTAGGACAATGACACCGAAGAAGCCTAACTCAGCCCTCAGGAAGATAGCTCGTGTTCGCCTTACAAGTGGAATAGAAGTTACGGCTTACATCCCAGGGGAGGGTCATGGGTTACAGGAGCACTCGGTCGTCCTGATACGTGGAGGGAGGGTTAAGGACCTTCCAGGCGTGCGCTACCACGTGATTCGAGGCGCGCTTGACTCCCGTGGGGTAGAAAACAGATTCCGGGGGCGCTCGAAGTACGGAGCAAAAAAGCCGAAGAAATAAGGAGGTGGAAATGCCAAGGCGTTATCGCCCACCAAAGCGTGAGATAAAACCAGATATTAAATACAATAGCGTGCAAGTNGCCAAGTTCATAAACAAGGTAATGAAGGATGGAAAGAAGAGTTTGGCTGAAAGGATAGTCTACAAGGCCTTCGACATAGTAGAGGAGAGGATGAAAAGGAATTGCCTTGAGGTATTCGAGAAGGCAGTCAATAACGCTACCCCCATACTCGAGGTGAGGCCTAGGAGGGTGGGAGGGGCAACTTACCAGATTCCAGTCGAGGTCCCAAAGGAAAGGGGAATGTCGCTAGCAATGCGCTGGCTTGTTCAAGAAGCTCGGAAACGCCATGGAAAATCTATGTCAGAGAAGCTGGCGAACGAGCTGATGGACGCCTTCAACGGAAGCGGGGCGGCGGTCAAAAAGAAGGAGAACCTCCATAAGATGGCGGAGGCAAATAGAGCATTCGCCCATTTCAGATGGTAGAGATGGAAGGGAGATTTCCGCTCCAGAGAATAAGAAATATAGGGATTATAGCACACATAAACGCAGGTAAAACAACTACAACGGAGTGTATGCTCTTCCATACAGGACGCACCTATCGCATAGGAAGGGTTGAGGAAGGAACAACCATAACGGATTGGATGGAGATAGAAAGGGAGAGGGGAATAACCGTCTGGTCCGCAGCCGTAACTTGCTATTGGAGAAATCACCAGATAAACATCATTGACACGCCAGGGCACATTGACTTCACAGCCGAGGTTCAACGCTCGCTCAGGGTCTTAGACGGAGGAATCGTCCTATTCGACGCCGTGGCAGGCGTAGAGCCTCAATCCGAAACGGTATGGAGGCAAGCGGACCTTTTTGGTGTGCCAAGAATATGCTTCGTAAACAAGATGGACAGGGTGGGAGCCAACTTCTGGCGCACAATCGAGATGATGGAAGAGAGGCTCTCCGCAGACCCAGTAGCCATTCAAATCCCTATAGGCGTCGAGGAGAGATTTCGTGGTGTGGTGGACCTCTTGAAAGAAAAGGCCATCATCTACACCGACGAGCTTGGAATCCGCCCCGAGGTTAAGGGGATACCAGAAGAAATCGAAGAGGAGGCGAAATATTATCGGGAAATCCTAATCGAGAAAGCGGCGGAAACCGACGAGGTATTGATTGAGAAATACCTTGAGGGGAAAGAGATAGGAGAGGAGGAGCTTAAGCGAGCAATCCGCCGAGCAACACTTGAAGGGAAGTTGGTACCTGTGCTTTGCGGGGCCGCCCTGCGAAACAAAGGCATTCAACCATTGCTCGACGCTATAGTCGATTACCTCCCCTCCCCCTTGGATGTTCCATCTATCGTTGGGATAGACCCTCGGACTGGAAGGGAAGTGATTTGCCCTGTGGAGGAAGATGCGACTTTGGCGGCTCTGGTCTTCAAGATAGCCTCCGACCCTTATGTAGGTCGGCTGGCTTATCTGAGGATATATTCTGGGAAGCTCTCGCCAGGCTCCCTCATCCTCAACGCAAACAAAGGGAAGAAGGAGAGAGTGGGTAGGCTCTTCAGGATGTACGCCAACCGGAGGGAGGAGATGGAAGATGCCTTAGCAGGAGACATAGCGGCCGTAGTCGGCTTCAAGGAAACTTTCACAGGCGAAACCCTTTGCGACCCGAAAAGGCCCGTTATCTTGGAATCTATAAAGTTCCCAGAGCCTGTGATATCCGTCGCAATAGAGCCTAAGACCTCAGCTGACCAGGACAGGATGAGTTACGCTCTTAGGTGCCTCACTGAGGAAGACCCAACGTTCAGAGTGAAATTCGATGAGGAAACAGGCCAAACAATCATCTCGGGGATGGGAGAACTCCACCTGGAGGTTTTGGTTGATAGGATGCTCAGGGAGTTCAAGGTCAAAGCTAACGTGGGGTGCCCTCAGGTTGCCTATAGGGAGACCATCACACGGAAGGTCTTAGCTGAAGGGAAATTCATCCACCAGACGGGTGGTAGAGGGCAGTATGGCCACGTGTGGCTCGAGTTAGAGCCTTTAGAAGCTGGGGAGGGCTTTAAGTTCGAGAACAAGACCTCGGGGGGCGTCATCCCGAAGGAGTACGTCCCTGCTGTTGAACAGGGTATACGTGAAGCGATGGAGAGCGGCTTCCTTGCTGGTTACCCGTTAGTGGATATAAAAGCAACCCTCGTTGACGGCTCTTACCACGAGGTTGATTCCTCGGAAGTTGCATTTAAGATAGCAGGTTCCATTGCCCTTAAAAAGGGAATACAGCAAGCGGGGCCCGTCATCTTGGAGCCCGTTATGAAACTCGAAGTCGTTGCCCCAAATGGCTTCACTGGGGAAATCGTAGGTGACCTCTCAGCACGCCGAGCGAGGATAGAGGGGATGGAGCCAAGAAGCGATGGAATGCAGGTGGTGCGAGCCCACGTCCCCTTGGCGGAGATGTTCGGCTACGCAACTTCCTTGCGCTCCCTAACCCAGGGAAGGGGTACATTCACTATGGAGTTCGATTATTACGACAAAGTCCCACCGGAAGTAGCCGAGAAGCTCACAGGAACTTTAATTTAACCCATTATAGTAGAGTGATGAGAGATGGCTGGACAGAGCATTAGGATTCGCCTGAAGGCTTATGACCATCGAGTCCTCGACGAGTCCGCGAGGAGGATAGTAGAGGAGGCGGAGAGGACTGGAGCCAAGGTAGTAGGCCCCGTCCCCCTGCCGACTAAGATAGAGAGGTTCACAGTAAGGCGCTCGCCTTTCATTGACAAAGATTCTCAGGAGCATTTCGAGATAAGGACTCATAAGCGCCTCATAGACATCATTAACCCCGACTCGAGGACAAT
>Ga0180882_1410_pt1 | contig 11489 bp, 13 predicted proteins | sample Deesub1362A_J573_FD_124312 | JGI IMG/M metagenome (GOLD analysis project Ga0180882, IMG submission 124312) | Anaerolineales bacterium JdFR-64 | reverse complement strand
GCGCTCCTCCTCATTCTAGTTAAAGTCGGTTATCTCGACCGCTACGACAACCCAATCAAGCGCGAGTTCGACGGCGAGAATGTGAGGGGGGTTAGCAACCCTTTGCTGATTGATTTCGGAGGGGAGATAATTCTCCTCGGCTACGACCTCTCCTCGGAGGTGGTGAAAGCGGGAGAGGAATTAACCCTTGACCTTTATTGGAAGGCTCGGCATCCTCTATCATCCGTCTACAGCGCATTCGCACACGTCGTGGACTTGGACTTCGGAATCCTTGCTCAGCGTGATAGCCTTCACCCGGGCCGCTATCCTACCGTTTACTGGGAGCCTGACGAATATGTTAAGGATAGGCACATCATCTCTATACCTCCAACTACCCCCCCTGGGCGGTATCTCATCGTGGTTGGCTTATATGACCCTTACTCGGGAAGGCGTCTTCCTGTATTGACGCAAACCGAGGGAGGGAGGGGCGATTTGCTTATACTTCAACCCATCTTAATAAGCGACGAATAGAAGATTTAAGAGATGCTGCAAATATTTTAACCCCGAAACCGCCTTCTTGCCAAAAGACCTCGAAGTAATAGCTAGAGATTTCCTTGCGAATTTTCAATCGGATGAAGAGCATAAAGGAATAACAGATTATATCATAACCTCATTAATGGAAAACAAAACCGACGATTTAAGGGAGTATGTTCTAAGAGCAGCGGATTTGAGAAAATTCTTAGGATAGAAGAAAGGCGATATATTGACAAATTTCGCTTTTTGTGATATAATATAATAACATGCAAACGATTGCATAAAGCTTATTATGGCTCCAACTATCAATGATGTTGCCGAAAGGGTAGGAGTTTCTCCTTCTACCGTCTCCAGAGTCCTGAATAAAAGGCCTGGGATAAGCGAAGAGACACGTCGTAGGGTCTTTGAAGCTGCAAGGGAATTGGAATATTACCCGGCTATGGCGGGTCGTGGATTAGCCTTGGGGAGGACTGAGAACCTCGGCTTTCTTATCCACCACCGCCAGTCTCTACGTCCCGGCTCCTTCTACGGCGAAATCCTCGCAGGCGTTGATAGAGAAGCCAGAGCGCACGGATTCCACGTTATCTTCTCCACCGATTTATCGGAGAAACTCCCTGTTATGGTGAAGGAAAGCAGGGTTGATGGCTTGATCCTCGCAGGATGCGACGTCCCTGAAGAGCTTATCTCCNTCTTGAAGGAGAGAAGGATGCCTTTCGTTCTGGTGGACAATCANTTCGATAGNGTGGACAGCGTGTTCACCGATAACATCGGCGGTGCTTATGAGGCTGTAACACACCTAATCCGCCTTGGACATAAGAAGATTGGTTTCATCACCGAATACTTCGGGGATTTGAGCTTCACCGAGAGGTTCGAAGGTTATAAATTAGCTTTAAAGAAACATGGGCTTCGATATGATGAATCGCTGACGGCGGAGGGGCTGCCAAGAAGGCCTGAGAGCGGTTATGTGGCGATGAAAAGGCTTTTCGAGAAATCATTTCCCTCCGCCGTTTTTGCTTCAAATGACACAGTTGCTGCTGGAGCCATCCGTGCCATAAAGGAAGAAGGGCTGAGGGTCCCTGAGGATACAGCTGTCATCGGTTTCGATGATGTCTCAATCGCCTTCCACACCGAGCCTCCCCTCACTACGATGAGGGTCTTCAGAGAGAAGATGGGAACGATAGCAGCCAGGAGGTTGTTAGAGCTACTCGATGAATCCGAACAACCTCCTATCCAAATTAAGCTCCCTACTCAACTTATCGTTCGCGGCTCATGTGGAGCATAAGGAAAGGGGGTGAGAGAAGGAGATTTCTTCTGGAAGGGTGAGATGCTCTCTCAAAAGTGAGCATCAATAAGTGGAATCCTATCACCAAAGGAGGAGATAGAAAATGAGGAGGAAAATAATATTGTTGTCCATCGCAGTGTTGGTGGTTGGCATCCTCACGTCTTGTCCACCACCAACTCCAGCTGTCGTGACCGTCGAGGTGGTTAAAGAAGTTGTCGTCGAGAAGCCAGTTGTTGAGACCGTCGAGGTGATCAAGGAGGTGGTGGTAGAGGTAGAGGTTACCCCAACACCCGTTCCCAAACCAACGGTGTTCAGCTTCGCCGGCGGATGGGACCCCCCACCGGCTTATAACGGCAACCCCTTCGCCCCGGGCGGCGTCGGGTGTGCTTGGTGGTTCGTCTTCGAGCCCCTCTTCTACTACATCCCTCTCGCTGAGAAGTTCCTGCCTCGCTTGGGGGTCGAGTATGAGGAGACGAAGGAAGCCCTCACCATCAAGCTAAGGGAGGGGGTGACCTGGCACGACGGAACTCCGTTCACCTCGAAAGATGTCCAGACTACGTTCAAGATCCTATATCTTTGGAAAGCGCCCGTCTGGAAGTACCTCGACAAGGTAGAGACCCCAGATGACCTTACCGCCGTTTTCCGCTGGAAGACGCCAACCCCCTTCGGCCTGAAGCTCGTGGTTGCGGAGCCTATGCTATGGCCATCCCACATCTATGGTGATTACGCAGCCAAGATTGATACAACTGTAGACCCAGGTGAGGAGCCTAACGCAACGGTTGTGGCGGAGCTTAGGGAGTTTAAGCCGCCGCTCCCTGTGGGCACTGCTCCCTTCATGATGGAAAAGCCTCCCACCGCTTCGGAGATGACTTTGGTCAAGTACGCGAAGCATTATCTTGCCGATAAGATCGAGTTCGATCAGGTCAGGGCCCTTTATCAGAGGCGCAACGAGCCTTGGTGGGCATACCTCATGTACGGGGAGATTGATGCTGGGCACCCGGCCACGGCAAAGGACCTCTGGGAGCAGATAATGTCCATGCAGCCTGGGCTGAAGATGGCCTTCCCGACCGACCTTGCTGGGTTCTGCCTTGCCTTCAACCTCCGGAAGGCCCCCTTCAACGAGCTGAAGTTCCGCCAGGCTATAGCCTACGCCATTGACAGGGCGAAGCTGGCAGAGGTCACTATGTGGAACGGCATCCCCGTGACCGACTACGCCACCGGCCTCCTCGAGTCCTTGAGAGAACCTTGGGTCTCAAAGGATTGGATGAAGGCGAACCTCACCGATTATTCCTACGACCCCGACAAGGCGGCCGCTCTTCTCGAGGAGCTTGGATACAGGAGGGGGCCTGATGGGATTTGGGAGGATGCAGCAGGCGTTGACCTCTCCATGGGGCTCGTATGCCACGCAGGCTACTCCGATTGGGTACTCGCCATTGACAACATAACCTCTCAGCTAAAGGAGTTCGGCATCATCATCGAGCCCGAGACCAGGCCTGGCGCAATCTACTGGAAGAGCATCAGGGCCGGTGAGTTCGACCTCTGCATGGAGTGGACTATGACATCGTGGCGGTACGCTCACCCATGGGCAGAGCTACGTCGCACCCTCCACCCCGATGGCGATACCGGCAAGACGGTTGACATCAAAGCTATAGACCTGATAGGGCCTGAGGGAGTCGTGGTGGATACAGAGGCCTTGATTGACGAGCTGGGGATGGAGTTCGACATCGAGAAGCAGAAGGAGATTATCAAGACGCTGGCTTGGGTCCACAACGAGAACCTGCCTGTGCTCCCGTTCGTCGAGAAGACGCTTTTCATCTACCATCTCGACGGCGTACGTGTCACGGGTTGGCCCGCTTCGGACGACCCCCTCTGGCTCCTCGGCCCAGGCGGAATCGAGCGCCTCTACGTTATGCTCATGGGAGAGGGCATCATCAAAGCCGTTAAGTAGGTCAGGCCACTTAGGCTAAGTCGCTTCCCAAGAGGTGTGCCCCCGGAAAGGAGGGTAGGTGTAGGGGCACACCTCTTTTTGTAAGGATTTGTTTCAGCGTGATAGTTGATGACATTGATTGCACTCTAGCAAAAATCTCCCAGAGAAGGATGCGGAATGAACGATAAAGTGAGGTTTTACCTGGAGCAGAGTGAGAAGTTTTGGAAGCAAGCGGAAGCGGAGTTAAAGGAGGGGAATCTGTGGCAGGCATCTGAGAAGTCATAAAGACATTCCTCTCAAGTTGAAGAGTTTTGCGCTAAGGTGAGAAAATTAGTAGTAGGAGGAAAAGATGTTGATAGTTATTAAAAGGGCAGGCTTCGCTTTCATTACACTCCTCGTCGTCATCACGTTTACTTTTTTCATCCTCAGAAAAGTACCAGGCGACCCCTTGTATATGTGGGCTATGGATTTGGTGATGAGCTATGGGATGGACTTTGAGAGCGCCTACGAAACAGCGAAGTTGATGTACGATTATGACCCAGATGAGCCTTTGGGCCAGCAGTTCATCAGGTACATTAGAGGCCTTATGAGGGGTAACCTGGGCACTTCTTTTATTTACAAGATTTCTGCAAACAGGATCATCCTCAAAGCTCTTCCTTGGACGGTTTTCTTACTTTCCACTTCCCTGCTCATCAGCTTCAGTTTGGGTATACTCATGGGGATGGTCATCGCCTGGAAGAGGAAGACAGCCCTCGACCCTATTGTGACCGCTTATGCCTCCCTCACGGGCGCAACCCCAGACTATATCACTGCCCTCATCCTACTTATTGTCTTCGCCATAAACCTCAGACTCTTCCCTATGAAGGGAGCCTACGACAGCGCTCTCACGCCCGGCTTCAACTGGCCCTTCATAAAGAGCGTGCTTTACCACGCCATCTTGCCCATCTCCGCCTACGTCTTCGAAAGCACGGCGGCTTGGGCGATGGCGATGAAGGGAAGCGCAGTCAGCGTGCTCGGCGAGGACTACATCATGGCAGCTAGAGCCCGGGGGCTAAGGGAGCGAAGGATAATGGTTTCATATATGGGGAGGAATGCCATCCTGCCCCTCGTCACGGGTTTGGCCATCGCCTTGGGAGTCATGCTCGGTGGCGCCACCTTCATCGAGACCATATTCGTTTATCCGGGTATAGGTTGGTTCTTCGGGCAAGCCACGACGAGGATGGATTTCGGCTTGATGCAGGGCCTTTTCCTTATGCTGGCTGCGGCCACGATTTTCTCCAACCTGGTGGCCGACATCCTTTACGCTAAGCTTGACCCTAGAATAAAATTGGAGGAGTAATCAGCTAGAGCTAGAGTGGGGAGCTAGAGTTATCAGCTAGAGCTAGAGTTTAGAGCTGGAGGACTAGAACTCTAGCTCTAGCTCCAAACTCTAGCTGACTACTCTAGCTGAGAGGGGGTGAAATATGGGCGTGGCAACGATACCCATCAGGCTATACCGTTCGATTTACGAACCTTTTATTATCATCAAGCGAAACAGGAAAGCATTCATTGGACTAATCATCCTATCAGTCTTCGCTCTCATGGCCACGGTTGGGCCTGAGGTTGTGCCTCTGGATACGACCCAGCGTTACGAAAAGAGGTTCCAGTGGCCATCGTGGGAGCATCCGTTGGGGACGGACCACGTCGGGAGGGATACATTCCAGCAGATTGTCCACGGCTCAAGAGATGTGTTGCTTTCCGCTTTCTTCGCAGGCATCTTCACCACGGCTATCGCTATCCTAGTCGGGATGCTTGCAGGGCTACACGGAGGAATGATAGATGCTGTTTTAATGCTTTTAACGAACATCGTCTTGACAGTTCCTAGCTTCCCCATCATGATGATAATAGCCGCCGTATGGAAGGTGAAAGACCCTGTGAGACTGGGGTTACTACTGAGCATCTGGACGTGGGGGGGATTGGCAAGGGCTATAAGGTCTCAGATACTCTCCCTGAAGGAGAGGGAGTTCATCGAGGCGGCGAGGGCTTTAGGGCTTCCGACATTCTACATCGTCTTCCGGGAACTCCTCCCTAACGTGATGCCTTTTGTGGCCATTAATTTCTTCAGCATCATGCGGGGGGCTATCACCGCAAGCGTCGGCTTGATGTTCCTGGGATTAGTTCCCTTCAAGGCCACGAACTGGGGGATGATGCTGAACTTTGCGGCTTGGCAAGCGGGGGCAATCTATGTGCCAAAAGCTCTCTTCTACTTCGGCTCACCTATGGCGTGCATTATCTTGTTTCAGTTAGGAGCTTTCTTCTTCGCCAGCGGATTAGACGAGGTGCTGAATCCGAGGTTGAGGACGTAGGTTCTATTGAGGTGAAGCGGAGAAATGCAAGCAACGGAGGTTCTCACCACCATCGCCAGATCTTTGGTGATGACTCAAAAATACAAAGACCTCGATGAAGCTCTATATGCTCTTGCAATCGCGGAAGTGGATCGTAGGATCGCTAAATACCGCCGTCGTATCAGACATCTTATGAAGAAACACAGCATGACCTTTAAGGAATTCACCACATACCTCCGTGGGAGGGCAACCATTGAGGAAGAGAACGATTGGCTTGAGTGGGAAGCAGCGATAAACATGCTTGCCGACTGGGAGGCAACTAAAAAGGAGTTACTTAAAAGTGCTCCCTCTCATAACTGAGCCGCTCAATATCCTATCCCAGGCTCCAATAGTCCAATCCGTCCGAGTGATTGAGTACGATGAAACGGTCTATGGTAAATTTCTCTTAAGGATACGATGCCGGTTGCCTCTCGGATACAGCCTTCAAATTTGGATCCATCAAGAGCAAACGCTTCGGAGATATGCTTACCAACTTTTCACTGATAAGCCGATCCTTCGTTGGGATAACGCCCCACACCATCCGGAACTCGAACGTTTTCCCCATCACTTCCATGACGAAGTGGGGCGCAAGCTTCCCTCGGCCTTGACCGGTAACCCCCTTTTCGATGTGCCGAGAGTGCTTGATGAAGTAACGAAGTTTCTGGAGAAGATGACATGATATGAGCATCAGAGACTTTGCAGTGGAGTTCCATCTAAGAAGTGGAGATGAACGATAAAGTGAGGTTTTACTTACAGCAAAGCGATGAGTTTTGGAGACAGGCGGAAGTGGAGCTGAGGGAGGGGAACCTGCGACAGGCATCTGAGAAGTCCTGGGGAGCAGCTTCCCAAATGGTAAAGGCTTATGCCCAACAAAGGGGCTTACGCCATAATGGGCATGCATGGCTATTTCAGGCTGTAGACGAAATAGCAAACGAACTAAAAGACGAAAAGTTAAAGAATCCATTCGGCTTAGCCGGGATGCTACATACGAATTTCTACGAAGGCTGGTTGACAGAAGGCCAAGTAAAAAGCTATGCCTCTCGGGTAAGAGAATTTTGCGATAAAGTAAGGGAATTGATAGAGGGCAAAACTTTTGGGGTTGCAAGCAGTTAGCCAATAATCTGCTAAAACCTACTTGACGTTGCTAAAATTTTGTGTAGCAAATCCGTACCCTGAGTTCCAGGGAAACGGGCCTGTTTCTTTTTAAATGCGCTCTTTCACAGGACTTGCAGGCAAACGCCTACGGAGAGGAGAGGTTACAGGCTTCGGCCAGTGCTCCTCGAGGAAGTAGGAACCAAGCACGGAATCTCACTTGAGATTTTGGTAAGTCTTGGAGAACGGTATGGGGATGCATTTCGATATATTGACCCTCTTCCCTGGCATGTTCGAGGGGCCTTTTAAAGAGAGCATAATAAAGAGGGCTTTGGAGGCCGGCATTATATCCATCTCCATCCATAACATCCGTGACTACGCCATAGGGAAGCACCGCATTACAGATGATTACCCATATGGAGGTGGAGGTGGGATGATTTTAAAGCCGGAGCCAATCTTCCGAGCGGTTGAGTCCATCCTAGGACTGGAGGAAGGACAACCTCCGGAGACGCCAGTGATCCTCCTAACACCCCAAGGGAGGCTTTTCACACAAGAGGTTGCCCGTGAATTGTCCCTCCATAAGCGAATCCTTCTTATATGTGGACACTACGAGGGTGTTGATGAGAGGGTGAGGGAGTTCCTAGCAACGGATGAGATTTCAATAGGGGACTACGTCCTTACGGGGGGCGAGATACCTGCTATGGTGATAGTTGATGCTGTGACGAGGCTATTACCTGGAGTCCTTGGGGCGCCTGAAGCCGTCTTGGAGGATTCTCACTCGGAGGGACTATTGGAGTATCCTCACTACACCCGCCCACCTGTCTTCCGAGGCTATAAGGTTCCAGATGTCCTCCTCTCCGGCGACCACGCGAGGATAGCACGCTGGAGGAGGGAGCAGGCTATCTTGCGCACAATCGAGCGCCGCCCCGACCTCTTGGTCAAAGTAAATCTCTCTGAGGAGGAAAAGGAATTCCTCAGAAAATCGAGGTACAACGGATAACTGGAGTCTGGCGAATTTTGAAGCCCCCACATTTACGGCAAGATATGGGGGTCGTAGTAGCGACTTCAGTCGCTCTGGCCTCTTTTGAACGACAGAAGTCGTTACTACGAGCAAAATCGCCGAGGTACAACGGATAATAAAAAGGTAAAATGAGCGACCTATTAAAAGTGGTTGAAAGGGTCGAACCAAATCCCAACATCCCCCAGCTAAGGCCTGGGGATACCGTGCGCGTTCACATACGAATCGTCGAGGGAGGTAAGGAGAGAACACAAATCTTCCAGGGAACGGTAATTCGATTGCGGAAGGGGGGTGCAAACTCCAGCTTCACTGTGAGGAGAATTGCCGCTCACGGGGTCGGAGTGGAGAGGACCTTTCCTCTGAACTCCCCCCGGCTTGAGAAGGTGGAAGTCCTCCGTCACGCACACGTGAGACGTGCGCGGCTGTATTTCCTGAGAAAGCGAAAGGGTAAAGCAGCCCGGCTTAAGGAGAAGCGGATTGAGTGAGGAGTGAAACGTGACTCACTCTCCCGTCTTAATTCCTCTTCTCTCGAGTTCCGAGTGAATCATCTCGAGGAGCTTCTTTCTTGTCCTCGCCCCTNAGCCGAATTTGGCCTTTGCTATGAGANTCAACTCNGTCTCGGAGGCCATCCTCCCNGACTCGCTGATTATTTCTGGCCTCTCGATAAGCTCAGGGAGGGAGTGATAGGCCATCTCGGCTACCTCGTCGAGGGCTACTATAGCAGAAGCTAGATCCGATGAAGCAACGCTCACCTTCACTGTAGCTATAGAAAAGCTACCTCTTGAGAAATTCCTGACGAGTCGGATTTCTCCGTTAGGGACGACGAAGAGTTCCCCGCTGTTTCCCCTTATCCTTGTTGTTCTTAAACTCACGCCCTCAACTACGCCCTGAACACCAGCAAGCTCCACTTTCTCTCCAACAGAGAACTGGTCCTCGAATATGATGGCGAGGCCGGAGATGCAATCCGAGATAAAGGACCTAGCAGCGAAGCTTAACCCTGCGCCGAGGAGGCCGAAGGCGGTCAAGATATATTCGGTCTTCTTGATGAAGATGGCGAGGATGGCTNTAATTGCCACGAGATATATCGCTAAAGTCAGGACATTGGTGACGAGGGAAAGAACGGTAAGAGCCCTTTGCTTACCATATCCATGCCTCCTAGCCATCCACGGCCTGATAAGCCGAGCGGAAAGCCAACCTAAAAAACGATGTGAAAGCCAGGCACTTGTAAGGATAAGAAGTATGCGTAAGGCATAGGAGCCTACGGTTGGGGAGCTAAGATAATTAACGAGCTTAAGGAAGGAATTCATTCTTTTTCCTCTCTGTTCAGGTATAAAAAGACCAAGCGCAGGAGCACGGGGAGGGAGGTGAAGAAGGCGATTAGGGAAAGCAAAACCTCCCCTAAAGAAAGGCCGATGGTGATGTAAACAAGGTAAGCGATAATTAGGGCCAGGCTGGGGATAANGTCGTACCATCGGCTGGCGATTAATTTCCTCCGCTTTGCCACCGTGAGGTAAATTAAAAAGAGGTTATTTAACACCAACCAGGNGGCTATTGTCTCATAACCTATTAAGTCTTCTACGTTCAATACTTCGAAAAGCAAAATCACAGCTCCAACCATTCCGAANGCGGAAATGGGAGCCACGCATATCAGGCTGAAGAGCTTCCTCGCCCATGAGGAATCCTCTAGGCCCGTCAATTTAACTATTTTAATCCTTCCCCTCTCGTAGTGCAGGGAATAGATGAAAGTAAAAATCAAAGGTGCGAGAAGCCAGCTTAAGAAATTGCTCGCCGGAACGCCATACCAGATTCCTGAGGCAGGATCCTCCCACCTCCAGAAGCCTGCCTTGGTAGCTATGGCATCTATGCCGAAGTCCAGGTTTAGAGCGAAAATCGAGGTCATCAAAGGTATCTTGTAGCGTCTGAACCCCATCTCCTCGGCCATGAAGATGCAGGCGTAGATTATAAAAGCCCACCCTAGGACGACGGCGGCTGGGACGACGTGCAGTTTTATCAGGCTAGGCTTGGGATAAGAGTAAGCATTAAAGAAAATCACCCCCATCTCCTCGAGAAGCCATCCATACAAACCGCCAGATAAAAGTAGCACCAGGCGCTCTACTTTATCCCTTGCCTTCTTAAGAGCGTGTAACACGGCGAGGGCGAACATTGCATAACCCAATAATTCTGCCAATATCCCTAACGTTTTCAAGGCAATTCTCTCCTCGATAGTGGGCATAACTTCCCTTAGTATGGTGAAGCGCTCCCCTCTGTAGTACACCTCTATTTCAAGAGAATTATAGCACAATTTGAGGATTTTGGGAAGGTGGGCCGCATCTTCACCACTGAGGTGTAAAGTTTATATGGTTGGTGTTATAGGAGCGCTTGACAAAAGGCTAAAAGCGTGTTATCCTAGTCTTTGCCACTTTTGGAGGCGGGAGGGAGTAGAACACGGATGAGCAGAATTCACGGATTTGGTCATCGAAATCGAGATTTAGGAAAGGAGGGAAATATCATGAAGCGCCAAGCTTTTAGCAATCTGGCAGTGTGCTGCCCTTTAATCGCCTCTCTGGTGATGGCAGTTCTCGTCAATCCCGCTTTCGCCTTAGTGGAGGCATTGAGCCTTGAGGAGCTGACAAGCAAATCGAGCATCATCATTAGGGGAAAAGTCGTCGCTCTCAGCTCCCGTTGGAACGAGGAGAGGACCCAAATCCTCACCGACGTAACCATCGAGGTGTCGGATTACATCAAAGGAGAATCCAAAGGAGCTGAGCTCACCATCCAGGTCCCAGGTGGGGTCGTCGAGGACATCGGGATGTGGGTATCAGATGTCCCGAGTTTCGAGGAGGGGCAGGAAGTCGTCCTATTCTTGTTTGGAGAAGACTTCGAGGTAGTGGGAGGTTTCCAGGGCAAGTTCACGGTGGAGAAGGGCATGGTCCTGGAGGTAGGGCTTCCCGTCGAGGAATTCATCTCCGGGGTTCGGCAGACTATGAAGGGCTCGCCGCCATCGTGGGCAAGGGAAAAGCCGCTTTCACGTTTTCTTCCCGAAGCCACGGCGCTCTCAGGCAAAGAAGGGCCTTTTTCTGAGATTCACTCGACTTCGGTTTTTTTCAACCAAAGTCACGTAACCTTGATGAAGAGACTTGATTCTTCATTAATTCACGTGACTTCGGTTAAAAAAATCTTTTTCTGAGATTCGCTCGACTTCGGTTTTTCTTCAACCAAAGTCACGAGACATAATGAAGAGACTTGTTTTTTCATTATTTCGCTTGCCTTTGGTTGAAAAAAACCAAAGTCACG
>Ga0180882_1220_pt1 | contig 11971 bp, 11 predicted proteins | sample Deesub1362A_J573_FD_124312 | JGI IMG/M metagenome (GOLD analysis project Ga0180882, IMG submission 124312) | Anaerolineales bacterium JdFR-64 | reverse complement strand
TGTTACTTTTGGGGAGGGCCGTTTTTGAGGTGATGGTTCCACACGAAAAAATGGCTGTCAAAGCCAAAATCGCTCCAAGCGTTTTTAATTGAAGTTCCATTCCCTTTACTCCTTACTCTATCTCAGGTGGACAAAAAGGAACGCTCACCCCCAGTATATCACAAAATCAAAGGAAAGCCTATAGGAAAATAGTACTAATGAAGCATACCTAACTATATCTTTTTACGAACCTCTTAATTCTTCTAAGGGCTTCCTCTATCCCCTCCATCGAGGTTGCATAAGAGCAACGAACGAATCCCTCCCCGCACTCTCCGAAGGCTGTCCCAGGAACAACAGCTACCTTCTCTTCGTAAAGTAACCTCTCCGAGAACTCCTCGGAGCTCAGGCCGGAGACCTCTATCGAGGGGAATGCATAGAACGCTCCCTTTGGCTCGAAGCATTTTAAGCCTATATCATTGAGCCCCTCTACGATGAACCTCCTCCTTTTATCGTATTCGGCTACCATCCTCTGGACATCTTCCTCTCCCCTCCTCAATGCCTCCATTGCAGCAAATTGGGCTGTTGTTGGAGCTGACATTATCGTGTATTGATGAACCTTTCGCATCGCTGCTAGAATCTCGGCGGGGGCAGCGGCGTATCCAATCCTCCACCCCGTCATAGCATAATCCTTTGAGAAGCCTTGTAAGAGGATGGTTCGTTCTCTCATGCCGGGAAGGGAGGGGAAGCATACGTGCTCTACACCGTAGACCAAGCGGTCGTATATTTCATCTGAGATTACAAGGAAATCGAATTTTTCGGCAAGAGAAGCTATCTCGATTAGCTTCTCCCTGCTCATCACAGCGCCGGTTGGGTTATTAGGATAGCCTATGAGCAATGCCTTCGTCTTCTCAGTGATTGCTTCCTCTATCCTCTCAGCGGTTACTTGGAAGTCGTCCTCTACCCCCGTCTCGACGATTACGGGCACGCCTCCTGCGAAGACGACTTCAGGGGCGTAGGAGACGAAGCAAGGCTGGGGTATGATTACCTCATCACCTTGGTCAATTATAGCAGTTAAGGCGAGGTAGAGGGCTTCGGAAACTCCTACTGTCACTAGGACCTCGCTCTCTGGGTCATAGCTCAACCCGTAGAGCCTTTTGATGTGCTTTGAGATTTCCTGACGGAGTTCGAGGATTCCTGAGTTCGATGTATAATGCGTCTCCCCCCTTCGGAGAGACTCTATCCCCGCCTCGATGATGCGTTGGGGGGTAACGAAATCTGGCTCTCCTATCCCCAATGAGATTACGTCCTTCATCGTGGCTGCGATGTCGAAGAATCTCCTTATCCCTGATGGTGGGACCCCCGCTACCTTCTTCGAGACGAAATCTCGCATGGGATTCTCCTCCTTTTATGATTGCAAGCGTTATTTTATTCGATTGAGAAGGGTTTCTGTTGAAACCACTTCTCCTTCTTTAAGATAAACCCTGGGCACCCTGGCAGCGATTGCGGTTACAACTTCGTAGTTTATGGTCTGTGCCCAGGAAGCAACATCCTCGACCGTTATCTCTTCGTCTCCTTGCTTCCCTATTATCACAACCTCTTCCCCCTCTTTAACCCCCTCTATCCCGCTCACATCTACCGCAAATTGGTCCATACACACACGACCGATAACCGGCGCCCTTTTCCCACGAACCAAAACCTCCCCCCTATTTGAGAGGAGGCGGTGGTAGCCATCGCCGTAACCGAAGGGGACAAGCGCTACGGGGGTAGGCTTTGTTGTGATATAGGTTCGCCCGTAGCTTATGCTAGAGCCCTCTGGGAGCGTTCTAAGTCTGGCTACTCTAGCTTTCAAGCTCATCGCGGGACGAAGTTGGACGGAACGGCTTACCTCCTTGGATGGGTAGAGGCCGTAGATTGTTATACCACAGCGAACCATATCGAGGTGCATCTCTGGTAAATCCAGTGTAGCTGCGCTGTTTGCAACGTGATGAAGAGGGAAGCTTATTCCCTCCCCTTCCAGTTTCTCTACCACTTCTAGATATAGATTGAATTGTCTGTAAGTGTAGCTTTTGTCCTCCTCATCTGCAGCGGCGAAATGTGTCCAGATTCCCTCTAGGAAGATGCCTGGTAGCTTTATAAGCTCTCTTACGAAATCCTCCACCTCCCAAGGCAAGAGCCCAAAGCGCCCTAAACCTGTGTCCACCTTCACGTGAACCGGCGTTTCCTTTCCTTTGGCTACAGATTCGTTTGAAAGGGCGAAGGCTAACTCTTTTGTGTTGACTGTAGGGGTAAGGTTCGAGCGGACTATAGAACCAGCTTCCTCTGGCGTGGCATATCCAAGGAGGAGGATTGGGGAATCTATCCCAGCACGACGGAGTTCGAGGCCTTCTATTACTCTATTCACAGCAAGGCGGCTTGCGCCGCTCTCGAGGGCGACCTTCGCAACTTGAGCAGCCCCGTGGCCGTAAGCGTTTGCCTTCACGACGGCCATAAGCTCGGTCTTATCTCCTATGTGCTTCTTCAACCCCTTTACGTTATGGGCGATGGCGTCGAGGTCGATTTCGGCCCAATTTGGAAATTCTCCTCTCATCCCTTACACAACAAATTAAAGAGCAGCAAGTTCTTGCAAATCTTGCTGCTCGCAGAGCTTATCCCCCGAGATAAGCCGCCTTCACATCCGGATTTCTTGCCAACTCCTCGCACGGCCCCGAGAGCACTATCCTTCCCGTCTCAAGAACGTAACCCCTTTGAGCAAACCGTAAGGCCATACGGGCGTTCTGCTCAACGAGGAGGATGGTCGTCCCTTCCTCGTTTATCTCCTTTAAAACCTCGAACAAATCCCTCATCAAAAGAGGAGCAAGCCCCATGGAAGGCTCGTCNANAAGNAGCAGCCTCCTTCCGCTCATCAACGCCCTTGCAACAGCAAGCATCTGAGACTCCCCACCGCTCAAAGTAGCTGCTTTTTGGTCCTTCCTCTCTGCAAGGCGAGGGAAGAGGTCGAAAACCATCTCATAATCCCTCTTTATCCCCTCCGGGTCCCTGCGGGCGTAAGTGGCCAGTTTAAGGTTCTCCATCACAGTAAGGTTGCCGAAGAGCCTCCTCCCCTCGGGCACCTGAACGATGCCCAATTCGCTCACCACCTTGTGAGGGGGATAATCTAATAAATCCTTCCCCTCGAATGTTATCCTGCTTCCCGGCTCAACCGGAATAAGGCGGGAGATAGCCCTGAGGGTGGATGTCTTTCCAGCTCCATTGGCTCCTATGATGGTCACTATCTCCCCTTCGTCCACCTCAAAAGATATACCTTGAACCGCTTTTATCGCTCCGTATGAGACGCTCAAATTCTCAACTGATAGAAGCATCTTAGACTTCCACCTCCTTGCCCAGGTAAGCTTCTATCACCCTGGGATTGTTCCGAATCTCATCGGGAGTTCCTTCAGCGATTATCTCCCCGAAATCTATAGCCTTAATCCTCTCGCATAGGTCCATAATCACCTTCATCCTATGCTCAACCAAAATGATGGTCAAATTGAACTCTTCCTTTATCCGTCTGATGAGGTCCATCGTTTCGTACATCTCTCGGAGGGTCATTCCAACCGTAGGCTCGTCGAGAAGGAGGAGCTTAGGCTCCAGGGCCATTGCCCTTGCCATCTCAACCCTCCTTTGGAGGCCATANGGGATGTCCCAAGCTCTTGCGTCGGCATATTCGATGAGCCCGAAGGTTTCCAGGAGTTCGTAGGCTCTCTCCTCTATTTCCTCNTCCCGCTTCTTGCATCTCCCCGTCCACAAGAGGGCATCTACCAGGCTATANTTCAGCCTGNAGCTGAAGGCGAGTTTAACNGTATCCAGGACCGAGAGGTGGCGCCATAGCCTCAACTTCTGAAAAGTCCTGCCTATCCCTTTTGATGTTATCTCATGTGGGGGACGTCCTACCAAGCTCTCGCCATTAAAGAGTATCTCACCTTCTGTTGGCCTGTAGATTCCACAGATGAGGTTGAAGATAGTGGTCTTTCCTGCCCCATTAGGGCCTATAAGACCAACCAACTCGCCCTCCTCTAGATTTTCGTGGAAGTTATGAACAGCCCTTAACCCACCGAACCAATGGGTNAGGTTCTTAATCTGAAGCAGGGGCACGTCTAGCCTCCTTTCTNAAAAATCCGAACTCCCTGAATGAGATAAGCCCCCACGGGCGTCNTAGCATGAAGACGATGATTATCACAGGGATAACCATCCANTTAGCTATCCCCAGGGGGCGAAGGGCCTCTAACAAGAACTGATATATCACCGCTCCGACGATTGAACCGCTGATGGAATTCAATCCACCCATGTAGAGCATGGCCATGATTTCCGCTGTCTTCATGATGCCAAATGTAGCGGGGTTGATGTATCCCATAATATGAGCGAAGAGACCACCAGCGACCCCACTCCAAAAGGCGGAGAGCATGAAGGTGACAACTTTGACACGGCGTGTGTTTACAGTCATTACATCTGCAGCGGTCTCGTCGTCCCTGACCCCCGTTGCCCCCTTGCCGAGAATGCTGGAGACATAATTACGCATGACCCACACGCCTACGAGTGTCCAAACGAAGACCACAGGCAAGCTGGCCAATTTTGGCTGGTTCATGAAGCCTCTTGGGCCGCCTATGACCTCTAAATTCTCGAAGGTGCTCTTAACGATAAAGGTATATGCCAGGCTGATGATGGCAAGATAATCCCCCCTTGTCCTGAAGGAAGGGATGGCAACCAAAAGCGCAGTTAAGGCCGTAACCAAACCACCGATGATTAAGGCTATTGGGAACATGAAGGGGCCTAGAGCTGGAGGAAGAAGGGGAGGGCCGAAAACATGGTCGTGCACAAATCCTCCAACCGTGAGGATAGAGGCTATATAGGCGCCAACTCCCATAAACCCACCGCTCGCACAGGAGAACTCGCCCATATAGCCGTTCATCAAGTTCAGGCTGACCGTTAAAAGGATGGAGATGAATATGAAATTGAGAACAAGCAATCGGTACTCGTCGAGGCTGCCCCATACATATATGGCACCATAAAACACTATCGGAAAAAGGAGCGTGGATAACCAGGGTGGGAGCCTTTTAACCGAGGATGCAANGAGTTTGGCCACAACATAGGTAGGAACGAGGTAAATCGGCAGCAGGTAGGCTACGATGCTGGGAATCAATAAAGGCGATTCTATCACGTATCTGATGCCGAAAAGCCTTGGCACTTTCCCCAAGCCAAGGGGCAAAGCCAGCACATCTCCTACTAACCGTTCGATAGCGGCAGCCACCAGGAAGCCCAATATCCAGGCTTGAATGGGGATGCCGGTAACGCTCGATTTAACCTTCTGAATTAACGATGCCATTTTAAGCCTTCCTTACGGGAGTGGTGAGTGATGCGTAAAGAGTGATACGTGATGAGTTTCATCACGTTTCACGCATCACTTTATATGGATGTTCAGATAATGTTTCGGTGTAGGGGCGCCCCTCGCGGGCGCCCTTGGCAGGCGCAAGGCCTGCCCCTACCACGGATCTTTTTCTGAACGTCTATAGCCTCAGCTGTGCGCTATATGGCTCGCCGAAGAAGCCATGGGGCCGGAAGGTCAAAAGGATGAGGACGATGGAATAAGCGATTAAGTCACGGAGTGTGGAGGGGAAGATGGCAGCTACGAATATCTCAATAAACCCCAGCAGGTAGCCGCCGAACATAGCCCCTATTACCGAGCCTCTCCCCCCCAGGATGGCTGCGATGAAAGCCTTCCAGCCGATGAGGGCGCCCATATAAGGCTCAAGGACGGGATAAGCGGTGCAGAAAAAGATTCCGGCGATGGCCGCCATGGAGGAGCCAAGGGCAAAGGTGGCGGCGGCGATGAAGTCTATGGAAACACCCATCAATGGGACAACAGGAAAGTCATAAGCCATAGCCCTCATGGCCAACCCTACCCTGGTCCTATGCACAAGCAGGTGCAGGATATACATTAGCACTAAAGAGACGCCGACTATCATGATTTTGGTGTTGGTGATGCTTATCCCTCCAACTTTGTAGACTACTGTCTCGATAAGGATGGGGAAATTTCGTCGCTCGGCGCCAAGCCCCCACAGGTTGGCGGTCTCCATTAGTAGGCCTATCATCAGGCCGGTGACCGCAGCCGATGCCCTCGGAGCGTTCCGTAAAGGCCTGTAAGCTACCCTCTCGACGAGAATCCCCACGATCGAAGTCCCTATCATGGCTAAGACGAGAGTCAACACTAGGACCAACCAAGGGGGCATAGGAACAAGACCTCCCGCTGATATGGCCAAAAGGGCGCCGCAGATGAAGAGGCCTATATAGGAGCCGGCCATGAAAATGTCCCCATGGGCGAAGTTGAATAACATGAGAACGCCATAGACCATAGTATAGCCTATTGCGATGAGGGATAAGAAGCTGCCCCATTGCAAGGCGTTCACGAAGTGTTGAAAGAATCCGCTTAAAGTCACTTTCGACAACCTCCTAATCATTTGAAGGGTGGGGCAGGCTTCTGCCCACCCCACCCTCTAGGCCAGCCGTGGCAAGGCTACGGACAAGCCCAATCAACGAACTCGAACTCGAAATCCGGGTTGTACTCGACGATAACAGCGCACTTGATTGGGTCGCCCTCAGGAGTGAAGTCCATTGTTCCTGTTGTTCCCTCCCACTTCTTAATCTTAGCAAGCTGGTCCTTTATGGCCTCTCTGTCCTTATCCAAGTCGCCTGTCAGACCGCCTGTGTTCTTGATTGCCTCGAGGAGGATTTGAGCGGCGTCATATGCCAGGGCCCCCACGTCGCTTGGCACATACCCATACTTCTCATTGAATGCATCAATGAACTCCTTTGTCCTCCCAGTTGCCCCCACCATTGCGTAGTGTGTTGTGAATCTGTATCCAACGCAATCCTCTCCGCAGAGGGAAGCCAGGTCTCCACCTGCCCAACTGTCGCTGCCGAAAATAGGCTTGTCCCAACCAAGTTCCTTGGCCTGCCTGACAATCAGGGGGACCTCGTCGTAGTACTGAGGCGTGTAGAGGATCTCGGCTCCCGACTCGATGATCTTTGTCAACTGAGCGCTGAAGTCCCTGTCCTTGGTAGTGAAGGTCTCGAAGGCCACAACCTCAAGCCCCAGCTCCTCGCAGCTCTTCTTGAAGAACTCCGCCAGGCCCTTGGGATAGTCGCTTGCCACGTCGTAAAGGACGGCTACTTTCTTGACTTTGAAGTAGTCCTTGACGTACTTGGCACCCACATAGCCCTGGAAGTCGTCAATGAAGCAAGCCCTGAAGACATATGGGCGGCCCTTCGTGGAAAGGGGGTTGGTGGACCAGGGGCTTATCATCGGTGTCTTTTCTCGATCAGCCACCTCACCCATGGGTATTGTCTGCTTGCTTGCGTAGGAGCCTATTAGAGCCAAAACCTTGTCCTCAACGACGAGCTTGGTGCAGGCGGCAACGGCTGACTCGGCCTTTGATTCGTTGTCCTCGAGGAGAATCTCGATCTTGTATTCATGTGGCCCGACCTTCAGCTTCCAATCTATCTCATCAAGTGCCATCTCTACGCCGTACTTCCCATCCTCCCCCACCTTAGGGATGTCGCCTGTCAAGGGGGCGACGTGTCCTATCTTAATCACTCCTCCATAGGGTACGGGGGGCGGCTTGGGCGGACACCCAACCAAAGTGACAAGCAGTGCTAGCATCGAAAACGGAACTAATAGTTTCCTAAACATTTCCCCTCCTCCTTATCTTTTAATCTAATCCGAGAATTTGCGATTTCCCGGATTGCGAGGAAGACGGACCAGGGAGGACATCCCTATATTATGTGTCCTTCATCACCTCCTTTCGTATGGATTCTTCCTCTCAGCGCTCGGCCGGGTTCGCAACCCTGACCCCTTCAATTGTCTTTCCCATGTCAGCGCTTTTAGTGTAGAAGCATTCGTTAAAATGTCAACCTTATTCTCCGGGCTAGTCTCAGTCTCACTTTGTCTATCTCTATGTCACCTTCTTGAGGGAGCAACTTGATGCCATAAAGCTGCATAAAATCGTGTCCTGCTAAAATATCGTAGTCTTCCTCTAGGATTTTATCCTCAACAACATAAGCTACTTGACGACACCAAAATTCGAATAACTTTACATAAAAACGTATGATCTCCTTGCTTTGAAACTCGCCTCCGCCTAAACCGCTAAATGGTGCTGGCTCGACAAGCTCAAATGCTCTTCCTACTTTTAACGCTGAGGACCGTTTTATGAAGGTAAAAGGCGAGCCATTGTCAAAGCAAAATACTAATTTCACTGCCTCTTTTCCTGAGGGATAATAGCTTACCTCGAACTCCTTTGTTAAGTCCCCTTCCGCTTTTCACGTGCTTTTTATCGCCTAGCGTAACAATTGACAACCAAACTCATAATAATTATGCCTTCATAATAATTATACCATAATTTCTGTAAAAAATCAAGCTTTTCCCGAAGTCACGTCTCGTCTCAGACGGAATCGATTTTGCCCGAGATTCGCTCCAAAAGCGAGAAAGCACAATCTATCTTCGTCACAATTGCTCCTCGTTTTGCCGTTTCGTAAAAAGGAAATGGAAGGAAATTCTCTGAAAGGAGAGATTTTCTATAGAGCCAAGTCAAAAGAGGGGTTAGCTTTTACCACCTCCGCCAAAATTTAGTAGTCTCCTTCTTGAGTGTTACTGAGAAATGAGGTATACTTTGGATCACCACAGAACTCAGGAGGGATGGTCAGAAAGGCATTCGTCAGCGTTGGTGATTTCTGTCCCGACGAAGATTGTCGTGATTATGGGAAGCGAGAGATCGGTCAGGTCAAGAATATCAAGAAGAGCAGAACAGGTCTAGAGATTGCTCACGTTTTGCATACTAGCATTCCCACCGTACAGAGAACCCGCCGGCGGTTCGTAGAAGAGGGTCTGGAGGCTTCTCTCAATGAACGACCACGACCCGGTGGGCAAAGGGAGCCGGATGGGAGAAGTACAACGGATACAACGGATTAATCAATTGTAGTCAAAAGTGAAGCAATGCTAATAGCGTTGGCCAGGAGCGCCCCACCACCCGGCCGGAAGCGTTGGACTCTGCAACTTTTTGCCGACAAGTTGGTGGAATTAAGGGTTGAAGAATTAGTCAAGTCTACTTAAAAAGATTTGCCAAGCGGAATTGACTTAAAGAGATTTTCGGTTGGGATACCTCCTCCAACTATTCCTCAAACACGGTTTGTTTTTCTACTTCCGTCTGCAGGGCTAGCAGTGCCCTCTTAACCAAGTTAAGGCGCAGCTCCCTTTCCTCATCTTCGGACAATTCTGGATTCCCTAAGGGATGCGGGATAGCCACACCTGGCACGATGCGATTAGCCCCTACGGTCAGAGAGATAGGCACTATCGAAGCCACATGCACCACAGGCAACCCTACCCGCTCTATTTCCTTTACCATCGTTGCACCGCAACGAGTACCGGTTCCTCAAGTGGAGGTGAGTATCACACCATTAACACCGGCAGCCTTCAACTTCTTAGCGATTTCCTTGCCAAATCTCTCACAACTTGCCACCGAGGTAGCATTGCCTACGGTGACATAGTAAAAATCGTGCAGTTTACCAATGATGCCTTCCTTCTCCAGGGTTCGCATGGCGTCAACTGGCAATACCCTATCCGCGTCCTCGTTAGCGTAAGTCGGATCGTAACCCCCATGTGCGGTCTCATAGGCATCTGAGGTTAAGTCGTTCACCTCGGCGATATTGTATTCGGCGAACTTGGAAGCGCTGGCGGCCTCTATTCGGTCCGGGTTACCTAAGGGCACTATTCCTCCTGAGGTCACCAAGGCTATAGTAGCCGAGCGCAGGTCCTCTATCGGGGGGCTGGGGGGGATGAGCTCAAAGGCGGGCATCGGATACTCTGTCTGGAATGGCTCTCCCTTGAGTTTAGCAAGGAGCATGTCCACTGCCCTCTCCGCTGCAGTTCTATCAACGAATAGATTGACCCTGATGCCCTGGGGAAAATAACCTTCCTCTTGAGGAGTGCCAATCTCCTGACCGAGGCCTAGCTTGCGTACGAAACCAGCCATTTTAGGGATAGCCTCTTTCATATACCGGGCGGAATCACCGGTGGGAATGATGTAAACACGCTTTCGGTAGAGATCTAACCCTGGATTCTCCTCGTACATTGCCGTAATCACAGGGATGCCCAGCCTCTCTCTCACCGCCGAACAGGAGGCGCCGCAGGCGATTCCGTATCTGCCGGCATTAAATGCTGGGCCAGCTACAAATACGTCTGGCTTATAAGGGGAAATTAGCTCTACCACCTTTTCTGCTGCAACGTCTATGTTATCAGCGAAGTAACCATCGCCACAGATAACGGTGGCCACTATCTCCCCTTCCTCCCCTAAGGCCTGTTGCAAGGCTTTGCCAGGGCCGATAGCTCCCTCCTTAATCAGGGGAGGGATGTATGCCTTCTCCTCGCCGCCTATCTGACCGAAGAACTGATTTAAGTAATGAACCACTTTATACTTTACCATTTCCTCCCTCCTTTATCGTCCTTGGGCGGTTAACTTACCAAAACCTAGCTGGCAGGTAGAGCCTACAATGCTTTGTATCTCGATTTTTACGCTCCCATCAGCCCCAAGACAACCGTCAAACCCTCCTGCAATGACCTCTGCCGGTTTCAGGTCTCCAATGATATGCTTCATGGGGGGAAGGGTTATCACCTCATTAGCATTTCCTACGCTCACCACCGCATCAGCCTCAGGCACTACATCTGCTAGGGATTGGGAAGCGCCGTCCCTTCCAGCGAACTCATCGGTGATAAGTACGGTTTTTATGCCATAATCTTCCATCTTCTTGCAAAGCATCATCAAATCGGTATCGGGGTTGCCGAAACCTTCATTGGTAACGACCACTCCATCTGCTCCAATGAGTTTCGCCAATTTGCTGGCATAGTCGGAAGACCTCTCCTTGTCTGCCAGGGAGACATTTAAATTGGTGACTATCACCCCGATGAAATTCAAATCCTTGCCATGCCTCCGATAGAGCTCCTTGATTACNGCATTGTTCATGTGGTGGAAGGTAGTGTGTTTATCGCAAGCAGAGACGCAGTTGCCGCTCACTATGGCTCCATCCATCACTTCATTAGGATGGATTAACGTGGGTAAGATCTTCTTAGCGTCAACGCCGTAGAGATAGGTGTCGTGCAACAGACCCTGTGATAACAGCGGGTGAACATAGGCGATTTTAGGAAGGGAAGCATCTGTAACCGGTCTCAGTTCATAGACTTCCACCTCATCAGGGGCGACATCCTTGCCTGCTTTGCCCAGGTAAACCGCTGCCCTCAGCCCGGCGAGTCGCACAGCCTCCTCGTGGGCGTGTGGAGCTAGCCCGTTGATGGGGCGCAGAATCAATGCCACATTGTTAGTCTGGGAAAACGGCGAATACTGGGCCCCAGGTCCGCTCATATCTATGAGCCCCTCCTGAAAACCTACGATGCGGCCAACGGTCACTAAAGTTGCCCCCCGCAGGACATTGGTTCTGCCTGCTCCCACCGTCCCCATCTTACCGATTATCCCTGGAAAAAGCTCCCCAGGCCCGCTTACCTTGACCCTGGGTTCGATTACGTCCTTTACCGGGATTATCCTCACTTCCTCTCCCGGCCGCGCCAGCTCGACATCCGCTTCGGCTAATCTATCGTCTTGCAGGGCCAGGTTGATTAGCTCCTTTTTGTTCACATAGAGTGTGCCGTCTCCAATGATGGTCTCGTCACCGAATTGCACGTCCTCGATTTTGATTATCCCTAGTTCTAAGCGCATGATGAACTTCCCTCCGTTTCAAAAGTTTTTCAAGTTTCTCGATAATATCCTCTTCGGTAAAATCATCACCCACCAACTTGTCTACTACTTTCCCATCCCGATAGAACAAAAAGGTGGGTAAAGTTTGTACCTCCCCCCTAAGGCTCACTATCAGCTTTCGGTTTTTGGGGCAATCTACTTTACCAAACTTTACTTTGCCT
>Ga0180882_1286_pt1 | contig 12180 bp, 12 predicted proteins | sample Deesub1362A_J573_FD_124312 | JGI IMG/M metagenome (GOLD analysis project Ga0180882, IMG submission 124312) | Anaerolineales bacterium JdFR-64 | reverse complement strand
CCAGACCGCCAGCAACTCTTGATTCTAAAGTTCGTGGAGAGGATGTCAAATGCCGAGATAGGCCGTATAATGGGTCGGAGTGAGGGAGCCATTAAGTCGCTTTATCATCGTACCTTGGTGGCTTTGAAGAAGGAATTAGGCAGCGATTCTTAATCGAAGGATTTGGTGAGAGGGATGAAGAATAGATTATTAGCCGAGATATTATCTGCGCATGCAGACCAATTGAATAAAGAGAGGAAAAGGGGGAGGGTTTACCTTGCGATGTTCCCTGACCTTCGAAATCAACTTAAACCCTTATTGACTTTGGCGGAGAGGGTTAAGGAAGTTTTAGTGCCTGTGGAGCCATCTTCCTCCTTTCTGAAGGATTTAGGCAAAGGCTTAATAACCGCCGCCTACAAGGAACGGATTCAGGTAGTGAGGAGGAGGATGCGTAAGAGGTTCATCGGTGCAGCCGCCTTTGGCTCTGCCCTCTCCTTTGCAGGTTTCGTAGCTTATCTTATCCATGCCCACGCCAAGCGTGCTTCGTTGAGTTAGGTGATTAGCCCCTCTCAGCATCCTCGGCCAAGCTAATCCAAAGGCCTTCGGGGAGAGTTTCTTCATCTTTAATTGCTCCAGTTGCCTCCTCTGGGGGCGGCACATTTCTTAGGCTAAACCCTATCCTTCTCCTCTCGGCGTCTATTTCTATTATGCGCAATGTCAGTTCTTCCCCCTCCTCCACTACCTCACATGGGTGGTCGAATTCCCCATTAGAGAGTTCGGATATATGGATAAGTCCTTCTACACCCGGCTCTATTCTTGCAAATGCCCCGAAATCAACAACGTTTGTGATAACCCCCTTCACAATTTGCCCGATGTGGTATTTACCGTTCACAAGGCTCCATGGGTCCGGCTTAAGGCGTTTGATGCTGAGGCCTATCCTTTTCTTCTCGTAGTCCAGGCGGAGGATGTAGACATCAACCTCATCTCCGACTTTGATCACCTCGCTTGGATGTTTGACCCTTTGCCAGGAGAGCTCTGAGATATGCACAAGTCCCTCGGCGCCGCCGATGTCAACGAAGGCTCCGAATTCGCAAAGGCGCCTAACCACTCCCCTCCTGATCTCCCCCTCAACTAACCCTTCCATTAATTTCTCCTTGCGCTTCTCTTTGGCCGCTCTCTCAGAGAATATAAGACGACGACGGTAGGGGTCCACTTCTATGACTTTAAGGGAAAGTCGCCTTCCGATGTAATCCTTTAACTTCGCCATCTTCTCATCGGGGGACAATCCACGAGGCATATCAATCAGTTGGGAGGCGGGGACAAATCCTTTTATCCTGCCGAACGGAACTATCAATCCACCCTTATTGAAACCGATTATCTCTCCCTCGTAAATCTCTCCGCTTGTAAAAAGCTCTTTGGCATCGGACCAATCGTGATAAAGGCGAGCTATGCTTATCGAGACTATTACGTTTCCTTCGCTGTCCTCCGGCTTGATTACGTATACAGGAATCACATCCCCGACATCTATTTCAGCTACGGTTTCCTTGCCGAGCTTCTCCAAGTCAATGTTTGGTACGATGCCTTCCCTTTTGGCCCCTATGTCAACTATTATCCTATCCGGCTCTATTGAGATAACCGTACCTTGACGTATCTCCCCCCTTCGAGGGTAATGGTAAGCATATCCTTCCGTCAGGAGCCGCTCCATCAAAGGCATCCCCTTTTCTTCTGGCCGATTTATTCTCTCCATAACATTCGCTCCATCCGAATTTTGGAGTGCTCAAACCTTGCTTGAGCAAAGAAAGCTCGACCACCCTACCCCGTGAACTGTATAACAACATTGAGGAGGGTAACCGAGCTTTCCGTTGCCTTTCGCTCGGTGCTTTTTACACTTCAAGCTTTTTCCTCGATTCGCCGTTCACCGAGCAAATTTAAGATTTTGCTACGAACTAACGCTTTTACATTTCTTCGATGAACCCCTCCATAGGTTACTTTGGTTAGGATAAGGTGTTTTAAATATCCTGAAGGTTTGTTACCACTTTTGCACTTTGGCTTTTTGCCTATTCTACAAGTGGTATAAGGCTTAAATTAATTATAGCATAATTAAGATAAAATTGTCAAACCCCTCGATTTTGGCCTTCAGAAACGAGCAACACTCCAAAGGGAGACCACTATTCGAAGGCAAGCTTGACGACAATTGAAAATCGTGGTATTCTAATTAACTGAGACTTGGTCATAAATCGAACCGTGCCCTATTGACAGGACACGCCCTACCCTGTGGAATACTCTATTCCATAGGGCTTGTGAAATACGCCATTTCACAGGGCATGGCTGCCCCGGTAGGATTATTATGAACTTTACACCCTGCCGGAGGCAGCAATATGATGGCACAATCCTTTTCGTGCTTTTCTTTCTTTCCCTGGTTAACCAAGCTCTACCTCTGACTAATCCGTTGTATACCCTCCGAATATCGGTGAAAAGGGCGGGGTAGACCTTATGTGTATCCTGTTAGGCTCATCATTAAACTCTGGATAATCATGATTTTTCGTTCCGATTCCAAGTGGCTATGCCTTATATCGCTTTCGGAGCCAGGATTTGCCTGAAATCTTCTGGGACATAATTGCCATTTTGTTCCTTGCATATCAAGCCTCCCCGATATTCTCCCTCATAAGGGATAGGAGGCCGATAGGTCTCCTCTTTTATCTCCCCGCCCTGAAGTAAATCCCCAAGATGATACCTGACGAGGGAGGTGTATTCGCATGAAATTCAATCCCAAGGAGTGGAGTGTGCTTACCTGGCGATTGTATGGATTTTTCGTGCTCCTCATCATGGTCATTTACATCGTAGCGGTTGTAGTGCTGAGGGAGAGGATATTTAAGATGCCCTGGATAGCCTTGCCCGTGGCAGCATCAATCGCCCTCTTCTCATTCGTCTGGATGGTGGGTGCCGCGAAGTATGGGTCTTTTAAAAAGGGCTTCCTACTCGCCATATTTTTTATATTGGCATTACTAGCCAAAGCGATTATTCGGGGGATCGCCGGCTCCGACGTAATTCGACTTTCCTGGTTCTTATGGCTTGCCCTCATCTCTCTCCCCGCAATCGCAATCATCTCCTATCTGGAATGTATCAGCTTTGGGGAGATCCTTTCCAGGTTTTTAAAGGGGTGATGAATGAAGAGGTTCTGGGATATAATTGCCATTTTTCTCGCATATCAGGCCTCCCCTCCCTTCCCTTGGATTAATAAACATCGGAGGATAAAGAAATTAATAGATGTGCCGGTATTCAAGAAGGAAAATCTGGGATCCTATTTAATCCAATTTTTGAAAACTTGAATCGCCTATCATTCCATTGAGAAGAAAAAGGAGAGAAAGGGGGAGATTTGAACGAAATACGTGATTTATCTTGGAGCTTTCGTTTTAGCAAATATCCTGATAAGGGTTCTTCCACTCCATAAATTAGGAGGAGGGTGGGCTCTCTTTGGAGCCGTTCTCTTAATACACATTCCCTTCTGGTGGGGGAGTACATTGTTGATAGAGGCCATTTGGGGAGTAGAATTAGGTCCTATTTTAAAGAAACTAAGCTGGCTATGGGTGACTTCAATCATGCTTAATACAACCCTTATCAGGATCGGTTTAGATAAAGGATGGTATTCAGATGGGAAGGGGCGTGAGGGTGATGGGTGATGAGACCTTCTGTGGCATGATTGCCTTTCTATTCCTTGCATATCAGGCCTCTCCGATATTCGCTTTCTTAAGGGAAAGGAGGCCGATAGGTCTACTCTTTTACCTCGCAATTGAGGCGCTTCTTTGGTGGCTTTTCCTCAAGGTGGGGGAAGATAAGATAAAGGGGGCGATAGGCCTTGTCATCCTCTTCTTCCCCTTCCTCGCCCTCCAGGACATCTCCTGCAGGAAGCGATTGAGGAGGGCATTGGAAGCCTACGGTGGGAGGTGGATGGATGTTCCCCTCCGGAAGTGCCTCCTCCCCTTGCGTATAAGGATGAGGGAGAGGGTAAAGGGTTGGCTTGAGGGGGAGCTTTCCTCTGGGGAGGAGCTCATCGAGGTTGTAAGGGGGAGGGTGGGATCCCTGAGGAGGATTTTGGTTTCCGAATTCCTCCTTGTTCTCTTGGGCCCTGGGCTCCTCGGGGTCTCATTGAGGGAGAGGATATCCGGCGAAGTCATACTCGCCCTCACATCGGAGCGTCTCCTCATCATCCTCCCCGAGCCATGGTTTTGGAGGCGAAACGTGTTGATTTCGAGGCCGAGGGGTGAGATAGCTCAAGCGAGTTTAAAGGAAAGGTGGGGAAAGATTTCCCTCTGGCTATCCTTCAAGGATGGTGAGGAGCTTGAGCTCTTTCCCCACCTCCACCAGAAGGGGGCTGCGAGGGGTTTCGTTGAGCTCCTCTCGGAAGAGGCGGCTTAACCAATATGGAGGAGGGAAAATGAGCGAGAGGGCATGGGATATAATCGGCTGGATCGCAGGAGCATTCTGCGTTATAGCAGGGTTATTCGCATGGAAATTTCAGAATGTTCCAAGAGTAAGGCCTTTTTAAATAATTTTTTGGAGTGCCCACATGCTTATCTCATAAGGAAGTAATGAGCTTGCACGCCATAATCAGGAGGCATTAGAGTAGTGACCCTCATTCTCCTCCATTCCCTTTTTCAGTACTAGGAAGAGGGGCGCTTCCCCCTCCCTTGTAAGGGCGAGGGCTAGCCCCCGCCCCTACTAGAGCTTTGTAAAGGGGGGTGTGAGATGACTCGTGAAGTCCTAGGCTTTATCGGTTTCATAATTTGGGTTCTCATTCTCATCCCTTACTCCATACTCGTCTTTTGGATCGTTCGCTCGAGGGGGCCCTTGGGTTGGAGGCATCCCTTGACGCTGGCCGGCGTCATCCTCTTGCTTTTGCCAGCGATCCCTCTCTACCTGATCTCAGGGTCGGCGGGGGATGTGGGCAAATTATACGCCATCGTTTTGGGCTTCTTCATCATCGCGACGGCCATTGGGCGGTTAGATAAGGTCCTTGAGGTTGGAAGCAAAATGGTGATGGCCACTGGGTGGTTAAATAAGGTCCTTGAGGCTGGAGGCAAAGAGGCTGAATCGGCTCAGGTTGGGTGGGGGAGGATGGGGAATTGGCTATTCCTCACTCGAAAAAGAAAAGAAAGAGTTACTCGCCCTAAATTAAAGAAGGCCCTTAAGGCAATCGCACTAACCTCCCCTTTGATCCTTGGACTCGTCTGCCTCCACACCCTCTCACCTGACGTTTCTCTCCCAAAGGGGGAGGTGGCGGCCCTGGCAGAGGATGCCGGGTTGCCTGCATTCGCTGAAAGGTATTACGCCGAAGCCATAATGGAGGGGGCTGAAGGGGTCGCCCTGATAGAGCTGGGGAGGGGCCTCATAAGGTGCGTGGTCGAGAATGAGGAAAGCGATTTCGACATCGAGGGGTTCATCACGAGGCTTGTTGAGAGGGAGGAAAGATCCCCCGAATCGCTCTATCTCCTAGGATACCTCAGGTCGATGGAGGAGCGCTACGATGAGGCTCTTTTTGCCTTCGATCTGGTCTTCCGGAAGGAGCCAAACCTCCCATACCTTGCCAACTCGAAGGGATACGCCCTCCTGAAGCTTGGGAGGGAGGATGAGGCGATAGAACTCTTCTTCAAGGAGCTCGACCTTCCGGGAGGGAACCACGATGGAGCGATCTTAAACCTCGAGGAGATAGCTCTCAGGAGGAAGGACCCCGATCTCGCCCGCAGTGTCCTCGACCACCCGGTGGTGAGGGGGATGGGGCCGGGGGCTCTCGGCTCGCTCGAGCTCCTCTCCGGAAGGTGGCGGGAATACATCGAGGGGGTGTTTTCTAACCTGGGCTACGCCATCAGATTCGTTTCTACCCTCGACATCCTGCTTTCCGGGGCGATACTATCATTCTGGCTTCTTTACTTCCTTCTCTTCGACATTGAGGAGAGGGAGCCGATATGGGCAGTAGCGCTCTCCCTATCCCTCCCACCACTTCTTCTTCCCCTTGGCGTCCTCCTCTTCGACATCTCCGATATGATCTCCCCCAGCGAGGGCTTCACTAATACATTCCTCCTGGCCCTCTCTGAGGAGGTGATAAAGTTTCTTCCGATTTTAGTCTTGATAGGGATGGGGCAGGTGAGGGGGGAGCTCGATTACTTGATGTACGGAGTGATGTCGGCACTGGGGTTCGCAACTTTCGAGAACGCCCTCTACGGGGCTGAGATCCTGCTCGGAAGGAGCGTCCCCTCAACATTGGGCCACATATGCTACACCTCCCTGGCATCGTGGTCGATTTGGGCTGGTGGGGGTAACCCCCTCGTTCTTCTTCTCGGCCTCCTCCTTGCGGCCCTCCTCCACTCCATCTTCAACGAGCTTCCCGGGATAGGGGTCTCACTCATGGTCCCAGTGATGTTCATCGCCCTTACCTGGAGGGTTAAGAAACACGTTTCAAAGGAGAACATAAGGCGCTTCGCTTCTTTGAGGTTCTCCATCGGTTATCTCACCCTTTTTATCCTCTGCTTTGGCTCCTTTTATGAGCTCCTGAGGGTTTACCCCAAGTTCCTGGCGTGGAGGCTATTCTTGCTTCAGGTTCTCATAATAGGTATTGTGATATATAGGTTTCCCTGGTGGGGGGAGGCTGAGGAGATTGGGTGGGAATGAGGTTTTTGCGCAATCATACAGGGAAGGCGATGAGGGAAGAGAACCTTTGGTATCGAATTCACGATGACGTTCCTTAAACATCTTCGCTGGAAAGAAGGATGAAAAGTAGCTATTGAGAGGAGGAAGAGAGAAATTAGAAGTCTAGCTCTCTCCCTTAATAGGCTAAGAACAGTCCCCTGAAGTAAATCTTGAGGAGGTGTATTCACATGAAACTCAATCCACAGGAGTGGAGCCTGCTTACGTGGCGATTATATGGACTTTCTGTGGTCCTCATCGTGGTCATTTTCATCGTAGCGTTTGTAGTGCTGAGGGAGAGGATCTTAAAGATGCCCTGGATTGCCTTGGCCGTTGCCGCCTTCATCGCCATGTTCTCATTCCTCTGGCTGGCGGGTGCCGAGGAGTATGGGTCTTATAAAAAGGGCTTCCTCTGGGCTATAGCATACATCGTGTTGGTATCAACCGGCATAAGCCTTTTGAGAAGGATGCTCCTTGAGGAGATTCGATTTTGGGACTTGGCGAGGCTCGCCCTTGCCCTCCTCATTGGGGGCGCCATCATCTCCCGCCTGGAAGGTGTAAGCTTGAGAGAACTCCTCTTTAAGGATTATCCTTTAAATGATGATGAAACCTAACCTGGCTCATCAAATTGGGAGGGGATTTGAATGAAATAGGTGATTGATCTTGGAGCGCTCGCTTTAGCAAATATCCTCTTAAGAGTTCTCCCGCTCCATAGGTTGGGAGGGGGATGGGCCCTATTTGGAGCCGTCCTCCTGATACACCTCTCGAATCACTCAGCTCGTTCCAGAGTGCTGTGAACACCAAACGAGCAACACTCCGAAGGGGGACTACTATTCGACGGCAAGTTTGACAACAATTGAAAATCGTGGTATTCTAATTAACTAAGGGGTGGGGGCGCAAATCAATGGAATGAAAGGAGGGGAAATGCCTACGTATATTATGCTGAGCACGCTCACCGATGAGGGAGCGAAGACGATTAAGGAGAATCCAGACCGCATAAAGGAAGTGAACCTTGAGGTCGAGGCACTGGGCGTTACCGTGAAGGCTCAATACGCTGTTTTAGGCCCATACGACTTCGTGAACATCGTCGAGGCTCCGGATAACGAGACCGTCGCTAGGGTCTCCGCCGAGCTTGCCTCAAGGGGAAGCGTGAAGATACAAACATTAGCTGCTATACCTATTGACGACTTCATTGCCAAGCTCAAGCAAAAATAAGTAAAACCCGATGGAGCATAAGAAGCGCCCCCACCATCGCTCCATCGGGTTTTTTCTTCGCCCACCATATCGCTAATGAAGCCTATAACCTTCCAGGAACGACCGCATCTCCTCATCGTCGGGAAAATCGGGCGTCAAGAGGACGGCTTTCCCTTCGTAATTTGTCACCTCTCCGTAGCTATTAATATGAAGCCTGACCACCCCTATCCATTTACCGTAATAGCCTGCTCTGGCGATGATGGTACCCGTCTTCCCATGTTGGAGAACCGAGGTCTTCCTGGAATGTCCCCCAACGATGAGGTCAATACCTGAAACCTCTGCGGCCAGCTTCTTGTCCATATCCTCTCCAAGGTGTGAGAGGACGATGATGAAATTGGTCTTCTTACTTAGAACAGCCACATAACGACGGGCCGTCTCGATTGGTTCCAGGAATTCGATTCCTCCTCCCCCCCCTTCCGAACTCGTTAAGCCGATGATGCCTATTTTACGTCCCCCTAACTCGATAATAGTGTAAGGTTGGGCAAGGAGTTCACCCGTCTCGACTACCACCATATTTGCCGAGAGGAAGGGGAATTTCGCCTCGGACATCCTCTGGCGCAATGTCTCTATCCCCAACCGGAGGTCTTGGTCGCCTACGGTCATTGCATCGTAGCCTAGGAGGTTCATAGCCTCCACGATAACCTTACCTTGTGTCCTTTTTGCCAATTCTTGCTCGCTGAAGAGCGAGTCACCCGCATCCAGAAGGAGGACGTTTGCTGTCTCCCCTCTCTCCCTCTTTACGAATGTGGCTCGCCGAGCCAATCCCCCCTTCGTTGGCCTTCAACCACATGGCTTTGTATATCCCATTGTGTCGTTGGTGTGCAGAATCGTCAAATCAATTGGCTGTGGTGTGGGGGTCGGGGTGGGAGTTGAGGTAGGAGTGGGCAGAGGTGTAGGGATATCGGTAACAGAGGTGCAGCTAAAAGCGACGATGGTCAAGGAGATTGTGATAAGGAATCTCTTCAGCATAATTTCTTCACCTCCTCCACACCCTTAAGGCCAAAGCTCCTAACAGAGCTGCTCCCCCTAAGCAACCGATGGCTATGTATAGAAAGGCACCCGGCGAAAGAAGGGAGAGGGCAATACGAGGTGCGGGGGTAGGGGTAACCGTCGGCCTGGGCGTGCGTGTTGGTTTTGGCATAGCAGCCGGAGTTATTGGCGACGGAGCAGGTGTGGGAGTGGGGGCCTTGGTGGGCGTTGGTGCTTTTGTCGGCTCGATTGGCGTAGGTGTAGGAGTGAGGGCCTTGGTGGGCGTTGGTGTTTTGGTCAGCTCGACTGGCGTAGGTGTAGGAGTGGGGGTAGGCTGGATAGGGGTCTCCATTGCCTCGACCGGCGTTGGTGTGGCAATCGGCGACTCTGGTGGAGATTGGAAGAGAAAAGCCTCACCCCTCCCGGCTAAAAGAAGCGATGTGAACAAGAAAGATACCAAGGCTAGTGGAAATAGAGGTAAAGACGAGTTAACTTCCCTCCACAAGGCAATGGCTAATACCTTCAGCGTCCTCATCTACAACTCCTTTTTCTCGTATTATATCAGCAAAAGCAGCAATTGGCAAGTTAAAAGCTTCTCCCACAGGGCGTGAAGCACTCCCTAAGGGGTCAAATTCCTAAGCTACCCATCCACCTCCTATACCACTCCATCGTCTCCTTCAATCCCTCCCTGAAGGTATAATTGGGCCTCCATCCAAGAAGCTTCCTCGCCTTCTCGCTTGATAAGTACTGTCTCTTTATCTCTTTCAACTCCTGGCATAGGATTATTGGCTCGAGGTCGGGGTAATCCGATATCTCTATTATCTCACGGACTATCTCAAGAACGCTCTTCGGTTCGTCAAGGCCGAAGTTAAAGGCTTGACCTTTGATAGATGGATCATCTAAGCGCTCAGCTAGAAGGATGTAAGCTGATGTGACATCCTTCACGTAGATATAGTCCCTAACGAGGGTTCCGTCACTCCTTATTATCGGTCTCTCTCCCCTTAGAACCGAACGAATCGTTCCTGGGACTATTCTGCTCCAGTTCAGGTCTCCCCCGCCATATATATTGCAGAAGCGAGTTATGCCTATTGGCATCCCGTAAGTTTTTGCGTAGGATGAAGCTATTAAGTCTGCGCAACTCTTCGAGACCTCGTAAGGGTGGCGGCCAGCAAGTGGCATGTCCTCCGTATATGGGAGTTTATCCTGCTCCCCATATGCCTTATCGCTTGAGGAAATCAAAACCCTTTCCACGGTGGGGCAACGTCTTGCGGCCTCTAAGAGTATCCATGTCCCTCTTATGTTCGTCTCGAATGTGGGGAGGGGAGCCCTTTCGGCTATTGTGACTATCGTCTGGGCTGCGAGGTGGAAGCAGGTATCTATCTCGTACTCAACGAGCGACCTTTCGATGAGCTCGTAATCTGTAACCGAGCCTCTGACGATTGTTATTTTCTCTGCGAATCCCGACAAATTCAGGTTCGACCTTGGAAACCAGTCCCTTACAAGGCCTATGACGTTCGCACCAAGCTCGACAAGTGCAATCGTCAGCCATGAGCCCAGAAAGCCTGTACATCCTGTGATAAAGACGTTTCTATCCTTCCAGAATCCTTCCATCTCCCTTCGCTCCTCGCTTACCTTAAAAACAGAGCCACTTTTATATTAGCAGAAAAAGACGGAAAAAGCAAGTCAGCAGGCTTATAGTGGCGACTTATATTAATCGGGTCGCTGGGCATGGAGATAAGGCTAAAGGCTCTATTCCCTGCTTTGAACGAAAGAGGATGAACATATTAAAACGAGAGGGCCTGGACTTCCAGGCCCTCTCGTTGTCAGGAGGGGGCCACTCCTTTAATGTGGCGGCGAAGGGACTCGAACCCCTGACCTAGAGCTTATGAGTCTCCTGCTCTACCAACTGAGCTACGCCGCCTTATAGCGGGGGTTGGACTCGAACCAACGACCTACGGGTTATGAGCCCGTCGAGCTGCCTCTGCTCCACCCCGCGTTCCATATATATTATACTATATATTTGATTTTAAGTCAAGTTTACGGTTTTTTGACTTGCCTCCAGCAATCAATTATGGTATACTTTTCCAAAAGGAGGGAAAAGACCATGAGAACGAATCGTGTCTTTTCGGGTGCTCGTCCAACTGGGCGCCAACATATAGGCAATTACCTGGGCGCTATCAGGAATTACATCGCCCTCGCCGAGTCTGGTGATTACTCCGAGTGCATCTACTGCGTCGTTGACCTCCACGCTTTGACGACCCTCATTAAGACAGAGGAAATCAAGCAAAACACCTATGAGATGGTCCTCGATTGGCTGGCGGCCGGAATGGACCCAAAGAAGTGCATTGTATTCGTCCAATCCAACGTTCCACAGGTGACCGAGCTTCACACTATCCTCTCGATGGTCACTCCTATGGGCTGGCTCACGAGGCTTCCTACCTTCAAGGAGAAGGTTCGCCAACAGCCGGATAACGTCAACTACGGCCTCTTGGGTTATCCAGTGCTAATGGCTGCTGACATCACGCTCTACAAGGCCGACACTGTGCCAGTTGGCGAAGACCAAATCCCACATCTCGAATTCACGAGGGAAATCGTCAGAAGATTCAACCGAAGATTCGGCCCGGTATTAGTAGAGCCTCATATCAAGCTGACCGAATTCCCGAGGGTGATGGGAATAGATGGGACGAACAAAATGAGCAAGTCGCTGAACAATCACATAGAGATATCAGCCTCTCCTGAGGAGATAGAAGAGAGAGTTATGATGATGGTCACCGACCCAGCGAGGAGGTATCGAACGGACCCAGGTCATCCGGAGATTTGCAACGTCTTCTTCCTCCACAGATACTTCTCCCCCAACCAAGAGGCCATAGCCGAGATCGAGGCGGGTTGTCGGAAAGCTACGATAGGTTGCGTTGAACATAAGAAGTGGTTCGCAAAAGATATGGCCGATTACTTCGCCCCATTCAGAGCTAAGAGGGAGGAGCTAGCTTCTGACCCAAACCTCGTCTGGGAGATACTAGCCGATGGAGCCAAAAGAGCAAGGGCCATCGCTGAGAGGACCATCGCCGAGGTGAAGGAGAAGGTCGGTCTAATATAAGCGCTCCCTGCTTCTGTTGTTACACAGGTAATAAAGATATCAACTCCCTCGTGTCCCACTCCACTTCCGGGCCGATGAGTCCTATGTAACAGTTCTCTTTGTTGAAAATGCGGCGTGCAAGGCTGCTAAGTTCCTCCGGCTCAATCCTTTCAAGCCTCTCTTCAAGCGAGGCGAAGCTTCTCGCCTCTCCAAAGAGGCTG
>Ga0180882_1065_pt1 | contig 12474 bp, 8 predicted proteins | sample Deesub1362A_J573_FD_124312 | JGI IMG/M metagenome (GOLD analysis project Ga0180882, IMG submission 124312) | Anaerolineales bacterium JdFR-64 | reverse complement strand
ATGCCTGAGAAGAAGAGGAGTGAGGTGAGGAGGATGGAAGTAGCCACCGTTCCTATTGCGAGGCGAAGGAGGAGGTTGCTACCCTCTCTCCTGCGACGACGCCTTTGCAAAATGAAAATCTTTTTCGCTGTTTTCATATCCCCTTCCCCTTACCGGTTAGCGGCATTAATTTGGCAATCACTTTCCACGTCATATCTTCAATTAGCTTTACCTCTTCTAACCTTAGAATGGCCGCCATCCCTAAGTAAACGAAAAGGCCAACGCTACCCGCTCCGGCTACGAGTGCTAACTCTCCTGCCAGGGAGCTTGTATCCACCGATTTTCGAATCCAAGCGAGCGAGAGATAGGCCACCCCCCCCATTATCATAGAAGCAAATAGAGACTTCAAAGCAGTTGAGGCAATTCCACCTCCACTCAAGCCTCCTATTCGACGACGGATGAGGAATATCATCGCCAATGCGTGGCACGTCAATTGTGCGGAGTTAGCGAGCACAAGCCCTATCATCCCAAGCGGGCGGATGAGAGCCAAGGCTACCGCTAGGTAGAATCCAACTCCAAGCACTCCCACAAATGCAGGGGTGATGGTGTCCTTACGGGCGTAGAAGGCGAACACAAGCGGGAGGTCAACTGCAGCGAAAACGAGGCCGAGGAGGTAGCAACGCAAGGCAAGGGCGGTTTGAGTTGTGTCTTCGGCTTCGAAGAAGCCGTGCTCGAAGAGAAGTTCGACTAAAGGAGTTGAGAGGACGAATAGACCAACAGCCGCTGGGAGGATGAGGAATAAAACCAGGCGCAAACCGGAAGCGAGCGTTGCTCTGAATTGTGAGGTTGAAAGCTGCTGGGAAAGGAGGGGGAGGATAGCCGTGGAGACGGCGACCGAGATAAGCCCTAAAGGGAATTGGATGAGCGAGGTGGCGAATCTCATCCTTGCGATGCTCCTTGGACCCGTGCGAGAGGCCAGGTTCCTGTCAATAGCTATTCCTACCTGACTTACGAGAAGCCCTAAAACGATGGGGAGATAGAGGGAGAGGATTCTCCGAAGGCCTGGGTGGGAGAGGTTGATAGAAGGTGAAAATCTCATGCCCTTCAGGCCTGGCAATTGCAAGGCAACCTGAAGAGCGGCACCCATCAGGAGGCCGAGGGCTAAACTGGAGACCCCTATTCCTCTAGCGATGATTGCAACAAGGACTATCCCTGCGTTTAAGACGGCGGTCGTGAAGGCTGGATAGAAGAAGCGCTTAAGAGTGTAGAGGAGGCCCCCTATGACGCCCGAGAGGCTCATGAAAACGACAGCAGGTGCGGCGATGCGCAAGAGCCTCGTCGTTTCCTTCAGAAGCTCCTCTTCGAAGCCTACTACCATAAGGCGAGCTACGACAGGAGCTGCGACCTCCAAGACAATAGCCACCAATGAAAGGGAAAGGATGGTAAGGCAAAAGATGAGGCTTGATATGCGCCAGAGCTCATCCCTCCTTTCAGAAGAGATGTATTCGCTGAAGACNGGAACCAAGGCAGAGCTTACCATTCCCCCTACCGAGATNTCNTAGAGCATAACGAGCACGTTATCAACTACGGTAAAGGCGCTGACAAGCCCAGTAGCCCCGAAAAGGTGAGCGATGACGGTCTCCCTCAGAAGGCCAAAAATTCTGCTCGTTACATTTCCAAGAGAGATTATCCCTGCTGCCTTGGCGATTCCCCTCCCCTCTTCTTTCCGTATCTGGATAATATCCTCTCTATTAACTCCGTCGTCGAATGCTCGGGCAGGTAGGGGAGGATGCGAACCTCTCCGCCGTAGGAATCCACAACCCTTGCCTCTGGCAAATCCTCTGCGGTATAGTCTCCTCCTTTTGCGTATATATCCGGCTTCAACTTCCATACGAGTTTCTCTGCGGTCTTCTCTTCGAAGATGACAACGTAGTCCACGCATTCTAGGGCGGATAGAATATGCGCCCTCTCTTCTTCTGATATAATCGGGCGCTCCCTTCCCCTTAACATTCGGGCGGAAGAGTCGCTATTCAGGCCCACGAAGAGGGAATCGCCAAGCGATTTCGCGGCTTGAAGGAAATAGAGGTGGCCAACGTGTAGAATGTCAAAGAGGCCATTTGTGAAGACAACGACCTTACCCTCAGCTCTCAGCTTCTCCCGGATGGAAGAAGCTTCCTCCCAAGACACTACCCTTCCCACCTCTCCATGCCCTGCTTGCTGCTTTCTTCTAGCATTACTCCCTCGTAGCTCTCGATAGGAGGAAACCCTTCTTTCTCATCTCCACGGAAGCCCGTCCCGGCGCAGATGAGCTTCCCGATGATTACGTTCTCCTTCAATCCGAGAAGTTCATCCTTAGCTCCTTTAAAAGCCGCCTCCGAAAGGACCTTAATTGTGTGCTGGAACGAGGCAGCGGAGAGGAAGCCTTCGGTGTTAAGCGCTGCTTTTGTTATGCCAAGGAGGACAGGCTTAGCAGTAGCCGGGCGACCGCCTTTCGATGTAACCTCTGCGTTTATCTCGGCGAAATCGAGGTGATTCACAAGCTCCCCAGGTAATAGAGGGGTATCACCTGAGGATGTTACCATCGCCTGGCTTAGCATCTTGCGGATGATGATTTCGAAGTGTTTATCGTTTATATTCACACCTTGTGAGCGATAGACCTTCTGCACCTCCGATAGGAGGTATAGCTGAGTGGCTTCCTTGCCAAGTATCCTTAGGATTCTGTGGGGGTTCTTCGAGCCTTCCGTTAGGTTCTGCCCTGCAGCCACCCTCTGGCCCTCTTCGACCGCAAGCCTTATAGTGGAAGGTATATCGTAACGGCGCTCTTCCCTCCTCTCGTAGGTTACGGTTATATTCCTTCCATCTCTAGAGACCCTTCCTCCGTGCTTTGCAACTATCTCTTCCTCTCCTAGCATCGCAATAGGTTTACCTTGTGATATCTCGTCGCCTTCCTCCACTAAGATTTTCCAATCGGCCGGGATTTCATACTCGTCGCTTAGGATTTGTCTATCAACTACCCTCACTTGACGCCTCCCACCCTCTCTCCATATCTCCACTACCCCCTCGATGTCTGACATTATAGCTTCTCCCTTTGGGTGCTTCCTCGCTTCCAAGAGCTCCTCAACTCGTGGGAGGCCATGTGTGATATCAGATACGCCAGCAACCCCTCCAGTGTGGAAGGTTCGGAGCGTCAATTGAGTTCCAGGCTCGCCTATTGATTGAGCAGCTATTATCCCTACCGCAGCTCCAACGTTCACCATCTTCCCTCTGCCCAAATCCCTTCCGTAGCACTTTGCGCAGATCCCGTGGCGAAGCTTGCATGTCATGGGAGAGCGTACATAAATCTCCTCCACCCCTGCATCTTTTATTGCCTTAACCTCTTCCTCCTCTATCATCTCGCCGGCATCAACTATTACTTCGCCTGTCTTTGGGTCAATAACAGGGGAGGCGGCGATCCTCCCTAAGACCCTCTCCTCTAAGCTCTGTCCTCCAACGTCGTCCCTTTCCCTTATCCATATTCCAGCCTTCGTTCCGCAGTCCTCCGCATTGATGATGACGTCCTGGACGACGTCAACCAATCGCCTAGTTAGGTAACCTGCATCTGCTGTTCGGATAGCTGTGTCGGCAAGCCCCTTTCTAGCGCCGTGGGTGGAGATGAAGTACTCAAGAGCAGAGAGCCCTTCTCTGAAGTTGGAGAGGATAGGGAGTGGTATAATGCGACCTGAAGGGTCAGCCATAAGCCCCCTCATCCCAGCTAGCTGACGGATTGGCTGGAATCCTCCCTTCGTTGCACCTGATGAAGCCATTATTTTTATAGGGCTTTCTGGGTCTAAAGCCTCGGTCACAGCCTTGGTGACATCGTCTGTTGCCCTTGTCCATATCTCGATAGTTTTAGCGTATTGCTCTTCTTCGGTCAGGAGCCCTCGCCTGTATAGGCGCTCGAATTCCCCAACTTCAGAAGCCGCTTTGTTTACGATTTCCGTCTTTTCCTTTGGAACGGTGAGGTCCTCTACAGCGATTGTGATGCCGGATTTAGTGGCGTAATGGAAACCTATTTCCTTTATCTTGTCGACTAACTCGACCGTCCTCTCCGACCCGAGGCGTTGATAACATCTTCCCACGAGCTTCTGTAGCTTTCCCTTATCGAGCGTATCGTTTACGAATCTCAGCTCATCCGGAATGATTTCGTTGAAGATGACCCTCCCAACCGTTGTTTCTATCCATCCGTCCTTCGCCCCTTCCCAATTTGGGCTTGCTCTGAACCTTATCTTAGCGTGGAGGTCAACCTTCCCTAACTCGTAAGCGAGTGAGACCTCTTCAAAATCAGCAAAGGACTTCCCTTCCCCTCTGCAATCCTCCTTCTCCATCGTAAGGTAATAGCAGCCGAGGACCATNTCNTTAGTTGGTCCCACTATCGGCTCTCCGCTTGCTGGCTTGAGGAGGTTTTTCGTTGAGAGCATGAGCTTCCTGGCCTCCTCTACGGCTGCTTTTGAGAGGGGGATGTATACAGCCATCTGGTCGCCGTCGAAGTCTGCGTTAAAGGCAGCGCAGACGAGAGGGTGTATACGAATCGCTTTTCCATCTACGAGTATTGGTTCGAAGGCTTGTATTCCCAATCTATGGAGGGTAGGGGCTCGGTTTAATAGAACTGGTCTTTCCTTAACAACCTTCTCTAAAACCTCCCATACCTCTGGCTTCCCCCTTTCTATGAGTCGCTTTGCCCCCCTCATGTTGCTTGCATAGTTATATTCTACGAGCTTGCTTATGACAAATGGCTTGTATAGTTCTAATGCCATGCTCCTCGGTAGACCACACTGGTGGAGCTTCAACTCAGGTCCTATGACGATGACACTCCTTCCTGAGTAATCAACCCTCTTCCCTAGGAGGTTTCGGCGGAAACGCCCCTTCTTCCCTCTAAGCATATCGGATAGGCTCTTAAGCTCACGCCTCCCACGCCTTGAGAGAGCTTTTCCAGTCTGTGAGTTATCTATGAGTGAATCAACGGCCTCTTGAAGCATTCGCTTCTCGTTTCTTATGATGACATCAGGTGCGTTAAGCTCTATAAGGCGCTTGAGGCGGTTGTTTCTGTTTATCACCCTCCTATATAGGTCGTTGAGGTCGCTTGTAGCAAACCTACCTCCATCCAATTGGACCATTGGCCTCAACTCGGGTGGTATGACTGGAAGGACAGTTAGTATCATCCACTCCGGCCTATTCCCGCTTCTTCTCAGAGCCTCCACCAGCCTGAGTCGCTTTGTTGCCTTCTTCCNAANTTGTTTGCTCCTCGTCGAGCGTATTTCTCCCCAGAGCTCTTTTGCCATCTCATCCAAGTCCATCTCCTTGAGGATTTCGTATAAGGCCTCTGCTCCCATTCCAGCTTTAAAGACCTGTCCCCATTTTGCCTTGAGCTCCCTGTACCTGGCTTCCGAGAGGAGTTGCATCTTCGCAAGGCCCCTTAGCTCTTCCACATCGGCTTCTGCCGAAGATTCGAGCTCCTCTATATCTTGAGAGAGCTTTGCCTTCAACTCCTCTATCTTACGGCTGGCAAGAAGGCGCTGGTTTTCTATCTCATCCTCGATTAAGGCTTTGTCCTTTTCTTGTTGCTCCCTTATCTCAGCCTCAACGGCCTCAAGAGCATCTTGAACCGCCCTCGAAAGGGCCGCCAGGTGCTCACGTCCTATCTCTTCCCTCGCTTCGACTATCTTCCTCCCTGTGAATGAGAAGACGATTGGGGTTCGAACGCTCTTTCCTTGTAAACTCGTTATCTTGCTCTGAAGGGCCTTTGCTTCCCCCATTATCTCCTCTGTTATTGAGGTAAGTTTCTCCTCCAGGCTCAGGTACGTGTCTTCTCCTACTTCCTCTAACCTCTTTACTTCCTCCTCCAGGTTTCTTTCTATCTCTTCTATCCTCTCCCTTGTTTCGCTTTCTAATCTTTCCCTCTCTTTTGACAAATCCTCCTCGAGACGGCGCAAGGCCCGCTCCTTTGCCCCTTTGTCAACATTTGTGATTATGTACTGAGCGAAGTATAGGATGCGGTCGAGGTCCCTCCTCGATAGGTTGAGGAGCAAACCGAGGTAGCTTGGGACCCTCCTGGCGTACCAGATGTGAGCGACAGGTGTGGCGAGCTCGATGTGCCCCATACGCTCCCTTCTTACCTCCTTTCGGGTGATCTCGACCCCGCATTTATCGCAGATTATCCCCTTATAGCGGGCGGTCTTGTACTTACCGCAGAAGCACTGCCAATCCTTTGTAGGCCCGAATATAGCCTCACAGAAAAGTCCCCCCTTCTCCGGCCGCAATCGGCGGTAGTTAATCGTCTCAGGCTTTGTAACCTCACCATAAGACCAGGAGCGTATCTCCTCTGGAGAAGCTAATCTCACTCTTAATGCTCTAAAATCCTTCGCTAACAAATCCTCCCTCCCATTTTGTCATTTGGCAAAAAAGAAGCGCCTGAAGGGTTAAGCACCTATAAGGTAACCCAANGGATTCTACTTGCTCGTCATATGTGAAATCTATGGGAAAAAATCCAGGTGAAATCCGTTGGGAAACCTTTCAGTCTNTGGCGCTTTTAGCCCTCATCGCTTCTGCGACGCAATTCTTATGCTTATATATTATACAAATTTTTCTAAAAAATGTCAAATCCCACTCTGATTAAGAAGGGAGAGCGATCAGCCCTCCGCCTCCAGTTCTTCTATCAAAGCCTGTATCACCTCCCTCACATCTCCTACGACGCCGATGTCCGCCACCTTGAAGATAGGGGCATCCTCGTCGTCGTTGATGGCCACTACGAACCTGGCATCTTGCATCCCGATGTAGTGATGGATGGCACCCGAGATTCCACAAGCTATGTAAAGGTCTGGCCGAACTCTCACACCCGTCATCCCAACCTGCCTTTCCTCGCCTATCCATCCCTCGTCCACAGCCCCACGGGAGCCTGCTACTACACCTTTAAGCGCTCCAGCGAGCCTCTCGAGGAGCGAAAAGCCCGCCTCGTCGCCCATCCCCCTCCCTCCAGAGACTATGACCTTGGCCTCCGATAGAGGCACATTCCCCCGGGCCTCCTCTGTGACCTCCTCCAACACCTTTACCCTAGGCTCAACCTCAGGAAGCTCCACAGGGATGGATTCAACCTCCCCCGCTCGGTATTCAAATGCTTCTGGGATAGCGAANGTTCCAGGGCTCACTGTGACAATCTGCGGTCGAGCAGAAGGAGACGCACTTACGTGGAAGTANTCGCCTCCGTAAACCGGATAGGTGGCGAGAAGAAGCCTCTCGCTTGCATCTATCTCGATTTCAACGCAATTTGTGAACAGAGGCGCCCCTAAACGTTGGGCGAGTCGGGGTGCGAGTTCCCTCCCTATGTCCGTTGCGCCTAAAAGGACGACCTCGGGCTTCTTTTGCTCGAAAAAGTCGCCGAGCACCTTGACGTATGTATCGAGGTTATATTCCTCCAAAGCAGGGTCCTCTGCCAAATATACGGTGTCGGCTCCGCGAAGGAAGAGCTCATCGGCAGAGCCCTTCACGTCACCGCCTAATAGAACGCATTTAACATAAGCACCTAATGAATCTGCCAATTCCCTGGCTTTGCCTACTATCTCCAAACTCACAGGCGCCAGGGTCTTATCCTCAACCTCTGCCACGATGAAGATGTCACGATACTCTACTTCCTCTATAGCCTCACCTAATAACGTTTCCCAGTATTCTAAATCCATTTCCTCCTCCACTAATTGCAAATAGCACGTGGCTCTTGCGAGTTTAGCTAACGACCTTTCGGGCTTTGAGATATCGCACTAGGTCCCTCGCAGCCTCCTTCGGAGTCCCCCTTATCTTTTCGCCGAATTCCCGTGGCGGAGGGAAGGCTTTTCGCCTGACCTCGGTTAAGGGGATTAATTCCTCCTCTGTGAGGCTCAAATCCTTCGCCCCCCAGATTTCGACCTCCCATTCTCTATAGGCGCTGATGATTCGAGCGCCGTGAGGGTAACGAGGCTCATTGGAATCGGGGGCGATAGTCAAAAGGGCGGGGAGAGAGGCTTCAACGAGGGCGTAACCTCTCTTCCAAATCCGCTTAGCCCTCACTTTGCCATCTGAGACCGAAAGCTCTCGNACGTTCGTTATTTGAGGTAGGTCGAGGTACTCGGCAAGACGTGGTCCGAGTTGCTCTCCTCCCGTATCGAGTGCCCTTTGGCCAAGGAGGACAAGGTCATAATCTCCTATCTTTTGAATGGCCTTTCCTAAAATCAACGTAGCGACAGAGGCATCGGCTTTTGAGAAAGCTTCATCTGTTAGGAGGATGGCTGAATCCGCACCCATCGCAAGGGCCTCCCGCAGGGCATCTTCTGCTCTAGGCTCCCCAAGGCTTATAGCGATGACCTCTGCCCCAAGGGCATCCTTTAGCCTCAACGCCTCNTCAAGGGCGTTCTTATCGTTTGGATTGATAATGTAATCCTCTACGTTGACGAAGATTCGCTCCAGGTCGGCGCGGACCACAAAGCCCGCTGGGTTAAGGATTTGCTTTAAGAGCACAACTATTTTCATAGCAAACTCCTTCCATCTACGGTCTTATCCTCACACCTAGGGGTCGGAAGATTTGGGATGCGATGACAATGCGTTGGATCTCGCTTGTTCCTTCGAATATCTCGGTGATGCGCTGGTCCCTCCANATTCGCTCTACTATGAAGTCGCGGCTGAGNCCCATCCCGCCGTGGATTTGAAGGCAATAGTTCACGCAACGATGTGCGACTTCTGTGCCATACAATTTACACATCGCTGCCATCTTTGTGAATTCTGGCCCGGTTTGNCCCGTGTCCATCATCCAAGCCGTGCGGTAGACNAGAGAGCGGAGTGCTTCTATCTCTGTGGCCATGTCGGCTATCATCCATTGGACGGATTGCTTGTGTGCTATTGGTCCCCCGAATTGCTGGCGCGCCTTTGCCCACTCTACACTCGCTTCGAGGGCGAGCTGGGCACCTCCGAGAACTGCGGCCGCAAGGCTAATGCGACCTACGTCTAAAGCCTTCATAAATGTGATGAAGCCTGCACCGAATTGGCCCAATACGTTCTCCTTCGGCACCCTACAATCCTCGAAGATGAGTTCTGCCGTTGAACTCCCCTTTATCCCCATCTTTTTCTCCAGCCTTCCAACGCTGAAGCCTGGGAAATCCTTTTCCACGATGAAAGCAGTGATTCCCCCCCTTGGGCCTAGAGATGGGTCGGTAACGGCCATCACGGTTATTACATCGGCGATGTCGCCGTTTGTGATAAAGCACTTCGTGCCGTTGATGATGTAATAGTCTCCATCTCGAACAGCGCTCGTCTTGATGGCGGCTGCGTCGCTCCCAGCCTCGGGCTCCGTTAAAGCGAAAGCCGCTATCTTCTCCCCCTTCGCAAGTGGAACTAGGTATTTTTGCTTTTGCTCTTCGGTTCCGTCGAGGTATATCGCCATAGCCCCTATTCCTATGTGTGCGCCTATGATGGTGGTCATGGAGGAGCATACCTTGTTCATCTCCTCCATCAAAATGCAGTAGCCTATCTCCCCTGCTCCGCACCCTCCGTATTTCTGAGGGAACGGCACGCCTAAAAGGCCCAATTTCGCTGCCTTCTTCACAAGCTCGAGAGGGACATGACTTCTCTCGTCTATCTCCTTGGCAAGAGGCTTGACTTCTTTCTCTGCGAATTCTCTCACCATCCGACGGAAGAGTTGATACTCTCTCGGAAAACTAAAGTCCATCGAAAACCTCCTAGTCAGCTAGAGTTTTGAGCACACCGGTTCATGCAACGTGAGAACGTGCTGCGTGAGTTTCATCAATTCAGTTTACTATTCGATTCACTTTTGCTACCCGATTCAAAATTTTCTCCCGAAGTCACTTGAATCTCAGACAAAAGCGATTTTATCTCTTTAGCTACGTAACTTCGGCAGAAAATTTGGCACGTTCTNACGTTGGTGCCAGGTTGCTANTTGAAACGGCTTATAAAAGCGACCTTAGTTAAAAATTGAAGACCGGAAGCAAAAGAAGCACGTGAACCGGGTGGCTAGAGCTAGTCAGCTCAGCTAGAGTTCTGAGCTAGAGATAGAGTTTTTTTCCTCTTGCTCCAAACTCTAGCCCTAGCTGATTACTCTAGCTCTAGCCGAATGCTCTAGCTCCATCCCTTCTATGGCCTAATCATAACCCCTTTTTCTGCGAAGATATTGGCCGCGATGAAGACCCGCTGTATCTCGCTCGTTCCCCCTATAATCTCCAAGGCTCGAAAGTCTCGGTACATCCTCTCGATTGCGTATTCTTTCATGTAACCATAACCACCGTGAACCTGGAGCATCTTGTTCGCAGCCCTCATCGCCACCTGTGAGCCGAAGAGCTTAGCGATGGCAGCCTCTTGAGCGTATGGCTCCTTGCGCTCAGCGAGCCAGGCTGCGTGGTAGACCGTGTAGCGCAAAGCCTCTATCTCAGCCGCCGTGTCGGCTACGAAGTTTTGGATAGCTTGCTTAAGGGCAATCGGGCCTCCGAACTGCTCTCTTTCAGCTGCGAATCCAATCCCNGCATCCAACGCNGCCTCAGCTCCCCCAAGGCAAATCGCAGCTAGGCTCAATCGAGAGAAATCCATAGCAGATGTAGCTATCTCCATTCCCTCCCCACTTAGGAGGTTGAAAGAAGACAATCGGCAATCGTCGAAGTAAAGAGGGGTCATAGTAAGCCCCCTCAAGCCGAGCGTTTTCTCCCTTCGACCTACTTTAAAGCCGGGCGTTCCCCTCTCAACGATGAAAGCCCCGATGCCATTTTCAGCACGAGCGAAGACGATGAAGACATCTGCGATAGAGCCGTTGGAGACCCAAACCTTAGAGCCATTGAGGATGTAATCCGAGCCTTCACGCAACGCCTTAGTCTCAAGAGCTTCGATATCGCTTCCAGCCGCAGGCTCTGTGATAGCGAAAGCCCCTATCGTAGAACCTTCGGCCATTGGCTCCAAAAATCTCCTCTTTTGCTCCTCGGTTCCGTAATCGAGTATCGTTTTAGATGCCAGGCCATTGTGTGCGCTTATGGTCACCGCCGTTGACATACAAGCCTTGGCGATTTCTTCGAGAAGGATGCAATAGCTTATGATGTCGAGCGATGCTCCGCCGTAATCCTCTGGGATGATTGCTCCGAGGAAGCCCTGCTCTGCCGCCTTTCTCAGGACATTAAGCGGAGGCTTCTCTTCGTGGTCTGTCTCCTCGGCAAGGGGAGCCACCTCATTGGCTACGAATTCTCGAAACATCTTCCTTAGCATCTTTTGCTCTTCGGTAAGCGAGAAATCCATATGCTCTGCTCCTTACCTATCCTTGAACTTCGGCTGGCGTTTCTCCAAGAAGGCCCTGAGCCCCTCCTCCATATCCTCGCTTTCTTGTAGGGATGCGAACTTGCTAACTTCTACATCCATGCCGCTTTGGAGGTCCTTCTCCAACCCCTCGTTCACGGCTTCGATGATGGCGGCGATGGGAATCCTGCTTTTGGAAACGATGCGCTTTGCTATTGCTTTTGCCTCTCTGATCACCGTACCCACCGGCACCACCTTATCCACCAAGCCGATACGATAGGCTTCTTGAGCGGTAATGGGGTCGCCTGTGAGAAGCATCTCAAGCGCCTTTCCTTTTCCAACGATACGTGGAAGCCTTTGGGTACCGCCCCATCCGGGCATTATCCCGAGGTTGATCTCGGGCTGGCCAAGACGAACCCCGCTTTCTGCGATTCTGATATGACAAGCCATAGCCAGCTCGTTGCCTCCTCCGAGGGCGTATCTGCCGTTGATGGCTGCGATTACAGGCTTCTTTGAGGCTTCTATCTTGCTGAAGAGGCGCTGCCCCTTTCTGATGAAGGCTTCGGCCTCTTCTGGCTTATCTCTTACATCATATATCTCTTTAACATCAGCCCCAGCCACGAAGAATTGCCCAGCCCCTGTGATGATGATGGCCTTTACCTCCGGGTCCTCAGTCACTTCGTCGAAGGTGCTTTCTAATTCTTCCAACGCTTTTCTGTTGAAGGCATTAGCTGGAGGATTGTCAATGGTGATAGTGGCGATGCGCTCCTCCACCGAAAGGCGAATATATTGTCTCTCAACCATCTGATTACCTCCTTATGCATCTAAATCAAGAGGGCGAATTTCTCCTTTTTAGGCGGGATATTCATGGAACCCCCGCCTTGTCTTCACTCCCAGTTCTCCTGCTCTGACCTTTTGATAGAGGAGTTCCACCGGCTTAAAGCGGTCGCCATACTCTGCCTGAAGTGCCTCTAGCTTCTCTACCACTACGTCTAGGCCCATCCTATCGGCGTACTCCAATGGCCCCATTCGCTTATCCCCCACCATCATCCCAAGCCCTGCTATGCAGGCCATGTCAATATCGTTTACGTTGGCTATTTCTTCTGCCAGGCAGAGGGCGGCCTCGTTAATTAGAGGCATCATCAGGCGGTCAACGCTGAACTCCGTCCCTTTTATCCCAGTCTCCTCCTGGATTTGCGCTATCATCTC
>Ga0180882_1346_pt1 | contig 12872 bp, 11 predicted proteins | sample Deesub1362A_J573_FD_124312 | JGI IMG/M metagenome (GOLD analysis project Ga0180882, IMG submission 124312) | Anaerolineales bacterium JdFR-64 | reverse complement strand
CTGCATAAAATCGTGTCCTGCTAAAATATCGTAGTCTTCCTCTAGGATTTTATCCTCAACAACATAAGCTACTTGACGACACCAAAATTCGAATAACTTTACATAAAAACGTATGATCTCCTTGCTTTGAAACTCGCCTCCGCCTAAACCGCTAAATGGTGCTGGCTCGACAAGCTCAAATGCTCTTCCTACTTTTAACGCTGAGGACCGTTTTATGAAGGTAAAAGGCGAGCCATTGTCAAAGCAAAATACTAATTTCACTGCCTCTTTTCCTGAGGGATAATAGCTTACCTCGAACTCCTTTGTTAAGTCCCCTTCCGCTTTTCACGTGCTTTTTATCGCCTAGCGTAACAATTGACAACCAAACTCATAATAATTATGCCTTCATAATAATTATACCATAATTTCTGTAAAAAATCAAGCTTTTCCCGAAGTCACGTCTCGTCTCAGACGGAATCGATTTTGCCCGAGATTCGCTCCAAAAGCGAGAAAGCACAATCTATCTTCGTCACAATTGCTCCTCGTTTTGCCGTTTCGTAAAAAGGAAATGGAAGGAAATTCTCTGAAAGGAGAGATTTTCTATAGAGCCAAGTCAAAAGAGGGGTTAGCTTTTACCACCTCCGCCAAAATTTAGTAGTCTCCTTCTTGAGTGTTACTGAGAAATGAGGTATACTTTGGATCACCACAGAACTCAGGAGGGATGGTCAGAAAGGCATTCGTCAGCGTTGGTGATTTCTGTCCCGACGAAGATTGTCGTGATTATGGGAAGCGAGAGATCGGTCAGGTCAAGAATATCAAGAAGAGCAGAACAGGTCTAGAGATTGCTCACGTTTTGCATACTAGCATTCCCACCGTACAGAGAACCCGCCGGCGGTTCGTAGAAGAGGGTCTGGAGGCTTCTCTCAATGAACGACCACGACCCGGTGGGCAAAGGGAGCCGGATGGGAGAAGTACAACGGATACAACGGATTAATCAATTGTAGTCAAAAGTGAAGCAATGCTAATAGCGTTGGCCAGGAGCGCCCCACCACCCGGCCGGAAGCGTTGGACTCTGCAACTTTTTGCCGACAAGTTGGTGGAATTAAGGGTTGAAGAATTAGTCAAGTCTACTTAAAAAGATTTGCCAAGCGGAATTGACTTAAAGAGATTTTCGGTTGGGATACCTCCTCCAACTATTCCTCAAACACGGTTTGTTTTTCTACTTCCGTCTGCAGGGCTAGCAGTGCCCTCTTAACCAAGTTAAGGCGCAGCTCCCTTTCCTCATCTTCGGACAATTCTGGATTCCCTAAGGGATGCGGGATAGCCACACCTGGCACGATGCGATTAGCCCCTACGGTCAGAGAGATAGGCACTATCGAAGCCACATGCACCACAGGCAACCCTACCCGCTCTATTTCCTTTACCATCGTTGCACCGCAACGAGTACCGGTTCCTCAAGTGGAGGTGAGTATCACACCATTAACACCGGCAGCCTTCAACTTCTTAGCGATTTCCTTGCCAAATCTCTCACAACTTGCCACCGAGGTAGCATTGCCTACGGTGACATAGTAAAAATCGTGCAGTTTACCAATGATGCCTTCCTTCTCCAGGGTTCGCATGGCGTCAACTGGCAATACCCTATCCGCGTCCTCGTTAGCGTAAGTCGGATCGTAACCCCCATGTGCGGTCTCATAGGCATCTGAGGTTAAGTCGTTCACCTCGGCGATATTGTATTCGGCGAACTTGGAAGCGCTGGCGGCCTCTATTCGGTCCGGGTTACCTAAGGGCACTATTCCTCCTGAGGTCACCAAGGCTATAGTAGCCGAGCGCAGGTCCTCTATCGGGGGGCTGGGGGGGATGAGCTCAAAGGCGGGCATCGGATACTCTGTCTGGAATGGCTCTCCCTTGAGTTTAGCAAGGAGCATGTCCACTGCCCTCTCCGCTGCAGTTCTATCAACGAATAGATTGACCCTGATGCCCTGGGGAAAATAACCTTCCTCTTGAGGAGTGCCAATCTCCTGACCGAGGCCTAGCTTGCGTACGAAACCAGCCATTTTAGGGATAGCCTCTTTCATATACCGGGCGGAATCACCGGTGGGAATGATGTAAACACGCTTTCGGTAGAGATCTAACCCTGGATTCTCCTCGTACATTGCCGTAATCACAGGGATGCCCAGCCTCTCTCTCACCGCCGAACAGGAGGCGCCGCAGGCGATTCCGTATCTGCCGGCATTAAATGCTGGGCCAGCTACAAATACGTCTGGCTTATAAGGGGAAATTAGCTCTACCACCTTTTCTGCTGCAACGTCTATGTTATCAGCGAAGTAACCATCGCCACAGATAACGGTGGCCACTATCTCCCCTTCCTCCCCTAAGGCCTGTTGCAAGGCTTTGCCAGGGCCGATAGCTCCCTCCTTAATCAGGGGAGGGATGTCGGCCTTCTCCTCGCCGCCTATCTGACCGAAGAACTGATTTAAGTAATGAACCACTTTATACTTTACCATTTCCTCCCTCCTTTATCGTCCTTGGGCGGTTAACTTACCAAAACCTAGCTGGCAGGTAGAGCCTACAATGCTTTGTATCTCGATTTTTACGCTCCCATCAGCCCCAAGACAACCGTCAAACCCTCCTGCAATGACCTCTGCCGGTTTCAGGTCTCCAATGATATGCTTCATGGGGGGAAGGGTTATCACCTCATTAGCATTTCCTACGCTCACCACCGCATCAGCCTCAGGCACTACATCTGCTAGGGATTGGGAAGCGCCGTCCCTTCCAGCGAACTCATCGGTGATAAGTACGGTTTTTATGCCATAATCTTCCATCTTCTTGCAAAGCATCATCAAATCGGTATCGGGGTTGCCGAAACCTTCATTGGTAACGACCACTCCATCTGCTCCAATGAGTTTCGCCAATTTGCTGGCATAGTCGGAAGACCTCTCCTTGTCTGCCAGGGAGACATTTAAATTGGTGACTATCACCCCAATGAAATTCAAATCCTTGCCATGCCTCCGATAGAGCTCCTTGATTACCGCATTGTTCATGTGGTGGAAGGTAGTGTGTTTATCGCAAGCAGAGACGCAGTTGCCGCTCACTATGGCTCCATCCATCACTTCATTAGGATGGATTAACGTGGGTAAGATCTTCTTAGCGTCAACGCCGTAGAGATAGGTGTCGTGCAACAGACCCTGTGATAACAGCGGGTGAACATAGGCGATTTTAGGAAGGGAAGCATCTGTAACCGATCTCAGTTCATAGACTTCCACCTCATCAGGGGCGACATCCTTGCCTGCTTTGCCCAGGTAAACCGCTGCCCTCAGCCCGGCGAGTCGCACAGCCTCCTCGTGGGCGTGTGGAGCTAGCCCGTTGATGGGGCGCAGAATCAATGCCACATTGTTAGTCTGGGAAAACGGCGAATACTGGGCCCCAGGTCCGCTCATATCTATGAGCCCCTCCTGAAAACCTACGATGCGGCCAACGGTCACTAAAGTTGCCCCCCGCAGGACATTGGTTCTGCCTGCTCCCACCGTCCCCATCTTACCGATTATCCCTGGAAAAAGCTCCCCAGGCCCGCTTACCTTGACCCTGGGTTCGATTACGTCCTTTACCGGGATTATCCTCACTTCCTCTCCCGGCCGCGCCAGCTCGACATCCGCTTCGGCTAATCTATCGTCTTGCAGGGCCAGGTTGATTAGCTCCTTTTTGTTCACATAGAGTGTGCCGTCTCCAATGATGGTCTCGTCACCGAATTGCACGTCCTCGATTTTGATTATCCCTAGTTCTAAGCGCATGATGAACTTCCCTCCGTTTCAAAAGTTTTTCAAGTTTCTCGATAATATCCTCTTCGGTAAAATCATCACCCACCAACTTGTCTACTACTTTCCCATCCCGATAGAACAAAAAGGTGGGTAAAGTTTGTACCTCCCCCCTAAGGCTCACTATCAGCTTTCGGTTTTTGGGGCAATCTACTTTACCAAACTTTACTTTGCCTCTGTACTCCTGCTCTAACCTCTCCACAGCAGGCATAAGAGTCATGCATCTCGTACAGCGAGTACTCCAGAAATCTACCAAGACTGGCAGATCGGACTCTATGACCTCCTTTTGGTAGTTTTCCTTAGTCAATTCAATCATAGCCCTTGCCTCCTTTCTGGGATAGCAGATCACGTCCGCTCCGGATATGCCCTGCCTTCCAACTCAGCGATGAATTTCTCCGCCTCCATGGCCGCCTTGGCGCCCGTTCCGCAAGCAGTGACCACCTGTTGCAAGACGCGCTCCTGTACGTCACCGGCGGCGAAGACGCCGTTTATGCTGGTGCGTTGCTTTGCATCGGTGACTATATAGCTTCGCTCATCCAGCTCTATTTGTCCGGCGAAGAGTTGTGTATTAGGGACGTTACCTATATAAACGAAAACCCCATCGGCGGCGAGCGTGGCTTCCTCCCCCGTTTTGACGTTCTTGAGGCGCACACCCGTTAATTTGGTATCGCCTAATATCTCGGTCACCACCGAGTTCCAGACGAATTCTATCTTCTCATTCCTCTTGGCCCTCCTCTGGAGGATGTCGTCTGCCCGTAGCCTATCCCGTCGGTGGACGATATAGACCCTAGAAGCGAACTTGGTGAGGAACAGAGCCTCCTCAATGGCACTGTTACCTCCTCCGACGACGATTACGGTCTTATCTTGATAGAAGAAGCCATCACAGGTGGCGCAGAAGGAAACCCCCCGGCCGATGAATTCCTCCTCGCCAGGAACCCCTAGCTTGCGGGGCGAGGCTCCGGTGGCGATGATCAGAGCTTTGGCACTGTATTCCTCGCTGGAAGTATTGACCTTGAAGGGGTGAACGGAAAGGTCAACCCCGGTCACCTCATCAACTATCACCTGAGCGCCAAAGCGCTCGGCTTGCTCTCGCATCAAGCGTGTGAGTTCCAATCCAGCTATCCCCTCGGGAAAACCGGGGTAGTTCTCGATTCTGTCGGTGGTAGCCGCTTGTCCACCTATGACTTTTCCGGTAAAAAGCAAGGTGGAGAGCCCAGCGCGAGAGGCATAGATGGCGGCGGATAAACCAGCCGGCCCCGACCCGATGATGATTACATCACATAAATCCTTATTTTGCCGATGCATGGTCACGTATTCTTTTAACAGCCTTGGCGATCCCCTCCGCATCCAACGCCAGCTCCATCAGAGCTACTTGCTCTTCGTAGACCTCTGGCGGGATGTGTTTCTTAACCTCCGGCTCCAAGATATGGTAGACTGGAAGTCCCAACTGGACTTCGGTCAATGGACCTGCGTAGCTAGGATCTCCGGTGGTAACCGTCTCTGCTACAAGTTCAGAGCTGTCTGGATCTCCGGCCCCTATCACTACTATCAGGCTCTTGTTTCCGTATTGCTCGGCTAGCTTTTTGATCCTCGCTTGATTCTCCAGGTCCATTGCCCCTGCTGCAGTTCAGACGATGCACTCGGTAACGGTGAAGACCACTTCTGCCCCTGCTGCAGACAAGCATTTCTCTATGGCTGGGCCCTGAACCCCGTCCCGCTCGCCGAATGCTACAACCTTCTTCCCGGCAAACATTTAATCACCTCCTTTTCATTGCGGGATTCCTCTCCAGAATGACGGAAACCCCATCGGACAGGTTAGTCATCCTGGCCAGGAAAAGGCTCCCTTTGCCCACGAACATGGCGTTCTCTATCTCCCCGCTCATAATCATATCCCTGGCATGACTCATGAAAGGGATCGCTGAGGGAATGTGACCTTGTGTAGGAGAAAATCCGGGCATGCCATGCTTCTTCACGAAATCATCTATCTCCTCCCTCCCTATCTCCCCCTTCAAAACAGCTAAGGCGCCCAATGCTCTGTAGTTTATCAAGGGGGTATCTGGACGCCCGGCGGGCACGGTTATCTCCGGGTTGTGAAATTCAGTGGCATACTTGTCTATATCTGTGATCCTCTTCCCCAGCTTATTTAAGGGCTTAACCACTACCTCCTCATATATCTCTCTAGCGGAGGAACCGGCACAGATACGATGCATCCCTATGGCATCTGTCCTTATGACCGGACTAATACCATCATCCTCCCCAATCAAGATAGCTATCCCAGCCAGCATATCCTCCAGGATAGGCATATTCTTCTTGATGTGGAATTGAAACTTCATCCCCAACTTGGCCAGGGAACATCCCCCTATCAGCGCAACCTTCTTGAAGATACCTGCCTGAATCAGGGCTGCTGCGCTGGCTATGGCGTGGACCGGCGCGCAGCAGAACGCCTTAATATCAGCACCACTCGCATTTAAACAACCCGCCATCTCGCCAACGGCCTTAGCCATATTCCCCCCACCCCTCTGATACCTATCACCTATAGCCTCTTCGCCAAAGTCAAGCAGATAATCGATGTCCTTGGGGTCGGTTGAGCTTACCCTTGCGAGGAGGTGCCTCAAGGCCAAAAAGGCTGAAGCCTTTACGGCTAACCCCTCCAGGATGACTCCAGCCCTTAGGTCCTCATCTTCCTCATGGGCTCTGCGTATACAGCCTACTAATTCCCCATTGAAATTGAGGGGCAGGGCCTCCTCCCGATCCAACTTTTCCTTAATCTCGTAGATGGTCTTGCCCCCCTCTAGCCCTTCCAGGTCCCCCAACAATGGATGACTTTGGAGCTTCTCTGCTACTCGGGATAGAAAACCTTCCTCCAGCCAGACCAAGTCGAAGACATCCGCAGCCTTCAATAAGCCGTAGAACTCGTCCTCTGGCATTATCTCCCCATATGGCCCTTCCCGAGGAGCACCCTCTATGAGGTTCTCATACCAGGGCTTCTCCATTTCGGCCAGTCTGTCAGGTCTTATGTTTCCAATGAACACCTGATTTGGGGGATATGCCACAGCCTCTTCATAGCTCCTCAAGTGAGCTATGCATTCGTCATATAGCCCCTCAAATCGGGGGATCTCTCTGGTCGGCTTAGAGCCTAAAGGGACCAAATCCGGGGTGTGGGCCAGTATAGAAGCTGTACCTTTGACAACCGCTAGCATCATCGTTTCCCTCAAAATATTCTACTCGATCCTTCCATCCCACGATTCCTCTCCAGAACGAATGAGACGGCATCGGACAGGTTGGTCATCCTGGCCAGGAAGACGCTCGCTTTAGCTACGAACATGGCATTCTCTATCTCCCCGCCCATAATCATATCCCTGGCATGACCCAGGAACGGAATCGCCTCGGGGATGTGACCCTGCGTAGGGGAGAAACCTGGCATACCATGCTTCCTCACGAAATCGTCTATCTCCCCCCTCCTTATCTCCCCCCTCAGATAGGCCAAAGCACCTAGCGCCCGGTAATTTATCAGCGGGACATCTCCTCTCCTGGCGGGAATGGTTATCTCCGGGTTATGTAGTTCAACGGCGTATTTGTCTATATCTATAATCCTCTTATTCAGCTTATTCAGCGGATTTACCACAACCTCTTTGTATATCTCCTGAGCTGAAGATCCGGCGCAGATCTTGTGCATCCCTATTGCATCTGTCCTTATTACAGGGCTCTTTCCATCATCCTTGCCCACCAAGATCGCTATCGCCCCCATTACATCCTCCAGGATGGGCATGTCTCTCTTGATGTGAGATTGAAAGTTCATCCCCAATTTTGCCATGGATCCTCCCCCAACCAGCACAACCTCATTGAATATACCTGCCTGAATCAACGCCGCGGCACTTACTATGGCGTGACTTGCCCCGCAACAGAATCCCTTAATATCAACACCGCTTGCATTTACACAACCCGTCATCTCAGCGATAGCCCTGGTCAGATTCCCTCCCCCCCTCTGATACCTATCACCCACCGCCTCTTCCGAGAAGGAGAGAAGGTAGTCGATATCTTTTGGATCGGTTAGGTTTACCCTTCCAAGGAGGTGCTTCAAGGCCAAAAAGGCTGAAGCCTTTACGGCTAACCCCTCCAGGATAACTTCAGCCCTCAGGGCATCATCCTCTTCGTGAGCCCTGCACACGCAGCCAACCAAATCACCATCAAAATTGAGGGGCAAGGCCTCCTTACGAGCCAACTTCCCTTTGATCTCGGAGAGAGACCTTCCTCCATTCAGTCCCTTAAGGTCTTCCAACAAAGGATGCTCCCCGAGCTTATCTCTCACCCTAGAAAGAAAACCTTCCTCCAGCCAGACCAAGTCGAAGACATCCGCAGCCTTCAATAAGCCGTAGAACTCGTCCTCTGGCATTATCTCCCCATATGGCCCTTCTCGAGGAGCACCTTCTATGAGGTTCTCATACCAAGGCTTCTCCATTTCGGCCAGTCTGTCAGGCCTTATGTTTCCAATGAACGCCTGATTTGGGGGATATGCCACAGCCTCTTCATAGCTCCTCAAGTTAGCTATGCATTCGTCATATAGCCCCTCGGATTTAGAGAACTCCTTGGTCGGCTTAGAGCCTAAAGGGACGAGGTCTGGAGTGTGGACCAGTACAGAGGAAGCTCCTTTGACCACTGCGAGCATTATCGCCTCCCTAAGCAAAAGGGAGAACGGTTAGCAAATAATTAGCGATTGCCTACCGTTCTCCCTGTACTTTTACCTGAGAGATTCGCCTCTGGCACGATGAAGCATAGGTTAAGGCTTGCCCCTTCGGTGCCTTTGCGGACTCTCCAGGGAGGGTCGAGAGTATGCGGTCCTTTTACCTGAGAGTTTCGCACACAGGGCTGGCACCCCCTGTGGCTTGCCCCTTCGGTGCCCTTAGCGGGTCTCTCCCGCATACCCTGTTTTTGCTTTTCTACTTCAGATTATACCATAATTTCCAGAAAATGTCAAGATAGATAGCTTTTGTTCTTCATTATTTAACGAGGACTAAAGCGTAGAATTCGCCCCGAGAATTTAATCTCTCCTAACCACAGATAGTCGCCATCAAAGGAGGGAACTGCTGGCCAGAAGAGCCTGTCTTTACCAATTTCAGGCCTCCAGCTCTTTATGCCTAGGGTCACATCAGCCCCTTTGCCCAAGATAGCATCCTCAATGTTTCTCCAGATAAGCACCCTGTTAAAACCTGTATCAGCAACAAAGAGGTGACCGTGAGAAGCTGTGGCTGCTTCTGGTAAGTTAAATCCTGTAAGCGTGGTTTAACGTTTGTCCTAACATCACGATGTCCATAGGAGGGAATTTTAGCTTGTATACTACACACCACTTTCATCAGGCAGCCTTTTCCAAACGTATAACTTAGAATCAAAGTCCGATGAGACAAAAAGGCTCTCTCCATTAGACGCTGGAACCGGATTTGTGATGAAAAAATTGGTCTCGAGTGTGTTTACTCACCTTCGACACCCCCTTTGCAAGCCAGCGCTGGCGAATGAGCGGGTTCAATAAGCACGCTTTATATTGTACAGCAGCTTGCAGGCAAGTACTTGAATATGTAAACTTGAGGCTAGCCCTTCACGAACCCAATTCCCTTTTCAGATTATCTCCGTTTAAACAGTGCCACGAGCCCCGCAACGATAACGATTAGGACCCCGATTCCCACATACAGCAGCCAGTTGATCTTCTCGGGTGGGATTTCCTCTGGTGGGACTTCAGGTGGGACTTCCTCTGGTGGGACTTCGGGTGGAACTTCAGGTGGGACTTCCTCCGGTGGGACCTCTGGTGGGATTTCGGGTGGGACTTCAGCTGGCAACGTGGTCGCGAACCTTTGGACCGAGTCGCTGTAAGCGCCCGTTGTATCATACGTTCGAATCCTGAAGTAATAGGTCGTGTTCGGGGACAAACCTCTGACCGTGTACGAGGTCGTCGCCACATCGGTTATTTCAGCGTGCAGAGTCTCATCGCTCGGCGTGAAGCCTGGGGTCGTTGATACGTGGATTTCGTACTTCGCAAAATCTGCCAGCGTGCTTTGAGACCAGCCCAGCGTTATCGAGTCTGCCTTGACATCCGTGGGCGCCCCGAGAATCACTGCTCTCGGCTTTGGGATGGAGAACCTCACCACACGATCGCTGAATTTCGTTTCCGAAACCCAGAGGTGAACGCCATCGAAGGTGATGTCGAAAGGGAAGAATAACCCATCCCGGTTGATGGAGGGGTGCACGGACTCGAAATCCGGCTGTCCCAAAACCACGTCAGGTGATTGGTTGTTAACCGTTGGGATGGTATTCCAGACCAACACTCGGTTGCTGCCCTGATCAACAAGGAATAGGTGAGTACCATCGGAAAAGATGCCATGAGGGCAGTTTAGCCCGTGTCCCCTGGTCGTGAAATCTGGGGCACCAATAACTACATCTGCGGGCTCACCGTTGGTCGTTGGGATGGTGTTCCATATCAAAACCCGGTTATTCCCCAGGTCGGAAACGAAAAGGCGAACCCCATCGGTCGCCGCAAAGAAGGGCATATTCAACTTTGCGGCGCCAATGCCCGGCTCCATCGAGTCGAAATCGGACTGACCCACCACCACATCTGCCGGCGTACCATTTTGTATTGGAATCCCTTTCCATATCAAGACACGATTGTTGAATACATCGGCGACGATGAAGTGCTTACCATCGCTAGTTATCCCAAGTGGGAAATTCAACCCGCTTCTTCCGGCACCGGGTGTTTCTGAAGTGAAATCGGGTTGCCCTAGAACAATATCCGCTGGCGCGTTGTTCGTTGTCGGGATTGAATTCCAGATTAGAACCCGATTACGGCCCGTATCGGCCGCATAAAATTTGGTCCCATCGGAGAAGATGTCCCATGCGTGTACCCCTGCACGGGGATCCACAAGCCCGGGATCCAGCACTGTGTCAAAATCGGGCTGGCCTAAAACCACATCGGCTGGTCGGTTGTTCTCCGCTGGCAAAATGTTATGGATCAAAATTCTGCCATCAACATCTTGTGAAAGGAAAAGACGGGTGCCATCAGAAGCTATACCTTTAATCGCTCTGATCCCAACTCTCGAAATAAATCTATTAGTTGTAAAGTCGGGCTGGCCGAGAACCACATCAGCTGGCCTGCCGTTCTGGGTCGGAATCTCGTTGTGGATTATGACCCTAGAATTAGCACGGTCGGCAATGAATAGGTGAGTTCCATCAGAGGCTACGCCCCCTTCGCCACAGGCCAAGCCTTCCCGGGTAAGGCGGCTGAAGTTGGCTTTGAAATCGGGCTGTCCGACCACCACATCCGCTGGAGCGAAGTTGCTTGTGGGAATGCTATTCCAGATAAGAATCCTCGAATAACCATCGTTAACGTAAAGACGACCTATAGGGTCTATTTCAACGCCTCTTGGCGAAAGTAAACTTTGGCTATTGGTTTCAAGGGGCTCCCACGACTCAAAGTCCGGCTGTCCCAAAACAACATCTGCGGGCTGGCCGTTGGTCGTGGGAATTGAGCTCCAGATTAAAACCCTATTGCCGCCCTCCAATTCACTCACGACTAAGTGCTCGCCATCGGAAGCCACCCCTCTCGGGTTCCAAAGTTTCGTCCGAGAAACTGGCGTGCCTGGGTCCGTACTCTGGAAATCTGGCTGCCCCACTACCACATCCGCCGGTTGGCCGTTTTGGGTTGGTATACTGTTCCAGATGAGTACTCTGTGATGGGCTGTATCTGCCACATATAAGCGTGTGCCATCCGTGGCGACATCCCAAGGCCAGAACAACGTGTCAGCCCCCCGCNGTCTTCCTGCAATGCCGGGTTCCTCATAAGAAAAGAAATCGGGTTGACCAACAACCACATCTGCAGGTTGCCCGTTTTCAGTTGGGATGGTGTTCCAAATCAAAACCCGATTGTTGTTGGTATCTGCAACGAAAAGCCTAGTGCCATCCGTAGCAACGCCATAGGGCCAATTCAACCCTGTCCTTCCACCTCCCGTCGATGCAGAGTTCATGTCTGGCTGTCCAACCACCACGTCTGCGGGCTGATTGTTAGTAGTTGGAATGGAGTTCCAGATCAGAATTCGATTGTTCCTCGTGTCTGCGACGAACAAGCGAGTGCCGTCGGTTGCAACTCCACCAGGATGATGTAGGAATGAGGAGCCACCACTATCCTCAAAGCCGAGCGGACCCAAAATCAGGTCTGCAGGCTGACCGGTAGTGAACCAATCTTCCTCTGGTGGGACTAGAGAAACAGTAGTAACCACTCTGTTGGTTGTGGTATCGATCACCGAAATATCTTCTGATTCTGAATTAGTAACATAAACAAACTTCTCATCGGGAGTTATGGCCAAAAAGTGCGGAAATTGGCCAACTCTTATGATGTTTTCAAACTGCCAGCTCGAGGTATCCAAGACGAGCACGTAAAAGCCGTCACGGAGCATGATATACGCTCGTGAGCCATCTGAAGTGAAAACTATACTGGCGGGATCGAATTGAATCCAAGTTATTATTTTGGGTTCAAAAAACTCGCTAAAAGCCTGACCGACGTCAATCGTCCTCACTACCCGATTAGTTGCTGTCTCGATGACGTCTAACCACCTATGATAACCCTCCAAGTAAACGTGAGTCCCCTCAGGGCTGATGGCTAGTCCATGACTGTCGCCAAACCCCATCCTCCCCTTGGTCGGAAACAAAGTGCCGATTACCTCATCCGTAGTTGTGTCTATGATCGTCAAGCCCCCGTTATCGTGAGCACTTTCACGGCGCGTTACATAAGCACGACTGCCATCGGGCGTAACCACAATACTTGTCGGGGTCCAGCCAACGTCGATCTTATTAACTAACTCGTTTGAGGCTAAGTCAATAACATAAACCCACCCACGGGTAACTTCGTTACCCCAAGGTGCTCCCGAAGCGGTCACGTATGCTTTGCCTTTGTTTGGCACAAGGACTATTTGGTTCAAGATCAGAGGCAAGTCTTCTTCCGGTACCGGGACCTCTGCTACTACCGCGCCAGAGGCCGTGTTTATGACCAATACTTTTTGAGCCCTTTGAGGAGGCATTCCTGGACCCCCCATCCCCACCCCA
>Ga0180882_1298_pt1 | contig 13302 bp, 11 predicted proteins | sample Deesub1362A_J573_FD_124312 | JGI IMG/M metagenome (GOLD analysis project Ga0180882, IMG submission 124312) | Anaerolineales bacterium JdFR-64 | reverse complement strand
ATAATGAAGAAACTTGTGTTTTCATTATTTCACGTGGCTTTGGTTGAAAAAATTGGAGCAAATTGCAAGGGGAGAAGGCGTCGTGATAATCGGTCAGATAACCGAAAGGGGCTCCTTGAACGAGCTCGCCACTGGCCTCTTGATTCACCCTCACCTTGCCCTTGTACCAGAGATGGCGATATTCCCTTTTCTCACCAGGCATAATCGTCAAGTGAAATTCCCTCCCTTCATCGTCGTAGAATTTTGTAGGATGACTTCCCATGTTAAGGCGAATGACGAAATGGATTCCCTCCACAACAAGGGCTTCTAACAGCCCCTCGTAACTGAATTTTTCTCCCGAATTCACGGAGCTTGGAGGCAAAGAAGGGTCTTTATCTGAGATTCAAGTGACTTCGGTTGAAAAAATCAAGAACAAGGGGACGCTCCCCGAGCAGATCTTTGATTCTACTTATGGCCCTGAAGTGGTAAAGATTCCGAGATATTTCCTCCTCAGAAATGGTGCGAGTAGGTGACAAAACCGCAGGAAATGGCCCTCCCCCGATAGGGTGTGCTCAATATCAAAGCTACAAACCCTCTGGTCTTTCCATCTTTGAGGATTCAACATAGAGTGTCCTATAGGCCTGTGGCCTTTCAATCTCGGTCGGGTCTGNGATCAAAAAAGGGGCTTGGGGAGGGCAAAACCNCCATAGCAATTCTCTTGTGTCCACAAGATTTAAGAATCTTGTCAATCTCTTGTATGCTGCATCCATACTTCCTTGCATATGGGCTGCCACCCGGTTCATGTGCTTCTTTTTCTTTCCATCTTCTCTTTTCAACCGAGGTCAATTGACTTAATGAAAAGACTTGTGTTTTCCGCGAATTCAAGTGACTTTGGTTGAAAATTTCAATTGAAACCGCTTTCGCAAACTGTTTCGAGTAGCAACCTGGCACCAACGTGAGAACGTGCCAAATTTTTTAACCAAAGTCAAGAGACATAATGAAGAAACTTGTATTTTCATTATATCACGTTACTTCGGTTGAAAAAATTTGAATCGGGTAGCAAAAGTGAATCTAATAGTAGACTGAATTCACAAAACTCACGCAGCACGTTCTCACGTTGCATGAACCTGTGTGCTATCTCCGTCATCCTCAAGGAGCGTGCCTCTAGGATGGCCTGAGCAATTTCTGCTGCCTGGCGGGCAATCTGAAGGGAGTCAAACAAAAGTTGCATAAACTTCAAAAATGGGATACACTTGCCTTTGGGGAGCCTCCTTTTCTTTAGAATGTGTATCTCTACCACTTATTTTATCCATTTAGGAGGCTCCCGTTAATTCTGAGATGTCCTAACTTGTGTCCGAACATCAGATCACATACTTGCAGGATTCTTCAAAATATGGTATAATTTAATAGAAACTCTCAAAAAGTGGGTATCTCCCACTTTTTTGTTAGAACATCCTGTTAGGAAGGGGTGAGGCTTAAATGAAAAGCGAATTCGCTATAGCTCTTAATCAAATCTGCAAGCAGAGGAACCTGCCGAAGGAAGTTGTTCTCAAAGCAATCGAGGAGGCCTTGTTAAAGGCTTATAAGCGCGACTTCGGCTCGGACCAAAACGCCACGGCGAAGGTTGACCCAGAAACGGGAAAAGCAAAGGTCTACATCGAGAAGAGAGTGGTGGAGAGGGTTAATGACCCTCGCTTCGAGATATCCCTCGCAGATGCGAGGAGGATAGAAAGGAGCGTTTCCTTAGGAGAAAAGGTCGTTATCGAGAGCACTCCAAGGGACTTCGGGAGGATAGCTGCTCAGACAGCTAGACAGGTTCTCTTACATAAGATACGCAAGGCCCAGCAGGAGGCGGTATATAGCGACTATTCTGAAAAGGAAGGAGAAATTGCCATTGGAACAGTGCAAAGCATAACTCCACAAGCCGTAACCCTAAGCCTCGGCCACGCTGAAGCGATATTACCAAAGGGCCATCAGATAGAAGGCGAGCGTTACAGCATCCACCAAAGGGTTCAAGTTTATATAACCGAAGTTCGCATGACGAATCGAGGCCCGCAGATTATAGTCTCTCGTACCCATAGAAACTTGCTGAGACGTCTCTTGGAACTCGAAGTCCCTGAGATACACAACGGCAATGTGGAGATAAAATCAATCGCAAGGGAGGCTGGCTCTCGTTCGAAAGTAGCGGTCTCAGCTCTCCAGGAGGGGGTAGACCCTGTCGGTTCATGCGTGGGGATGAGAGGCGTCAGGATAAGAAACATCGTCAACGAGCTGGGTGGGGAGAAGATAGACATCATTGAGTGGAGCCCAGACGCAGCAACGTTTATAGCCAATTCCCTCAGCCCCGCCAATGTAACTAGCGTCTGGCTTGAAGAGGACCCGGTAGGGGGAAAGACGGCTACCGTCATCGTCCCCGACGACCAGCTCTCACTCGCAATTGGAAAGGAAGGGCAGAACGCCCGCCTTGCCGCTAAGCTAACGGGTTGGAGGATAGACATAAAAAGCACCACCGAAGCAGCCGAAGAAGCAATGAGAAAGGCAAAGGAGGAGCTGGAGATAGAGGAGGAGCTAGAGCTAGAGGTAGAGGAGGAGGGAGAGATAGAGCTAGAGGGAGAGGGAGAGGAAGAGATAGAGCTAGAGGGAGAGGNAGAGNNAGAGNNNGAGCTAGNGNNAGAGGGAGAGGAGGAGGGAGAGATAGAGGAGGAGATAGAGCTAGAAGAGGGAGAGATAGAGAAGGAGCTGGGGCTAGAGGGAGAGGAGGAGGGAGAGATAGAGGAGGAGATAGAGCTAGAGGGAAAGGGAGAGATAGAGGAGGAGCTGGGGCTAGAGGGAGAAGGAGAGATAGAGGAGGAGATAGAGCTAGAAGAGGGAGAGGGAGAGGAGGAGCTAGAGCTAGAGGAGGAGGGAGAGGAGGAAGAGCTGGAGGAGGAGAGCCGAAAAGGGAGGAGAAAGAGGCGTAAAAAGCCTTACCTCGTTTATGATGAGGAGTTAGGCGAGTTCGTAGTAGAAAGGCGCCGTAAGCCAGGACGCCTTCGTGAAGAATGGAAGGATTTAGTCTAAAACGGAGGAGGCAACAGTTGACCTGACAAATAAAAAAATAGTGTGCTATAATGTTCACTATTTCAAAAAGGCAAGGGGTTTGAAAAACAAGAACCCCTGCAAAGCTGGGGTATTAGATGGTCGCGGCAGTGGCTACGTCGAGATCTTAAACGCGCGTGGACGGGACGTAAGACCCTATAGGCGGTCCCGGATGAAACGTGAACTTGCAAGTGCGCACAAGTTTGCACACTTGTAAGGTAGCAGGAGGTGGGATGCGTCGTAGACACGTGCCCATGAGGACGTGCGTCGGCTGTAGAACGGTAAGGCCGAAGCGGGAGATGGTGCGAATCGTCCGAACACCCGAAAGGAGGATAGAGGTGGATGAGACTGGAAAGAAATCGGGGAGAGGAGCTTACCTCTGCAAGAAATGGGGGTGTTGGGAGAAGGCTTTAAATAAAAGGAACCTTGACTACGCACTTAAAGTCAACTTGACGACGGAGGAAAGAGAAACTCTCCTCGAATTCGGGCGTTCTTGGGAAGATTAATTAACAATTTCCTTTCTCCCCTTTTATCCTCGCTACCAACCCCACCTTTCCCCCGCAAGGATATACCCCACCGCCTCCTAGAAGGTTTTCAACAGATTTTTAAGTTCGTAGCGGCGACTGAGGAGTCTGCGCTCTCTAGCGCAGACTGACGAAGTCTATGGAAGGAGTGGAGATTATGCCTGAAGGAAGGAAAACCATCATAATACCAGATTCTATAACCGTAAGGGAATTGGCTAAGCTGATGGAAAGGAGCCCCATTGACGTAATCAAGGAGTTGATGAGGGCTGGCTTCATGGCCAACATCAACCAGCGGATTGACTACGATACAGCCGCAATCGTAGCAGAGGAGATGGGGTTCGAGCCGATGCCGGAGGTACCAAAAGAGGAGGTTTTCGAGCTTCCTCAGCCGCTTTGGCGTCGTCTATACGAGGAGGAAGCACCCGAAAACCTCCGTCCGAGGCCACCTGTTGTCACAATGCTAGGGCACGTTGACCACGGAAAGACGACCCTACTTGATGCTATTCGACACACAAACGTCGTTGCAGGAGAAGCGGGAGGAATTACACAGCACATCGGCGCTTATCAGGTTAATTACAAGGGGAAGAAGATAACATTCCTCGACACCCCAGGCCACGAGGCATTCACAGCCATGCGAGCAAGAGGTGCCCAGGGAGCTGACATAGCCGTCCTCGTTGTGGCAGCAGACGATGGTGTGATGCCTCAGACCGTGGAGGCCATCAACCACGCAAAAGCAGCTCAAGTCCCTATTGTCGTCGCCCTCAATAAAATGGATAAACCAAACGCTAACCCGGAGTTGGTAAAGCAACAGTTGGCAGATGTTGGGCTGATAGTTGAAGAGCGTGGGGGAAGTGTAATATGCGTTCCCCTCTCGGCTAAGGAAAAAACCGGCATCGAGGATTTGCTCGAGAGCATATTACTCGTGGCCGAGGTCTCAGACCTTAAAGCCAACCCAAATCGCCCTGCTGTAGGGACGGCAATCGAAGGCAAGCTCGATAAGAGCAAGGGGCCTATGGCTACCGTTTTGGTGCAAAACGGCACCCTTAGGGTAGGTGACGACGTTGTCATAGGCGAAATCTACGGAAGAGTGAGAGCCATGTTCAACGAAAGGGGTGAAAGGGTTAAGTATGCACCGCCTTCCACGCCAGTTGTTATCCTCGGCCTCTCCGGCGTCCCAAAAGCTGGGGACATCATCGAGGTAGTGAAGGATGAAAGGACTGCCCGCAATATTGTAGCCGAGAGGAAGAAGAGGGAATCCGCAGCCCCACGCCCCACACGAATCCTTAGCCTGGAAGACCTCTACGAGAAGATAAAAGCGGGACAGGTGAAGGAGTTGAGGTTGATACTCAAGACGGATGTCCAAGGCTCCATCGAACCTATCGTCACCTCATTGGAGAAGCTAGGAGATGAGGGTTTGAAGGTAAAATTGCTTCACAGGGCAACCGGCTCGATAAGCGAGTCTGACATCATGCTAGCAGTCGCTTCGAAGGCGATAGTCATCGGATTCAACGTTGACATTGACCCAGCAGCCCGCAGAATGGCAGAGGTTGAGGGGGTTGATGTACGCCTCTATCAAGTCATCTATAAGTTGATTGAGGATGTGGAAAAGGCGCTGAAGGGACTTTTGGAGCCCACATACAAGGATGTAGTGATAGGCCACGCTGAGGTAAGGGCCATATTCGACATCTCGAAGGTCGGAAAGGTAGCAGGCGTCTACGTCTTGGACGGAATCATCAAAAGAGACGCCCTAGCACGCATCAGCAGGGATGGAGAGAAGGTCTACGATGGGAGGGTCGCATCTCTAAAGCGCTTCAAGGAGGATGTAACAGAGGTGAGAGCGGGATTCGAGTGCGGGGTTGGTCTGGAGGGATTCCAGGAATTCGTTATAGGGGACATTATAGAATTATTTAAGAAAGAAAGGGTGGATTAATCGTTATGGCTAGTCGTCGTCAGAGGAGGGTTGGAGAACTCCTCCACGAGGAAATAAGCGAGCTTTTGGAGAGCAAAGTTCGGGACCCACGCCTAGGATTCGTGACCGTCACAGGTGTGGAAGTAAGCCCTGATTTGCGCCTCGCTCACGTTTACGTCAGCACATTGGGAAACGAGAAGAGAAAGCAGGAAGTGCTAGAAGGGCTTAGGTCTGCAAAGGGCTTCATAAGAAGAGAAATCGGTTCACGCCTTAGATTGCGATATATTCCCGATTTGATATTTCATCTCGACAAATCCCTAGAGTTAGGAGACCGCATCGAGAAGCTCTTCCAGCGACTGTCGGAAGAAGAAACTCCCGATGAAAGCGAAGATCGAGTGCCTGGTAAAGGAAGCGAAAAGCATTCTGGTGATAACGCACGAGGCTCCTGACGGTGACGCCATAGGCTCCCTATCAGGGATGGGATTGGCCCTCGCAAAACTCGGAAAGGAACATTGCCTGGCCTGTCCTGACCCCGTCCCAAAGAGTTTCCTCTACCTTCCCAGAAGCGAATGCATCGTAGACTTACCGGAAGGAGACTACGATTTGGTGATAGGACTCGATTGCAACGACCTCAAGAGATTCGGCAAATCCTACGATGATAGAGCCTTATCAGGCGTACCAATCGTAAACATTGACCACCACGTAACCAACACGTCCTTCGGGACGATAAACTGGGTTGACATTAAAGCATCCTCCACCTCCGAGATGGTGCTTGAGCTTCTGGAGCACCTTGGCATACCAATTGACAAGCCTTTGGCAACCTGCCTTCTAAGCGGCATCGTCTCAGACACGATTGGCTTCCGNACGATTAAAACAACCAAGAAAACGTTGGAAACCGCTATCAAATTGATGGAAGCCGGTGCGAATCTCCCGGAAATCACCGAGAGGGTTTTAAATCTACGCCCTCTCTCCGCCCTCCGCCTTTGGGCAAAAGCCTTAAGCAACATCCATCTGGATGGGGAAATCATCTGGGTTGAGGTCACGAAGGGGATGCGTGAGGAGTGCGATTTCTCGGAGAGAAACGATGCGGGCCTGGCCAACCTCTTAGCAACCGTCGAGGAGGCGGAAATCGCAATCGTCTTTAACGAGATAAAAGAAGGACGAGTAGAGGTCGGAATACGTGCGAGGAAGGGGATTGACGTCTCAGAAATCGCCCTCCGATTGGGAGGCGGAGGCCACCCCCAGGCCGCAGGCTGCTTTCTCGAAGGAGAAATCGAAACAGTAAAGGAGAAGGTGCTTTCCGAAATCAGGGGAAGACATGGCGAAAAACTCCAAAATCTCCGGCATACTTAACGTCAATAAGCCAAGGGGATTGACCTCCCACGATGTCGTGGAAAGAGTGAGGCTCCTTTCGGGTGAGAGAAGGGTGGGACATGCTGGGACGCTCGACCCCATCGCAACGGGTGTTTTGCTCATTTGTTTGGGAAAGGCTACGAGGGTAACAGAGTACCTTATGTCCTCGGAGAAGGTCTACTTGGCTGAGATTCGCCTGGGCATAACAACGGAAACGAACGATGCCGAGGGGAGGGTGAAGAGAATTGCACCAGAGGTTATGGTTTCGCTCGAAGAGGTGGAAGAGGCCCTCTCGGATTTCATAGGCAAGATAGAGCAGGTGCCGCCGATGTACTCCGCCATAAAGCGAAAGGGAACCCCCCTCTACAAGCTTGCGCGTAGGGGGATAACGGTCGAGAGGAAGCCTCGTTTGGTTGAGATATATGACATAAAGGTGATGGAGTGGTCGCCTCCTCTCCTTACAATCGAGGTGACGTGTTCTCCTGGAACATACATCCGGGCATTGGCCAGGGATTTAGGTGAGAGACTGGGATGCGGGGGACATCTAGCTGGCTTGGTGCGCACAAGGAGCGGGCGCTTCTCGCTGGAGGATTCGCTTTCGCTCGCTTCCCTGGAGGAAGCTTCTGCTCTTGGTCGCTTTTCGGAGCTTCTCCATCCTCTCGACGAGGCTCTTCTCGATTTCCCTGCCGTAAAGCTCGATTTGGAAGCGGAGTGGAGGGTCATACACGGCCAGAGCGTTAAAATAAATAACATCCCAGGTAAAAGCGACTTCTGCCGTGCCTACTCAAATAATGGGGATTTCATAGCTATCCTCAGCTACGAGAGGGAAACAGGCCTCTGGCGTCCGAAGAAGGTTTTCATCAATTAGAGGAGTCGGCATTCTCTAATGCCGAATGGAATTTGTGCGAAAGATGCCGCCATTTGTGCGTTAGAGAACGCACACTCCTCTTGTACCGAACGGATTGCCATGGAGATAATTGACGACCTCTCCAAAGCAAATCCAGGAAGAAGTACAGTTTTAACAATCGGCTCCTTCGATGGAGTCCATCTTGGGCATCGCTTCCTCATTAGGCAGGTTACAAGACGTGCCAGGGAAACCGGCCTTCTAAGCTGTTTGGTCACATTCTACCCTCATCCCAGGATGGTGCTATTCCCTCACTCCGACACGAAATACATTACGACGCCGGGGGAGCAAGCGGCTCTCCTTGAGAAGCTCGGAATAGACCTCCTTGCCATACTCCGATTCGATTGGGAATTGGCACGCACATCGGCAGAAGGATTCATAAGGAAGGTCCATTCATCATTGAGGATGAAGGAGATATGGGTAGGTGTAGATTTCACATTTGGAAGGGACAGAGAGGGGGATTTGGCCCTTCTTCGGAGGATGGGGAAGGAGATGGACTTCGCCGTCCACGTTGTGAGGCCAATATGCGCTGGAGGTGAGGCTATCTCAAGCACACGTATACGCTCGCTCTTGAGAGAGGGGAGGGTAAAGGAGGCAGCTGAACTTTTGGGAAGGTTCTATCGTTTAGCGGGAAAGGTGGTTCGAGGGGCGGATAGGGGGAGGAGCCTTGGTTTCCCCACCGCAAACCTGGAGGTGAGGGCGGAGAGGGCTGTCCCAGCTCGTGGCGTCTACGCCGTCTACGTCCTTTTGGGAGAGGAGCGTTTCCAAGGGGTTGCGAACATAGGCGTGCGCCCTAGCTTCGGGGGAGGAAAATACACCGTCGAAGCCCATATCTTCGACTTCGATGGAGACCTCTACGGACAGGACATCGTCGTTGAGTTCGTAGAGCGCCTCCGCTCAGAGAGAATGTTCAAGAGCGTGGAGGAACTCGTATCTCAAATAGGAAGCGATGTGAGAAGAGCAAGAGAGATATTAGCAAAATCTGGTTAGAGGATTTAAGATGCTTCCAGAAGAGCTTACCGAAAGGGCTAAATGGCTTGTAAAGCTGAGGTGGTGGTCTGTAGGAGGAATCCTTTCCATCGGATTGCTCATAAGACTGTTCATATTCTACGACATCATTCCCTTTTTGGGCATCGCTGCCTTGGTCCTCTTTTATAACATCCTGGCTTTGCTCTACATCAAAATCGTGGAATCGAAGGGGAGGATAAGCCTGGTTGGTTTAAAAGTCATGCTTAACCTTCAAATCGTGTTAGACCAACTCTCCTTCGCAACATGTGTCCGCCTCTCGGGTGGGATAGAGAGCGCCCTCCTCACCGCATTCCTGCTCACTCTCACTGCTGCAAGCCTCGTCCTATCCCCATTGGAGAGCTATCTCCAAGCCACTTTCGCCATCCTCCTCGTTGGGAGCATTACACTCCTTGAATATTATCACATCATTCCCCACATCCACCAGGGAACAGGCCCGGAAACTGGCCTTTATGAGAACCCAAGCTACGTGTTCATCACTCTCCTCACCTTCGGCTGCTTCATCTATATCTGCACCTATATCGCTACCCACATCTCCGGTCAGCTAAGGAAGAAAGGGAAGGAGCTTGCCCTCTCTGTTAAAAGGCTAAGTGAGAAGGTCGAAGAAGTTGCTGCCCTGCGTGAGATAGGTCTGAAGCTAACCTCTTCTCTTAACCTCACGACCGTTTTGGAATCCATCGCAGATAGCGCACTTAAGCTCGCTGGTGCGACTAACGTTCACATCTTCCTTTACGATGAATCTTCCGGTGAATTGAAGTTCGGAGCGGGGTTATGGGCTCCTGATGAGGGGAGGGAACCGCTCACAAAGGTGAGGGAGGACGGCCTCACGGCCACTGTGGTGAGGAGTGGAAAGCCAATAGTGATTAACGATGCCGAGAAACACCCCCTCTACGCCACACCAGAGGCAAGGAGGTGGGGGATAAAGGCCATCGCAAGCTTCCCGTTGAAGAAAGGCCCCTCGACATTAGGAGCCCTCAACGTTGCCTTCCTCTATCCTCACACCTTCACCGAGGACGAAATAAGGGCTCTCAGCCTCCTTGCTGACCAAGCTGCTATAGCAATAGAGAACGCAAGGCTCTTCAACGACGTGTCTCAACGATTTTACGAACTCTCAACCCTCCAGGAGGTAAGCACGGCAACCGTGAGCGAATTAGACCTTGAAAGCGTCCTAAATCTAGCTGTGGAGAGCGTCGCAAAACTAACAAACGCTCAGACGACCTCAGTTTGCCTCCTCGACCCCGGAGGGGAAACGAGAACTTATGTTGCTGCATATGGCGTAAACGCCGAAAAGCTAATTGGATGGCGTCTGCCGGCTGATAGAGGGGTGCACGGCATAGTGATAAGGACTGGCGAGGCGGTAGTGGTAAACGACGTCTTCGGGGATGAGAGGACGAGCAAAGACGTTGCCGAGGCAGCGGACATAAAGAGGGCGCTCATCGCTCCACTCAAAGTAAAGGGGAAGATGCTGGGATGCCTTGCCGCTTTTAACAAGCTGGAGGATAAATTCTTCACCGAACACGACAAGCGCTTGCTTTCAACGTTCGCAAACCAAGTGGCAATAGCTATCGAGAACGCAAGGCTCTACGGGGAGCTTGGTGAGAGCCTGAGGGAATTAAAGAGAACCCAGGCTCAGCTAATCCAATCGGCGAAGCTATCCGCAATAGGAGAATTAGTCGCAGGTGTTGCTCACGAGCTTAACAACCCTTTAACGACCATCATGGGCTTCGCCCAACTATTACAGGGCGAGGAGTTGAGCAAGGGGGTAAAGGAGGACTTGGAAAAGATAGCAAAAGCGGCTATGCGGTGTAGACGCATCGTTGGAAACCTCCTTACCTTCGCAAGACAAAGAAAGCCGGAGAGGATGCCGGTAAACGTCAATGAGGTAATAGAGCGCATTCTTGAGCTTAGGGCATATCAGTTCAGGATGAATAACATCGAGTTAGTCAGGGATTTGGAAGAGGGATTGCCCTTGATGATGGCAGACCCTTATCAACTCGAGCAGGTCTTCTTAAACATCATTAACAACGCCTATGAGGCGATGGAATCCTCCCCCACTCAAGGGAAGCTAATCATTAGAACGAGGAAAAAGGACAATAACATTAGGATAGAGTTCATTGACAACGGCCCTGGTATCCCCCCCGATGTTATGCCTAAGATATTCGACCCCTTCTTCACAACCAAGGAGGGGGGGACGGGGCTTGGGCTGAGCGTTTCATACGGCATAGTACAGGAGCACGGTGGGCGAATATGGGCCGAGAGCGAGCCTGGAAAGGGAGCTACTTTCTTCGTTGAACTTCCCCTCGATCAGTCCTCTCTATAATGACATCCTCTACTGATTTTGTTCTCCCAGGCTGCNTNGGCTACNATAAGGGCGGCTTGNACGCTTGCTCTTAGTCCGATAAGGCCATCTGTGAGCTTCGTCTTGCGGTAGAAGTCGTCTATTTCAGATTGGAGATGGCAAAGGTCTTCAATCGCTCGTTTGAGGCGGTGTGTGCTTCGAATAAGCCCTACGTAGTTCCACATGATGTTCTTGATAGAGGTCATATCTTGGCTTATCAAGGCAGGGTCGGTCATCTCGGAGAGGCCCTCGTCGTACCAAGTGGGGATGTCGGAGGGATTAACTCCAAGAGGCTCGGAGATGTTGCGCTTTATATCCTCAGCTGCCCTATATCCCCAGACCAGGCTCTCAAGCAGAGATGCGCTTCCAAGGCGATTTGCTCCATGAACTCCGGTGCACGATACCTCCCCTATTGCGTATAAGTTTCGCAAGTTCGTCCTCCCCCATCCGTCCACCCATATCCCCCCGCAGAAGTAGTGGGCAGCCGGGACAACAGGTATCAAATCCTCGGTTATATCCAATCCGTATGAGAGGCATTTAGCGTATATGGTTGGGAAGTGCTCCCTTATTCTTGATGTTGGGATGTAAGACCTCAGGTCAAGGTAAACGCAATCCGCTCCTTTCTCTATCATCTCCCTATGGATGCTCCTCGCAACCACGTCCCTAGGCGCTAAGTCCTTCCACTCCGGTGCGTATCTTTGCATGAAAGGCTCGCCTTCCGAATCAACAAGCCTCGCCCCCTCCCCACGAACGGCCTCTGAGATAAGAAACCTCACAGAGCCTCGGTGATAGAATGCGGTCGGGTGGAACTGTACATACTCGGCGTTTATGATGCGAGCACCTGCTCTGTGAGCCATCGCAAGCCCGTCTCCTCTCGCAGTTGGAGGGTTAGTCGTGTGGAGGTATATTTGGCCAAGCCCACCGGTTGCAAGGACCGTCTTCTTTGCGAGATAGGCCATCGTTTTACATCTCCTCTGGTCGAAAACATACGCTCCCACGCAGGAGATAGGGTCGTATACAGCCAAAGGGTCTCTTGAATGATGTGATGGGGTTAAAAGGTCAACGGCTGTGTGTTGGGATAGGAGGGTGACGTTTGGGCAGGCCTTAACAGCCTCGATGAACTTCTCCTCTATAGCCTTCCCAGTGGCGTCAGCTACGTGAAGGATTCGATTAGTCGAGTGTGCCGCCTCCCTGATGTACTCGAACTCCCCAGCCGGGGTCTCTGAGAAGTTGACCTCAAGCTTCTCCAGAAGGACCTCCTTCAATATCCTTGGACCTTCCTCCGTTAAGATTTGAACGGCCTTTGGGTTGCTTACGCCCGCTCCTGCCCTTAGGATGTCTTGAGCGAGAAGCTCAGCAGAATCCTTTGGTCCACGGTAGATTATGCCACCCTGAGCGTAGTATGTGCTCGACTCACGAGGGTCCTCTGCCCCTGTTACTACGATTACTTCTATCGAGGGGTCCTCGGCCAGCTTCAAAGCAGCCGTGCAACCGGCTATTCCGCTTCCTATTATAAGGACGTCGCTGTAAACCTGGTCAGAAGAAAGTTTCATCCTAAGCCTCCTCTGAAAACTCGCATCGCTTCCAAACTTATGTCCAGAGATTTTGGAGAATGGGTGAGCGCCCCAATTGAGATGTAATCTACGCCCGTTGCGGCTATCTCTGCCACGTTATCCAGGGTAACGTTTCCAGATGCCTCGAGCTCAACCCTCCCTGCTGTAATCTCAACCGCAAGTTTGATTTCATCAACCGACATGTTATCTAACATTATGCGGTCAACTCCCAAGGCGAGCGCCTCCTCCAGCTCGGAGATGCTCTTGACCTCTACCTCTATCTTTAGACCACGCTCGTTCTTCTCCCTCACCCGCTCGACTGCATTTGTGATGCCACCAGCCGCCGCTATGTGATTGTCTTTGATGAGGACCATATCGTATAGGCCGAAGCGGTGGTTGCTCCCTCCGCCTATTCTAACAGCCCACTTGTCGAAAATCCTCAATCCTGGCGCTGTCTTGCGGGTGTCAAGTATAACCGCTCTCGTTTCGCTTACAGCTTCAACGAAGCGGCGGGTCATCGTAGCGATTCCAGACATCCTTTGAAGGAAGTTGAGCGCCACCCTCTCCGCGCTCAGTATCCCCCTCGCCGGCCCCTCCAAAGTAGCCAGAACGTCGCCCGGATGGACGATGTCTCCATC
>Ga0180882_1026_pt1 | contig 13468 bp, 12 predicted proteins | sample Deesub1362A_J573_FD_124312 | JGI IMG/M metagenome (GOLD analysis project Ga0180882, IMG submission 124312) | Anaerolineales bacterium JdFR-64 | reverse complement strand
ACCCTCTGCCCTGGTCTGAAGGTAACCCTCACCCTGGGTGCCTCAGCCTCCATACGCTTCATTATCCTCTGAACCTCCTCAGGGCGAAGGGGGGTAGGCTCATTTCCTATTCCAACGAAGCCGGTCACCCCAGGTGTGTTACGGACCATATACCAAGAATCCTCGGTTAAAATCATCTCGACGAGGATGTAACCTGGGAATATCTTGCGCTCGCATATCCGGCGTTTTCCATCCTTAATTTCTATCTCCTCCACAGTTGGAACGACGACTTGAAATATCTTGTCCTGCATCCCCATGGATTCGATGCGTTGCTCCAGGTTCCTCTTCACTTTGTTCTCATAGCCGGAGTAGCTGTGGATTATATACCAGGCCTTCTCATTTCTCTTTCTTTCGTTCATGTTGCAAAACTTCTATAGGACTAAGGGATTAGTTTTACAGATTAGAGTTGATGTTCCGCCTGAAGGCTCCAACGTGAAGTCACGCCCCCGAATTCGGAAGCAAATTGATTTAAAGGAGAGAGCACCAACTGAAGACCTCGGCGTGACTTCACGTTGCAACGTGAAGTCACGCCCCCGAATTCGGAAGCAAATTGATTTAAAGGAGAGAGCACCAACTGAAGACCTCGGCGTGACTTCACGTTGCCATTCCTTCATCTAATAAGCTGGAGTAGAGGCTTCAGCCGGTTTTTCTCCGCCTGAAGGCTCGATTCCAATGGGTTCCGCCTAAAGGCTCCAACGTGAAGTCACGCCCCCGAATTCGGAAGCAAATTGATTTAAAGGAGAGAGCACCAACTGAAGACCTTGGCGTGACTTCACGTTGCCATTCCAGGCGACCATAGCAATCCGCTTAACATCCGCTTATCCGCTTCTTATCCGCTGATGTTCCGCCTAAAGGCTCCACTCCCTTATCCAATAACTGAAGTGGAAACTTCAGCCGGGTAAAATAGCTCGAAAGCTTGATTCCAGTAGGATTGTCAACCCTTCATGATGCTATTAACGGATTATTTCAATGGATTATTAGACGGAATATTAACGTAAAGAGATAATCAATTATACCAAGGAGGGCAGCCATAGATGCTGTGACAGCCAGCACAATCAGCGTGAGATTCAGAGCCTCCCGGCGGGTGGGCCAGCTCACCTTCCTAAGCTCGGTCCACGTTTTTCTAAAGTAGCCGACGACAGCTTCCTTTGCTTTTTTGAAATATCTAACGACGGCTCTTTTCTTCTTTCTCCTCTTCGCCGATATTTTAGTCACTTCTTCACCCAAAAGGAGCGTCTTATGATAAGACACCGCCTTTTTGGACGGTGCCTTGAACATAAGGCAGGGGGTACAGGACTCGAACCCGTAGCCTACGGTTTTGGAGACCGTTGCTCTGCCTCTTGAGCTAACCCCCTGCACTATCTAAGGAGCTAGAGTTATCAGCTAGAGCTAGAGTTCTAGCTCAAGACTCTAGCTGATTACTCTAGCTCTAGCTCTAAACTCTAGCTGAGACGCCTATTTCGTCTCCCTGTGGAGGGTATGGGTTCTGCATCGAGGGCAATACTTCCTCAGCTCTATGCGTCCTGGGTCGTTTCTTCTGTTCTTTTGCGTCGTGTAATTACGTTCCTTACATACGGTGCAGGCAAGGGTGATTATAATTCGCAAAGCCTTTTTCTTTTTAGCCATCTCTCATCACTCTATTATCTTCGTTATCACCCCTGCTCCTACAGTCTTCCCTCCCTCCCTTATCGCGAACCTGGAACCTACCTCCAATGCTACTGGCTCTATCAACTCAACTCCCATGCTCACGTTGTCTCCTGGCATCGCCATCTCAACCCCCTCAGGCAATATCACCTTCCCGGTCACATCCATCGTCCTTATATAGAACTGGGGTCTATAACCAGTGAAGAAAGGAGTATGCCTCCCTCCCTCCTCCTTCCTCAGAACATAAACTTGGCTCTCGAAAGTAGTATGTGGCCTTATCGTTCCGGGCTTCGCCAATACCATGCCTCTCTCTACTTCATTCCTCTCTATCCCCCTCAAGAGGCATCCTACGCTGTCACCTGCTTGGGCGTAGTCCAAGGTCTTGTGGAACATCTCAAGGCTAGTTACAACCGTTTTCCTTATCTCATCCCTCAGCCCTATTATCTCCACCTCCTCCATAGGCTTTATCATCCCCCTCTCCACCCTCCCCGTCACTACTGTCCCTCTACCCTTTATCGAGAATACGTCCTCTATAGGNAGGAGGAAAGGCTTATCCATCTCCCTCTTGGGCATAGGGATATAGCTATCAACTGCCTCGAGAATCTCCAATATGCATCTATACTCCGGGGAATCCGGGTCCTTGGATTCGCTCTCAAGGGCGAGTAGAGCACTCCCCTTCACGATAGGGGTCTCCTCTCCTGGGAACCCATAGCTATCGAGTAGTTCCCTCAGCTCAAGCTCTATAAGCTCTATTATCTCAGGGTCGTCAACCAGGTCACATTTGTTTAGGAAAACGACTATAGCGGGAACCTCGACTTGCCTTGCGAGGAGGACGTGTTCACGGGTCTGGGGCATGGGGCCGTCGTCCGCTGCAACTACGAGTATGGCTCCGTCCATTTGGGCAGCACCTGTTATCATGTTCTTTATGTAGTCCCTGTGACCGGGGCAGTCTATGTGGGCATAGTGACGATTCTCGGTCTCGTATTCAACGTGAGCTATACAAATCGTCATTCCTCTCTCCTTCTCCTCTGGGGCGTTGTCTATCTCGTAGAAGGAGTAGAACCTGGATAAGCCCTTGTAAGATAGGACCTTCGTTATTGCGGAGGTGAGCGTTGTCTTTCCGTGGTCAACGTGGCCTATCGTCCCTATGTTGACATGTGGCTTCACCCTCTCAAATCTCTCCTTCACCATCTCAAAAACCTCCTTAAACTAAGTATATTCAGTACATCACAATTGGAGGGAGTCGGTGCTCCCTTTTACTAATCCGTTGTACGGGCAGAGGCTAGCCCCTGCCCCTACAATTGCGCCGACGGGAGCGAAAGATGCCGCTCTACTCCTCGGATATTGTGATCTACTGATATTAAGCGATGAGGGGGAGAAATCTCCACCGCTCAATAGAGCCCTCGACGGGATTCGAACCCATGACCGCCTCCTTACCAAGAAGGTGCTCTACCTCCTGAGCTACGAGGGCATATAGTGGAGGGGGTAGGATTCGAACCTACGAAGCCCGTTAGGGCACGGATTTTACAGACCCGCGGTTTTAGCCACTCACCCACCCCTCCATGAGAGCCGATGACAGGATTCGAACCTGCAACCCTGCCCTTACAAGGGGCACGCTCTACCATTGAGCTACATCGGCGTTATTATAATTATACTACAATTTATGATATTGTCAAGTCTCCGCCTCCGAAAAAACCTCAAATTAAGTATAACTATATTTTCCTCAAATGTCAAGTCTCGGGTTAGATAGATTTGACAGAAACTCTCATTTAGAGTATAATAAAATCAAATCCTTCGATGATTCCTGTGGAACAATGCGTGAGAAAGGACGCTGGAGATGAAGGATAAACTCGACCTTTTCACAAGCAGAGCAAAGAGGGTGCTCTCGTTGGCCCAGGAGGAGGCAAGACGCCTGCGCCATAACTACATAGGCACGGAACATCTCCTCTTAGGATTGATGATGGAGGAGAAATGCGCTGCTAGCAAGGTGCTTAGGAACCTCGGCCTCGACCCAAGACAGGTGCAGATGGTGGTGGAGAGGATAAGCGAGCCAGGCAGATACACTTTCTTGGGGAAGATAAACCTCACTCCAAGAACGAAGAGGGTGATAGAGCTGGCCGTTGATGAAGCGAAGAAAATGGGACACCACTACATAGGAACTGAACACCTCCTCCTAGGGCTCGTCAAAGAGGGGGAAGGGGTTGCAATTGAAGTCCTCAAGCACCTCGGCATAAGCCCAGAAAGGGTTCAAGAAGAAGCCACAAAAGTGATGATGGAGAACCCCATCTACTCGGAGAGGAGAAGATCGAGGCGAAGAACACCACTCATTGACCAAATCGGGATAGACCTCACTGCTATGGCTGAACAGGGAAAGCTCGACCCTGTAATCGGAAGGAGGAAGGAAATAGAGAGGGTGATACAAATCCTCTCAAGACGCACCAAGAACAACCCAGCGTTAATAGGAGAGCCAGGAGTCGGTAAAACGGCCATCGTCGAGGGATTAGCCCAGCGAATAGTTGCAAAAGAGGTGCCAGAGTCGCTCTTGGGGAAGAGGATACTTCAGCTAGATATAGGCTCGCTCGTTGCAGGAACCGTATACCGAGGCCAATTCGAGGAGCGCTTGAAAAAGGTAATAGAGGAGATAAAATCATCGGAGAGCATCCTCTTCATAGACGAGCTTCACATGCTCGTGGGGGCTGGAGCGGCTGGAAGCTCGGTGGATGCAGCCAACATCCTGAAGCCAGCCCTCGCAAGAGGNGAGTTGCAATGCATAGGCGCTACTACCCTCGAGGAATATCGCAAGTACATAGAGGGGGACGTCTCTCTTGANCGACGCTTCCAGCCAATCTTCGTCGACGAACCTACAATTGAGGAAACAATCGAAATCCTTCGNGGGATAAAGGAGCGCTATGAGGCCTTCCATAAACTAATGATAACCGAAGAGGCGATAAATGCAGCAGCACGTCTCGCTGGAAGATACATCTCAGATAGATTCCTCCCTGATAAGGCAATTGACCTCATAGACGAAGCAGCTGCAAGGGTAAGGGTATTCAAGTTAAATCAAAAAGGGAGCAAATCCCCTCTCTCAAGCGTGCAGCCGAGAGAGGGATGGCCCAGCGAAGAGAGGCACCTCACACCAGCGTTCCAAAGCAGATTTGAAAAGCTTCGCCTTGCCGAGATGGTGGAGGTAACAGCAGAGGACATAGCAGAGGTGGTCTCGATGTGGACAGGTATCCCTGTGACAAGCCTCGCAGCAGACGAGTCGGAGCGTCTCCTCAGGATGGAGGAGGAATTGCACAAAAGGATAGTCGGCCAAGACGAAGCCGTCACAACTCTTTCAAAGGTCGTGAGAAGAGCAAGAGCCGGCCTTAAGGACCCAAGACGTCCCATAGGGAGCTTCATCTTCTTAGGGCCCACTGGCGTGGGGAAGACCGAGCTTGCAAAGGCTCTAGCCGAATTCCTGTTCGGAAGCGAGGAAGCCCTTTTACAACTCGATATGTCCGAGTTCATGGAGCGCCACACGGTCGCAAGGCTCGTCGGTGCTCCCCCTGGATACGTAGGATACGAAGATGCAGGGCAACTTACAGAGGCAATCCGTCGGAGACCTTACTCCGTAATCTGCTTCGACGAAGTTGAGAAGGCACACCCTGAAGCCTTACAAATGCTCCTCCAAATAATGGAAGAAGGCCACCTCTCAGACGCAAGAGGGAGGCAAGTTGACTTCCGTAATACCATTATAATAATGACGAGCAACATAGGAGCAGAACTCATAAGTAAGCCCGCATCCCTAGGCTTCTCCAAACCAGGTGAACAGGTCGAGTATGGGGAAGAAGCTTACCAAAAGATGAAGGAAAAGCTCCTCGCCAAGCTCAAGAGGACCTTCCGTCCAGAGTTCCTTAACAGAGTGGATGGGATAATAGTATTCAAATCTTTGACGAGGGAGGAGATAAAGCAGATAGTCGAATTAGAGCTCGATAAAATCAGAGAGAGACTTAAAGAGCGTGAAATCTCCCTCATCGCCACCGACGAAGCGAGGGGATTCATCGCCGACGAGGGCTATAGCACGGAGTTCGGCGCCAGACACTTGAAGAGAGTCATCCAGAGGTTGATTGAGGACCCCCTCTCCGAGGCGATTCTGGCCGGCGAGTTCAACCGTGGAGACACAGTTATCGCAGACTTGGAGGAAGGTATGATAAAGCTCAAACTCTTGGAAAGAAACTAAGGAGTTTTAATCCCCCACATTTACAAAATGGTCGTAGTGGCGACTTAAGTCGCTCCGACCTCGCTTTCGGAGGCAACAATGGAAGAGAGAATCGCAAGGATAGAAGGAATCGTAGAGCAAATGGATAAAAGGCTTAACCACATCGAGTCGGAGATAGTGGGGCTAAGAGGAGAGATCGGAGGATTAAGAAGGGACATCAGGGAGGACTTCGAGGGATTCAAAAGGGACATCAGGGAGGACTTCGAAGGATTAAGGGGAGAATTTGAAACGTTCAAAAAAGAGGACTTCGGAGGATTCAAAAAGGACACTAAGGAAGACTTCGGGGGATTAAGGAGAGAATTAAATGAATTAAGGGGCGATGTGAGGAGGATATGAAGGAATTATAGAGCAAATGGATAAAAGATTGACCAACATAGAAAGAGAGATGGTCGAATTAAGAGGCTATATCGAGATGACAACAACCGAATTAAGGAGGGATATAAAGAGCAACTTCAGGTGGACATTGGGGCTCCTCATCTCGATGTGGATAAGCATCATCCTCACAATTCTCTTTCGACCGTGATTTGATTCTATGAGGGATTATGGCTAAGGTTAAAACTATCTACGTTTGTAAAGAATGCGGGGCAACCTCCCTTAAGTGGAGTGGCCGTTGCTTCGAGTGCGGTGAGTGGGACTCGATGGTAGAGACGGCCGTCAAGCATGAGAAAGAAAGGCGCCCTCACAGAGAGATTGGGCCGTCTTCTGAGCCTAAACCATTGCCACACATCTCCGCCGATGGATTCGAGCGCATCCCAGTGCCAATAGAGGAAATGAGCCGGGTGCTCGGAGGAGGAATCGTGCCAGGCTCCATAGTGCTAATAGGAGGAGAGCCTGGAATAGGAAAGTCTACCCTCCTCCTCCAGCTCTCTTCGCTTATCGCTCAGGACGCGGCTTGTGCGCTTTTTATCTCAGGAGAAGAATCCATCTGGCAAGTGAAGATGCTCGCCGAAAGGCTTGGAATTAAAAACGAACAGCTATACATCTTATCCGAGATAAGCCTCAATCGTATCATCGAACACATCGAGCGGCTTAACCCAAGGCTCGCCGTTGTAGATTCCATCCAGTCCGTCCACCTGGAGGAACTCCCCTCAGCGGCTGGGAGCGTGAGCCAGGTAAGGGAATGTGCTGCTGCGCTTTCCCGCTTTGCAAAGGCGACGGGTATCCCCATCTTCCTAATAGGTCATATAACCAAGGCTGGAGCAATCGCAGGCCCGAAGGTCCTTGAGCACATCGTTGACGCCGTCCTCTACCTCGAAGGCGACCGCTTTCACACCTATCGCCTCCTTCGTAGCGTCAAGAACAGGTTCGGAGCTACAAACGAGGTCGGGGTCTTCGAGATGAGGAGCGAGGGGTTAGTTGAGGTGAAGAATCCCTCCGAGGCCTTCCTCGCAGAGAGGTTGCCGAACGCTGCTGGCTCAGCAATAGCCATCACTATGGAGGGGACGAGGCCACTTCTGGTTGAGATACAGGCTCTATCGAGCACAACTAGCTTCGGCCTCCCAAGGAGGACTGCGAACGGAGTGGACTTCAACCGCCTCCTCCTCCTCGTTGCGGTGTTAACCAAGCGGGTTGGACTTAGGCTATTCGACCAAGACATCTTCGTAAACGTGGTTGGCGGGCTTAGGGTAAGCGAGCCAGCGGCCGATTTGGCCATTGCGGTGGCCATAGCCTCGAGCTTCAAGAACAATCCGGTTGCGGCCGATTTGGCAATAGTTGGCGAGGTGGGGTTGTCTGGGGAGCTTAGAGCGGTTGGGCAGCTTGAGAGGAGGTTGAAGGAAGCTGCGAAGCTCGGCTTCAGGAGATGCCTCGTTCCAAAACCCATCCGCCGAAGGGAAATCTCCTATGAGAAGATGGAGGTAATGGGCGTTCGTTCGGTGGGAGAAGCTATTGAGATAGCTTTAAAGCGTTAGTTATGAGAATCGGGAGGATGCGCTATGTTAAAATGAGAAAAAGCCTTCTCTCGAAAATCGAATACCGGAGGGAAAAGGATGAGTGTTGAATTTCTTCTTCGCTTAGTGGGGATGGTTATCTTGGGAATCGTAGGGTGGAGGATAGGTGTTTTTCTCGCTGGAAGGACTGATACGCCTCTTATTCGTTATGTCCTCGTTCTCTCCCTCGCAGGTTCNGCCTTAGGCCTTCTATTGACCCCTTACGTGACAACTAGACCCTTTCGCTGGCTTCGGCGCAAGATACGCCAATTGCCGGCAAGAGAACTCGTTGCAGCCATCGTCGGCTTGGTCGTGGGCTTAATCATCTCCGCCCTCCTCGCCTTTCCGCTCTCCTTCCTGCCATCGCCATTTGGGGAGATACTGCCATTTTTAAGCACGATCATCTTCGGCTACCTGGGCATGGCTGTGATGCTTATGAGACAGCAGGATATATTCAGCCTCTTTGGAGAGCGCTTCTCTCGAGAGGGCCTGGCCGGTGAGGAATCATTTGTCCTACTCGACACAAGTGTCATCATTGACGGAAGGATAGCTGACATCAGCAAGACTGGGTTCATTCATGGAACGATGCTCGTGCCTAGATTCGTCCTCAACGAAATCCAAAGAATAGCGGATTCCTCGGATGCCCTCCGTCGAAATAGAGGCCGTAGGGGGTTGGATATGCTCAATAAGTTGCAGAAGGAAGCGGTTATCCCCGTTCGCATCACAGATATGGACGTAGAGGAAGTGAGAGGGGTGGATGAGAAGCTTGTGCTATTAGCCAAGAACTTGCGCTGTCCTATCATTACAAACGATTATAACCTGAACAAGGTCGCCCAGCTTCAAGGGGTGACAGCCCTCAACGTAAACGAGCTTGCAAACGCCCTCAAGCCTATTTTCCTCCCCGGCGAATCCTTAAGGCTGCACGTCATCCAGGAAGGAAAGGAAGCAGACCAAGGCGTAGGCTATCTTGACGATGGCACGATGGTAGTGGTAGAAGGAGGGCGCCGTTATATCGGCAGCACAATCAAGGTCACGGTGGCGAAGGTCCTGCAGACAACAGCCGGACGAATGATATTCGCCAAACCCGAATAATTCATCCCGATAAATAGGAGTGGGTATAAAATGGCTTTAAAGGTCTATAATTCTCTAACACGTCAAAAGGAGGATTTCGTCCCATTACACGAGGGCTTCGTCGGAATCTACGTATGCGGCCCTACCGTCTACGACGATGCACACATCGGACATGGGAAAACCTATGTCAACTTCGATGTGATAGTACGTTACCTCCGCTACCTCGGATACAGGGTACGCTACGTGCAGAACATCACCGACGTGGGGCACCTCCTGGATACAGGAGAGGATAGGATAATAAAGGGAGCAAGGCGTGAGAGGATAGAGCCTATGGAGCTCGTCGAAAAGTACATGCGCCGATTCTTCGAGGACATGGATGCTTTAGGAGTTGTACGTCCAGATATATCTCCACGGGCGAGCGGACACATAACAGAACAAATAGAGATGATAAAGACGCTCATCGAGAGGGGATACGCATACGAAGCTAATGGTTCGGTTTATTTCGAGGTTGCGAAATTCCAAGAATACGGGAAGCTCTCCGGAAGAAGGGTAGAGGAGCTTATGGAAGGAGCCAGGGTTGAGGTAAGGGAGGAGAAGCGACATCCAGCCGACTTCGCACTTTGGAAGAGGGCAGAACCCGGCCATATCCTCCGATGGCCTAGCCCCTGGGGATGGGGCTACCCAGGATGGCATATAGAATGCTCTGCGATGTCAACGAAGTACTTAGGACAGCCATTCGACATCCACGGAGGAGGTGTAGAACTGAAATTCCCCCACCATGAGTGCGAGATAGCCCAATCCGAGGCTGCGAGGGGTGTCCCCTTCGTCCGATATTGGCTTCACAATGGGATGCTGATGGTGGGAGGAAGGGAGATGCATAAATCCCTCGGAAACTTCGTAACCCTCAGGGAGGCTTTTGAGGATTACCCTCCCATGGCAATCCGCCTCTTCATATTAGGCGGCCATTACCGCTCTCCAATTGACTTCAGCGAAGAGGCGCTCAAGGCGGCGGAAAGGGGGCTTGAGCGAATCTATGGAGCGGTGAGGGGTGTCAGGGAGAGGTTGAAATTCGCAGAGGAGGGGGGGATTGANCCCTCGTTCGAAGCCAAGCTCGATGAGCACAAAGCGAATTTCTTAGAGGCTATGAACGATGATTTTAATACCCCGTCTGCCCTGGGGGTTTTATTTGACCTGACTCGTGAGGTAAACGCCCTCCTGGGAAGTGGAGAGGAGATAAGCCAGGGCACGCTTTCTGCCATTGATGCCCTATATCGTGAGCTAGGAGGCGAAATCCTCGGAATAATCCCGGAAGAGTTACCGGTTGAGAGGCCGGTTGGACTTGAGGAACCACTCATCGAGCTTCTCATCGAAACCCGTCAAAGATTAAGGGAGGCCGAGGAGTGGGAATTAGCCGACGAGATACGCTCTCGAATGGCGGAGCTGGGGATAGCGCTTGAGGATACGAAGGAAGGTACGAGGTGGAGGATAAGGCGATGGAGGTTCTCTACGGCCGAAACGCCGTACGTGAAACCCTCAGAGCTATGAGGAGAAAAGTTTACAGGGTTCTCATCTCAAAGGGGGTTAAGGAGTCCGGCGTTGTAGAAGAAATCTTGGCCATGGCTGAACAACGCCGGATTCCGTTTCAAAGGGTGGAGAGGCATATCCTCGACGAAATAGGCGATGTCAACCACCAGGGAGTGGCAGCGGAGACAAGTCCCTACCCTTACGCCGACTTGGAAGAAGCATTGGCCGAGGCGAGTAGGTGCGAGGAGATGCCCATCCTCCTCTTTTTGGATTGCCTTCAAGACCCTCAGAACTTCGGCTCCCTCCTCCGCACCGCCGAAGCCGTGGGAGTTCACGGTGTAATAATCCCGAAACGTCGTGCTGTACACGTCACCCCTGCTGTGGTTAAATCTTCTGCGGGGGCGGTTGAGCATCTCTCAGTGGTAAAGGCGACGAACCTAGTGCGAGCTATCGAGGGGGTAAAGGAGAATGGGATATGGGTCATAGGCTTGGAGAACTTGCCGGAGGCCCATTTCTACCATCAGGCCGATTTGAACATCCCATTGGCCTTGGTGGTCGGGAGCGAAGGGAGGGGGATGAGGAGGCTTGTGAAAGAAGCTTGTGATATTCTGGTCAAATTGCCGATGTGTGGGAAAATAAACTCTTTGAACGCAGCCGTGGCTGGTTCCATCGTCCTCTACGAGGTTCGGCGGCAAAGAGATAGCGCCTGAGTTAACTTATCGAGAAAGGCTCGAAGCGGCTCTCTCTGCAACCGACTTAATCGCTTCGATTATCTTAAAATAACCCGTGCAACGGCAGAGGTTGCCAGCAATTGCTTCTTTGATTTCCTCTTCACTTGGATTAGGGTTATCTTCTAAGAGGGCCTTTGCTGACATGAGCATCCCCGGGGTGCAATATCCACACTGAACCGCCCCCCTCTCGATGAAGGCCTCCTGTAAGGCGTCTAGCTTCCCGTTTATGCTCAGCCCTTCTACGGTTACAACCTTTCTGCCGTGAGCTTTCATGGCAGGTAGGATGCAAGAGGCAATCGCCTTCCCGTCTAAAATTACGGTGCAAGCCCCGCACTCTCCTTCACGACAACCTACCTTCGTGCCGATGAGGCCTAGCCTTTCCCTCAATACATCAACCAATAGGTCGGAAGGCTCAATATCAATCATCACTTCTCGACCGTTTAGTTCCATCATCAATTTCTGCATCTCCTTGCCCTTTCAACCGCTCTCTCAAGCGCTCTGCGTAATAGCACCTTTATCATCTCAACCCGATACTCCCGAGAAGCCCGTAGTATACTTGTTCTGGGTTTTGCCTCTTGAGATGCTATCTCCCCAGCTTTTAAGAATGCTTCAGCGCTAACCGACGCCCCTCTTAACGATTCTTCTGCATTACGTGCACGGAAGGGGGTTGGGGCAACCGGCCCGAGGGCTATCCTTACCCACTCGAAGGAATCTCCATCCTCGTTCAGTTCCACGACTACGGCGCAATTGAGGATAGGCAGAGCCAGTGCTCTCCTTCGTGCCAATCGCTCGAACGCCGAGCCTTGACGGGGACCCATAGCTTTAAATCTAAAAGCTGTGAGCACCTCGGATGTGCTATCCACTTTAGAGGCGCCAGGCCCTATGAAGAGCCTCTCTAGAGGAACCCACCTCCTACCGGAGATGCTAGCTATCTCCGCCTCTGCATCGAGTGCGGTGAGAGCGATTGCGCTATCCGCCGCAGGTTGTGCGTTAACCACGTTCCCTCCTATCGTGCCTACGTTTCTGATTTGAACCGAGCCTACCGCCTTGCAAGCCTCTGCGAGGACGCTCGCACGCTCTCTAATTAGAGGCGAGTCCGCAGCTCTTCGGTGAGTGACGTTAGCTCCTAATGTGATAATCCCNTCNTNGAGGGAGATTTCATCGAGTCCGGGGATTCGNGTGATGTCAACAAGGCAATCAANGGAGAGCTCCCCCTCCAGAATCTGGATGATGAGGTCTGTGCCTCCTGCTATGACCCTTGCCCTCCCACCTCGCTCAGCCAAAATCTCTAAAGCCTCATTAACGGAGGAAGGGAAAAAGTAATCTTTCCACATTGCTCTACCNTCTCCCTGCCACATCTATCACCAGCCTGTCACCCTCCCTCTTCACTTCCGTNCCCATTGCCCCGGAAAGCTTCTTTATCCGCTCGAAAATCTCGTCGAAGACCGGACCCTCAGCCCTNTTCACTTGACACAGATGGATCAAAAGCGGGACGAGCTCTATCCTCACGATTCCCTCACGGTTGATGTGAACGAGGAAGAGCAACTGCTGGTCGTTCCTGTGCACCTCAGATACGTAATAATCGTCAATCAAGTCCCCCGTGTCGAAAAATATAGGCTTCCCTTTGTATATCTCAATCCCTTGAAATACGTGAGCGCTGTGGCCGTGGAAGATGTCGGCGCCTGCATCCATAACAGCATGTGCGAATTCGACGAACTCCGGAGATGGAACGTGCCTCATGTTAGGCCCCCAGTGAATGGAAAATACGACTATGTCGGCTCCGGCATCCTTTACAGCTTTTATGCTCTCTTTGACCCTGCGGAAATANCGCTCCTCGGTAGTGATTGGTATAACGTTCGTTCCGGGGCTTTTCTCAGTCGCAGCGTATTCGACGAAGTGGTCTGCGAANGCGACCACCCCCACTTTTANNCCCNTTGATTCGAGCAAAGCGTATTTGGAGGCTTCTTCCAAGTTCCTTCCAGCCCCCGCATGGGCTATCCCGTTTTCTTCCAAGAGCTTAATACATTCGAGAAGCGCTTCCCCTCGGAAGTCCATCGCATGGTTATTAGATAGAGTGACGTAGTCTATCCCAGCGACTTTCAATGCTTCCACCGCTTCTGGTGCTGCTTTGAAGTAGAAGACCCTCGGAGGGAAGAAGGGCTCGCCGCTTGAAGCTATCACGCACTCCAGGTTTACGAACGATAAATCAGCTCCTTTTATCAAAGGGATTACGTCTCCCCAGATGTAGAGTGGGCCGTATCTTCTTATAA
>Ga0180882_1231_pt1 | contig 13669 bp, 14 predicted proteins | sample Deesub1362A_J573_FD_124312 | JGI IMG/M metagenome (GOLD analysis project Ga0180882, IMG submission 124312) | Anaerolineales bacterium JdFR-64 | reverse complement strand
GGATTTGTCAAAGGGAGCGCCGATTCCCCGTTTATCCATGCATAGTATATCTCAATCGTTAGAATTTGTCAATTTCACTGATACTTCTTTTCACAGTTTCGGGGAGGGGGAGTTTCCCCATGTCGTTTATAATTCTCACGCCGTTTGAAGGGGTAGCGGTCGTCCACCTGGCATAGACCTCGGTGAATAAGCTCCGCCCCGGCGTCGCGCCAGATGGAGCCGGATTTGTCCTGGGCGACGAAGTAATCCACGTACACCAGACGACGACCGGCAGGGTCACGTCGTTCACCTTCCCAGAGGATGCGCATTCCCACCGAATGGCTCAGTACCTCTTGCAAGAACTCCCTCGCTTCCTCCCGCGAGGCGGCATCCATCGGTACCTCGGTGTCTATCCCCAAGATGGCCACCACTTCTTCCCTTTCTTTGGTCTTTATGCGCAGACTTAAATCCTCCTCGACGGCGATAAGGTGCGCTATTTGGAAAGACATGATGCATACCTCCTACAACCCAGGTGCAATCGTCCGCTCTTTCAAGTCGGCCAGAGCCATCTGGCTCAGAACATCCCGCCAGACGGAGTTGGTGAGCGCTTCCTTGCGCCCCGGAACGAGGGCGTCGTTCCACCCCTCCACGAAGAGCAGTTCCCCTCCCTCAACCGGCGTGCCGTCGGGCATCCGGGCCTCGAAAGCGGCCATCGCCGTACACCACTGCAGGAAGTACCGCTCGTTCGGGTCATCATCCCAGTGGCGGTAGGCGTCGGCGGTGACGTTAGGGTCACGCTCCAGTTTTTTGAGCAGCGGGGCTAAGGTGCGCCACTCGGCGGAGGTGTTGAGGATAAAGCGACCCTGCTCCGCAAGGTCAGCAAGGAAGCAGTATACTGTATCCAGATCCAGCGCAGGGAAGCGCACGGCCCGCACTACCTGGTGCGCCCCGTACTTTCGGGTCATCTGCTCGCACAGGTCGGTCACCGTCCGAGCGGCCCGGTGCATCTGCTCGAAGAAGGCCCGGGGTGCTTTCTCTACGTAGATCCTCGCCTGGGGAGGCGCGGATGGCAATGGAAGCTCGCTCCTGGCGACCACTTTCATCGGCTGCTTGGCCGAGAGGATGGAAATCTCCAGCAGGCTGGTCAGATTGGCGGCAAAGGCGTTCAATCGCCGCCGCAGGAGGGGGTCTAATTGCTCCACCGTCGGGTCGAGGCGAGGAACCAGATAGCGCACCTGCGGAGCGGGCAGGTCGGCCACCAGTTCGTACTGGGCCATCAGGAATTGGTCGAAGAACGACGCTGCGGGCCGCCCCCGCACAGTGGCCAAGGCTTCCAGCAGCCCCTCGACTTTGCCATCGAGCAGCATGGGGAGACACTGGCCGCCCGTGGGGTGCGCAAAGCCGTACAACAGGGAGTGCATGTTAACCACGGCGTAGACGCTATCCCGAGGGATGGGCTCCAGGGTCACGTCGGGCAAAAACGTCTCTTTCAGGCGCTCGAAGACGAGGCCATGGTGGGTAAAGCGCTCGGCCAAGGCCTGCACGCCGAGGCCCATCTTGCGGTTGACCTTGGGCAGGTCCATCTCTCGGGCCAGGGCAGCCACGGCCTCTTTCTGGATCTCGGGCTTATCCAGCAGGTGCCGGATGCAGATGCAATCCGGCTCGCCTGTGGCAACGGTGTAGAAGTGATGCAGGTCCTCCCAGCGTTGGCGCAGGTGGGGGTGGGCGCGCAGGGCCTTTAGGATGGGGGGCAGAGCCGACCAGGGAAAGACGAAGTGAGGGATGGCCCGCCGCCACGACTGATTCAGCTCCGCGTCGAAGACCGATTTAAATAGGAATTGCACTCCCCGGAAGCAGCCGTGCATCCCCTCCTCGTAGTGGCCTCGGGGCGTGGCCGCCGGGTCCTTCAGCACGGCTTCCACCCGTTCGGCGACGGCCCCGCTGCCTTTCTCCTCGTTGAGCAGGGCCAGGGCCGTCTCAGCCCAGATACGGGCCTCCTCGTAGTCCAGGACGCTCAGGAAGTCGGCCATAAGCCCTTTGACCATCGGCCAGAGGGTGTCCCGCTCGACGGCCATGAACCTTTTCTGGCTGCGGGCCTTCTGCGCCTGGGTAATCCAGGTGAGTGTGAGGAGCACGTTGATCTCCCCTTCGAGCAGGCGGCTGACCAGGGAGGTGGCCATCTCGCCCGGCAGCAATCTTCGCAGGCGTAGGCTTGATGATTCTCGAGCTTTTTGCATGGTTGTCTCCTTGTATACATGATTAACTACTGCCAAGGAGCATAGGCAATTGCCACTTGCCTTTGCAGCAGTTGCACTCTTTTCGCCTTCAATGGATCATTCATACAACCGGCATGTCTCACTTTCACCTCCTCTCTGCTTTCCACAAAGCCTCTCACCGTTCCCACCACTTTCCTGCCCCCTCTCTTGGTGTAGCACACCAGATCCCAGTGCCTCAACCCCCACTTCTCCTTCCATTTCAAACGCTTGAAGTTCCTCCTCCGCCGCCGCGCCACGATCTGCATCCAGCCCTGGGGTGATTCCGTCTCTGCTCCCTGCACGGCGATGGCCACGGCATCGTTGACGTGACTCTCCTCCAGCCCCATCTCCTTGCGCCACCTCTTCGTTTGCCAGCTGAAGACCACTTCCACAGAGGAGAGTTGCTCCAACCCTTCCCGCAGATACCGCTTCCCACTCTGCAGATAGGCGGGATAGGCAAAGGTTCTGCCCCCAACTTCCGGATGGCTGAACTCGGCCGCCGTCTGCTCTCCTTTTCTCTGATTGCACTCTCGACAGGCGCACACCAGGTTCTCAAACGTATCCGTCCCACCCCGACTGCGAGGGATGACGTGATCCACCTCCGCTATCTTCCCCGCGGCTACCAGTTCCTCCCCACAGTATTGACAGCGGTAGCCATCCCGAAACAGAACGGCGTGACGTCGGTTCTCCCAGCCATACCCGGGCCCCTGTTGGTATCTTGCCCCCTCGACCTCAGGTTCGACCAGCCTGTGGGTGTCGAACTGCCCTTCTTCCCACACGATGCGGCTGATGGGCGCCCGCCAGACCAGGTCGGCCACCACACGCAGGATGTTCTCCTTCCGCACCCGCACGCTGGGGGGCAGCCATCCTTTTCCCTTGCTGCGGCGTGAACGGGGCTGCCGATGCCGCTTCTGCCTCCTCCTCCGCCGTCGCCGCTGCCGCCGTGCGGCCAACAACGCTTTCGTGTCCCCACGCAGCCTGATCTCCCCGGCACAAACCACTTCCGGCCCACGCTGCTCCCGTTCCACGACCACCGCCACCCCCGCCGTCCTGGCCCCGTCGTCGATGCCCACCCTCACCGGCTGGGTTGCTTCTGTGGCCGTGCGATAGGTCAATTGGACGGTCAGCGGCTCGAACGTGACCAGGCGGGCCTTGCCTTGACGGATGAAGACCCAGGCCTTGTTGTACTGCATCGGCATCAGTGGCTTGCCATCCAGACTGAGGACGAACGCCTTGCTCATCGTTGGGTTCGCCGTTGACATTACTGTCACCTCCACGTATCGTGGGTAGAGTGCACCCCGCCAAACTGACCCCTTGTGCTAGACCCTGGCTGGTGCGACACCGGGCCGTGCTTAACCCCTCGCCGGGGCAGGGATTCAGGTAGGTTCACTCGGTTTTCTCTCTCCGAGAGGGACATATCGAAGCCGACAATCGATGTGGCCCAATAGCCTGACCCTGTGCCGATTGGTGAGCGGTCATCCTGGGCCCGCGTGACTGCTCACCGGCACTCCCTTAGGCTTGAGAAACTGCTACGAGAGCGGGATCCCTAATAGCAGGTCTTTCTGGTCCTTACCGTTCTCCAGGATCTACCAAAATCTCATGTTGGGACTTGTGCCTGGTTCCTGCTTCAACAATGGGAACCCACACCGCAAAGAGCAGTACCAGAAACGCGCCCGCCAGTGCGCCGGCCAGGAACGCCTCGGTCAGAGTTAATCGTCGCCCCCTCATGAACACCGGTCTTCTCTTTCTTATCCAGAAGTAGCCCCCGGTGCCCGTGAGTAGGGCCAGGGTCAACCCACACGGCGTGGCCGTAATCACCTCCGGCTGCCCCGCCACTGTCGGAATGAGCATGAAGCCCAGCCAGATCATAGCGTAGGAGAAAGCGACTTTCAGCACCTGTTTGATGTCCACTGGCCTCCCTCCCGGTGAGCTTTGACAACAGTTTCCACGCCGGTTCAGCACGCCGGCCACTCTCAATGGCCTTGCTTCTCCCGCCTCCTATACACCTCCCAAAATACCAGGATGTCTCGCCAGTCCATAACGGGGGTCTCTATGAGCTCGGCCAACAACTTCTTGTTCCCTTCGCTCAACTTCACAACCTTGTACACCAGCTTGCGCCCACGTTCCGGGTCCCTCTCCAAATACTGTCCCAACATAGTTTTGACTTCTTCCTGCTCCCCAGGAGGGAAGTCCCGCTTTATTCTCCCCAGGACTACAGGGCTTAATCTCACCTTCTTCTTCCTGTAGCTGACCCGGTAACCGAGCGACTCCAGAGCCGAGGCTGCGCGCCCGCACCTCTTGCATCTGATCGTCGAGGGCACAGCGGAGATGGGGCACGGCCTTTTCCCCTATCTCACCCAGCCCCACCGCCGCCTCCCGCACCTGCCATCGTCTATCCTCAAGGGCGCGGGCTAGCTCGGACGGGGCGCCGAGGCGACCCAAGGCCCAGCCCACCTTCAGAAGCACTCTGCCCTTATTGTTGTCAAGGGCCTCGGCGAGGTGGGGCACGGCACGTTTATCCTCGAGGTTGACCAGGGCTTCCGCGGCGACCATACGCACCCCGTTTTTTCTATCGTTTAAGGCTCGGATGAGGTGCGGTAGCACGCTCTTATCCCCACTATTTCCCAGGGCCTCCACTGCCCTGGCGCGCTTTCGCCATCGCTTATCGCCGAGGGCTTGGATGAGTTCCGCTACAGTTCGTTTGTCCCCTTTCTTCTCAGCCACTTCTCGAGGAGCACCCTTTGCTTTGCCTCGTTTATTGGCACGGCGACGTTCCACAGTGTCTCTCTTCACCGTCTTTTCGAGCCGGGGAGGCCACTGCTACGCCTTTGTGCCCTGAGCCGTGCGACTCCCCATCCCATCAGCCCGCCTCCGCCCAGGAACATCAGAGCCGCGATGACGGCCCAGACGATGGAAAAGTAAGAGAGTTGCTTAAGGCATGCCTTCCTCTCGCTTCCGCAGATGTACTCGGCGCGGACTTGCGGGGCCTCGGCAGCAAGGGTCATCACTCCCATAACGGTCACTGTGTCGCCAGGAGCGAAGTCCTCCAGCCTGATACTCGCGCGCATCTGTATCTTGCGGGCATTTATAAAAGAGGCGTTTTCACTTTGGATAGTGATGCCCTGCTCGCCGAGGAGAACCTCAAAAGCGGGTTTGTAGCTGCGAAAGTAATCGAGTTTCCATGTATACCACCGTTGCCCCCTACGGTATTCGATCTCTCGTCTCCAGTATTCATAGAGAGCCAGTCCTTCAGCAGCTGCCGGCGTATCGGGAGAGATAACGCCGACAAGGGTTATGTCCTCCCCCTCACCGAGGGTTCGCACTCCAGGTCGAATAAGTGTTCTTCGTGCATCTGCTTTCCCTTGATTTAGCAGCTTACCCCCACCGCGCTTCACATCCTGAGGGCCGGCCCAGACGAGCACACCGGGCATAGGCACTCCGTTCAGTCAACCTCGATGACGAAGTTGGTCTGCGTATCTTCCACGCCCTTAACTGCTAGTAACTGGCTATTTCCACCCGCCATCCTTCCTCTTCCCGCACCAGATGGATGGGCACAGGGCTGCCCCTTTGGGAGCCATCGGGGTTCAGCCGGAGGAAGAAGAGTTTGCAGCGGTTCGGTTCCTCATACTCCACCCGCTGGAAGCGGTAGGTGACACCATATTTGGTGGCGTAATGCCTTCCTGTCTTCCACCAGAAGTCGGGCGAACTTCCCTTTCGCCCGGCAATGGCCCTGTTTTCTCCGCTGAGGGTTTCAATCCAAAGCGAGTGGTCCCCCTCGACGATGGAACGGTAATGGAGTTCTGCCACCTGTCGAGGTGAGGCGTTGATCGGGATAACGGAATTGTGGGTGTAGAATTCGTTCATCTTTTTAACCCTCCCGCTTCTTCTGCGATATGCCGCTGCCACCTGTCGTACCACACCAGGATGTCTCGCCAATCTCTGTATGCGGCCTCTGTAAGGTAGGCGACTTCCTTTTTGCTGCCTTCGCTCATCTTCACAATCTTGTATACCAGTTTGCGCCCCATCTCTGCGTCTCTCTCCAGGTATCGTTTCAACAGTTCGATAACCTCCTCACGATCCTCGGGGGGGAAATCCCGCTTGATCCTCCCCAAGACTGCTGGGCTCAGCCTAACCGTCCTCCTCCTAAAACTGACCTCGTAACCGAGTCGGCCCAGGGCCAACGCCGCCTGCTCGCGCACCTCTTGCAGCGGGTCATCGAGGGCACGACGAAGATGAGGCACGGCTTTCTTTCCAATCTCGCCCAACCCTACCACCGCCGCCTCGCGCACTTGCCATCGTCTATCATCAAGGGCACCGACAAGCGCGGACAGAGCCTCAAGGCGACCCAAAGCCCAACCTATCTTCAGCAGCACTCTACCTTTATTGCTGTCGAGAGCCTGGACGAGGTGGGGCACGACACGCTTATCGCCAAGTTGGCCCAAGACCGACGCTGCTTGCATACGCACCGCGCTTTTTCTATCATTCAGAGCACGAATGAGGTGCGGCAGTGCACTCTTATCTCCAATACGGCCCAAGGCCTCCACCGCCTGTGCGCGCATCTCCCACCGTTTATCGTCGAGGACTTGGATAAGGTGGGGCACCGCTTGTTCATCGCCGATGCAGCCCAGTGCCCACGCTGCTGCCCCACGCACCTTGGCAGACTTATCGTTGAGGGCTTGGATGAGGTGAGGTACGGCCCGTCTATCTCCCCTCTCTCCCAGAGCCCGAGCGGCCGCCTCGCGCACCCGCCTCTTCTCATCTGCCAGTTGTTGAAGCAGTTCCGCGACATTACCACCATTCATCGCTGCTCTTAATTTGGGATTTGGGGCTTGGGATTTGGGCTTTGACCATTTGTCATTTGGTCATTCTCTACGGATAATCCTTCACTACCAACGGCAGGTAGATGTAGGTCGATGGCGGGGTTGCGATGATGATGGTGTGGGTGTCGCTGACCACGCCGCCGCAATTCTCAGCCGTGACGCTGATGGCCTTAGTGCCGGTGGTCGTCCAGGTGTAGGTGACGACGGGGTTGGACTGTCCGGCGTCCGGCTCCGGCGACCAGGTGTAGGTGATGGGCAGGGTGGCGGTGGGCGGGGCGACGGTGGCGGTGAAGACATAGGCGGTGCCAGTGGTGCCCGTCACCGGGCCGGTGATGTCCACGTCGGTCAGGGCATAGCAGGGCGGTGGCGGTGCGCTAATGGTGATGACGTGAGTGTCGCTGACCACGCCGCCGCAGTTCTCGGCGGTGACGGTGATGACCTTAGTGCCGGTCACCATCCAGGTGTAGGTGACAACGGGGCTGGTCTGCCCGGCGCCCGGCTCCGGCGTCCAGGTGTAGGTGATGGGCAGGGTGGCGGTGGGCGGGGCGACGGTGGCGGTGAAAACGTAGGCCGTACCGGTGGTGCCAGTCGTCGGGCCGGTGATACCTACGCTATCCACCGGGATCGGGACAAACTCATCCGCGCCGATGTCGTAGCCCATGCAGAGAGGCCGTTGGTCGCCGTCTATGTCGGTGGTCACCCCGGCATCTACGCCCCGGTCAATGGCAGCCGAGACGGCGGTGAGATGGTAGTCACCTGCGTCGGGGTTCACGAAGGCTGGATCGCCCCAGACGTTGACCGTGCCGGTGACGATGGTTCCGTCGCCGCCCCAGTCGGTGGTGTTGGCCCAGGCCCCGCTGCCCCAGAGCGTGGCCTCCAAAATGGCTGTGTCGCCAGCCGTGACGGTGATGCCCACGCTATGGCTCACCAAGATGGTGTTGCTCAGAACCACGGTGCTGTAGACACTCCCCCAATGAGAGACATGGACTCCACTGCCATCGCCGCCGGTGTTGCGGGCGATAGTAGTGTGCAACAACCGGGGAGAGGCCGACCGGACGTACAGCCCGCTGCCTGCGTTGTTGGCCCGATTGTCGGCGACGACGGTGTTGGTCAGCGTGGCATCGCTATAATTGAAGTACAGCCCACCGCCTTGGTTAGAGGTGTTGGAAATGATGGTGTTGCCATCAAGCGTGGCGTCGCTATTAGTGAAGTACAACCCACCGCCTTGGTTAGAGGTGTTGTTGACGATAGCGTTTCCTTCAAGCACAGGTTTGCAGTTGTCGAGGTACAATCCACCGCCTCTTGTGTTCGCACTGTTGCCGACGATAGTGTTTCCTTCAAGCGTGGCGTCGCTTTGGTGGTAGAGGTACACCCCACCACCATAGCCCGAGGAGGCTGTGCTGGCCGTGTTGGTGACGATTATATTGCCTTCAAGCGTGGCGTCACTATACCAGAGGAGCAGCCCACCTCCGGAGCCCCAGGTGGCTGTGCTGGCGATGTTCCCTTGCACCGTGTTGCCTTCGAGCAAGGCATTGCTCTGATAAAGGTACAACCCACCACCGTTGCCTGGGCCGACTGTGCTGCCCGTGTTGGTGTAGATTTTGCAATTTCTGATGACAGCCTCGGCCTGGAAGATGTACACCCCGCCGCTGGCATCGCGCCCGTAGGGACCCCCACCCAGCCCCGTCGCATCGCCCCGGGTGATGATGAATCCATCCACGGTGGGGATGATGTTCCCGCTGATGTACACCACCCGCCGAGCATTCTCGCCGTCCAGGGTGGTGGGGTAGGTCTCGAGATCGCGCACCACCGGCGTGGCGGTCGTGCCATCCCAGCCGCCGTAGAGGGTGATGCTCTTGGTCACGGTGATGACCGCCGCCCCAGTGCCAGTGTAGGTGCCGGTGGCCACGTAGATGGTGTCGCCGTCGGCAGCCTGGGTCAGTGCAGTCTGCAAGGAGCAGGGGTTGTCCTGGGTACAGGCGGTTCCGGTGCCGTCGGGCTTGACGAAGAGCGTGCCCGGGTCGGCCAGGGCGGGGGTGGGCTGCAGGCTCAGCAGGAGCAAAAGCCCCGCCAGCGCCAGCAGACCCACGCCCAGGGCGGCGCAGAGCCGCTGGAAACGGACATACGTACTTTCTTTCACTTTTATCGTGCACTTCCTTTGATCATTTGGTCGGTTGGTCATTGCCCACTGTTTCCAGGTCGCCGGTGTGGGACTGGATAAAGCGCAGCAATTCGTCCAGCGACTGGAAGACCAAAGTCCGGCCGCTGGCGGCGTGCTGGATAGACCCTCGCCACAGCGGGCGGCCGTTGGGCCTCGTGAGGCCCTGTTCCCACCAGATGCGGACGACGAAGGCGTGGGCCTGTGGGAAGTTCAATCTTCGCCTTCCGTGTCGAGGATTCAAATTACATCCTGCCTTTTGCGCCGCGCCACAAACCACACATGTCCGGCGGCGTTCGCGGTGACAGACTGATTGTCTACTTTACCACCCACGGCTCGAGGAAGGGAACAAGCCACGCGCCTGGATCGGTTTCTATCCCCCGGATGTCCTGGTCTATTATCTCGCCGGGAGATGATATGTGGGGCAGGTCTTCTAGCCTGTCCAAAAGGCAGACTTGGAAGCCTGCCCACCTTTACGCGAGCGCAACAGGCTGGCTACTTGAACTCAAAGGCAGTTATGTAGGCGAAGGGCCCTGACCAGTCGGTGGCGAAGACGCGCGAGCCGTCGGCCAGGGCAGCCGCACCGGCGGGATGGTAGAAGCCACCCTCGGGCCAGGCGGTCTCACCGTCCTCCACCTCGATGCCGAACTGCGCCACCAGGTTGCCCAGCGGGTCCAGTTTCACCACGCTCGCCGGCGTCCAGATGGCCACGTACATATTGCCCTCGGCGTCAAAGTTCAGGCTCTGGGGGCCGGTGAAGTCCAGAGCGGCCTCACCCAGCCGGGCCAGCAGGTTGCCGTCCGGGTCGAACTTTAGAATGTAGCCGCCGACGAAGCCGACCACATAGAGATTGCCGTCCGGCCCCACGTCCATCGCCGTGGCCGCGAAATACTCCTCGATGATGGGGAACGCGCCCAGGAACGTTCCATCGGGGCTGAACTTCTGCACGCGGACGACTTCGTTGCCTGCCTCGTCCTCGTTCTTGTCCAGTACGTACACCGTGCCATCAGGCCCCACCGCCAGCGCGACCGGGCTAAAGTCGCCGAACTGCCCGTCACCGATGCCGGCCTCGCCCCACTGCGTGATCAGCGCGCCGCCCGGTGTGAAGACGAAGACCTGGTTGGCGCCCCACGCCGCCACGTAGACGTTGCCGTCGGGCGCGATCTTCACGTCTGTGGGATTGTTCAGGTCGCCGCTGGTGATCAGGTTGACCTGGTTCCCCTCGGCGTCGAAGACCCATATCCCGTGGATATTGTCCGCCACGTAGACCAGGTCGTTCGCGTCTGTGTCCATACCACCGAGCGCGGCGAACTGATCGGCAGCGATGCCGCTTTCGCCGCCCAGCCGCCAGACGAAGCCCTCCGGGGGCGGGAACGGTGTCGGAGGGGGCGGCGTTTCAATGATGGGCCGCACCATCTCTCCCTCGCCCGGCACGCCCGCCAGTTCGACGGCGTCAATCTCGTTCCACCCCAGGCCCAGCACCGACTGGTCAATCGTGATGCGGACGCCCTGCACCGGGAAATCGGTCTGCTCCACCTCGATGGTGAGTATGTAGGGACATGGTCTCTCCACTGCGTGCGGTTCTTGGGTGTAAAGTGGAACGATCTCGCCATCTAGGTCAATCAGGTCTACCTTGACCACCTGGTCGGGATTGTAGGTCTGGATGATGTTGATTTCGGTGACGTACATGGGCGTGTCATAGTAGACATCGAGCCATTCGACTGTGCTGCTGGCGGAAGAGGCCCAGGCCGTAGCGTAGTCGCCGCACTCGGGAGTATCCGGCTCACCGGTCGCCTGCAGCGCGGACCAATCCGGATCGCTGTACTGGGAACTGGCCACGGCGTCGGTCGCCCACTGCCGAGCGATGGGGACGGGTGTCTCGGTAGGGGTAGGGGATGGAAGCGGGGTGGGGGTAGAAGTAGGCGTCGGCGGTACCGGCGTGGGAGTCGGTGCAGGGCCAGCGCATGCGCCGGTAAGCAGTAGCAGTGTTATCAGCAGGCTTAACGTGACAATGGTTTTTTCTTGCATCTTTCGTCCTCCTTTTGAGAGTTGTTGGTTTGCCGGTGTCCAAATATGAGATCGAATTTCGAGGATTTAACGAATTGGACAGGGAGAGGGCCGGATAGCGGCTCTGGTCGTTTAATACGCCTCGTCCAACTGGCGAAGCGGCCGAGGACACTGCAACAAGGATGGTATGAAGCTCTCTTCTGCCCGGGATGCGCGCTGTATCTCCGTGCCCTCCCCCCGGCAAAGTTACCGGCTTCTGCTCGCTACATCTACGGCATCATCTGCGCCTGTGCCATCCGCTGTAAGATCGAGCCGAGCACCATCTGGATGACAATGGTGGCACTCCAGGCTATCATGAGTTTGGTGAGGTTCAGTTCCTTGTGCTTAATCCAGCCCCAGATGAAGGTGTAGATCGAGCAGATGAGCCCCAGGATCCCCTTGCCAACTCCCTCGTTTTGAAAGAGTTTGACAAGTGTGATGATGTACAGGACGATGTTGACAAGGGTCACGAGCCCGGTCAGTATCATCAAGAGAGTCATGATTTTCCTCCTTTCGATTTGCTAATTCTTCTCGTTGCACTTTGCAGTGTCCTATCGGCGCTACGACAACCCAAGCAGACGAGCGCACCAATAGATGACAAGGCCCACAAGCACGAGTGTTACGATCCCTGTGCGATGTTCTAACGCAGCAATCCGAAGGACGGTCTCCCGGTGTAGACGTCCGGGAAGGATAGCTACGACTGCCATCAAGACGAGCCCGAGCAGGAAGATGGGCGCGAAGGCATGCGCGGAGAGGGCAGCGCGCCATTCCCCCCGGAGCAGCAAGATCACCGCAGTGCTCAGCCCGCAGCCCGGGCATGGCACCCCCAGGGTGGCCTTGACCGGGCATTGCCACCCCTCCAGCCCCGCTGCCACAAGTCCTATCTGCAGCGTCGCGATTCCCGCCAATAAGAATGCGACTCGCCTGTCCTCCAGCAGCGAGGCAAGAGGGGTACCCACGCCCGGGAGTTCAGGGACCTCTTCGCCCTTAACGAACGCCACGCTGACTTTAACCTCCTTATAACTCCAGCCTTCGGGATAGCGCACGCTGTAGCCGCCCAGGGGGTTGCGATACTCGGCCACCAATTCCACTGCCAGCCCTTTTAGCTTTGCGATCAGTTCCTCATGCTCGCCGGCCGAGAGGGTGGGGGTGGCGGCAGGTATGGGTGTAAGCGGTATTGGTGTAGAGGAGGGCGGTGCTCCACAGGCAGCCAGTATCGCGCTCCCCAGCGCCGCAGCCATCACCATAATCCATAGGCACTTTTTGTTTTCTATTTCCTTACTCCTTACGTTTGAATTGTAGCCTCATCCTTGCCGGCGGATGCCTCAGTAACTGGTTGTGCGATCCAATCATCCAGCAAGGCCCACAACTCACGGCGATTCCGAAAGACGGCCACCCGATGCGGGTTCACCATCTCAACCTCGCCGCGCCAGTTTTGCTCGGCGGGATTCCAACACAGGCGGATGACAATGAGGAAGCGCTGTAACATTGTTTGACCCCTTTCGAGGGTATTTAGGTTCAGTGGCCCGGCGGAAAGTCAGCCGTGCCGGCCTTATTGCCACTCATAGTATAGCATAGCACCGTCTCAATTTCGTCTCCACCGATTTATTGTCTAAAAATGGGTGCGACGCTGCGGCGGCTTCGCCGCCGCACAAAAACCCCCTCCTCTCCCTTCATCTTTTGATGGGGATCGGATGCTAAAAATAGGTGAATAAAAACATCATCTCGATGGGGATCGAATGCGGACTTACGCCTCTCGCTTTCCACTTGCCATACAGACCGCCGTCAAGAAGGTACTGGATGCTTAGAGATGCGTCGCACCTTCACGAACCGAAGCGGGTGAAGCATCCTCTGGTGAAGGTCGGCCACCCTTCCCGACGGAGGGCGGCCAGGTCAGAATTCATCGTGGCAGAGGAGACGCCCAGGGCCTCGGTAAGGTCCTGAATGGTCGGGGCGGCTCCCTGGACGGCGGCCTCGGTGAGGAGGCGGCGTATGCGAGCTCGCCGCAAGGGGATACGACGCAAGGGGGGCTCCAATGGGCCTGCATCCGGCGTCCAGAGGATGCCGATGCGCTCCTGAGGGGTCAGGTGGCGCCGCAAAGGGGCACCAAGGCGGGGGAGTTCAACTACCTTTTGGCCCGGCAAGGGCGGGGGATGTCCCAGCCCCTCGAGCAAGCGGGCAAGGTCTAAGCGTAGCATCCTTCGGGCAAGCTCCTCCCAGGCGGAGGCCAGAATCCCTGTGGCTTCGTCTTCTTTCCCGGCCTGGCGCAACACCAGACCAAGTTTGGCCCGAGCTTTGGCTAAGTTTTCCCGAAAGCCTTGGGCTTCCCATACCTGCACAGCCCGGCGTAAGAGCCGCTCGGCGGCTTCCAGGTCTCCCCAGGCGGCGGCGACCCTGCCCTCCTGAAAGGC
>Ga0180882_1020_pt1 | contig 14205 bp, 11 predicted proteins | sample Deesub1362A_J573_FD_124312 | JGI IMG/M metagenome (GOLD analysis project Ga0180882, IMG submission 124312) | Anaerolineales bacterium JdFR-64 | reverse complement strand
CTCTAATCCCTTGACGTGCATTGCGAAGTGCTCTGAACCCTTCCCAACCTTCTCGGATGCCCTCTTCACCCCCTCCGCTAGGATGTCACCTATCCCCTCTCGCTTCGCAATCTTTTCGATGATGGCCACTTCGGCCTCGTGGTTGCCGAAGTAAGGCTCCAATCCATCGAAGTCCTCCTTTGTGAGGATACCCCTCTCGAAGCACTCCATCGCCCAAGCGACGACAACACCCGTGCTCATAGTGTCCATCCCGTAGCGGTCACATAGCTCGATTGCTTTTATGATGCCTGGGAAGTAATCGATCCCGCAGTTTGTGCCGAGGGCGAAGAGGGATTCNTAATCAACAGATGTCCTCGCCCCTTCGTAAGGTCCTTCACGAACGCTCACGACGTGCTCGCATGCGATTGGGCATCCCGCACATGCTACGACCTTCTCCTCGTGATGCTCGTGCATGTATTCTCCCGAAACCTTCTCAGCTGCTTCGAAAACACCTTGCCGGAAGTTCCTGGTTGGAAGCACTCCGAGCCTGTTCAGCGTGAGGACGTTTGCAGGGGTGCCTAGGATGCGATATTTCTCGGTCTTTATCCCTTGCGCCTTCTTAGCTAACTCGAAGGCCATCTTCGATAGGCCCTCTAGGTCGGCCACNTTCACAGGCTTTGTTCCACGAATCGCTACGGCTTTGACGAGCTTGCTCCCCATAACGGCCCCCATCCCGCACCTCCCAGCCTGGCGTCCTCTATCGTTCGTTAGGTTGGCGAATCTGACGAGGTTCTCACCAGCAAGCCCTATCGTGCAGGCCCTCACCGTCTCGTCTCCTATCTCGGCACGTATTGCCTCCTCGGTCTCGAAAGTCTCCTTCCCCCAGATCTCCCTGGCATCTCTGAACTCGACGACGTCGTCGTCAATGAAGATGTAGGTGGGCTTTTCGGCCTTTCCCTTGATGACGATTCCATCGTAGCCTGCCCTCTTTATCGAAGAGGAGAAGTAGCTCGATGCTAGGCAATCGGCGAGGAAGCCTGTAAGAGGCGATTTGGCTGCCACTGCGTGCTTCGTCCCTACGGGGACGAGCGTTCCGGCGAAGGCGCTAGCTGCGAAGCAAAGGGCGTTTTCGGGGCCTAAGGGGTCTGCTCCCTTCGTGACGTTGTCGTAGGCCAATCTTGCGGCGAGGCCAACCCCTCCTACGTACTTCTTCAGGAAATCCTCCTCCACCCTCTCCACCCATGTCTTCTGGGCGGTAAGGTCAATGTGTAATATCCTACCTGTGTATGCGTACATCTTAACCTCCTGCTTCTACGAACATTAGTAAAAGGCGTTCTTCTTCCTTTGGCCTTTCCTCCAAGCTCCTTGCTACTCGTTTGGCGTTGATGTTGAAGAAGTAAGGAGCCTTGAGGTCATAGGTTTCGGGGACGACTAGATTCCCCAGGAAATCTGGAAACTTCTTCGTGAGAGCAACGACTACATCCCTTAGCGTGGCATCATCGCTTAACTCTACTATCACCTCCTTTTCCTTTGCTAATCTTCGAGCTAGGCCAAAGAGCTCAACTGTTAGTTTCATTTTATACCTCCTATTTTTCTTACCTGATGCGTGAGATTAAATCCTAATGACTAATGGCAGAAGCTATATAAGAGCGGTAAAGCTTCATCAGGAGCTTTGAAAGCTTCTTAGAATCGTGTCGCCAAGGCATATCTGGGTCAATTACATCCCCTGTAACGACTTCATAGCCGCTTTCTTCATCATAGACAAGAGGAACCAGTTCGATTCCTAAATGGGGGGGGAGTTCGACGGAGAAGTTATCGTTTGCAAGGATGTAGTGGAATAATCCCTTCCCGGCGTGGCGCTCGATGGCTTCGACATGGTCGCCCAGGTTGTAGCCGTCGGTTTCCCCCTTTTGGGTTGCTACATTACAGATGTAGACCTTCAGTGCTCCTGAGGCCCTTATGGCCCTAACTATATCCTCAACTAGGAGGTTGGGGAGTATGCTTGTGAAAAGGCTACCAGGCCCTGCAACAACGATGTCGGCTTCGAGTATTGCACGAAGTGCGTCTGGGTAAGCCCTTACCCCATCCGGCTTTAGGAAGACCCTTTCGATTGGCAAGCAAGCCTTCGGTATTTGGGATTCCCCCTCTACCCTGCTTAGGGAGAGGTCGTCCTCTCCACGAAGGTCTGCGCATAATGTAACGTCTTCCAGTGTGGATGGGAGTATTCTTCCTCTCACAGCGAGGACTCTCGATGACTCGAGTATCGCTCGCTCGAAATCCCCCGTTATACCCGCCATTGCTGCTATGAAGAGGTTTCCGAAGCTATGGCCTTCTAATCCCTCCCCTTCCCCGAATCGGTATTGAAAGAGCTGAGTGGTAAGCGCTTCGTCGTCGGCAAGGGCTGCGATGCAGTTTCTGAAGTCGCCTGGCGGAAGGACGCCGAGTTGGCGGCGTAAGCGACCGGAGCTTCCGCCGTCGTCGGCGACCGTTACAATCGCCGTGATGTTCGAGGTGTACTCCTTAAGCCCTCTAAGGAGCGTCGAAAGGCCCGTTCCACCTCCTATAGCGACGACCTTCGGGCCACGGCTCATCTGGCGGCGTTGATAGATAACGTCCACTACTTTCCTTTGGCTTGGCATGAGGAATGCTGCAAGTAAGGAGCGGTTTAGCTGCACAACTGCCATTATAACCGCCGCCGTTCCAATCGCACCGAAGAGAGCCGCCCTACCAAGGCGAGGTATGAATTGGAGTGTGATGTAATAGAAAATGGGGGGGAACGGATGCTCACGGTAGATGTTGACCAAGAAGTAAGCGAAGCCGAGGCTTATGAAAGTTATGCCGATGAAGAGCAAGAGAAGCCAACGCTTCACCCCCATACCAGGGTAGAGCCATTTGAGAGCGGAGCTGTATTTTATATGGAGACGCATAACCAAAGCCTCTAATTATCAATGTCTCAATGACCAAATCCCAAATCTTTCAATGACCAATTTCTCAATGACCAAATCCCAATGAATAATTGGTCATTGGATAATTGGTCATTGATATTATATCTCAAATTTCGCTAGATGTCAAAAAGACAAAACCCGCTTCCAATTTTAGAGGAGATATGATATAATAAAGCAAATCTTCTCCATGGGTGGGGGTAGCATTTTGATAGGATGAGCTCCTATTAACAAGCACTCGTACCAAGTGGAAAGCGATTTCATCGAGTGGGAAGCGCTTGAGATGGAGAAGAAATATTGGCTTGCCCTTAGCAAGGAGTTCCAGTCAGGACAATTAAAAGATACCCCAATGAGGAGGCAAATATATGTCTACGCTGACCGAACTTTATGAGGAGATAGCAGCTTGCACTCGCTGTGAGTTAGCTAAGAGCAGAACGAAGGTGGTTCCAGGAGAAGGGCCTGAGGATGCGGAGATAATGTTCATAGGAGAGGCACCGGGCTTCCACGAGGATAGGCAAGGGAGGCCCTTCGTGGGAGCTGCCGGGAGGTTCCTGGATGAGCTTTTGGCCTCCATCGGCCTCAAGCGAGAGGAGGTCTACATCGCCAACGTCATTAAATGCTTCATCAGCCCTCGGGTGCTCATCTACACGGCGGAAGGCTACAAGCCTATCAAGAACATTCGCATCGGTGACTTGGTCCTAACCCACAATGGACGCTTTCGCAAGGTCACTTACATCCGCCCGCCAGAGATACTCCCGAAAGGGAGTGAGGTTGTACGGTTCACCGTCCGTGCCCAGGAAGGTAATACTAAAAGGCCCGTTAGTATGACGGTAACGCCGGAACATCCTTTCTTGGTCAGCGGGGAATGGAAACGCGCCGCCGACCTTCAAGTTGGGGATCAGATACGAGCTCTAGGTGACCGATGTGAGATATGTGGACAAGCTTTCTATGTTCACTATAGCCGCTATGAGGGCCGAACGTATCACACTTGTAGTTCTAAGTGTCATAATCGCCGGATTATGCGCTCTCCAGAAGCGCGTCAGAAGGTCCGTCAGGCCATGCTGAGACAATATGCCGAGGGGAAGCGCGATCCAAAAGCGATTGTCGCCCGCGCCCATGAACGGACGCGGCAGCTAGTAGCCGCAGGGGAGGCCAAGATCCAGCGTATGACGGCCGAGGAGCGCTATCGAAGCCGCATCGTTATCGCTCAGCGCATCACCGCGGGTCAAGGCAAGCATCCCATCGGCTTCGGGGAGGAGGAACTGAAGGAAATCCTTAACGGGATTGGAGAGGACTATATCCACCATTTTGCTTTCCCCGGCTCGGCGTTTACTTATGACTTCTGTTTGCCACATCAGCGAATCTTGCTCGAAGTACGCGGGCCGAGCTTCAACATCAGCAAAGAAATGCAGGAACGAGCCATGGTTAAGGATCGGCTGGCTGAAGAGCATGGCTATCTCGTCGTCAATTTTTGGTGGGCCCAGATTATCCAACGACCGAACATGGTTGAGGCGATTCTGCGTCGCCTCATCAGGAACCACAACGGCGAGTATGTGTTTGTTGACCTCATTGTTACTCAAGTTGAGCATCGGCGTACAGGACGAAATTTCCCGCTCTATAACATCGGTGTGGAAGGGGACGAATCCTATATCGCCGAGGGCATCGTTAGCCACAATTGCCGGCCTCCCGGTAACCGTGACCCTCGCTCCGATGAGATAGAGGCGTGCCGACCCTTCCTCGACCGACAGATCGAGATCATAAACCCAAAGGTGATTGTTACCCTGGGACGCTTCTCAATGGCCCGCTACTTCCCCGATGCTAAAATAACTAAAATCCACGGAAAGCCGAAGCGAGTAGGGAACCGAATCTATTACCCTGTTTTCCATCCCGCAGCAGCCTTGCACCAGCCAAGGTGGAGGTCTGCGGTCGAGGAGGACTTCCGAAAAATCCCCCAGCTCCTGAAGGAGATGGAGCGCATAGCGGAGGAACCTGAGAAGGTCGAACAACTGACCCTGTTTTAATTTGAATACTTTTGCACTTCGAGATAAATAGGCCTTGGCGAGAAATCAACCGTCACGAATGCGAAATAATCCCTATAATCTCCGGCTGGCCAGGGGAAGCGAAAGGCCCAAAAGGCTACAGCCTCACACCAATCCCACCCAAGCGCAATCTCGTATGCTCTTATCGTATAGGAGATTCTTTGGGCTGGTTCGACGGCCTTCTCCCACCTCGGATGGTCGTTCCATCCTCCTTCTGTGATGATGAGCATCTTATCGCCGTCGCCATTCTTCTCCATCACCTGACGGAGTATCTCGATTCTGCGGAAGTTCATTTTATCCGGTGAGGGGGGGTCTTCCGGAGGGAACTTAGAGCCGTAAGCATGAACAGCAAGGACATCGAAGTAATCCTTTGCACCTGCGTCGTACATCCTTTGAAGATAAAGGAGGTCGTTCATCCCTTCGGGGTTTCCTTCCGGGGCGAGCGTAGGAGCTAAGGCTCCTGCTAGAACGATTACCTTTGGATTCGCTTCCTTGGCTCTGGTATAGGCCAACTTGAGAAGCTCCACGTAACCTTCGGGGTCAACGGGACGGGAGCCCCATTCGAAGCTCAAGTTAGGTTCGTTCCAGATGATGATGTGTTCAACTCTTCCCTCGAAATGGGAGACGAATTCGTAGACGAAGTCGCCGAAATCTTCATAATTCTCCCTGTCGAGGTAATTTGGGCTGGTCCCTTTTGGCCTCGCCCAATCTGGTACGTAGCCCAGGCGGGCGATGACGGTGAGGCCTTGGGCCAAGGCATGGTTAACGACCATGTCTGGGTGGTCCCAGTTAAAAATCCCTTTTTTCGGCTCGTAGTATGCCCAAGGGAAGAACTCGACTATCCATTTACATCCCATCTCCCTCACCATCTCGAGGGTTCGCTTTATCTTCCATTCCTCTACCTCGTCCGTCAACCTCGTATGGATTCCCATCTTGGGATTTATAGTAACGACGCTCTGTTGGGGTCCTAGGATGACGATGGGTTTGGGGTGCCTTCCAGCTATGAGGAGCAAGATGATGGAAAAAGCCAGCCTGGCTACTTCCAAGAATTTTGTCCTTCGGTCTTTTGACTTTTGGAGAAAAAAATCTGCCATCGAATAAAAGGAGGGCTTCGCTATGATAGAAGGGGTGAGGATTCGAAAGCTAAGACTAATCCCAGATGAGAGAGGCTATCTTATGGAGATGCTTCGCTCCGATTGGGAGGAGTTTGAGAGGTTCGGACAGGTTTACGTTACAGCCGTTTACCCTGGGGTTGTGAAGGGTTGGCACTATCACAAGAAGCAAACCGACCACTTCATATGCGTTCATGGGATGGCGAAGGTCGTCCTCTACGACGGGAGGGAGGGTTCCCCAACCTATGGGGAGATAAACGAGTTCTTCATGGGCGAGCAGAACCCAATCCTCCTCAAGATACCGCCTGGTGTACTTCACGGATTCAAGGGCATAAGCCAGGACATGACGCTAATAGTTAACATCCCAACCGAACTCTACAACTACGAGGAGCCAGATGAATATCGCCTCCCCCCTCATACGGATGAGATACCCTATGACTGGGCGAGGAAGGATGGTTGAATTTGGTTCGTGGAATTTAATCCGTGAAGATTGGAAGGTTCCCTAGNGCGATTACATNNGGCCATTTCCCTTCCTCCCCCTCGGTGAAGACGGCGGCTTCTGCAACTACCTCCCCTCCGGCTTCCTTTACCAGGTATCGCATCCCTTCGAGTGTGCTTCCAGTGCTTATCACGTCGTCAACTATGATTACACGCTTTCCTTTTATGAGGTGGATGTCCTTCTCATCCAGCCAAAGCGTTTGTGGCTTTCCTGTTGTGATTGATAGGACCTCAACGCTGAAGGCGTCTCCCATGTATGGTTTAAGGGTCTTTCGGGCGACGACGTAAGGAAGTCCGGTCTGAACGGAAAGCTCGTAGGCAAGAGGGATGCTCTTCACCTCGGGTGTGATGATTACGTCCGCTTCCTTTGGAAAGCGCTTCGCAAGCTCGGGAGCTATTGCCTTCACTATCTCCGTGTCTCCCAGGATGTTGAAAATGGCTATCTTAACACCAGGTGCGACCTCGAATATGGGAAGGTCCCTCTTGAGCCCGCACAATTCCACGGTATAATACTCTCTCTTTCTCATCCTGAAACCTCCTTTATTTCGACGATTTCACACACCACAATGATTATACTCGATAACGAGTTTTTATGCAATTTAAAAAGCGCCGAGGTACCATTTGATGAGTTCTTGCCCGTAAATCATCATCGTAAATCCGCCGATGGAGAGAAACGGGCCATAAGGGATAGGGGTGAAAGGGGAGAGGGGGCGTCCAAAGAGCAAGAACAAACCTGCTCCGACCCCTCCTACCAAAACTCCGAGAANGAGCGCGAAGATGATTCCCGGAAAGCCCACCACCANGCCGATGAAGGCAGCCAATTTCACGTCTCCTGGGCCGAAAGGGACTTCTTTGATGCGAGATGCCCCCAAGCGCTCCGCAATAACGACGAAGAATCTCCCAAGGAGGTAGAAAAGGAAAGCCGAAAAGAAGCCAATCGCTCCCCCGAGGAGGGCTAGCCGGTAGTTGTCGAAGAAACCGCCAAAAAGAGCCAAAGAGATGGCGGGATAGATTACAATATTAGGGATGAGACGATGCTCAAGGTCTATGAAGGTGATCAGGATGAAGATGGAAGNGTAGATTGTGAGGAAGAAAAGCNTCGGGGAGGGGCCTATTTTCCTCCAAAGGAAGGCGAAGGCCGAAGTGGTAAGGATTTCGAGGGCGACGCTGCGTAAGGGGATAGGGGCACCGCACGAGCGACAATGACCTCTTCCAAACATATACCCTAAGACTGCGAGCCAGCGTAGAGGGCCTCGCACCCTCCCGCAATATGAGCAATGCGGAGGCTCTAGGAGCGTCTCACGATTTGGAAGACGCTCGCAGCAGAGGTTGAGAAACCCACCTGCCAGCAACCCCAATATTGCATAAAGGATTCCAATCCCCTCTCCCACTTGACTCCACCTGCACAAGCCACTGTTTTGAACGACAGAAGTCGTTACTACGTATCGTTACTACGTTCGCTTGCTATCCTCCAATCCTAACCTCCACCCCCTCTCTCTCGAAAAGAGCGGTTATCTTGGCTAATTCCTCCTCGCTTGGACGTGATAGGCCTAAAGGACGCAAAGGGCTATCAATCGCCTCCAGCTTGGATTCTCCTAAGGGATGATAGGGTAAAAGGTGAATCTCTCTTATGCCGTTCTCTTTGAGAAAATGGGAGACCTCTTTCAAATTCTCGTGCATAGCAGTGAGGGTTGGTATGATGGGCATCCGGATGATGAGAGGGGCGCCTATCTCGATGAGGTGGCGTAAGTTGGTTAAGATAAGTGCGTTATCCCTCCCCGTGAGCTGGCGATGGAGGGATGGGTTAACGGCCTTTAGGTCATACAGGATGAGGTCCAAGGAGGGGAGAAGCATCTCCAGCTTCTCGTAAGGGAAGTAGCCGGAGGTCTCGATTGCCGTATGGAAGCCTGCCTCCTTACAGAGGGGGAGGAAATCGCTCAGGAAGGAGGCTTGAAGCATTGGCTCTCCTCCTGAGAGGGTGATTCCTCCACCGGATGCTTCGTAAAAAGCGGAATCCCTCCTTACCTCTGCGAGCAACTCCTCAGCGGTATAAAGCTTTCCGATAAGTCGTAATGCCCCAGCGTAACAGACATCGGTACAAATTCCACATCGAGTGCATTTCGAGCGGAGGATGCGCTTCCCTGACTCGAAGACAATAGCACCTTCAGGGCAAACCCTCTCGCACTCTCTGCAGCCAATGCAAAATCGGGCATAGAATCCTATCTCTGGCAGAGGATTAATCCCCTCTGGGTTCTGGCACCAGAGGCATCTCAGTGGACATCCCTTAAGAAATATCAGGGTTCTAATGCCTGGCCCATCGTGTATTGAGAAGCGCTGGATGTCGAAGATAAGCGCCTTTCTCATCATCCCTCCACATCGTTTATGACTTTGCGATTAAAAGATGAATTGCTCCCTCTAGCTGACCCATTGCCGCNTCCATTATTGCCTCTGAAAGGGTGGGGTGTGCGTGGATGGTCTCCGATATTTCCCTTGCTGNGGCTCCNAGCCGAATTGCCAAAGCCCCCTCCGCTATAAGTTCGGAGGCATAAGGCCCCATGATGTGTAGACCCAAAACCTTCCCCGTTTCTTCCTCGCATATCATCTTCACTAAACCGATGGTCTCCCCCAAGGTGAGAGCCCTGCCTGAGGCTGATAGAGGAAATCTGCTCACTTTATAGGAGACCCCTAACCCTTTTGCCTCCTGCTCCGTCAATCCTACACTCGCTATCTCAGGAAAGGAGAAGACGCAATTGGGGACCGCCCTATAATCCATCCTCCTCTCATATCCGAGAGCGTTCTCCACAGCCACCCTTCCCTGGTGGCTTGCCACGTGTGCGAGCATCACACCACCTGTTACATCCCCAATGGCGTAAATGCCCGGGACGCTTGTCTCCATCCTCTCGTCTACAGAGACCGCTCCACTTTCCACTCTTATCCCTATATCTTCGAGATTTAAGCCCTCCGTATATGGGATCCTCCCCGCTGCTACCAATACCTTCTCCGCATCTATTTCACCTTCTCCCCTTTTTGATTCGAATTTGACCGAAAGGCCCTTTTCTTTTGGTTCTATTCGTTTCACAAGTGAATTAATGCGAATATCCACCCCATTTCGGCGTAAGAGCCAGAGCAGGCGGCGCGAAAGCTCCCTATCAACCGGAGGCAGGATGTCGGGTAGCATCTCTAAGACGGTTACCTTCGTCCCAAGTGAGCTGAATATACTTGCGAACTCGATTCCTATTACCCCTCCTCCCACGATTACAAGGGAGGAGGGAAGTTCATCAATCTTCAAAGCATCATCGCTCGTGAGCACACCCTCTAATTCGAGGCCGGGGATGGGGGGCTTGGTTGGAACAGAACCAGTTGCTATTATGATTTTTTTGGAGTATATCTCCTGCTCTCTATTTGCTCCCCTTATCCTGACGAAGCCGGGTTTTATTATCTCCCCCTTTCCATATATGACTTCTATTCCNTTGGCTTCCACCAATGCTTCCACGCCGGAGACCAAATTCTCCACAACTTCTTCTTTTTGTGCCATCAACTTAACGAATTCGATTCTCGGTTCGCCGACCAGAATCCCGTACCTACCCGCCTCCTTGATTTGGAGGAGGATTTCGATGCTCCTTACGATTGCCTTCGTTGGGATGCATCCCTTGTTTAGGCAAACGCCCCCCAGGCGCTCCTTCTCCACGATGGCCACCTTGGCTCCCAGGTGAGTTGCGTGTATAGCAGCTACATATCCCCCAGGGCCTCCTCCGATAATTGCTATATCGAATTGCTTTGCCATGATATAAACCCCCCAAAGGGTATTTTACCATAAATTTAGCAAGCAAGCAACGAGAGCCAATTTCTCAATGGGGTGCGAAGCTTGTGTAGTTCGCAATTTGTCGCTTAGAGGCCCGTTGGGGACATCGGGACACCCCTTCTAAAGCTGAATTTGTCAAAAGCAATAAGTGCTTACTACGAACGAAATGTAAATAGGAATAAATTCTTATTTTAACTTCGCCATTTTTATGGTATCATAAAAAGTGCAGGGGCATGTAAAAAATGAGGGGGTGAATATGTTTCAAGAGAAGATATTAATCGTTGATGACGAGCCGGAAATAGTCGAAGTATGCATGCGGACGCTGGAGGCAGAGGGCTACGAGGTCGAGAGCGCGTGGAGCGGACGAGAGGCAATCGAAAAGGCGAGGGAGAAAGGGTTCGACCTTTTGCTCGTTGACATCGTGATGCCCGATATGAGCGGGCTCGAAACCTTCCAAAGGATAAGAGGGTTTAATCCCGATATAATCGGGGTTGTTATAACAGCTTACGGCACCTTAGACCATGCGCTCTCGGCCTTAGATTTGGGGATTAAAGCTTTTATAATCAAACCCTTCACCCTGGAGAAGCTCAAAAAGACGGTCGCCGAAGCCCTTGAGAAGGTCAGGTTGGAGAGGGAAAACGTTCGCTTAAAGGCGCTGTTGCCCCTCTTTGAGTTGAACAAGACCTTCTTGAGGACGGTGGATTTGAACGAACTTTTAAAGCAGGTAGTGAAGGTCGCAGAAAGGGAGACTAAAGCCGATGGAGTTTCTCTGGCTTTGTTAGATGAAGAAACGCAAAGTTGGACGATTAAGGCATCGGTTGGATTCCTTCCTGATATAATTTCAGAGGCGGTGAGGGGGTTTGAAATAGATATTTCGGAAAGGGTGGCGATTATAGGCGGACCTTTGATGTTGCAAGCTGGGGAGGAAGTAGAGCCATGCCTTAGTGATGCGATGGAAGAGGCGAGAATCTCGGCGGCGATTTGCTCGCCGCTTGTGAGCAAAGGGAACGTCATCGGCGTACTTAATCTCATTAAGCTTAAGGGAAGCCCTCCCTTCACCCAAGGCGATATGGAGTTGATTTCCATCCTCTGTGGGCAAGCGGCCATCGCCATAGATAACGCCAAATTATACGAGGAGATGAATCTACTCAAGGAAATAAGCCGAAGGATAGCTTCGACCGTTAACNTGGAGGATATACTCGATTTCGTGGNGGAGATACCGAAGAGGTTAGTAGGAGCCAAAGCCTCNTTNATACTATCTCTTAACGAAGAGACGAANGAGCTTTCCATCATTAATGCCTATGGCCTAAGCGATGAGCAACTCGAAGGCCCTATCCTAGGTGAGAGCATTTCCGCTCGTGTTTGCAATGAGGGGAAACCACTCTTCGCCGTTGATGTNGAGGAAATCGAACTCGGAATCGCCTCCCTCCTCTCTCTCCCTTTGAAGCAAGATGAGAGAGTGATTGGCGCCTTCAACGTTTACCTCCCCTCCAAAAAGCTCCCAGGGAAGCGGAAAATAGAGATTCTAAGCGCAATCGCCAACGAGTTGGCGATNGCTATAGAAAGCGCAAGGTTGAGAGCCCGTGACCTTCTAGCCCTCTACGAAGTGGACCGTACACTTCGAGCGGAGCTGAACCTGGAGAGGTTGCTACGGCATATTTTGAGAAAGACGATAGAGGCCTGCGAAGCCGATAGCGGCGCGATTTTCATTTACGACGAAGAAAAGAAGCTCCTTACGGCCTTGGTAGCTCATGGTCTTCCAGAGGCCCTGACAGATGTTCGCCTAAGGATAGGGGAGGGTTTGGCAGGATGGGTGGCGCAGAAGAAGAGGCCTATCGTCGTACCCGACGTTCGTTCGGACCGGAGGTGGAAGCCGGATGTAGCAGGGGGGGATGAATATGGGTCGGCTATCTACGTGCCTATGGTCTTAAGAGGGGAGTTGGTGGGAGTGATATACCTCGGGCGTCGAATTCTAAGGCCATTCTCGGGGAGGGAATTGAATTTACTCTCGACAATAGCAAGCCAGGCAGCCCTTGCTGTGAGGAACGCCCAGCTATACGTCCGGTCCGAGGAGCTGGCGATTACCGAGGAGAGAAACCGAATCGCAAGGGAGATTCACGATGGAATAGCCCAGAGCCTCGCTTCCCTCTTGCTAGAAGTGGACCTCAACCTCGAGCTATTAGAATCCGAACCGGAGCTGGTGAGGAAGGGGTTGACGAAGATAGGAGAGGTCATCGAGAAGAACATAAGAGAGATTCGTCGTTCGATATTCGCCCTCCGCCCCATTGATTTGGATAGGCTTGGCTTCTTCACCGCCTTGCGCAAGTACGTAGGCGATTTTAGCGAGCAGAACAGGATACCCGTTCACTTCGAAATTCTGGGAGAGGAGGTCAAACTGAGCCCTAGATTAGAGTTTACCCTTTTCCGCATCGTTCAAGAGTCTCTTAACAACGTCAGGAAGCACGCAGATGCTGAAAGCGTTTGGATAGATTTGGACATGAGCCGACCGGAGTCCGTCTCCCTTACCATTCGAGACGACGGTCGAGGCTTTGATTTCGAGGAAGCGATAGCCAAGGCCCCTTGCTTAGGCAATCTAGGGCTTATTCAAATGAGAGAAAGGGTAGAAGAAGTAGGGGGAAAGTTCTCTGTCGAGACCGAGCCAGGNCGTGGCACGAAAGTAGTGGCCGTATTGCCGAGAGGAGGAGTGAATGATTGGGAAGATAAAAATCCTCATAGCCGATGACCATACAATGTTCAGAGAGGGGCTTCGGCAGATACTCGAAAGGCAAAGCGATATGATGGTAGTAGGAGAAGCCAGGGACGGCTTCGAGGCTGTGGAGAAGGTCAAATCGCTGGCCCCGGATATAGTCCTTATGGACATAGGCATGCCTATTTTAGATGGGGTTAGTGCAACAAGACTTATCACAGAAAAGAGCCCAGATGTGGGCATCATCATCCTCACTATGTATCGCCGTGACGAATACGTCTTCGAAGCTATCAAGGCGGGGGCTCGTGGCTACCTCCTCAAGGATGCTCGTTCTAAGAAGCTTATCGAGACCATTCGGGAGGTTTATCGAGGCGAAGCATCCTTGGATCCGAGGATGGCAGCGAGGGTTTTGGAGGAGTTCAGAAGGTTAGCGGAGGAAGCGAAGCCCAAGGCCTTCGCCGAATTGACGGAGAGACAAGTCGAGATACTTCGTCTCGTCGCACAAGGTGCGAGCAATAAGGAGATAGCCGAGAAGCTCTTCCTTTCGGAGAAGACGGTCAAGAACAACCTCACCATTATATTTCAAAAGCTATACGTTAACAGTCGTACGCAAGCCGCAATCTACGCTCTCCGTGAAGGTTTGGTTTCCCTGGAATCGGTAAACATTAAACCTCAGAACACGGATGAGCGGAATTATTAATTGTCAAATAATTTTCACCCTCGCTCTTCGAGGGGAGGAAATTCGCCGCTCTAAAAAGCCATCGGTCGTGTGAAATCGCCCCTCGCCCCGAGTTTACCTCCAGTGTCAAGGATGGCAATATCCTCACTCCACCCGCCACACGTGCACCACAGGCTTTGCCCCGTCGGCATATAATTCCAGCACATACAGCAGGCCGTTGGCCCGGTCGTAGGCTGCCGGCCCGATGCGGTAGCGGCGCTGCTCGCCCCATCCCAACATCGGCAGGTCCCACTCCGGTGGGCTGAGGTAAAGGTGCTCGTCAATGTCCAACGAGGCATAGGGCTGCGGCTCCCAAGATGCCATCTCCCCAGCGGCCACCTTCGCCAAGTCCGCCGGGTCGTAGAGGATGAACTGGGCGTCGAAGCGAGTCGTCCACCAGCCGCGCTC
>Ga0180882_1424_pt1 | contig 15348 bp, 12 predicted proteins | sample Deesub1362A_J573_FD_124312 | JGI IMG/M metagenome (GOLD analysis project Ga0180882, IMG submission 124312) | Anaerolineales bacterium JdFR-64 | reverse complement strand
ACAGATGCGAAAGGATTTAGGAAAAGAGAACACCCTTTACATCCACCTTACATTGTTGCCTTACATAAGCTCGACAGGTGAGATTAAGACCAAACCAACACAGCATAGCGTGAAGGAGCTTCGTGGGATAGGAATACACCCAGATGCGATTGTTTGTCGCTCGGATTATGCGGTGAGTGAGGAGGTGAAGGAAAAGATAGCCCTCTTCTGCGATGTGGAGAAAAGGGCAGTAATCCCTCTTCTCACAGTAGATACGGTTTATGAGGTGCCACTATTATTGGAGGATGCAGGACTTGGCGATTTCATCGTCGAGCGTCTGAACCTTCCCTTTACGAGGTCCAACCTCTCCGATTGGCGTAATCTTGTTGAAGAGATCAAACGTCCAAAGGAGGTGGTAAAGATAGGACTTGTGGGGAAGTACATAGAACTAATTGATGCGTATATAAGCGTGAGGGAGGCCCTCTTTCACGCNGGCTTTCTTCAAAAGCTCGACGTTGATATAGATTGGATAGATGCTGAGGAACTTGAGGAAGGGATTAGCACCGAGAGATTGGGGGATGCTGATGGGATTGTCGTCCCTGGAGGCTTCGGCTATAGGGGGATCGAGGGGAAAATAATAGCAGCGCGTTATGCCCGTGAGAGGCGGGTTCCATATCTAGGATTATGTCTTGGGATGCAGGTAATGGTAATCGAGCTTGCGAGATACGCTCTTGGTAGCGATGAGCCTAATTCCACGGAGTTCGACCCTCACACCAAATACCCTGTCATTGACCTCCTACCAGAGCAACGTGGAATCGAAGATAAGGGTGGGACTATGCGCCTTGGAGTTTATCCCTGTCGCCTTGTTCCCGGCACAAAGGCGGCTTTAGCATATGGTCAGGAGCTCGTTTACGAGCGCCATCGTCACCGATACGAATTCAACAACGCATTTCGTGGGATTTTGAAGAAAGCAGGGCTCGTTTTATCCGGGCTCTCCCCGGATGGGGAATTAGTCGAGATAGTGGAGCTTGCGGGCCATCCTTTCGCTGTTGGTACCCAATTCCATCCAGAATTTCGTAGCAGACCAAATCGTCCTCATCCCCTATTTATCGCCTTCATAAGAGCGGCGAAGGAAAGGAAATCTGGCGCCAGTCGGCTACAGTTTGAACACTCTGGCGCGTCTGCTCGTGACTCGGCATCGTGATGTACTGAAGTTGCACGAATTTCGCATTTTGTGATATACTATAATAAGGTGATGTTTCATAAGATGAGCAAAAGTGAGAGGAGATGGCTAAGAAGAAAATCAGTATAATGATAGTGGATGACCACCCCTTTTTCCGGCAAGGCCTGCGTCGTGTATTAGAGGAGGAGCGCGATTTAGAAGTGATGGTAGAAGCATCAGATGGAGAGGAAGCCTTGCGTCTAGCTAGGAAAATCGTCCCGGATGTGATTTTGATGGACATCAGCCTGCCCTCTATGAACGGCCTCGAGGTAACACGTGAACTTAAGCGGGATTTTCCCAATGTAGCTGTGATAATGCTCACTGGCTACCACGACGATGAGCAGATGTTCCATGCCTTTAAGGCTGGTGCCGCTGCTTATTACCCCAAGGACGTAAGTCCGAGAAAGCTCGTTAAGGCGGTCAGGGAGGTAAGCAGAGGAAAGTACGTCGTACGCGACCACGTTCTCAAAAAGCAGCAGGTGTACTTTTGGCTTCTAAAGGAGTTAGAAAAGCTGGAAAGGGTATGGGGGGAGCCAGATGAATTGTTCATCCCATTATCTCCAAGGGAGATGGAGATTCTACGGCTTATCGCTAGAGGGTTAAGCAATAAAGAGATAGCATACAAGTTAGNCATCAGCCCTCAGACGGTGAAAAACCATGTCACCTCCATCCTTCGCAAATTGNGNGTTAGCGACCGCACGCAGGCCGCCGTCTATGCCTTGCGACGTGGCTGGATTCAGCTCCAAGAGACGAGATAGCAATATAAGTTCCACCCCTGATAAAGGGTTTCATATGGGTGAGGAGAAGCTAAAGGAATTTGTAGAAGCAAGCAAAAAAGAATACGAGCAGACGAAGAAGGAGCTGGGGGAAATCGAAATCTTGATACAGCAAACGAGCAGCGAGGTTGACAGGCTCGTAAGGAGAAACACCCAAATCGCAAACAGGCTACGCCATATGGAAGCGAACCTCGACACCATCCCTCGGTCTGACATCAAGGAGATGTACTCCGCAGCCCAAGATGCCCAAAAAAGGCTTTTCTTGATGAAAGGACAGCTTGAGAAGCTCAAGAGCAACCAGCATAATCTACAAAAGTATGCCGAGCTTTTGCGCAACTTTCTAGACCTCGCCGAGAGAATATCCCAAGAGGTATCCCCCCCGGCCGAGCCGAGCGTTGTGGGCATCATCGAGGCCCAGGAGAAAGAGCGCAAATGGCTTGCCCGAAGGATGCAAAACGGGCCTGCTCAAACCCTGACCAACCTTATACTACAGGCAGAGATATGCGAGAGAGCGCTCGAAGTTGATCCCGAAAAAGCTCGCACCGAATTGGCAGACCTTAAAAAAGCAGCTAATGCTACTTTTAGAAAGGTCAGAGGCTTCATCTCCGATTTACGTCCTATAACGTTGGAAGACCTTGGAATCATCCCAACCCTTCGCCGCTACATCGAGGGCTTCGCAAGAAGAAGCGGAATCCCCACGAATCTAAAAGTTGAAGGCGAAGAAAGGAGACTCCCTTCCCATATCGAAGTCTCTATCTTCCGCATCATCCAGGAGCTACTCAATAACGCCTGGCAACACGCACAGGCATCCAACGTCTGTGTCACACTTTATATGGGAGCGGATACCATCCGAGCTACGGTGGAAGACGATGGAAGGGGTTTCGATGTGGAAGAAGTTTTAAGTAAAGCGAGTAAGCAAGAAACCTTCGGGATATCCGCTATTCAGGAAAGAGCGGAGATGCTGGGTGGGAAGTTGGACCTCGAAAGCAGAATAGGATATGGCACTAAAGTTAGCTTTGAGATACCAGCAACTTAAGATGGAGGAGCAATGCCAGAATCCCCCCTCTTCCCAGGGCAAGGTGAGGACGAGAGGGTTATCATCTTCGAAAGAAGGCACTGGTACGTGCTTATCGAATGGCTTAAGGCTCCTTTTGCCCTTTTATTCATTTCCCTCCTAATCGCATTGGTTGCGAATTGGTTCTTACCCCTTTCCGTAATCCATCGCATCCTGTCATGGACGCTTATGCCCCTTCTAGTGGCTTTATGGAGCACTTGGCGTGTTCTGAATTGGGAGAACGACCGCTATATCGTGACAGATAAAAGGGCAATCCACATCGAGAAGGTCTATTTCATACGAGAGAAGAGGGATGAAGCTCCGCTCAATATGATACAAGACATCTCCGTAGAGATACGGGGCCTTGCTCGAAATCTGCTTTGCTTCGGCAACGTGGTCATCCAAACCGCAGGCACGCTCGGCACGATACGCTTCACGGGCATTCGGAATCCACATAATGTCCAAGCTCAGATGCTCGCCTTAACGGCTCAAGCTAAGTGGAGAACTATGGGAGGAGAAACGGTCGGATCCACTCCTGAGATGGCCGGCTTACGCTTAAAAGAGACCCCTTTGGAGAGCGAAAGTCCAAAGCGAAATCGAATTCTTACGGTGATTAAAGAGATGTTCTTTACCGACACCTCCTTCGGCGAAAATCAAGTCGTCTGGCGTAAGCATTGGTGGGTCCTGCTCAAGGCGATAATCCTGCCCTCGCTTTCCTTTGCTTTTTTGTTCGCCATCTGGCTTCTGGCCTCGAATTTCATCGAGCCCATCCTCTGCCTTGATATCCCCTTCGCTATTTTATCCGCCCTCGTTTTCCTCTGGTTTGCCTGGACTGTTATTGATTGGAGGAACGACATTTATGTCATAACCGACGAAAGGGTCGTAGATGTAGAGAAGATACCCCTTATCTACGAGCATAAGAGGGAAGCAAGCCTGGAAAAAATCCAGGATGTAAGATACTTACAAGAGGGTTTCATCGCAAAGGCACTCGACTTCGGCAATGTGCGCTTGGAGACGGCCGGAGAGATGGGGGAATTCACATTCGACTTCGTCCCTCATCCCCGAGAGGTNCAGATAGAAATATTCGGTAGGTTAAAGNGATTTAGGAGGAGGAGGTTGCAAGAGGAAAGGGAGAGGATGCGGAGAGAGATTCTCAACGTTCTATCACGGATGGAGGAAAGATCATGAACCGCAGATGGCATCCGAAGATAGGGCCTTTCTTCCTCCTTACAGCCTTATTCGCCATAATTAACCGAGGAGCGCCGGCCGTTAGCTCGACTTCCCCTCCTCGAAGCGAAAGGTTCGGCCTCTGCTTCGTAAGCTCGGCCGAGGCACCAGCGGACTCCGACCGCTATGAGAAAGCTACCTCGACGGGGGCGATTTGGAACAGGTGGCCATTCTATTGGGACACAATCGAAAAATCGAGCGGGCAATTCGACTGGAGCGCACACGACGCAGTTGTCATAGCAGACATAGCTCAAGGCTTTAAGATAGACGCTATCCTTTTAAGAACACCGCATTTCTACGCAACTTCCGGGTTAAAGACGCTACCACCTCCACGAATAGAGCAGAAACCCTTTCCCTTCCCGAATTTCGGTACATCACGATTTGCTGAGGTACAACGGATTGGGACGGTGTGCTCAACAAGCCCTCCCCGTAACCTCTACGAGCCGGTCTTCGACGATGGAACGGATATCCCAGGGGATGGTAAGAGTGTGAACCCGAATAACTACTGGGCTAGGTTCGTCTATGAGACCGTGAGAAGATATAAACCGGGAGGCGTCCTTGCCCAACAAAACAACTGGCCTCCAGGCGTTGGAATAAGTCACTGGGAAGTATGGAACGAGCCGGATTACAGCTTCTTCTGGAGCGGGTCTGTGGAGGATTATTACCGTCTCCTAAAAGTGGCCTATCTTGCAGCCAAGCTAGCCGACCCCGATTGCTTCGTTCTTCTTGGTGGTTTGGCTATAGGCATTGACCCGTCATGGTTCCCAAACCTATTACAGGTTATGGCTAATGACCCGGATAAGGGACTCCAGATTGCCTGCAACCATTACTTCGATGTGTTGGCCATTCACGTATACAGCCATTCCTGGGCAACCTACTATTTCACACGATGGGCTTCCTACCTTCTACGCAAATACAACTTGGGCGAGAAACCGATTTGGATTAACGAGAGCGGGGTGCCTGTTTGGAACGATTACCCTGGCCCCGCTCACGACCCGAACAGCCCTTACCGAGCAACGATGGAGGAGCAAGCAGCTTACGTAATCCAGAACTTCGCCTACGGATTGTACGCCGGTGCGGAGAAGGTCTTTCACTTCCAACTCTACGACGATTGCGGAAACAATTCCCCGGAAGATGAGTTTGGGGACGCTTTCGGTTTGATGAGAAACCGCTCCGATGCAGTATGCTTTCCAAACCATCCGAATCCAAATACACCTCGGCCTTCTTATACTGCCTACAAGGTCGCAAGTTTTCAATTCGCAGAAGTCGTCCCGCTTTGGCGTTATACACCCAACAACAAAGAGGAGAGGATTGCCTTCTACCGTCCGAGCACTGGGGAGAGGGTGCTCGTGCTTTGGGCGACCGTGGGCTCCGAGGTGAGTGCAAAGGTCTCAGCCACAGGCGATAGAGCAACGCTCATCTCACAAGATGGCTCAAGCGGGGTGATATTCCCACAGGACGGGTTTTATTTCCTCGACCTGCCGGCTGCCACAAATCAGAACCTCCCAAACGATGATGCTTACATGATAGGAGGGCGCCCTTATATCCTGGTGGAGAAGGACACGCTTCCCCCTTCATCCTGGGTTAAACCCCTCCCAGATTACAGCGCTTCCTCCTTCACGGTCAGTTGGGAGGGAAGAGACCCCGGCTCTGGTATAGCTAGCTACGATGTATGGTATAACGAGGATGGAGGGCCCTTGCAGTTCTGGATGAGCACTTCCGAAACAAACTCGATTTTCAATGGGGAGGTCGGACACACTTATGGCTTCGCAGTTCGTGCAAGGGATAACGCAGGAAACCAAGAAGATTTACCTTCCGCAATCCAAGCCTCGACAACAACCCTCGAAGGGGAGACGATGGGGGGGAGGGTGACGGATAACACGGAGAAGCCCGTATTCGAAGCTCGGGTTACGGTAAGAGGTGAAAGTGGAGAGGTTCGCACCTACGTCACCGATGGGGAGGGGAAGTGGATAACAGAGCGTCTGGGGGATGGCGTTTATTGGGTCGAAGTTAGCGCTCCGAGCTTCGGAAAGTGGCCTGCAAGGCGGATAATCCTCAAGGATATGGATATAGCGAACGTGGACCTTTACCTCCCGCCCATCCAGAACATCGTATCAAACGGNGACTTCGAGCAGGAGCTCCGAAATTGGGTTCTCAGCGGAAGCACGCCCGCTCAGGCTAGCGATGAAGCCTTCGATGGGAAGAAATCGCTCGTTTTGGGAAGGGATTTCGTGGGACAACCAGAACTAGAATGGGGAGGGAATTCAACTATCAGTCAAACTATCACAATCCCCGGGAATATGGAGAAGCCAACGCTATCGTTTATGTATAAGATAACGACCGATGAGACGATGATGGGGAGCGATTGGTTCGAAGCGATAATAATCGAAGGATACGAGGCCACTTATCTCATCTCCCCAGGCTCAATATATAAGTCAACCGAATGGGAACAGATGTCATTCGACCTGAGCCGTTGGAGGGGTCGGACGGTGGATTTATATTTCAACGTATGGCAATCCTCAGCCGAAAATCCGACAATCGCCTACGTTGACGAAGTGAGCGTAGGCCCTTCCAGATGGAAATACGATTTCTTCCTTCCTTTGATTATGAAAAGTGAAACGTGAAGAGTGAGAACACAAGGAAATGAAGATGAGAGCGAAGATTTTGTCGTTTCTGGTTCTTTTCATCGCAATTGGTGGTTGCTTCAGGTGGATGATGCCCTTACCTCCTCCACCCACTCCCACCAAGATAATGCCCATATTCACTCCGACGAGCACCCCTTCCCCTGCTCCTACACCACCGAGCAGGCCTTCTATAGCCTTCATATCCGATCGAGGAGGGCAGATCGACGTCTGGGTGATGGGAGAGGATGGAGGAGGACAGATGAAGATAACCGACGATAGAGCGAAGGAGCGACAGCCCGTTTGGTCGCCCGGGGGAGGGAAAATAGCGTACGTTTCGGAAAAGGAAGGCGAGCAAGCGCTATGGGTATACGACTTCGAGAAGGGGGAAAGCAGGCGCTTGGAATCCACCATAACTTCGAGCGGTGTTATCCTATCGCCCTTTTGGACGGCGGATGGGAAAAGCCTGATATATGCGAAGAAAGAAGGACGGAAGCTAATGCTTGAGAGCGTCCTCGTAGGCCCGGACGAAGTTCGCAGGTTGGAGATACCCTTCAACGAGGAGCTTATCTTCGGTTGGTCAACGAATGGGCAGCTCTTGACCATCGAAGCGAGGCGGGATTACGAAACNGTGGAGGTTTTCTTAGGGAGCCTTGTACAGAGGGAAATCGGGCCTCTTACGAAGGTGGTGGAGGGGTGCAAGGCTCTCATTTCCCCTGACGGAGGAAGAATTGTATATCATTATCCTCCATTCGACGACGACCCCGCTACATACGTGAGCGATGTCATCTCGGGCGAGGCGTTTTCGTTCAATGAAACGGACATCACCCGACGCTGGGACCACGATTTCTCCTGGTCTCCTAAGGGGATTTATCTCGTTTTTCTACGCTCCTCGGTTGCTTGGACGATGGCAGATGGCACTCCTCGCATCAACTTAGAATTGCTTGAATCTCCTGGTATGGGGGATGAAGGGCTTTACATCGTTGATATAGCTTCGAGGGAAAAGCGTCGACTTACCGATAAGCCTTGTGACTTAAGCCCTGTCTGGGGGCCGGATGGGAGGTACATCCTCTTCGTCTCAAATCGGACCGACCCCTCTGGCCTTGATATATGGAAGCTGGATGTCGAGGGCGGAGAGCTGGTTAATCTCACAAAAGGAAAAGGGAAGAACTGGTCTCCGGCTTGGTCAAAGGAATAGATTTTCGAAAGTGCTCTCTCCTAGCCCGCAAGCCGATGTAGAAGGATTTTGGAGGAAGAAATGCCTTTCTCTGATTGGAAGCGAATCGAATTTCCCATCCTCGGATTTCTCCTCGCCTCTCTCTTGATATCGGTTGGAGAGGTGATGGCTGATGGTCCAAGCGTCATAGGCGAAAACCTCACATTTGAGGGATTCGATTTCCTTCCTGGGAAAAGCTATGGGATAAGGGTTGGGGCGTATGGCTTGCAACTGGGAGGGGTTTCGATGGGGCTTTACACATCGCAGGTCATCTCAGCGCCAATCCCCTTCACAGATGTAGGCCCACATTGGGAGTCGAGCCTTCCTGAGGGAAGTCACATTGAATTGGAAATTCGCACAAGCGCTGATGGCGAATCTTGGAGTCTGTGGCAGCGCGTGTATAAAGACTGTGGAGAAGAAGGTGAAGAGGAAGAGCACTTCGGCAGGCTAATATTCGTGCCCCAGGCGGAGGGAGTCCATCGGTATCTTCAATTCCGTGTTTTCATGTCCTCTTCGCCAACGGGGGATGAGCCTCGCTTGAGTTCTATCACCTTCGCTTTCATTGACTCAAGGGGAGGGCCGAGCACATCCGAGATAATGAAGGCTAGGAGCCACGCCTTAGGCATAGCAAAGCCAGCCGTTATCTCTCGTAGCGAATGGGGTTGCCCAGATGGACAGGAAAGTCCGAATTGGCCTCCCGAATACGAGAGCGTAACCCACATCATAATCCACCACACGGCCACTCCTAACTCCGATACAGATTGGGCGGCAAGGGTAAGGTCGATTTGGTATTACCACGCTCTTGAGAGGGGATGGGGGGACATAGGCTATAATCTATTGATTGACCCTTTGGGTAACATCTACGAAGGGCGGGCAGGCGGAGATGATGTCATTGGGAGACATACCTCCTCCTTCAATTCCGGCACACTTGGCCTCGCATTCCTGGGTACTTACTCGAGCTCATCTGTGCCGAGCACAATGCAATCCAAAACAACCGAACTCATGGCTTGGGAATGCGACTTCAAAAAGATAGACCCCCTGGGTAGCGGTTATAAAAACGAGAAGGAAATCCCTAATATCTCCGGACATCGAGATGTGAATCTAACCCTTTGCCCGGGAGATAGCCTTTACGCCCTCTTACCTACACTCCGTGAGGAGGTGCAAGAGCTCTTAGAGGCATCCAGAACTATAATTGTTGACGAACTAGACAGCGGTTTTTTGAAGAGCGATGCCGATTATTGGTATGATTATCCGGAAGGTTGTGGCTACGAGGAACACGCTTGGTGGACATACTCCATAACAAACCCGAACCTGAGCACTAATTGGGGGATTTGGCGTCCAAACCTCCCTCTGGATGGCTTCTATAAAGTCTACGCCTACGTCCCACACTGTACAAATGGTGTACCAGATACGGAGAGCGCAAAATACGTCGTTCATCATGCGAGGGGGAAAACGGAGGTAATCGTTAACCAAAAGGAAGTGGCAGGGGATTGGGCTTATCTTGGGAATTTCCCATTTGAAGCGGGGGAGGGATACGTTTACCTAGACGACATAACGGACGATATCTGTGATAAATGGTACTGTAATACGGTTTGGTTCGACGCTGTAAAATGGGTTCGTCAGGAGGTTCTCTTGTTCTTTTATCTTCCGCTGATAATAAAGGGATTTTGAGATTAATACTACGAGGTGGGTATGATTAAAGGGGCGAGAAGTCGCTATCTTCTGCAGGTGGTGGCCTTCTTTCTTCTCTTCGCCTTATCCTTCATAGCCTGGCGGGGGCAGCTCTTGACCCTCTTCACCAACAGGGCGAAGGTAGAAGAACTTGTAAGGGGATTCGGGAGATGGGGGCCTGTTGTTTCCATTTCCTTACAAGTAGTTCAAGTTGTGGTGGTTCCCATTCCAGGTCAAATCCTGGACGCAGTTAACGGTTACCTCTTCGGGGCGTTTCTTGGGACCAGCTACAGCATGGTCGGTATGTTAATCGGCTCCACCATAGTTATGGCCATCTCACGGCGCTTCGGTCGGCCGTTAGTTGAAAGATTAGTCAATGAAGAGCTTTTAAACCGTTTGGACGGTTTCTCTCAAAAGAGGGGAGCTTTCTTCTTCCTTTTATTCCTCCTCTTTCCATTTTTACCCAACGACGTGGCTTGTTTCATAGCTGGCCTCACCCCATTGCCTTTAGCCCAGCTCGTTTTACTAGCTGCAATCGGACGCCTGCCGGGTATACTAATCAGCAACTTAGTGGGGGCAAGCGCCTCCGTTCTAAACCCAGGTCAGTTGATTATGCTAATCATCGTCTTTGCAGCTATCGCCCTCGCCTCCAGGTCCTTTTTTAGGAGGGTGGAGGGGAAGATGTTCAGCACAATAGAACGGATTGTGGATTGGGTGGGGAGGGAGTAGGTTCACAAGCGGGTTCATCTCCTATCCTTTCATTACAGCCAACGGTTCAAGCCTTACAACTTTGCGCGCCAGGCCAGCCTTGTGCACCACCTCCACAACCCTGTCAATGTCCTTGTAGGCCTCTGGAGCCTCCTCGGCAAGCCCTGCCATACTCCCTGCCCTCACCTTGATGCCCCTCGCCTCGAGCCTCCCCTTCAGCTCCGAGCCCCGAATCTTCCTCTTAGCAGCCTTTCGGCTCATCATCCTTCCTGCCCCGTGGCAAACGGAGCCAAAGCTCTCCTCCATAGCCTTTTGCGTCCCAACGAGTACATAAGATGCCGTTCCCATGTCCCCCGGAATGAGCACTGGCTGGCCGACGTGGCGATAGACCTCTGGCACATCGGGGTGGCCGGCCGGGAAGGCCCTCGTGGCCCCTTTCCTGTGGATGCATACCTTGATTCGCTCGCCGTCAACGGAGTGGGTCTCGAACTTGGCGATGTTGTGGGCGACGTCGTAGAGGGTGTGGAGTTCTAGGCTTTTCACCTTGCCCGCAAGGACCCGCTCGAACGCCTGGCGGACGAAGTGGGTCAGGCACTGGCGGTTCGCCCATGCGTAGTTCGCCGCCGAAGCCATCGCTCCGAAGTACCGTCGCCCCTCTGGGGAATCAATTGGGGCGCAGACGAGTTCCCTATCGGGGAGCTTGATTCCGTATTTCACAACAGCGCTCTGGAGCGCCCTAACGTAGTCGGTGCATACCTGATGGCCGAGGCCTCTGGAGCCTGAGTGAACCTGTATGGCGAGCTGCCCTTTGAAGAGGCCGAAGGCATCAGCCACTTCCTCGTCGTAGATTTCGACCACCTCCTGCACCTCCACGAAGTGGTTCCCGGAGCCAAGTGTGCCGAGTTGTGGCCTCCCTCTCTCCTTTGCCCTTGGGCTCACTGCGCCAGGATCTGCCCCAGCCATGCCTCCGTTTTCCTCTAAGCGCTCGATGTCCTCCCTTGTTCCGTATCCCTGCTTCACCGTCCACCTCGCCCCTTCCCTCAGGACCTCATCCATCTGGGCGAAGGAGAGTCTTATGGGGCCCTTCTTCCCGACCCCGCTCGGCACGTTGCGGAAGAGAGCAGTTATGAGTTCTGACATGTAGGGCTTCACCTCCTCAGCGTATAACTCAGAGATGAGGAGGCGCACGCCGCAGTTCACGTCATAACCGACTGCCCCAGGCGAGATGATGCCCTTGGGATAGCGGAGGGCTATTACCGCGCCTATGGGGGGTCCATAGCCTTGATGGGCGTCGGGCATAGCCAGGGTATATTTGACCACCCCCCGCAATGTGGCGGTGTTGACGAGTTGCTCAAGGGTGCGGTCCCTGAAGGTCGCTTCCAGTAGCTTCTCGTCAACGTAGATTCTTGCAGGAACCCTCATGTCCGCACGGTAGCTCTTCGGTATCTCGTAGAGGTAATCCGAGATTCTCCTTAAGTCTTTTCTAGTAACCATTTTCTTCTCCTCCTTTAGCTTATCGTCTAAAGCCGGTGCAACCTAAGGTTTCACCCAATACACGCTCCGACAATCGCTTCGTCTATCGCCTGTCGGATCTCTTCCCTTACGCCATCTGATTTGGCGGCGCATAGGCTATCGAATAAACTAGCCAGATGATTGCGGTCGGCTTCCTCGAGGGCCAGTGGATTCAGCACCGGTAACCGGTCCATCTCTCTGGGCTCCAGCTTAATGGTGTCGCCACCGTAGGTGCGCCCGACACGCCGGAGTGCATCTTTGGACACGAGCGAGTTGAGGATGGCCAGCAGAGCTTTCAAGGCTGTTTCGTCTTCAACGATGCGCCGGTCTGGATAGATGTAAAGGAAAACGTTGAGAGCTAACACGCCGGCATGATTGTAGATAAATCGGGATTTCTTGCGGCTCAGGTAGGTGAAGAGGATGGGGGGCGGGGCGCGCCTCTCCATTTCGTACCACCGCGGTCGTTTCCGCACCAGACTGCGCCGGTGAAGTCCGAGTTGTTCACCATGACGAATATAGCGCGCCTCAGGCGTATCAGCTTCCAATGGGCCTGATAGATACAGCAGCCAGCGCTTCTTACCTTCACGCCCAAGCCGTTCAAAATCTTTACGGTCGAAGATATAGCCCGGTGCCTCACGGGTCTTCGTCAAAACCGGGCGTAGATTGGAGGGGCTTAATCCCCACGCTTCAACTTCTGCATCGGAGAGGACAAAGAAATCGTTGGCGCCGGTAGCAATGCCGCGCATTACCCGAGCAAGTTGCCCCAGGGGCACGAAGCGGTCATCGGCAAAGCGGCCGGCCTCCCGGGCGATCACGGTCCACTTGCGGCGCGGATGGAGGTCGGCGAGAGCAATATGGTGAACGCTTCCCCACGGAAGAGTAGCCGCGCTATCGGACGCCAGGGCATCCAGCAATGCTTGTGTTCCCGGCCACTGTGAGACACGAACAAAAGTCACCTGGTCGTGGCGAGGAGCCTGTGGCCCTTCGAGCAACGTTATTGTGGCAGCGGTATCCACGCCCTCAAAGACGGACAGCACTTCATCAAAGGAGATGATAGCACGTAAGCGCAACTGGCGCTGGATGAAAGCTTTCACCTGATGGCTGTAGCTCGCCTCGAAGACGACGGCCGGAGTGATAAAGGCCATCCTGCCAGATGGCGCAAGCTGCCGGGCTGCCTGCACAAAGAAATAGGCGAACAGGCTGGAGAAGCGGCTAAGGCGCAGGCCGAATTGCTGCTCCACCCCCCTAATCCACGTTGCCTTGTATGCTTCTGGCAGGTGATGATGCCGTGTATAGGGAGGGTTACATATAATGGCGTCGAAGAGGCCCGGGAATGCCGTCGGTGCAGAAGGTTCTAGCCCTGGCAGTGTGGGCTGGAAAGCTTCTATCTCATAAGTTACAGATGGTTCCTTCAGTATCGACATCGGCGCTCGCAGAGGCACGAGAAAGTCGCCCAATCGCAACGTTGGTCGCGCCTCCCGATAGCGCAGTAGGACATTCGCCACCCCCATTTCAAAGGCCACAGGACTAAGTTCGACGCCGGCAACCTGCTGAGCGGCAGTCGGACCTGATTGCCCCAAGGCAAGGAGGCGCTTAATAGCGGCTAACAAGAAGACGCCGGAACCAAAGGCCGGATCCAATACGCGGTCATTGGGCTTCTGGATTGCCCAATGGGTCATCAATTCGGCGATGTGCACCGGCGTCCAGAACTGTCCTAGAGTGCGCCTGGAGTCCTGTGGGATCAGGGCCGCGTAGACGGCGCCGATAACATCGTCCTGAGACTCCTTCTGCAAGATTGTTAACAGATGCATCAGAGCCGGCATCTCAACCGAAGCGCCAGTTTCGAGGGCCAGGCTATCCAAGTAGGGAGCCGGCAGGTGGCCCCGGCCGGAGCGTTGATAGACATCATCCGCTATTGCCAGAATTTCCTTCGCCGGTGCAGGGTTAGGCAATGTTCCCGGTGCAACGATTTGACAGATCAGAGCCTTGAGGAGCAGGTTCAATGCTGCCTGACGGGCAACGATGATGTGGACATCAGCTCCCTTTAGCCCGTGAAACTTGATCCATTGCCCCAGTTGCTCATTGGACCGTTTGGCAGCCAGAGAAACCCGAGGCTCCATCTTGGCAGCCAGGTTAATTACCATCCCTTCCAACAGGTGTAACCCTCTCATCGTAATCGGCTCTTCAATTCGGCGAGGATCTCCGCCGACAAGACCATCTCACCACCGGAGAAGTGAACATAGGGTAGGATGTGACCATTCTTATCCTTGACGAATTTGGCCGTCATCTCCGGCTCACGGATCATTATTCCCAATGGCTGCGCCAACGTGTACCATATCTTGTAGATGCGCTTACGTGTGGTCGGCCCCCCAGGAGCGTAAAAGATTTGTTCGGTGGGGAGGATGACACCGCTTTCGATCAATTCACGAGCATCTTGCATTGCGAGGACGTACTTAAACCACGCCTGGCAATGTAGCGGTGTTGACGAGTTGCTCAAGGGTGCGGTCCCTGAAGGTCGCTTCCAGGAGCTTCTCGTCAACGTATATCCTTTATCGTTCGGCAAAGCTGACCGCAGAATCACTTTCAAATACGCCATGCCAGGTGTTTTTCACCTACACCCAATCCCGAGATGTCTCGGTCAGAAGAATTGTTTGCCTCACTTGTGTATTTCTTCCATTAGGAAATTGTAAAGCTTCGCCCGTCCTTCATAGTTCCAATAGATAATATCTTCCATAATGAACATCCATTTTAATACTTTAAGAACGACGTCAATTTTAGCACCAGTTTTAAATGCTGTTTGTAGGTTAGGGTATTTCCCTAATACACAGTCAACATCGTTTTCCGAGCAGTTATACACCTCGGCGAGGCTTTGTAACAACTCTTTGAATTTCCCTGGATTTTCACTTTGTTTATTTCTCAGGTCTGCAGCAATCTCCTCATGGGTTCCTTTTCCAAGATTAAACTCCGGAGTTACTTCTACTCTAAAGTCAAAATTCCACTTTAGTCCAGGTCTAATAATGTAAAGTGTTTTGCCTATCGATAAGTCTTCTACGGGGTAACGAAATACCACCCCTTTCCCTTTATCCTTGTATTCNGANTCTATGAACGTATTCACGACNTTTTTTACTATCTCATGGCGAGANANNCTNCCTTTGATATNNATTTTNGNCCCTTTTATGNANGCCCTATTTGNCATCNTTAACCCCCAATTCTATCGTNCNCTTTTTCTAAGAACTAACACAACCTCCTCCCTTATGATTCCTTCACTGCTTTTTTGTAATTTTCTCCCAATGACCCTATCGATTTCGAAGCCCAAATTTTCAGCTATCTCTAATAGAACTTTATCATTAGGTACTTCAACG
>Ga0180882_1007_pt1 | contig 16382 bp, 12 predicted proteins | sample Deesub1362A_J573_FD_124312 | JGI IMG/M metagenome (GOLD analysis project Ga0180882, IMG submission 124312) | Anaerolineales bacterium JdFR-64 | reverse complement strand
ACAACACGAATCTTGCTCAAAAAGACCCTGTCCGCCCAGGTCCCATCCCACTTAACTCGCAGGCGCCTGCTCATGTCCGGTGGGTATAGACCTATCTCCATCTCGTATACGTCAGCAGGAGCATCAGGGCTTATCACTAGCTCGTACTCCTCCACTATAACCTCCCCCTTTTCCCAAGTGGAGGTTGGGGGTGAAAGTTCCTTATCAACTCCCGCCCAAATCTGGTCCCCTTCCCGCAGAAGGTGAACGAAGACAGTGTAGTTCTCCTTCATCTTGGAAAGCGCTTGCCAATAAAGGGTAAGGCGGACGCTCTCCCCAGGATAAGCCGACCTCCTTTCCAACTCGTAGCCTAAGAGTGCTATTCGGCCATCGAATTCCAGTCGTAGAGGGTTTGGAAAATCCCCCTCCCTAGGCACTATCTCTATCCAACCCAATTGGACGCTGTCGCCTAAAACCTTCCCCTCCTCTGAACTCGCCAATAGACGTTCTCCTGTTGGGAGATAATAGAGCCCAACTTCGATAGAGGCTCTGGTGGGGGAGAAGGCGGTCTCGGGAATGGCAATCGCATATCGGTCGGCTATGGAGTCTCCCACAGCCCAGATGGTTGTAGGATACCTCCCGAGCCCGGGGTATGTATCTCTCTGAGCCACTATTATCCCTTCCTCATCCAGGAGGTGGACAAATACACTCCAGTTCCTTTCCATCTTTGCGAGGGATTCCCAATAGAGGGTAATGGACAATTTCTCCCCGGGCCTGACTTGCTCCTTCTCGATTTCATAGCCCAAGAGTTTCATCACGCCGCCGAATTCCACATCGAGGGGATTTGGAATCGCTTCTATCTCCTCTTGGGAGAGCAGGGGTGGCTTGACGTAAGCAGGGATGAGATAGAAGAGAAGACAAATTACCGAAAGGGATGCCAGGCCCAAATTAACAGCAGCAGCCAAAATTCCTATGAGATTTTTAGGAATCAATCTGCTCAAGCCGAAGAAAAACAGGGTACCTATCGCCGAGAATGCAGGGAAGAGGAATCGCCCCATTGAGCCTGCGACTGTAAGAGATATGTAGCCTACCAAAGCAGCTAGGGAAAAGAGCAAATGGGCTAGTAAGATCAAAAGTTGCATGAAGTTGACCGCACCAAAAACCTTCCACTTCAATTGTTGATAAATAAAAATCGAAAATCCAACGCCTGCTGCCCCAGCAATCCAACCTAAAGCGGAATGGATAGCGCTTGGGATGGGTATCTGTCCCATGCCGAATTTGCCCCAGAAGCTAATCCAAGCATGGGGTAGCTCTAATAAGGAGAGATATAACTTGTAATCGGGGGGACGCTCTCCTTGCCAAACCTTTAGCGTGACCTTAATACCTGTGGGCTCACCGTATACGAATATGTTTCGGACGAACCACCAACCCGAAATGATAGCCGCTATTATGAATATCGCTAGAGCTGACCTCACAAAAGCCATTTTAGAGCGTTGACGAATCGCTGTGAGGAGAGCGGCCACGCCTATTACGGGTAAAAGAGGTAAGCTGCTTAACTTCGCTAAGAGGGAAAGCCCCAATATCGTCCCGAGGAGGAAGCCTCGAAGGGCGGATTCTCCCATGCGGACGAGGCGGAGGGAGCAGAGGATGGCAAGTGAGCTTAGGAAGGTTGCCAGGTTATCGTTATGAACTGCACCGCTTATGAATATGAACTTCGGGTTAAAGGCAACGAACGCCATAGCCCCGATGGCTATGGATGGGCGTTTTGGGAAAACCTCCCTCGCCACGAGGTAGGTTATGAAAACCGTTCCAGCACCCATGAGAATGGAGAGAAGTCGAACGATGTGCACACCCAGAGGAGTTGCTGAATAAGGGAATCCCTCCCAATCCCCGTGTAAATAACGGTTCTTATTATCATCTCCAACTTCCCAATGTCTATAACCCCAATAAGGATTTGTTTGGGAGAGGAGGAAGGGGAGGTCATCGTCCCTTACCCAGAAAGTAGCCATTGCACCGATGAGGTAATATAGAGGCGGTTGATAGCTGTGGGATCTAGGGCCATCTTCGAGCTGCACCGGGAGGCAACGCTCGTTCACCAGATGTCTGATATAGAGATAGTGATGCTCCTCGTCAGGGGGCTCGAAGATGGGGACTACCACGCTATATATAACCGCAAGACATATGAAGACGATGAGCACAAGGATTATCGCCCAGTGTTCGCTTAAATTCCTAATAAAAAGCATAAAGTATCCTCCTTTCCCTCACCCCACCACTATTGGGCGGGGGTTACTTTCACCTTGCTCAAAAAGATTCTATCGGCCGACGCCCCATCCCACTTAACTCGTAGGCGCCTGCTCATATCCGGCGGGAGAAGCCCCATCTCCATCTCGTATACATCAGGGGGAGCATGGGGGCTTATCGCTAGCTCGTACTCCTCCACTATAACTTCCCCCTTTTCCCAAGTGGAGGTTGGGGGGGAAAGTTCCTTGTCAATTCCCGCCCAAATCTGGTCCCCCTCCCTCAGGAGATGAACGAAGAAAGCGTAGTTCTCTTTCATCTCGGAAAGCGCCATCCAGTAAAGGGTAAGGCGGATGACGTCCCCCGGCTCTGCTATCCTCTTATCCAAATCATAGCCNACTAAGGCGATCTTCCCCTCGAAATCAAAATATAACGGGTTTGGGAAATCCCCCTCTCTGGGCAGGATAACTATCTCCTCGAATCGGACGCTGTCAGAAATGGGCTTCCCATCGCTGGAGAAAGCTTGAAGGCGCTCTCCAGTGGGAAGATAATACAAGCCTACCTCCAATGAGGCATAGTTGGGAGAGAAAGCAGCCTCTGGTAAGGTGAGCACATATCTATCCGCTATCGCATCGCCAACCGACCAAAGCGTGGTTTGATACCTCCCAAGCCCGGGATAGGTATCTCTCTGAGCCACGATTATCCCATTATCGTCCACAAGGTGAACGAATACGCTGTAGTCCTTTTCCATCTTAGCTAGCGATTGCCAGTAGAGAGTAACCGATAGTTTCCCCCCCGGCTTTACCTTTTTTTCCCCTATCTCGTAACCCAAAAGCTTCATCTTCCCGCCGAAGGAGATGTCCAGGCGGTCCTTTATCGCCCTTATCTCCTCCTGGGATAAGAGGGGTGGTTTTGCATATGCGGGAGCAATGTAAAAGAGGAGGCAGATTAAGGAAAAGGCCACCATAGATGAATTCGCCACCCCGGCCAGATGCCCCATGAGCTTTTCAGGTATGAGTTGGCTCAAGCCGAGGAAAAGCAAAACCCCTATGGCGGGAAGGGAGGGAAAGAGGTGGCGACCAATAGAACCGATGGCGGTGAGGGACATATAGCCCATCATCCCAAGGAGGAAGGAAAAAGGGGTTAAGAGTAACGTGAGTAATTGACAGAGGGCGATTCTGTTCAAAATCCTCCACCGCAGTTGCCGATAACCCAAGATAAGTAGCCCTATACTAGCCAACTTCGCCAACCAGCCAAGGGAGGAGTAGATTGGGTCTGGCAAAAGTATTTGCCCATGGCCGAATTGACCCCAAAAGCTCCTCCAGGAATGGGGAACCTCGAATAGAACGAGGTATAATTTATAGCTCGGCTCTCGCTTCACTTCCCAAACCTCGAGCATTCTCCTCAAGCCGGTCGGCTCGCCGTAGATGATGAGGTTGCGAACGAACCACCAACCGGAGATGGCCAAAGCTACTAAAAAGATAACGGTTAATGAGCGAAGGAGAGGACGCCAGGACCGCCTTAAGAAAGCATCCGAGAAAGCGGCTATAACTATCACAGGGATGAGAAAAAGAGCGCTTATCTTCGTTAGAAGGGCAAAGCCGAGGATTATCCCCAAGAGAATGCTCCTCCGAATGGATATCCTCTCTTTAATAAGACGCATCGAGTATAGGATGGTCAAGGAGCCGAAAAGGGTTATCAAATTGTCGTTATTGACGGCTCCGCTTATGAATAAAAACATGGGATTAAAGGCCACGAAGGCCATTCCCCCAAGGGCGAAGGGAAGAGGGAATATCTCCTTTGCCACAAGGTAGGTGATGTAAACGGTGAGCGCTCCCATGAGGACCGAGAGCCAACGGACGATGTGGACACCAAGGGGCGTCCCTTTGTAGGGGAAACTGTCCCAATCGCCGTGCAAATAAAAGTTTTTGTTGTCGTTTCTAACCTCCAAATATCCGTAGCCCCGGTATGGATTATATCGGTGGATAATATGGGGGAGGTCCTCCCCACTCACCCAGAACGTGGCTAAGGCGCCTATGGCGTAGTAGAGAGGAGGGTGATGGCTCTGCGACTTAGGGGAAGTTCTGAGCTGCACGGGGAGATTCCGCTCATCCAAAAGATGCCTGATGTAAAGATAGTGATACACCTCGTCAGGGGACTCGAATACAGGGTTTTTTACGCTGTAGGCAAAAGCTAAGCACAGATAACCACAGAGGATAAGAATGGGAAAGGGATTTCTCTTCATTGTAACCCCCTATTCTATGCCGATGAAAGGATTCGCTCGTATACTTCTAACGTCTTAATTGCGATGCTCTCCCAAGAGAACATCTGCGCAAGTCTCTTAGCTCCTTCTCCCAATTTCCTCCTCAGAGCTGGCCTTTTGGCAAGATCTGCTATGGCCTCAGCTAGCGCTTCGGGGTCGTCCGGAGGAACCAAAACGATGTTCCCTCCTTCTTTTAATTCTCCGTTGGTTACACCATCGCTTCGATTTGTGCTCACTATTGCGAGGCCGTGAGCAAAAGCGGCCATCAGCGTCCCACGCCTGAGCGAAGCCCCGTCACGGTAGGGCAAGACGCAGACGTCGGAGGCTAAGAGGTTAGCCGAGACTTCTTCTTGAGGTACGTAGCCAGTCCAGAGCACTCTACTGGAAACATCTAGCTCTTCGATGAGCGCCTCTATTTTCCTTAAGTAGGCTATGTTTGTTGGGTCGCTGGAGCCAACCTTCCCGCCGACCATTAATAACCAAGGGTTCACAGAAAAGCGTTGCTCTTTTATCAATTTATCTAGNGCTAGAATCAAAGTTTCAACGCCCTTGCTATCGTTTAGGAAGCCGAAATACGATAGCAGTAGGTCGTTCGAGCCCACTCCCAAATGGAAACGCCATCCATCTCGGTCGTAGCTTTTGGGAGGGGAGGGGGCGATGTTGCTTCCGATTGGGACGATTGCTAAAGGAGTGATAGAGGAGTAAGAGGAGAGGGTAGCCAAATCCTCCTCGTTAGTGACGATAGTGGCGTCGCTCCAAAGAGCGAGGGCGAGGTTTACCCACCAACGCACACGAGATGCTTTTGGGAAGAGGTAAGGAACCCTTAGGTCGTGGAAGGTGACAACCACCTTGGGCCTCTTTGCCGTTAAGCGCAGGCGCAGGGGAAGGAAGTTGATAGCCGGGTGCATGCCGTAAGCCGCAGTTTGATATTGGATATGCAGGATGTGTGGTTTAAGCTCCTCTACGATTTCCAAGATGATTCTCCAGGAGCTCCAATCCCAACTCTTGATGACCGGAGAGATGGAAAGGGGATATTCCCCCTTTTGTCCCTTAGTTGAGGTGATAACGCTTACCTCGACTCCCTTATCGGCCAACGCCTTCCCCAATTCGTTAGTGAAATCTCCCACTCCACCTTGTATCGGAGGGAACTCGCCTGTGATTAAGCAAACTTTCATCCCTATAACCCCGAACGCAGCACTTTGAAGTAAGCCTTAACCCTATCCCGCCGCATTAGCCTCTTATGCCCCACAAGCCACTTAGCGGCCTCCAGGAGGAGGAGGTATGCGTACATAGCCAAGAGGAAGAGACGGAGCAAGAGGGCGAAAGAGCGCCCGTGGTATTTGCGAAAATAGCGGATTTTGCTGCGCTGAAATTGGATGTGCTGAAATGGCTTCACCTGTTCGCTCGATCGAGCACCATAGTGGATTACCTTTGCTTTTGGAAGGTAAACCACCTTCCATCCCTTTCCCCTCGCCCGGCGGCACCAATCGAGCTCCTCCGAGTACATAAAGAAGCCGGCGTCTAAGAGTCCAACTTCTTCGATTGCTTCTCGGCGTATTAGGATACACGCTCCGGTGACCCAATCAACCTCCTGAGTTTCATCGTCGGAGCGGTCTAAGATGTGGTAGAGGCGAACTGCTCGATTGCGTGGAAACCACCATTGGAGGAACGTGCTCTCTAAGAAAGCGGTAGCCGGTGTTGGGAAACGGCGTCGGGATGATTGGACGCTTCCATCGGGGTTCAAAAGCTTGGGCCCCAAGGCTCCGACATCGGGGTTTGCGTCCATATATTTGACCATTTCGACTAACGCATCGCCTATCACTTCGGTATCCGGATTGAGGAGGAGGATATAGCGTCCCCGGCTTGCGGCGATGCCCTGGTTGTTTCCACCTGTGAAGCCCAAGTTGCGCTCGTTGGCGATGAGTTTAACCTCCGGAAACTCCCTCCTTATCATCTCCACGCTTCCGTCAGAAGAGGCGTTATCAACGACGATTACCTCCATCGCCAACCCGCCGAGCTGCTTAGACGTCAAGACGCTCTTCAGGCACCCCCTCAAAAGCTCCCGCACGTTCCAATTAACAATCACAACCGAGAGATCAATTGTCATTCCTTGCCCTGTTCAGCTTTTTGTTCCAACCCCGCCATCCTCACCCCTTCTTCTAAAAGCGCCGTCACCTTATCCTCGCTCGTTGTCTCGCAGTAGAAGCGGATGAGGCCGGGCTCTGTGCCTGAGAATCTGATGAGGAGCCAGCCACCCTCCTCCAGATTGTACTTATAGCCGTCCGTTGTGTCGAGGCCCGTTACTTTCAGGCCAGCGATGTAAGCTGGCCTCGCTTCCCTTATCCTCCTCCTAACAGCCTCCTCCTCTTTCGGCGAGAAGTGCAGATCAATTCGGTCGTAATAATAGCGTGCCCCTACGACATCGTAGAGGTGCTCTAAAAGCTCGGAGGGCTTTTTCCCTTTCCTCACCATGAAGTCCAGGAAGAAAAGGGAAGCTAGGATTCCATCCCGCTCGGGGATGTTTCCACGAAATGCATAACCACCACTCTCCTCCCCTCCTATCATCGCATCAACCTCGAGCATCTTCGGGGCCACGTACTTGAAGCCGACTCCTGTATGGTAGACGGGGATGCCGTAGATACGGCCAAGTACATCCAGCATCGAGGTGGTGGAGAGGGTTTTCACGATTGGCCCACTCCACCCCCTTACCTCGAGAAGATAAAGCGCCAGAAGGCCGTAGACCTGGAGTTGGTTAAGGAAGCGACCCTTTTCGTCAACTATCCCTATGCGGTCTGCGTCTCCATCTGTTATGATTCCAACGTCTGCTCCTGCTTCCTTCACCTTCGCAAGACAGACGTCAACGTTAGGGGGGATAGGCTCTGGCCTTATCATCTCCGGGAAGATGGGGTTGCGCTCTTGATGGATGCCGAAGACTCTTGTTTTCCCCCCAGAGAGGATGCGCTGGAGCCAACCGGCTCCATTTCCCCACATCGCATCGTAAACGATTAAGATGCCAGCTTCTTTTATAGGCTCTATGTCTATAAGCTCCTTGAGGTGCTCGATGTAAATCGGCGATGGGTCGAAGCGACGAACCAACCCTCTCTCTTCCGCTTCCCCGATTGGGATTCGCCTCACTTCTTCGATTGGCGGGATACGAGATTCTATCTCGATTAGCCCATCTGGGTCTATAGCTCCCCCATGTTCATCCCTAACCTTAAAGCCGTTGTCCATTGGAGGGTTGTGGCTTGCGGTGATGTTGACCGCCCCCCCAGCCCCCAATGCGATAACGCTGTAACTTATGACGGGTGTGGGGAAAGCTTCCTCGCAAAGATAGGTGCGAATATCGTGAGCAGCTAGGACCTCTGCAGTCGCTTCTGCGAATTCCTCCGATGCGAAACGGCGGTCGAAACCAACGACCACTCCTCTCCCCGCCACTCCCTTATCAATGAGATAGAGGGCGAATCCTTGGGCGCATCTCCTCACGTTATCGAAAGTGAAGTCCTCAGCGATTTTACCTCGCCATCCATCCGTGCCGAATTTAATATTCGTATTCATCACTCTTCCTCAAAGTGTCTCTTAACTGCCTTAATAATATCTAAGGCCAAGGCGATAGCCTCCTTAGCATCCACTTCATCGTAAAGCTCGGCTGGGATGCCACCTGGCAAAGCGTTAGGATAGCGCGTAGGTGTGTAGAATCGGTCCAATTTGCCAACTTGCTTGGCCAAATCAACGAAGCTCTTCTCATAATTACCACAGCGCTGACAAAGTGCTGCCACTGATTGGCCTATCACTATCCTCTCCCCCTGGGCATAGAGAAAGGCCTTAAGGGCCTTCTCCGCTGCCTGTTGGGCATGAAAGCAAGCGATGGCATGACTCCTGCCTCAATTGCTCTAGGTCTGCATCAAGCATCATCTTAATAAGCTCCTCAAAAGTGACGGTCGGCTCCCATCCCAGCACCTTACGAGCCTTGGTGAAATCCCCTACAAGGAAATCAACGTCTGCTGGGCGGAAGAGCTTCGGGTCAACCACAACGTAATCCCTCCAATCGAGGCCCAAATACCCGAAAGCCAACTCGCACAGCTCTTTAACGGAGTGTGTTACCCCAGTGGCGATGACGTAGTCGTCCGGTTCTTGTTGCTGGAGCATAAGCCACATTGCTCTCACGTAATCGCCTGCGTACCCCCAATCCCTCCTGGCTTCTAGGTTCCCCAAACGCAACTCATTTGCCAATCCCAATTTTATTTTTGCAGCGCCGTGTGTTACCTTNCGCTCTACAAACTCCAGACCCCTGCGAGGGGAGCCGTGNTTNAAAAGTATCCCAGAACAGGCGAATAGCCCGTAGCTCTCACGGTAGTTAACCGTTATCCAGTGTCCGTAGACCTTCGCCACCCCGTATGGGCTCCTCGGATAGAAGGGCGTCTTCTCGTTCTGAGGGCTCTCCCTTATCTTCCCGAACATCTCGCTGCTCGATGCCTGGTAGAACTTTATCTTCGGATCCACTATGCGGATGGCATCGAGCATCCTCGTCACCCCCAATGCTGTGACCTCGCCTGTAAAGACGGGCTGCTTCCAAGAGGTCGGGACGAAGGATTGGGCAGCGAGGTTATAGACCTCATCGGGGCGATATTCTCGCAAGATGTCAATAAGGGAGACCTGATCCAAGAGGTCTCCTGAAACAAGCGTGATTTTATCCTGGATGTGTTTAATACGATCGAAGTTAGTGGTGCTCGTNCTTCGCACCATCCCTATTACCTCATACCCCTTCCCAAGGAGGAACTCGGCNAGGTAACTTCCATCTTGACCCGTTATACCNGTGATAAGGCACTTCTTTTTCTTCATCTCTTATCCCCCGAAGTTTATGGTATAAACAACCTGACCAAAATGGCCGTTTGCAAGCCAATTATCAGAGCGAAAGTGGCAAGGAAGACCCTTTGCAAAAAGGAAAACCTCCTTTCCATCCCCGTAAAAGTGATGTTCATGGCCCTCTCCAAGCTGGCAAACTCCGCTTTTGTAACCATCCTTTCCTCAATTTCACCTATTCTTGTCGTAAGAGCCCTGAGTTCCTCCTTCGTAGCCATTATCTCGGCTATTTTAGCAAGCTCTTCCTTTGTGGCCATCCTCGCATTCATAGTTGCGAGGTCTTCTTTTGTTGCCATTCTCTCTTCGATTGAGCTCACCCTTTCCGTGAGAGCCCCAAGCTCTTCCTTAGTGGCCATCCTTTCTTCGATTGAGCTCACCCTCGCATTTATAGTTACAATGTCTTCCTTTGTGGCCATCCTTTCTTCGATTGAGCTCATCCTCGCATTTATAGTTACAATGTCTTCCTTTGTGGCCATCATTTCGGCTATTCTGGCAAGCTCTTCCTTCGTAGCTAGCTTGGCGAACCCCTTTTCCAAGCGGTCCACTTTCTCCTCCATCCTGATAATTGCCCCTGCGGGAGAACGTCTGATTCTTTCGATGTCCTCAATGAGAGTAGGAGGGAAAAGCTTTTCGCTCTCCTCAAGGAGGACTCGTGAGACGAATTCGCGTAAGCCTTCGATTTGGTCCGCTTTCAATCTAATTTGTTGAGCCATTTTATACCTCCTCCAAAGCGTTAGTGCGAGCTTTTCTGCGATTTTACCCTCATCCGCCAATAATTTAACACATCTTTAAGACTTTCCTCAAAAGGGATAGTAGGCTCCCATCCCGTGCATTCCCTTAACTTGCTGTAATCACAATAGCTTACAGGCACATCTAATGGGCGTAGGAGTGATGGGTCTTGTTCCACTTCGATCTCCACCTCGCTGAAACTCAAGAGGGTATTAAGAAGCTCACGTATGGAGCGAGGGACGCCAGAGCCTATGTTGTAGACCTCTCCTGGCTTCCCTTCTGTCAAGACAAGATAATAAGCTCGAACTATGTCTCTCACATCGGTGAAGTCCCGCCTCGCTTCGAGGTTCCCTACTTTTACGATGGGAGGTCTTATCCCCGCTTCTATCTCTGCTATTTGCTTTGCGAAAGCAGGTGCTACGAATTTCTCGCTCTGGCGTGGGCCAATGTGGTTGAAGGGGCGAACCCTTATTGTTTGGAGGCCGTGGCTTAGGTGGTATTGCAAGCCGAGCATATCTTGAGCTACCTTGCTTACGGCATAAGGGCTTGTGGGTCGAAGGGGGTTGGCTTCTTTAATTGGGAGTTCATCTTCTCCCACCAAACCGTATTCTTCGTTAGAACCGACGACCAATATCCTGGCCTTAAGCCCCAAATTTACGACGGCTTGTAGGATGTTAAGCTGAGAGCATATGTTGTTTTCCAAAGTGCTCCAAGGGTCGCTCCAGGAGGCTGATACAGAAGGCTGAGCGGCGAGGTGGAAGATAAGGTCGGGTTTAACTTCTGATAAAGCTCTCGCAACCGATTCGTAGTTGCGGAGGTCACATCTGAAGAGCACGAGCTCATCCCGAATGTGAGCGATGTTCTCCTCTCGCCTTCGGATGAAGCCGTAGACCTTTAAGTCGGTTTGGTTGAGCAGGTACTCTGCGAGATGGCTGCCCGCAAACCCGGCTATCCCTGTTATTAACGCTTTCGAGGACTTTCCCTTCTTCATCTCTTGCGACAATTTATTATACCTTGATTTTCGTTCCGTCGCAAGAAATTGTTTGACAAAATCCTCTTTTTGTTGTATAATAACTTTGGATTGGGCCGCTAGCTCAACTTGGCAGAGCAGCTGACTCTTAATCAGTAGGTTACAGGTTCGAGTCCTGTGCGGCTCATAAATCTCGCCCTTTGGCTCCGCTTCCCAAGGGGCTTTAAATTATACCAATGCTCCAGGGAAAGCACCGGTATGTAAGAGGAAGATATGAAGGGGTCTCTCCTATTCGCCTTCTTTTTAATGGGATTCAGCTTCAGCGTCACCCAGACCCTTATGGCGAGGGAACTCCTCGTTAGCTTCGCAGGCAACGAGCTTTCCATAGGGCTGGTTTTGGGAAGCTGGCTTGTACTTGAGGCTATAGGGAGCGGAATCCTCGGAAGGCTTGCTGAGAGGTTGGGAGCAAAGGCTCCTTCCTACGCATCCCTGCAAGTTATTCTCTCCCTCCTCCTCCCCCTCTCCCTCNACGCCGCCTTTACGCTCAGGAGATTCGTCGGCGTAGCCCCAGGGGAAGGAGTGAGTTTATTACCCATGCTCTGGTCGTCCTTTTTAATCCTCTCCCCCTTAGGGCTTGTTGATGGCGCTATGTTCACATTCGGCTGCAAGGCTTACTCCGAGGAGGCAGGCCACGTCTACGTCATCGAAGCCATAGGGGGGATAATAGGGGGCTTAGTCTTCACCTATCTTTTTATCCCTTTCTTTAACTCCATCCAGATAATCCTGATACTCGCTTTCCTTAACCTCGCATCTGCCGCATCTATAAACATGGTCAATGCGAAGAAGGCGAGAGCAGCGGCTACACTCCTCCTCCTTATAGCGACCCTATTCCTACTCCTCTCCCCAAAGGCGAATGAAATACATAACTGGATGGTGAGAAAACGATGGCCGGGATATAACCTGGTTCACCATCAGAACTCAATATACGGTAACGTAGCGGTCATAAGGCAGGAGGAGCAATACACCTTCTTCGCAAGCGGCGTTCCTATATTAACAGCGCCCGTCCCAGATGTGGTTTTAGTCGAGGAGATGGTTCACCTCCCGCTTTTGTTTCACCCAGACCCTAAGAAGGTCCTGGTCGTAAGCGGGGGCGTTGGGGGCTTGCTCAGGGAGATATTAAAATATCCCATCGAGAGGGTGGACTACGCAGAGCTTGACCCGCTACTCATCGAAGTGGTTAAGAAGTTCCCAACCCATTTGACCGAGGAGGAACTTGCCGATGAGAGGGTAAATATCGAGTACGTGGATGGAAGGCTTCTGGTGAGGATAAGGGGGCAAGCGGGAGAGAAATACGACCTCGTCATAGTTAACCTCCCATACCCTTCTACCCTCCAGTTGAACAGATTCTATACCGTGGACTTCTTTAGGATTGCAAGAGCGATNTTAGATGAGGATGGAATCCTCGTTCTTAGCTCCCCTGGGACGCTCACTTATATGAGTCCTGGGATGAGGAAACTCAACGTCACAATTCATGAGACTCTGAGGAAGGTATTCCCATATGTCCGCCCTATACCGGGCGACCTTAACATCTGGTTAGCTTCTCCTTCCGATGAAATCTCTAAAGCCACTTTAGAAACCATTCTCAGGAGGTGGAAGGGGAGGGGGATTCCTACAAGTTTGATAAGCGATTTTCACATCCGATACAAGTTCGCAAAGAGGTGGATAGATTGGTTTTGGGGGTCTTTAGAAGGTGAAAGGGTGAGGGCTAACTCAGACCTCCACCCCTCTGGGCTTCTTTACGGCCTCTTCTATTGGAACGAACTATTCTCACCCAGATTCAGTGGGTTCTTCGCCGCTATAAGCGAGTTAAATCTTTTCTTCCTCGGCGCTCCGCTTGTGTTCCTCTCCATTTTATTGGCGATAGTGGGTTTCAAAACCAAACGCTTTATATCCAGGAAAGCTCCTCTCACTATCGCAATCATCACAACAGGCTTCGGGGGGATGGCCTTCGACCTTATCGTCATCCTGGGTTTCCAAAGCCTTTACGGTTACGTATATCATTGGATAGGGCTTCTCATAAGCGCCTTCATGGCGGGCTTGAGCCTTGGAGGGCTTGTGATGACTAGGCTGCTTGGGAGCATCAAAAAGGAAACCCATCTACTTGCGAAGATAGAGGTTTCCATCCTCCTCTACTGGGTTCTCTTCCCAATAGCCCTCTCGCTTTTGTATTCCAACTCGGCTCAGCCCTTCGTTTTCTACTCGGTCAAAGCGATACTTCTAATCCTGAACGCCTTAGCAGGCTTCCTCGTAGGCTTGGAGTTCCCATTGGCAAATAAGATATACCTGATGGAGGAGGTCAGCCCTACGAAAACAGCTGGAGTCATTTATGCATCCGACCTCGTAGGTGCATTTCTTGGAGCTTTGCTGGTCTCTACAGTGCTCTTGCCTTCCTTGGGAATCTTTGAGACTTGTTTTCTCATAGTAGTGCTAAAACTATGCAGCTTTTCCTCCTTGCTTGGCCTCATCAAGTGACCTCATCTTATTCTTTCGGTAGAGGAGCTTCTGTAAGAGGGAACTCGAAAAGGCAAGCAAATTCAAAAGAAATTCAATCCCTCCAGCCTTTCTACGATTTTTCTTGCACATTCGCCTGGCGATTCCCTGCTCGTATCCACCACGACCTCCGGCTCCTCGGGTGTTTCGTAAGGCTCTTGTAAACCTGGGACGGTGGTGGCCTCCCCAGAAAGGGCCTTTGCGTAAATCCCCTTCTCATCCCTCGCCACACAGACCTCGAGTGGACATTCGATGTAAACCTCGGCGAACCTTTCGATTCCCTCCCTCGCCCAATCCCTATGGTATCGCTTATTTGCAGTTGCAGCGAAGATGACGTTTACACCGTTCTCAACGAGGATCCGGCCTATATATACCATCGCTTTGTAGAACCAATCCCTCTCCTCTCTTGAGTAGGTTGGCTCAGGCGTGAGCACCTTCCGAAGCTCATCCGAATCGAGGATTTGGGCGCTTACTCCCTTTTTTCTTAGCTCCTCTGCCAGAACCCTCGCAATGGAGGATTTCCCAGATGCAGGGAGGCCAGTCAGCCAAATGGCGAACCCCTTTTTCACTCTTCTCTCAGTAGTTACGCATTTAATAAGAGATAAGAAAACTTGCTAGAGAAGGTCGTTAACGTTACGTACGTCGAAGATTTCCGTATCCAAAACGTTCTTAACGAAATTGAAGAGCCTCTTCCTCACCTCCTGAGGCAATTTAGGATACCATATTGGGCTTGCTATAACCAATCCACGCCATGCGTAGAAGGGCTGGACTACTGTTAAAACCTCCTCATCCCCTGTAAGCTCCAGGTACCGCTCCCAAAAGAGCAGAAAGAGCCTTCGGAAGGGGCCTTCTAATCTGCCATAGGCTTGTAACGAGAAAAAGAGGTAGTTTATGCTCATCGCCGTGAGGTCATCTCCAGGCTCACCCCATTCTCCCCTACTTCTGTCAAGGAGGGTGAAGTCCGTCCCTTCCCTGAAAAGCACGTTCCAAGGGTGGAAGTCACCGTGAACTTGGCTTAGGCGATGAGCCTTATCCTTTATCCTCCATCGCCAGGCTATGCACTTCTTCTCCACTTCCTCAAGGAAACCAGGTGGAGCAAGAGCGAAATCCCGAGGGTAGCTGTCGGTCAGACCCATTATTCCTTCGCCATGCCCAAGCAGGTCTCTGATGCGGCGCCTATAAAGCTCCGGGGCCTCCTTCTTCACTGCGTGTATCTCAGCGAGGTAATCTGCAAGGGAGATAACTCTATCCTCATCCCTTCCTCTTAACTTGCCTTCTGAGGCTATCCTCTGTAGGTCACGAAAATATAGGCGACCCGGAACGTACTCCGTTAAAAGGAAGAACTCGCCAGCTTTACCTAATGAGATAAGACCTCCTTCTTCGGTAAAGGCCCCTACATCAATTGAGCGCACGTGGCGAATGAGCTTGTTAAAGTTAGCATGGTCAAGGAGGAGACCGCATGCCCTATCGGACATCCTCTCATGGCCGAATATGTTCGGACTCATAGTGTGAAGCACAACCCTCTCCGTTTCCCCCTCGCAGGCGAACTCGATGAGGACGGGCCTCCCATAGCCGAACCCTTTTAGCTCCTCCCCCGTCTCGTCGCCTCTGAATTCCATCAAGGATATTACCTTTACCTCCTTCCCATATAGGGAAGAGAGGTATTCTTCAAGCGCTTCTTCTAAAATCGGCACCTTCTTCATCCCTGACACGCCTCCCTAATCCTCCTAATCGAATCTGCTATCCCTTCTTTCGCTTGGAATATCGCCTTGCCAGCTACTAGGACGTCGGCTCCTGCCGAAACTACCTTCGGAGCGATCTCCGGGGTTATCCCGCCATCCACTTCCAGCTCCAGACGCAAACCCCTCGAATCCAGAATTTCCCTTAGCCTCTTTATCTTAGGGAGCATGCCTTCGATGAACTCCTGCCCCCCGAAGCCTGGATTGACGGTCATGACGAGCAAAAGGTGGGCGTATTCTATAATCTCCTCGATGCTGCTTATGGGGGTAGCTGGGTTAATTGCCACCCCAGCTCTTACGTCGAAATCTTCTATTTCTTGAACGGTGCGATGGAGGTGAGTGCAAGCCTCGAAGTGGACAGTTATGATATCGGCACCCGCCTTAGCGAATCTGGCGATGTAACGCTCGGGGGATTCTATCATCAAGTGCACATCCAGTGGAAGCTTCGTCACCCCCCGCACTGCCTCAACAACCAATGGGCCTACGGTTATGTTCGGCACGAAATGGCCATCCATACAATCAATGTGAATATAATCTGCTCCGGCGGCCTCCGCTTCCTTCACTTGCTCGCCAAGCCGAGCGAAATCCGCCGATAGGATAGAGGGAGCTATCTTCACCATTTTCCTCCCCTCGACATTAATTGTCCACAACCTGCTTGGATTTCCACTCCTCTTCTCACCCTCAATGTTGTGGGGATGCCTCTTTTGTTAAGTTCTTCCTGGAATGCTAATACCTTCCTCTTCGGGGATGGACGAAATGGGGAGCCTTCAACGGGATTAAGAGGGATTAAATTAATGTGGCAAAGCAATCCCCTTAGCAGCTTCGCCAATTGCCTCGCTTGCCATACCGAGTCGTTAACACCGTCCATAAGGGCATACTCGAAGGTTATACGCCTCCCCGTCCTCTCTACATATTCCCTGCAGGCTTTCATAAGATTTTCTATAGGGTAGCGACTGTTGATTGGCACAAGCTCACCTCGAATCTCGTCGTTAGGAGCGTGCAACGATACGGCAAGGCCAACCTGAAGCCTCTCACGAGAGAGCCTCTCGATTCC